>Ga0073936_10000002_pt1 | contig 340566 bp, 231 predicted proteins | sample AliMusrvi5mmetaG_FD_87041 | JGI IMG/M metagenome (GOLD analysis project Ga0073936, IMG submission 87041) | Freshwater lake bacterial and archeal communities from Alinen Mustajarvi, Finland, to study Microbial Dark Matter (Phase II) - Alinen... | ecosystem: Environmental > Aquatic > Freshwater... | reverse complement strand
GAGAAATACCTAACTTAAATATCAGCACTTTATTGTATTGACAAAGGGGTCCACTTTAATTCTCCGCCAACTAAGTTGTCACCATCTGGAACCAAGCTTGCATTTAAATATGATGGTGGTCCATCATCTGACAAAATTATTGTAGTAGATATGGTCAATCATAAGGGGTATACCATCGAGTCCCTCAATTGGCCGGATGATTTCTGGTGGGTGGATGACAATCGCATAGCAATCCAGGTAGATGATGATATTCAGCTGACTAAACTGACCGGTGGAAGGCCATAAATCATCATGATTAATAAATTCGTAAAAATGCTGGTGATCATAGTAATCGCTGCTGCTATAGCAGTTGTGGTTTGGAAGGTATTTATCAGACAGACTCATTCATATTCTCCTAGTAAGGCTAAATGGCCAATTGAGAGAGCTGATGTAATGGTTTACTGGAATCCTTTGATTGAGTTCTATCTGGGACCTGACAATAAGGTGTTTGGATATCAATTGAGTGTTCCCAGAGATCATAACACTGCAAATACAAGGACACAGAAACTAGCCTCTGGAATAGGTGTAGATTTCGGAGCTTTACCTGGGGATGTTAAGAAGTGTCTTGGTAGTCCAACCGGCATTATTAGAAATACATCTGAACTTACTACATATGGATACTGGATTGAGAAAGATGACACGCTTCTAATGGATAAGGGATTCCTGACACTTGTTTTCCGTGATGGACATTTAGAGCAAGTGGTTTCTATGTTTCGAGATTTTCGATTGAATGAATCTATTGGATTTGGCACTTCTAGAGCAACCATCATCCAATGTCTTGGCAAACCATCTATGGAAATGAAAGCTACAAAACTTCGTGAATCTATTTAGTTGTTTTTGCAATATAGTTAGTCATCACATCTTCAGAACATAGTCCAGGCTTGTTATAGGTCATTAATAGTTGTGAGTAGTACCAAGAGGTATTCTCAATCCCAAAGCTTGCTTTTCCCCACTCATCCGTGAATAATATCTTCAAGTGTTGATATTTACGCGGAGGGCAAAGAAGTGTTTGAGAAAGAGAATATAGATAGAATACTGGAGTTCTACTCCACATATCCCCGTTATGCTGAAATTCTGGAGTTACGCAAGCTTAGGGAGTCTGTTGGGCATGTTGATAACATCTTTTATGGAGACTCGATAACTTTCGGCTGGCCGGTGCAGGAGTTTTTTCCTAATCATTCAATTCTGAACCGGGGGATCGGTGGGGACAATGTCTATGGACTCTACTACCGCATCAATGACGATATATTCCCATACACTCCCAAAAGAGTCTTCGTGCTTATTGGTATAAACCAGATAGGCGAACCCGAGGAACAGATTACTTCGCATATCCTGGCAGTAGCAGACATGATGCGTGAGAAAGACATCGAAGTAGGGCTTGCAGGCATCTTACCTCTGCGTGAAGAGGGATGCAATCCTGAGCTTTACGCATTCCAGGACAGGATAGTACGAGTTAATTCAGTTCTGAAAAGTGCAACGGAATCTAATGATGGACTGTTCTATCTGGATTACTACTCTGCTTTGATTGATTCCACCGGCCAACTGGCCGCTGGGTGTGCCGGTGCAGATGGTGTCCATATCACCTTTGAGGCCTACTGCAGAATGTCAGAAGTAGTGCGTCCATATATAGTTTAATAAACATGAATCTATCGGATAGTAGGCCTACCGAAACAAAGATGAGCAAGCGTAAACGTCGCCTCCGGATATTCCTGGCGATGGTCGTTATATTCACGCTTGCGCTAGTTGTGGAAGAGTTGGATTTTTACTTCCGAAACCCATCTGTCCAATCAAGTGCCCGCAATGCGATCTGGCTGCGGCACTCGTGGATTGATAATAAGCACACAGATGCAGAGTATCGTGAGCTTGTAGACAGGTTCCATCGGATGCAGATTGTTGATGTCTACTTCCACGCCGGACCACTCGATGGTAATGGTTCAGTTGGCAAAGCTAAACTCGATGGCAGCGCCAGATTGATCCGGATTATTAAGAAACTCGACCCAGGCATCCGTATGCAGCCCTGGTTGGGCCAGGTTGCTGAGTTCGGCGGAGGTGGCCCGCTGGATCTGAGATCACCAGGAGTCCGCGCAGAAATAGTTCGAACAGCAGAGAAATACCTTAATGTTGGGGCAGCTGGTTTTCATCTGGACTTAGAACCAATCTACAGCGGAGACCGGGACTACTTACAACTACTGCGTGAACTGCACAAAGTAACCAGATCACAAAAAGCCATCCTGTCAGTCGCAGCATATAAGCCCGAAGAGTTTCCGGGACTAGAGAGGATGGCTGCACTAATAGCTAAATGTCCGGGTTATTGGAGTAAGGAATACTTCCTGTTAGTTTCAAAAGAAGTTGACCAGGTTGCAGTAATGACTTACGATTCTGCCATATGGCTTCCAGGTGTCTATGGGCGAAGTATACTGTGGACTACCCAATGGGCTGTGAAAAATGGTGTAAAGGATCTTTATATCGGCATACCTACATATGAAAAAGGCGGTCCGGCACACTTTGCATGGGCAGAGAATATCCACAGTTCTCTTAAAGGATTGAAACTCGGTGTATCCGGACTCAGTCTAAATGATCAATCCAAAGTAGGCGCAGCAATATTCGCCGAATGGACTACCTCCAAAGAAGAAGAATACACATTTATCCGCGAATGCTTGGATAAGCCATACTGATCCGTTAATTTTCCTGCACTATATCCAGCCCGCAATATACACGAAGCTGCGCTTTGACCGGTAGTAAAGGCAAAAGTTGAGTTAATATAGAATAATACGAGCTGGCGGTTTCACTTTCTGAAAATCCTCGTAAATCTGCGAAATCAAGAGTATTCGGAACCTACACTAAATTTCCATTCCGAATACTCCTGTGGATGATTGTCTTTGGTGTGTTCACTCAACTCTTTCATTCTTGACTATAATGTATGCAAATGATAAGGTTATCTTATCCATTTATACACCAAAATTGTTTCCATAAACCAGCACTCTGTATATACATATACATAGCTAATTAAATAGTATCTTTGTGAGGTTAAAATGCTCATCCAACATTCCATATTTCGTATATTTATATCCCCATCCCGTCCCAAGAAGCTGATTCTGCCCATACTGGCTCTGATCTTTCTGAACATAGTTCCTGTATCTGCCAGCGTTACACTGGCAGAGTTCAATGCAAATGGCACATTCGAGGGCTTATTCAGCAATGGAGTGCCTTCTGGCTGGGAACTCGTTATATCATCCCCAAAAGTTAACCTTGTTCCTGAGATATCAACGGATCAACCGCAGGCAGGCATTAGATGTCTCAAACTCACCTGCAGCTATCCAAATGAACCTCAAGTATATGGCCTCGTTAGGACTGATATCACATGTGAACCGATGACCGAGTATAAGTTCACCATATTTGTTAAGTCTGAGAGCAATGATGGAGGCTGCTGGTTCGGTGGAGGAAATCAGTGGCGGTGGTGCAATGGTATCCCAATGGGTACATACAACTGGACTCCGATGGATGGTTATTACAGAACTGGCCCGGATGAGACATCATTCCCGTTTTTCGTTCTGGCTTCCGGCAATGCAAAGCTATATGTAGACTCTGTTCATGTCTCTCGTATGGGTCCGGCTTCAGATCCAACCGTCCGCCCGGCTTACCAGGCCTGGGATTCATCCCGCCTGCAGAGTGTGTTTAATGAAATCAAGATAAGCACTCCAGCTCTCCGAAAACGTCTAGAAACCCTGCAGACGTCCGGAGCTAATACTGACTACGCACTGAGCAAACTTTCAATCATCGAAGCTTACATTCCAAATGCAGAGAAAAAGATTCCGGATGCAAACTACCAGCTGGCCTGCACGGCAATGCTGGATGAAATGCAGCAGCTGGTGAGTTCACTGACTGGTGATTTGGATGCGCTTGCCAAAAATCCGAAATGTTTTCCTCAAGTCTACCGTTATCGGACAGGACCAATTACTCCAGGCGGATACTCACAGATCGCCAACGTACTGGACCCAAAAACCGGTAAAGTCAGTCGCCGTCCGTCCATCCTGAATGGTTTTGGGCACTTCTTCACAGTTGGAGATGAAATGCCTTTCTGGCAGGACAGGGGATGCAATCTCATTCAGATCGAACTCGGTCCAAACTGTGTCTCTCCAAATGCCGATGGAACTCTCCGCGTTGATGAATCAGCAGTCAATAACATCGTGAAGTATCTGCAAAATGCCGCAAAATACAACGTCGCAGTTACATTCCTTATTTCTCCGCATTACGTGCCTAACAGTGCTGGTGGCGCATATTGGAGTGATTTACCTGGTGTGTGGGCATATTATGATGCATATCTTTCAACCATCCTGCCGAAAATCAAAGATATTCCATCCCTGCACAGCATAACACTCAGCAATGAACCACATTCATTCTCTGTTCCAACAGATCCCTCGCTTCAGAAAATCTGGTTAATTTATATAACCAACAAATACTCCGCTATATCTGCTTTGAATGCTGCCTATGGGAGAAAGAGTTTCACTTCGTTCTCGGATGTTCCAATGCCTCCCGCAGACAAGGTCTGGCCTGGCAGCTATACCCATGATGAACGTCCCTGGATATATGATTGGGAACGCTGCAACGAAGAAAGGTTCGCTGCCTGGCATAAGAGAATGGCTGATCTAGTGCACAAATACGCTCCGCGCATACCTGTGCATTCAAAGATCACAGGAGGTTTCTGGACAGGCGGCCCGATGGCCGATGGGATTGACCCTGAGCTCTATGCATCATTTACAAACTACTGCGGTTTCGACGAAGTGGGTGGGTTGAGAATCATATATGACCTGGACACTTCTTTTCAGAAAGCACCGATAATCAACTCCGAAAACCATGTGCTAAATCCCGATATCACATACGACGTATTGGATAGCCAACGGTTTTACAGCGATATTTATACGCAGGCAATGCATGGTCAGACCGCGTCTGCAGCTTGGACATATGAGCCATATTGCTACGATGGTCTGGAAAAGACTACTTTTGCCATACGTCCTGCAGCTATGGCATCTGTTGCAAAATGTGGTTTGGATCTGATGAGGATTGCTCCGGAAATGGCAGCGATTCAGAACTCGCAAAGACAAGTTGCCATTATCTACAGTCCGCTTTCCTACTGGTATAACAGTGCCTATCATTCCACATGGTATTCTGCCTGGGATGCTTTCTTCAACACCGGATTGCGTGTGAGATTCCTCTCTGAAAAGCAGCTCCAATCAGGGAAGTTCGGTGATGTAATAGTCCTGATACTCCCTGAAGCTCAAGTAGTAGAACCGGAGACTATCGCAGGCATCAGCAAGTTCGTCGCAAGAGGCGGAAAAGTAATCTCCATCGGTCACAATCTGGAATATACTCCAGGATGGGTTCCAGTAAAACCCAACACTGTAAATAAGCTTTTCTGGAAGAGGATCGACAATATCAGTATAGGTTGGCAGAAGCAATTGACTGCATGGATCTATTCTGCTGGAATTAAACCGGATGTAACCCTGATATCCTCAAGCAATAAGGACCTGACCGGCATTCACTGGCTGAGTGGTACACTCAATGGTAAGAAAGTAGTAGCCATAATAAATATCTCCGGCAGACCGGTAGATATCTCCATAAAATCACCGAAAGTAGTCCATTCCTGGGATCAGATTGCTGACAGAAAAATAAGTTTACCGGCAAAACTGGAAAACTATGGCACGATGATGCTTCAATTGACTACAAAATAACCAGCAGCAATCTTTAAGATACACGGTACATAATAACTACTGTAGATACAGTCATTTGAGCTCAAAATACCACCTTAAATGATCATCACAGAAATATTATGAAAATATACCGTGAAAAAGCGGGACGAATTCGCCTTCCTGGCGTCTTATAATCATGGGAATTATTTTTCTGGGATCGCCGAACCACAGTTAGGTCCTTCCCAATTTCTCTCTCCAAGTCCCCCAGTCATAGACATTGGGTGAGGGGAGAAAATGATGATTAAAAAGAATGTAAAAACGAACTGTCCCGAGCTCAGATTGAGTAAAATTCAGCTCATTCTGAGCTCGATTCGTTTTGGTAAAAACATGATTTTGAATTTCGAAACGAAATCCCGTTTTGAGTGGCTGTACCAGGCGTCATAAGGTCGTCTGCCCACCATTCCCCTCAAGATGGAGAATGGCAGGCGTCGACTGTTTGCTCAGACTTTTAGTTCTGCAGTGTTTTCCATCACTTTGCGGATCGCTTTGCCGACTATCACGGCGACCTCCGGGCCATTGGGGGCTCTCAGGGCCTCGGTCATGCCGAAGTGGGTGTCGCAGTGCCTTTGAGCTTCAGGATAGTCTTCTACTTTATACTCAAATGGCCGGGAGTTCTGGCACTTCCATGGACATCCCTGACCGTAAGCGTTCTGAGCCTGGAAGACCGTCATCTCCGGCAGAATGTAGCTCTGCCAGATGTTCTGACCGGTTCCTTCTGCCTGCAGAGCTGCCAATACAGCATCCCGGAATGCTACCGGTCTGTCGCCGTATCCAAATACTTCAGCGTCTACACGCATCGTGTAGTTGTAGAAGTTTGGTGAGCAGTCAACTGGAATATAAGGCAGGATCAGGCCTGGTATGTCTTTGATTTCTTCCGTCAGTGCTGCTGCATTGTCTTTCACTATCTGTAGATATTTATCCAGCCTGGTAAGCTGTGATCTTCCAAAGGCTGCAGTCATGTCATTATTGCGGTACATCCAGCCCAGAGCGTATGCATGGTAGTCTCTGCGCTCTACAGGGCTTCTGGATTCTCCAAATGACCACAGCATCTGGGCTTTCTGTTGAATGTCTTCATCATCAGTGACAAACATTCCGCCTTCACCTGAACATAGACACTTGTTCTGGTTGAAGCTGAAAGCTGCACAGTCACCGAGTTTGCCGACTTTTACACCCTTATATGTTCCGCCGTGTGTCTGGCAGCAATCTTCAATCACTTTGAGATTGTGCTTCTTTGCGATGGCCATTATAGGACCCATCTCCAGGGGAAGACCATGCAGGTGGACAGCCACGATTGCTTTAGTCTTGGGGGTAATGGCTGCTTCAATCTTGTTGATGTCCATGTTGATTGTCCGGTAGTCTATGTCGACAAAGACCGGGAGGGCGTTGTGGTGAAGAATACAGGTAGCGCTTGATGACCAGGAGTATGCAGTGACTATAACTTCATCTCCGGAACCGCACCCGCAAGCCGCAACAGCCATATGCAGCGCTGCAGTCCCACTGTTGGTGGTAATTGCATAGGTGTTGCCGTTCCATTCGGCAAATTCTTTCTCCAGGGCCACACAGTTGGGGCCAAAAGAGTGGGATCCACCTTCCAGGGAAGCCATCACCATATCACGGTCAATCTGTTCCACTGGTGGCCAGTGTCCAATTGTTCCGGTTGGAACTCCTTTTTCTCCACCATTGACGGCAAGGTAAGCCATTTTTGTCCTCCAATAAGCCGGATTGTAATGATCCGGAAAATATTATTTGTAATCCTGAAACTATACTACCTCATCTGCACGTAGAATAACAGGAGGTGTTCTTGCGAATAAGGTATGTGTTGTTGTCCGGTCTACAGGTTAAAGTTCAGAGCTATTGGAAACACATCATCCTGAACTTGATCCAGGACCCATCTCGAACGTGCCTGGATGCTGAATCAAGTTCAGCATGTCGAATGCTCAACACGCGTGAGCTGTTACGTCTACAAGTGTTAGTTAAGTCCGTTCATGCTGAGACATTCCAGGTTTGAATGGCCCTCTGCAGAATATTGTTTAAATATTTCAGGCTAACATGCTATACTCATATTAGTAATTGATGAATTGTTGACTGTGCCAATCAGTCTAGTGTGTATTTTACGGAGGAACTTAATGAGAAGTCTACTAATTGCTTCCGCAGTTGTCCTGTCGGTCGCTTTTGTTCTATCAGGTTGCAGCAATACTGCAAATACCGCATCGGTCTCTAAACCGGTAACTCCACCGGTAACTTCCAAGTCCGGCAAAGTCGTATGTCCAACAAGTCCCGCAAGCTGTACAGTTGGAAAAATCGAGACCCGCAACACCAAGGGCGATAATAAAAAGTTCTTTGAAGCTGTTACCAAAGATAACGTTGCAGTAGTTAGCGCGATGCTCAAGCAGGATAAGCGCTTCCTGTCCATCAGAAATATGATGAACGCAACCCCATTGCACGTTGCAGCCAAGACTGGTAAACCCAAGTGTGCCACAGCTCTTATTAAAGCCGGCGCTGATGTCAATGCAGTCAATGAGCAGGGCAGAACACCACTGCACGCTGCAGCAACCCACAATCATCTTGATATCATTAAGACCCTGGTTGAAAATGGGGCCAACGTGAATGTGCGCAGCAAAAACCTGGGCACTCCGCTGCACGATGCCGCAGTCAATGGCAACCTTGAAGTGGCTAAATACCTTCTTGCAAAGGGAGCTGACATAAATGCTACCAGCAAGAGAGGCGTAACCCCTCTTACAGCCGCTCTGACCAGAAACCGCAAGGAAGTCGCCAAGCTGTTCATAGACAAGGGAGCAAAGTTTGACGCAGTCAAAATAGCTGAGTTGATGCAGAATAAGCCAGGCGCCAAGAAGAACATCCCTAACGAGACTTTCTGCTGTGAAAATCTGTAGGATGTAGATTTAGTAAGGGTTAGGACACGGGTTCTAATTCCTGGGCCTGGATTAAGAATAAATCTGTGATATTTGCATGCCCTCCGTTCGTCCTGAGCTAGTCGAAGGACGTACAGAGGGCATCTTCTGTTTTTATGATTTTTCCAGAAGCTCAACATCCTTGCGGATCATATCCGGATCGTCCTCGTCGTAAATGCCGACGCACACGGCATCAGTTGGTCTCATGTGCTTCTTTGCAAACGCAAAAGCCTCTTCCGGGTTGTTGCGGCCTGCTGCCATTATCTTGTAGTGGATTACCGGTCGGCTGAGCTTGGATATTACTTCGACCATCGTATCCCTGTCCTTGTCATAGAACCACTCACTGGCGCCGGGTTTATGATTAGGGTCCTTATCCCTTGAAGTAGGGTTATAATAGCAGCACATGTAGAAGTCTAGATCCAGTTCAAGCTCTGCCCGTCGGAAAACTTCAGGATTGTGCCCGGCGATCCCGGCAGGCATACCTGCATCCCGGATTATCTGCAGCAGTGCAGGTATATCGTCGAAACGACCATCGGCAAGCATGTGGTCGATGATACCGCCATGGATATAACATGCACTTGCACCGCCGTCAATCGCATTCTGAATTCCGCGCTCCATAGTACCGAGTTCGGAGCAGGACTGGGAAATCCACTGCAGTTTTCCACCATCGTCCCAGTATTCCATCATCAAGCGCTTAACATAATGGTCGGACCGGCCTATAAAGGTAGTAACCCCAAGCGCTTCCGCCTTGGCCATCAGTTCTTTGGTATGAGCCATATTAAAATAGTGCAGCATCTTAGCATCAGTTTCTATCGATTGGTGAGAGTACCCACTGATAGGATTGCTGCCAAGTATGAACTTTGAGACTTCCACAGAGCCAAGTTTTACTTTGTCCACTACAACTACCTCCAACCGGATAATATTCCTGATTGCAGTCTACCTCCGGTTTGAGGGAAAGTCAATAGAAATCTAAATTCAGTATATTTCTGATATAATAAGATCAGTAGAAGCCTTAGTAAACACGAGGATTTATTAATATGAGACCTATTATAGATAGCCATGTACACCTGTGCGATTTGGATTTTGTTCCGGAGCTTATCAACATTGCCGATGATATCGGAGCTGAGAAGATGGGGCTGGTCTCTATCTCAGACCGTGACAATGTCAACGACAATCCCGTGATCTATAAGGCCAAAGCCCAGCACCCGCACCGCTTCTACGCCTTTGCAGCACTGGACCATTCCGAATATTATGTTCCGGATGAGATTTCTGTGCCTTCATATGCTGAGCAGATAGAAATCGCAATGGCAATCGGTGTAGATGGTATCAAGCTGCTGGAAACCAAGCCCGACAGACGCAAGAAGATCACAACTCCTATCGATAGCCATGTATATGACCCGATGTTTGCGCTGCTTGAACGGGATGGTTTTCCATTGGTCTGGCACGTTGCCGACCCGGAAGAGTTCTGGGACCCGGATACAACACCAGGTTGGGCGAAGGAGAATGATTGGGGTTATAATGACACATTTGTCCCCAAGGAGCAGTTCTATACTGAAGTAGGCAATGTCCTGAAACGCCATCCGATGCTCAAAGTTGCCTTCGCTCATTTTTACTTCCTGTCAGCCGACTTAAAAAGAGCAGCAGAGCTCCTGGATACCTATAAGAACGTCCATTTCGACCTTGCTCCCGGCATCGAAATGCTCTATAATCTGTCACGCAACGTTGAAGCCTCCAGAGACTTCTTTATCAAATACAAGGATCGTATCATTTTCGGAACAGATATCGGTGATTGGCTTTCGCGCGATGAAGCAGCACACAGAGCCGGTATGGTCAACCGCTGGCTGGAAACTGCTGATGAGTTCAGAGTTCCGGCTGGAGCAGACTACCTGCTGGGTCCTCCTACAGATGGAATAATCCACGGCATGTCCCTGCCGGCTGAAGTTCTGCAAGCCATCTATGTCACCAACTTCGAAAAACTGGCAGGCCCAAAACCTAATAAGCTGGATCATGACCTGGTTGAACAGGAGTGCAACCGGATAGCTGAGTTAGTGAAAATACTGGCAAAATAGAGGATTACAAGATCTCACATTCATGTAGATTCTTGAATAACATATATTACTGTATGCAAGTTTGACGATGCCCTTTTCTGGTGATAGCATGAATACACATGCCATCGGCAACAATGGAGTCTTTATGGCAACGACAATAGTAAAAGATAATGAGTCAAATAAGCGTTGTGCTTTTATAGTTTCCGGCAGTATGACTACCGAGGAACTCAGGAAGAGCGTAAAGAAGCTGTGCGATGAAGACGTGCTGAAGTGTTATCAGTGCGGGGAGTGCACCGCAGGCTGTCCTGCTACTTTCTGTATGGACATTGCACCCAACCAGATTATCCGGATGGTGCAGCTTGGAATGATGGATGAAGTCCTGAACAGTTCCTCCATCTGGGTTTGCGCCAGCTGTGAGACCTGTGCTACACGCTGTCCGAAGGGCGTTTCGCTGGCAAAAATCATGGATGCATGCAAGCAGATAGCCATTGCTGAAGGGGTCAAACCCAAGGAAGGCAATGTGAAGGTGTTCCACGAAGAATTCCTCAATGAAGTCCAGCGAAACGGTAGAGTGCACGAACTCACAATGATCGGGTTCTACAAAATGCGCACACTTCGTCTTATGGACGATGTCTGGCAGGGCATTCAGATGGTCCTGAAAGGTAAAATGTCATTCATCCCCAGCAGAGTCAAAGGAATCAAAGAAGTCAAAAAGCTCTTCAAGAAAGATTGACAGGATTCACACTCCAGCTCTATAGGATTATATCGATATGAAATATGCATACTTTCCGGGCTGCAGCCTTGAGGCTACTTCAAAGGAATTCGACCTTTCCACACATCTTGTCGCCGAAGCGATGGGTGTGGAGTTGGTGGAAATAAAAGACTGGAACTGCTGCGGTGCCACCAGTGCACACAGCCTGGACCACAGACTGAGTCTCGCGTTACCCGCCCGCAATCTTGGTATTGCAGAAGCTATGGGCCTGGATGTTGTTGCTCCATGTGCTGCCTGCTACAACCGGATGCGTTCTGCGGAAGTCGCTCTTAAAGCCGATAACAAGACGCGCGCAGACATTAATTCCGATCTTGAGAAACCGTTTGAAGGCAAGATAACCGTCAGGTGCGCTCTGGATGTCTTTACATCACCGGAAATCCTGGAGAAAGTCGCTGAGAATATAATAACTCCTCTGACCGGTCTGAAACCTGCATGCTACTATGGATGCCTGCTGACCCGTCCTCCCAAAGTTCTGGGCTTCGACGACCCGGAAAGTCCTCAGACAATGGACAAGGCGATGAAGATTGCAGGAGCAGAGCCGGTTGACTGGTACTACAAGACCGAGTGCTGCGGAGCAAGTTTGAGCATTTCAAGAGGTGAGGTAGTCGCCAAGCTGACTGGAGACATCATATCTAACGCCAAACACCAGGGTGCAAACTGCATAGTAACAGCCTGCCCGCTATGTATGACGAACCTGGAGATGAGACAGGAAGCAGCTTCCAAACTTCGAGGAGAAGACCTGACAATGCCGATCTTCTTCTTCACGGAACTCCTCGGCATAGCCCTGGAAGTCCCCGGAGTAAGAAAATGCTTCTCCAGCCACCTGGTAGATGTAAACAGCGCACTGGATTTGATAGGCAAAGAACCAGCGAGTGTGTGAGATATCCCTTGTTTTCTGAGGGTAATTCAATGGATCATACAGTATTAGTTCATCGGGCTGAAGAAGGTGGATACTGGACTGAGGTACCATCTCTGTCAGGCTGTTATTCACAAGGTGATACAGTAGAAGAAGCCATCGAGAATACCAAGGAAGCTGTCAAATGCCACCTTTTAGCTCTTCGTGAAGAAGGGGTGGAGGTTGTTGGCGAAGACGGCCTGCTTATTGCAACAGTGCACGTAGCTGCTTAACTGTAGTGTAGTTTATTCTTATAGCTCACTTCGAGGTGACATTGTGATGGCATCGAAGCAGGAAGATCAAGAATCAGGTGAGACCAGGTTCCGATTTAGGACTCTTTTACAGACACTGGTGGCGCTAGCTGTATTGTGTGCAATAGCTTATTCGAGCATTATGATGTTTGCGTCTCCACCTGGACTCTACAGGCTTGTTTATTCTTTAGTGCTTTTCATCAGTTTACTGATTGTATCCTTTTTCTGTTATAAGAAAAGTAACGGATTATCGGTTCTGATCGGAATGTTATTCCCGTCACTTCTGATTCTGCAGTATACTGCAAGCAGTATAAAAATAGTAGCCGGGGAACGAGTGGTTTTTGTATGTTTTTTGACGCTGGCTATATTAGGTACATTAGGCTTCCTTATACGTTGCGTAAACTATGTGGTGAGATTGCTTACAGCCAAGCGATTAAATAGATTTGGCAGCAACCGCTTGTAGTTAGTGATACCTTTAGGTGATATTATCGTGATGGCATCTAGGAATGAACAAGAGCCGAATGCACTGGGAATAGCACTGAAGGTTATTTTGGGGATGCCGATTATAGCTTTGCTTACTGCGGCTATTCTATTGTTTGTAATTGGCGCGTTGTTGGTTCCTCCCGGAGTTATTCGACTTGTCTGTGGATCATTATTCTTCAGTGGGATAACCTTCAGCGGGATGTATTTCTGTTCATGGAAAGGCAAGCCAGCTAGACTACTAGTATCGGTGATTGGTGCCTTATTTATGGGTGCAAATAGTGCCGCTATAAGTATCAAGGCTATTTCAGGTGTTGTAGCATATCGAATATGTTCCGGAATTGCAGCCGTATTTGGTATAGTGCTGATATTCATTTTGTTACGGTACGAGTGGAAAAGTAATCAGGATCACAAAGAGCAACCTGCTCTGTGATTTGTAGATAATTGAGGTCTTAAGTTTATGGCAAGAATTGGTGTGTTTGTCTGTTGGTGCGGATCGAATATTGCGAAAACAGTGGAAGTCAGTGAAGTAGCTGAGGCTGCTTCGCATTTTCCCGGTGTCGTCTACTCGACCGATTATAAATATATGTGCAGTGAACCTGGCCAGAATATGGTCAAGGACGCCATCCTTGAGCATAAACTCGATCGTGTAGTTATAGCTTCGTGTTCTCCGCGTCTGCACGAGCCTACATTCCAGAAATGTATCGCGGAAGCCGGGCTCAACCCTTATATGGTTGAGATGGCCAATATTCGCGAGCAGTGCTCCTGGGTTCACGACAAAACACCTGAGACCACCAGAAAAGCCATAGAACTTGTCCGTATGTCCGTTGCCAAAGCTGCCAAGAATGAACCTCTGACCCGGAAAAGCATACCAATCGGCCGAAGAGCTCTCGTAATTGGTGGAGGTATAGCAGGTATTCAAGCAGCATTGGATATAGCCGACGCCGGATACCCGGTTGTTATAGTTGAGCGCACCCCCAGCATCGGTGGGCATATGGCTCAGTATGACAAGACATTCCCTACGCTGGACTGTGCTGCCTGTATTCTCACACCCAAGATGGTTGACTGCGCAAGCCATCCTCTGATAGACATCTGGACATATGCCGAGGTCGAAGAGGTCAATGGGTTTGTAGGGAACTTTGAAGTTAAGATCCGCAAGCGTGCGAAGAGTATAGATGAAGTAAAGTGCACCGGCTGCGGGGCCTGCCTTGAGAAATGCCCGGTTAAGAATATACCCAGCGAATTCGAAGAAAATATGGGCAACCGCAGAGCTATCTATAGGCCATTCCCGCAGGCTGTTCCGAATAAACCAGTCATTGACCGCGAACACTGTAGAGTATTTAACGGACAAAAATGTGGAGTCTGCCAGAAGATCTGTCCGACAGGCGCAATCGACTACGATCAGCAGGACCAGGTCTTAACAGAACCATTCGGAGCCATCGTAGTTGCCACTGGATTCGATCTTTGGGATCACTCATCATTAGGTGAGTATGGCTATGGCAAGTACCCGGATGTGATTTCAGCTCTTCAGTTCGAGCGTATTATGAACGCATCAGGACCTACCGACGGTAAAGTCGTCCGCCCATCTGATGGAAAAGTGCCGCAATCCATCGCATTCCTGTCCTGTATCGGCAGCAGGGATGAGACCCACGGATATGCCTACTGCTCCAAAGTCTGCTGCATGTATAATGCGAAGCAGGCGCTACTTGCAAAAGATAAACTGCATGATGTAGATGTTTATGTTTTCTATATGGACATTCGAGCCAACGGTAAAGGCTACGAGGAATTCGTCCGTCGAACGATTGAAGAGTATGGAGCAAACTACATACGTGGTAGAGTCTCCAGGATATACCCGGATGGAGGCCAGCTTGTAGTCAAAGGTGCTGATACATTGCTGGGCAAACCGGTGGAAGCACGGGTCGACCTGGTTGTTCTGGCTACAGCCATGAAACCGCAGGATGATGCCAAAGAGCTCTCTCGCAAGCTGGGAATCTCGACAGACCAGTATAACTGGTTCTCAGAAGCACATCCCAAGCTAAAGCCCGTTGAAGTCCTGACCGACGGAATATACCTCGCAGGGGCCTGCCATTATCCAAAAGATATTCCGGACACCGTTGCCCAGGCCGGTGCTGCTGCGAGTAAGGTCATAGGTATGTTCAGTAAGGAAGGCTTGCTCAGCGAGCCGATGATTGCATACATCAACGAGGATACATGTGTAGGCTGCGGACTCTGCACGGAGGTATGCCCGTTTACCGCCATTGAATTAGTCGATGTAATGGACAGAGCCCGTTCCACCCGCGAAAAGCAGGTGACCAAGAAAATCGCCAGGGTCAACGAGAGCCTGTGCAAAGGTTGCGGAACCTGCTCAGCCGCTTGCAGAAGCATGTCAGCCCGCCTGAAAGGTTTTGAAGGTAATCAACTATTAGCTGAGATAAATGCCTTAGCGGATATGGTGAAAGCCAGGAGATAATGAAATGGGCATTGTTGTTAGAGCAGACGAAAATGGAAATATTGTAATTCCACAGAGCCTGTTCAGTAAAAGCATGCCCGATGCTAAATACGCTGTTGAACAAATTGGTGATATGCTGACTGTTGTGCCTTTGGATGAAGACAACACTGAGTTTGATGTTGAAGAATGGATAAAGAGATTCGATGACTGGGTTGCATCAATACCGAATAGGGGAAAAATAATCCCCAACACCACTTTTAGCAGAGATGAATTGTACGATTAGAATGCATTGTTGGGTAATATTTTAATAGATAAGATTCTTAATCCTCTTCACGAGTATAGTGATCGGAGGGAATAAAAAATGCCGGTGCTTATAAGACTAAATGATGATGGTGATCTCGTTCTATCCGCTAAAATGCTGAAGCAGCTAGGAGCAGATTCAACAATTAGATTGTCCAGGCAAGGGACAGATACTTATCTCATCCATCCTGTCTCTGAATCGGAAAGGTATTGGGCAACAACAACATCAGAAGAGAGAGCTGATAATTTTTTAAGCTGGGTTGAAAAAGTTAAGACAAAAGGTCCAATTCTTTCGGATGAAGCATTGCGTCGTGAGAATATGTATGACTGATGGCCCAATATCTTGCGAAGATCTACCGGTAAGATTCCGGAGTGTGCGCTGGAGTTATGTCATTCACTATCACCTAATTGTTAGGAGATAAACTATGAGCATTGTTATAAAGGTAGATGAAAATGGAAATATTGTAATTCCACAAAATCTATTTGGAAACAGAATTCCTAATGCTAAATACACTGTTGAACAAATAGGTAATGTTCTGACTGTTGTGCCTTTGGATAATGATAGCAGTGAGTTTGACGTCGAGGAATGGATAAAGAGATTTGATGATTGGATGGCGTCATTACCTAATAGGGGTAAAGTAATCCCCAACATGACTTTTAGTAGAGAAGAATTATACGACTGATGGGTAATGTGTTACTTGATACTAATGTGGTACTCAGGCTTAGTCAAGTAGACAGCGATCTTGAAACGCTTGCTGATATAGCACTAAAAGAATTAGCCAGAAAAGGCGATACACTGCATCTGACTCCACAAGTTATGTGTGAGTATTGGTGCAGTGTTACACGTCCTACCGATGTCAATGGATTTGGGTGGGATCCTTCAGTGGCCTATGATAGTGTCACTAAATGGATTAGTCTGTTTACTCTCTTACCTGAGGTGCCTTCTGTGTTCGGCCATTGGTTAGAACTAGTACATAAATATGAAGTCAAAGGCAAAAGAACACACGATGCGCGTTTGGTTGCGGTAATGCTGGAAAATGGTGTTGATACATTACTAACATTTAACACCGGTGATTTTGAAGCATTTACAGAGATAAAGGTCATTCATCCTGCAGATGTTGTTGCAAATGCTACATAGACATACAACACTGACTGAGTTAATAGATAAGAGGCCATATTGTATCTTCGCAGTCTGATAATTAGCTTGCTTATATTACTGACAGCTGTTCAGGTCTCGGCTTACGACCTGTTTCCGTGTGTTGCTGGAAATCGGTGGGAGTATGAGACTGTTCGCGTCCAGAATGCTCAGATGAAGGTCGGGGATGCCGTAGCGTCAACTTCTCGTGAGGTGCAGTCAGGCGTGTCGGTCTATCAGATTATTGCTGGTCCGGTGGACGGGGTCTATGATTATCAGGAATTAGTAACATTGACCGATTCCAGTGGGAAGACACAAACAGACACGACCTTGATAAAGTTTGGTCTCGACAGCAAGGGATTATATTTGAACTCAATAGTGAACCAGAGTTCGAGCGATTCCTCACCAGTCACACAGGAATACACTCCACCACTGTTCTATTTTGCAGCTAATGCCGACAAAGGTAAACCCTGGGATGTCGGAGTGTTTCGTGATAAAGCATTAACTGAACCTTTCAAAGCAAAGAGTGCAGGCAGGGAAAACGTAATCGTCCCTGCAGGGGTATTCAACAATTGCCTCAAGCTGATTTATAGCTCCGAAGGAGCATCAGGTACGTTCGAGATATCCAGTATACCTTTCAAGCCAACTGGCGGTAGAAGTTTTAACGTCTACTGGGTTGCTGATGGTGTAGGTATCGTTAAGGAATTGGAAGTATCGACATCCAAGGCCGAAGCAACTGGTCCAGCTGGAGTCAAATTTTCAATGGAAGGTTCGTCCTGCACAGTAAGCGAACTCAAACCAGGATTTGTTGTCCAGAAATCTAATGTCAAGTCAAAAGTAAAAGAGAATAAGTCTGAGAAAGACCAGACATCACTTTAAGCGAGAACAATATGACTGAGAACACAGCAACTATAGAAAATACAGCTACCGAACAGAAACCATTCGAGCCTGCAATACTTGCAATACTCTGCAATTGGTGCAGTTATGCCGGGGCAGACCTTGCAGGCAGTGCCAGGATGCACTATCCGGAGACAGTGAGAGTTATAAGAGTACCTTGTTCCGGTAGAACAGACCCGATGTTCGTCTTGAAGGGTTTCCAGAAGGGTTTTGACGGAGTGATGGTGTTGGGCTGTCATCCGGGAGATTGCCATTATGCCAAGGGTAACTACTATGCCCGCAGAAGAATCACCCTGGTAGCGGACTTATTGAAAACTCTGGGAATCCCACAGGAACGTTTCCACTTCGAATGGGTCTCTGCATCCGAAGGCAACAGGTTTGCTGAGTTAATCACCGATTTTACACAGACACTCAAAGATATGGGGCCGTTCGAAGGCGTAGTATAAGAACTCATACCCCCTCCGTATGATATTTGGAGGGATAACAGCATATTCTAAGGATAAACAGGATGACTGTAGTTCAGGACCAAATAAGAAAAGCGGCACGCGAAGTGTTGGAGAATGGCATGGTGTCCATGGTTATCGGGTGGGCTCAGGGCAGTGTCCCTGTGAAGACTACTCCGGTATTTGTGGAAAAACCTGAGGATGTTGACAGACTGGTATGGAATCCGGCCTGTGTAAACAATCTCTCCGTCTACCTGCCAAAGCTTACCAAAGACCGCAAGGTTGCAATCGTAGCAAAACCATGTGATATACGCAGCTTGATAATGCTCATCAAAGAGCGGCAGGTTGAGCGGGATAAAGTATATATAATCGGGCTTGGTTGTGGGGGCGTTGTCGATGCAATGGACCTCGACAGCCAGGACATTCACGTTCAGGATATTCTGAGTCTGGACTGGAAAGACAATGGCCTGGATGTTGCTACTAAAACAGGTATAACTTCTCTTGAGTGCTCTTCCTGCTTGCGGGATATGTGCCTTGTTTGCAACAAGCGGGAACCTGCGCTGTTTGATGTGAAATTCGGGGAAGCTGCAGTCAGGTCGGAAGATATTTTTGAATGCGTGCTGCCGGAGCTGGCTGAAGACCGCAGGGCATATTGGAGCGATCAGTTCTCCCGGTGTGTTCGTTGCTACGCTTGCCGGCAGGTCTGTCCAAGTTGTTACTGCGAGAGTTGTTTCGCTGACCGCATCGAACCCAAATGGACTGCAAAGAAAGCAACTCCCGATGAAGCCTGGATGTATCACGCAACCAGAGCCATGCATCTTGCCGGACGCTGTATAAGCTGTGGTGAGTGCGAAAGGTCCTGCCCGGTTGATATTCCGGTCGCTCAGTTGATGAAAGAACTAAACCTGGCAGTCAAAGAAAGATATGGCTATGAGTCTGGAGACCTCAATGAGGACTCTCCTGTACTTGGCCAATATAAAGACGACGACATCGACCCCGCATCACACGGGGGTTAGGAAAAGATATGAACGAAAAAGTCATCAGCAAAGACAATATTCCGGATTTTCTTACCCGGTTAATGGGCGAATTTACAGTTGTAGCTCCAATGGATAGAGGTAAATCTCCCGCAAACTTCATGGAATTGAAGTCAGGTGATAGACCTATAATCGATGGCAGTAAAATGACTATGCCTCCCAAGGACTACTTTCTTCCAAGGTATGAAGTCCTGTTGAAAGTCAATACCGAAAAAGGGCATGAAAGCGTTGAGCAGAATATGCCCACATCTCAGCAGCGGGTTATGCTGGGAGTCTGGCTGCCTGATGCTCAGGCGCTGAAGGTGCTGGACAAAGTCTTTCTGGATGACAAATACAAAGATCCCTATTATGCTGCTCGCAGAGAAAACACTGCCATCGTCGCTGTAATCCCGGCTACATTGCGATGGAGCTGGTTCTGTAACTCTACAGACGATGTAGACTCCTGGAAAGACAGCGCTGATGTCCTCATGTATGATCTGGGAGACAGGTTCGTGATGGAACCGATCTCTGAGCGGGGAGCGAAAATCACTGAACTGGCCCAACCGGTTGACGCTGTGGAAGAAGACAAGGTCGCTGCAAGTGAACTATGGAAGCATATAGCCGGCATGTCCAAACAGGATTTTGCAGAGCAGCCTCTCTTTGAGCAATTATGCTGGGATGATCCCGTGTGGGTAGATATAGCAGCCAGATGTGTATCGTGTGGCACCTGTACATACATGTGCCCGAGTTGCAGTTGCTTTGACATACAGGACGAATCCCATGATGGTTGCACGGAACGATACAGATGCCGCGATACCTGCCAGTTCTCGGAGTTCACCCTAATGGGTGCAGGCCACAACCCTAGAACAGCTCAGATGCCCAGGTCTAGGCAGCGTCTTTTACACAAGTTTAAATATCAGCACGAGCAGTTCGGAGTCGTCGCCTGCACCGGATGCGGGCGCTGTGTAGAACTCTGCCCGGTAAACATAGATATCCGAGCAGCATTGAACAGGACTTGTGCTTTACCGGTCGAAGAAAAAGGCTGATCCCGAAGCAGAGGCAGTTTGCATGGAAAACCAATTATTCATCCTGGGACACCGGGGATTCTGCTCCAAATATCCCGAAAATACGCTGGTATCATTTTTAGCAGCAGCTGAACTGGGTGTTGACGGGGTTGAGCTGGATGTCAGGCAGACAATTGATGGCCAGCTTGTGGTAATGCACGATGAATTTGTAGACCGCACAACTAACGGTACCGGATTAGTCAGAGAACTTACCTGTGAGTACCTCAAGAGTTTGGATGCAGGCAGTTGGAAATCAGATCAGTTTGCAGGTGAACACATACCGCTTCTCTCTGAAGTATTCGAAGCTCTCAAAGATAAATGCATGGTATTTTGTGAAATGGAAGATCATGTGGATGTTGCTGCCATCGTCGATCTGATATATTCACATGGAATGGAAAAACAAGTTGCTTTAACCAGCTTCTATATAGAGAATATAAAAGCTGCCAGGAAACTTGCTCCTGAGATTCCAACTGCACTGATTACATCTGAAAAATTGCCTGACACTACTGTGCATATTCGAAAAGCAACCGAATTGGGTGTCTGTGTCCTGGATCTGTATGAAGGTTTTCTAACTCCTGAAGTGGCTAAATATGCTAAACAGCATAGTATGCCGATTTGCGCATGGATCGTCAACGATGAAGAGACTGCGGAGCGCATGGTGAATCTTGGAATAGATCGCATAACGACCGACAAACCTGATGTGATCATGAACTTCCGGTCTTCTTTCTTCAATCGCTAAGGAGTCCACAAATAGTCTCCTGATTCGTCAGTAAAAAGGGGCGTTGTGTTATACTGTATAAGGCAGCACACGAGATTGGGGCACATTTTGGTTATCAACCTCGATCGTCCAACTTCTAATCCATGGAGACTTGCTTGAATCCGGTTACAGCCGAAGACAGCCCCTATAAAATATCGCTTCCTGCGTTTGAAGGTCCTCTTGATCTACTTCTGCATCTGATACGCGAGAACGAGATCGACATCTATAACATCCCCATCGCCGAGATTACCAGGCAGTATCTGGAGTATTTGGGGGATATGGAGTCTCTGGACCTGGAGATTGCTGGAGAATGGCTGGTGATGGCCGCGACTCTTGTAGAGATAAAGAGTCGTATGCTGCTGCCAAGGGAAAAGCCTGTCAAGGCCGATGAAGAAGAGCAGATTGACCCGCGTAGAGAACTTGTGGAACGGCTCATAGAATACGAGAGGTTCAAAACTGCTGCCGAACTGTTCCGGGAGAAAGAGGAACAGCGTTCGCGAATATTTGTTCGAGGGCCTGCTGAGCTGCAATTTGACTTGAGGCCGGTTTTTTCTCTGGAGAACATCTCACCGGAAGACTTGCTGAGCGCGCTTCAGAGTGTGTTGGCCGAAGCTGAGGGTGAACCTGTCACTACTATTCAACGTCGCAAGCTCACTGTGCGTATGCGGATCCGGGAGTTGTGGTACAGAGTAAGGGAAGCCGCCGGGCAACTGACATTCAGGGAACTCTTCGATGGTGACAGAACCCCGACTGACATAGTAATCACTTTTCTCGCTTTGCTGGAACTGCTTAAGTCAGGTAGAATAGTCGCTCGACAGGAAATGGCATTTGGACCTATTATGATACAACAGGTGTTGGATTTAGAAGATGAACAATGAAGAAAGCTTGTTGAATCAACAGATGAGTAAGGAAGCAGTTATCCTTGAAGAGCAGGCAGTGGTGTTGCAGTCGGTGATACTCGCAGATGAATGTGTTACCGATACCGAAAATGCTGTTGATGAATGCTGTGAACCAGTGTTTGGCGGTAAACTGGTTGAAGTGGTAGAGTGTTTGTTGTTTGTAGCCTCTGAGCCTCTGAATTCAATGCAGATTGCGGAAGTGCTGCATATTGAGTCCGACCAGGTCCTTGAAGCCCTCAATGAACTTGACCAGAGGCTTCTTGGCGTTGGTGGACTTCAGCTGATGCGTGTAGCTGGTGGATTCCAGCTGTGCACGAAATCTGAATATGCTGAATATTGCAGTATAATTCTCCAGCCTGCTCAACGTAAACTTTCAAAAGCAGGACTTGAGACTTTGGCAATAATAGCTTATCGACAGCCTTGTACCGTGCCTGAGATCGAATCTGTGCGTGGAGTATCGGTTGGTGGTGTTGTTAAGACCCTTCTGGAACGCGGACTGGTTAGAGAAGCTGGCAAGAAGCATGCTCCAGGCAGACCGACTCTTTATGCAACTACGGAGGAGTTCCTGCAGTATTTTGGACTAAATGAGTTAGCGGAGCTCCCGGATATAGATGAACTCGCTATTGAAGAAGTTAAAGCCCTGGAAGCCCAGAGAGAATTATTCGAAAGTAGCCAGGAACAGCATGCTTAGCAGTAGACATTTTAGACCTTATTTATATGTATCGGTTTTATTAGTATGCCTTTCTTTTTTGTTTGGTATACCCGGAGTAAATGCATTCGGCGCGTCGGTTATAACTCTACCACTTGTAGATGATACAAAGGTTCCAGCAGTCGATGATTCCGAGAGAATTCTGCATGACGGTTGGATTCGTGATTTTCAGATTCCTGCATGGTCAACCAAGCCTGCTGGAAAGCCGGAGGTAACCGCAGCATGTTCAGCACTGATGGACGCCGGTACCGGTCAGCTCCTGTATGAAGTTAATGCACACAAACACCGACCCAATGCAAGCACAACGAAAATTCTGACATCAATACTGGTGATGGAGAACTGCCAACTCACCGACAAAATCACAGCAAGCAAGACTTGTAGTGAGACAATGTTTACTTCTATACACCTGAAACCGGGTGAACAAATATCGGTGAAAGATCTTCTTGCGTCACTCCTTATCCGTTCTGCAAACGATGCGGCGGTGGCAGCAGCTGAGCATGTCGCAGGGTCTGTTAAAAACTTTTCTAAACTGATGAATGAGAAAGCCAGAGAGATTGGTTGTTCCGACACACACTTTGTAACTCCAAATGGCTTGTATGACCCGAATCACTACACTTCAGCTTATGACCTTTGTTTGATGGCTCGATATGCGTTCAATTATCCGGTGTTTAACGAGTTGATAAAGCTCCATAAATACAGGCTTAACTCCCGAAACCTGAACAGAGAAGACCTGGTAGTGTTTCAAAAATCAAAGTTTCTCAAGTATTACACCGGGGCAGATGGAGTGAAATCCGGGTATACTAAGCAGTCCGGACCTTGTTATGTGGGTAGTGCAACCCGCACTGGTTGGAGACTTGTATCTGCTGTTCTCGACAGCAAGAATGTATCTCAGGACACCGCTGCCCTTATGAATTATGGGTATGGTGCGTATAAGCTTTACAAGTTTGCAACGGCTCGTGAAAAGTTGGGAATCATTCCAATAAGTGGAGGAAGTCAAGGCAGTGTTGCGGTTTATCCGGAGCATGATGTCTGTGTTGCAGTTCCCCGAACAGGAGGCAAATTGAGTGTTGTCTTCTCAATTTCCCAGGCCCGTGCACCTATTGTGGATGGACAGAGTCTTGGAACCGTGACTACTATGCTCAATGGGAATCCCATTGAGACAATCGAGCTCCGCTCGGTAGAGAGAGTCGATATGAGCATGTTGCGCAAATCGGCGCCATTTATGATAGGTTGCTGCATTCTGGGATGTGGAATGCTGCTGGTGAAATATGGAACAACGACTTCAAAAGATATTAGCTTCCGCGGGATTCGGATCTCGTCGTTATTGCGAGACCTTAATCGTCGCTGGCAAGGTCGCGGTTAACGGGGTCATCACAAGTGATCTCGGTACTAAAGCCGACCCCGACAAAGATAAAATAAGAGTTGACGGTAAACTGATTGGAGTTCCACCCCGAAAAGTATACATAGTCCTAAATAAACCCAAGGGTTACACCAGCACTTGCAAGGATCCTCATGCAGAGCATACTGTAATGGAACTTGTTCAGGATCTTGATGTACCTGTGTATCCCGTCGGACGTCTGGATGTGGATACTACAGGGTTGATCCTGTTGACGAATGATGGTGACTTTGCAAACTCTCTAATGCATCCTTCCAAAGAGATTGAGAAAGAATATATGGTAGTAGTGCAGGGGCGTATCAGTCCTGAAGACCTCCACAAACTTGAGATGGGTGTGCAGCTTGATGATGGGGTTACAGCTCCGGCTAAAGCTCAGTTATTGGCTTACACTGAGAGCAGGGGACGGAGTCGAGTTTCCATTGCCATACACGAAGGACGTAAGCGTCAGGTCCGTCGTATGTTTGCTGCAGTAGACCATCGCGTGATGGAACTGCGTCGTATACGGATTGGAAGCCTGCGTCTGGGTGATTTGGCAGAAGGCAGATGGAGAAACCTGAGCGGCAGTGAACTTGCAGGCCTGCGTGGAACTACAAAGTCGGCAAAAAAAGCAGCAGACAAGCAACCACGGCGATACGATTCATATTAAATCCACGATAAACGCGGAAGATATGTGGGCTCTGATGGTCTGCGAATTTACATAACGCGCCATCAGGGCCTTCCGTGCATTTAAATTGGCCATTGGCTGTTAGTCATCGACTCTTTAATGCAACTGAACACTTCATCTTCAGAACATCCGCAATCACCTGGGCGATTTTAGCATAGCCTGTTGGATTATAGTGGACAATGTCCGCTGCGTATTCCGGACGAAGATTCCATAAGTTGCCGGGATCTCCCCCGGTTCGGGATTGGGCTACTGCTGTACGTGCATCGACTACTATCGCATTATATTTCTTAGCCAATGTCTGCAATGACAGGTTCCAGTCATCCATCTCTCGGGCTTTCGCTTCACTAAAATCCGTGCGGGGCAGGATAAGGTTTACTATCGGTTGAATGCCATTGGTTTTGCACATCTCCAGCATTGTGGTGTAATTGGCAAGGAAATCATCTTTTGTCACCGAGATCGACAAATCGTTGATCCCAACACTGATAACTGCAAGTGTTGGCTTGAGCTGAACGCAGTCGGTGTTGAATCTCTTTAAAATGTAGCTGGATACTGCTCCTGCAGCGCCCATGTTCTGATAGGAACACTTCAGAGCTTTACCGACCTTGTAGCCGATAGTTGTTGAGGGATCTATTCCGATAGCTGCACGACCCGGATAAGCACCCGGGAAATATGTATCAGCAAATGAGAGATGATTCGGAGCACCAGATATGATAGAATCACCTGTAAACACAATCTGAGGAGGCTTCATACATACCTTTATTGGGACAAACTGTGAAGAAGCAGTCTGAGTTGCCCACTGGTAATTCTTTGCAGTATATCCTGTATCAGTAATGAAATAGGACTTATTGTTGTATGCATTATTGGGATCGTATAGATCAGGGTCTGTTGAGGAAGTCAGAAATATACCTGGATCAGATTTACAGGTGTATCCATACCCGATGTAGTCACCTTCATGCGCCAATGGCTTATTCAATAAGCTAATGTCATTGATCTGTCCGCCTTTCATTCTGGACCATATGTTTTCCTGGCTGATGCGGTTCCAACTCTCTCCTTGCTTCCTCCATACTTCAAAAAAGAAAGCTTTGATAGAAGGTGGTTTTGAGGCAATATACATCCTGATCTTCTCAACTCGTCCGTCTTGCCGGATTAATGATGTGCGATAATTGTTCAGGAAATGCTTTTCAGTCGTCCCACCGCCTAAGTTGGCTGGTTCACTGGAGATTGCACTATATCCACCAGCTTCAACAACATTGTTTGTTGCACTGGAGACTACCGGCATAGCAGTCAATGGTAGTATCAGGAGAGCTAAGAATGTCCATCTATTCATAATTATGTTTACAAGTCCTTGTATGGATGGTTATATTTGCATGGGCAAATGATCTGTATGTGATGGTTACCAGTGATAGTTCAGAGATATTGGAGTCACGTAATCCTGAACTTGTTTCAGGACCCATAACGAACACACCTTGGTGCTGAATCAAGTTGTGCATACGAAGTATAAGCTTTCGGTATGACGTAGTACTCAACAGGAGTGTACTCTTACAGCTACAGTTACAAATTATCAATTATCCATTACCCGGTTGCTATTCGGTTACTTCGGCCTCTACCTGTACAACGCCGCGCAGATAATCGGCGGTAATAGCTTGAACGGTGATAACAACCGGCCCAATAGGCACCGACTTTACAATGAAATCTGGATACACCTGTTCAGCAGTTAATACACCTCCTATGTATAACCTCCACTTCGCGATTTTCTTATTGGCCCGGGCGGTTATCTTCAATGGCAATTTTGATACCTTACCATCAATGGGAGCGGTTATTGTAACTCGAGGGGCAGGGTCGATATAGTATTTCTTTACTAACCTGTCACAGGTCCGGATTAGAGCACGGTGAGCCGGATCATTTTCTCGCAGTGATACATAGTGGCAATAGAACCCAATACCGGGCATCTGAGGATAATGCTTGCGATAAAACTTGATCTCTTTCTCGATCATTTCAGTTGTAGTAAACCGGCCATTCTGCTTGTCTGTTCCCTGATATACTGAAATAGCAGGAATGGTATTTTCCAGGACTCCTGCTTTTGCGGCCAACCCGGCACGCCAGTGGGCTAGTTCAGGTGTCCATACTGGTTCATTTGGGATGAATTGATAGGCTTCTATGACTGCCAGGTCTACCCAGCCACGGCGAAGCGCTTCTTGAAGAGACTGACTTTGCATGTGAGTATAAGCAATCAGAAAAACTTCTGGATGTCTCTGTTTAATGATGCTACAGGCCTTCGCTAGCATCGCGTTGTATTTATTGCCTTCAATGCCTTTCCAAAACTCTTCGGCATGCTGCTTAACCGAGATCGGCCAGTCATTAGCATCAAAGAATGCCTTGATATCCTTTGCTGAGTCAGTTCCGACCCACTCATCGAAACATATGCAAGATGTTCCTTTATTGATAGCTTCTTCCATATACTTTACATATGCTTCTACAGAGTCCAGAAAATCTACTCCCTGCGTGCCATAATACCATCCAGACGGCCACACTCCGCGACCTATCCAATAGGCATCGTCTACAGAGAGAGTCTCAATAGTCTGAGTATTGAATCGAAGCTGACGATCGAACCCTCCTGTCGAAGGGGACGCAGCACCGAATAGAAGCACGAAATAAGGATTCGCTATGGGAGCCATTGAGTATAAAGGCACAGAGGAGTGCTTTGGTTGGTCAGTTTGTGCCATACATGCAGGAGGGAATAAAACTGCAGTGCTAATGAACGCGATAATAAAAATCATTCTTATAAATCTCTTCATCCAGATTCCTACCAATCTTATTGCCACCAGTTGAGCTCTTCAGCACCTGTATTGCCTATCAAGAAGATTCGACAATGCAAGGATACAATCCTTGTTTACAAACACTATGTAAACGGGTACTGTAGATATATGCGGAATGCAGTTTACTGACATACCATCGATACCACGGCCTAGCTCCTACTCAATTACAATGAATTATATGTAACAGGGATTGTCGTAACAGTTCAGTGTTGATGTGTAATTAGACAAATTTCCGTTCGTCCTGAGTAGCGCGAAGCGCGTATCGAAGGATGGACGGAAATTTACTCACGAATACTGAACTATTACAGATTGTCAAAAACCTGTCAGTGATTAGCTTTCTGTGGTATCATAACCATGAGAATAGCAATAATGAAGGAACTGTCATGGCTGATGCTCTTCACATACTAACACTATCAGAATATATACGCGTATTAGCTGAGGATGACTTACCCAGGCCTATACATGAAGCTCGTATATTCGCTGATATTATGGCCACTTTACCGATAGATATTCCCCCGGAAACTTCACTTGCGGGTGATGTTAAAGGAGGTTGGCAATCACTTCTGGTTCCGGCAAGCATTAGCGATGCGGTTGACGCTTGGTGTCATTTGGTAAACACTGTTAGTGAGCCACATACACCGACACCAGCAGAATCGCTGGCATCGGACTTTAACTGTTTTGGGGGATACACACCCACTCACACAACAATTGATTATGCGCGGGTCATTGACATCGGATTCAATGGCATTCTGCAGCATATTGCTCAAGAACGCGATTGGGCGGATGTAAATGAGCGTGCTGTGTTGGAAGCTATGAAGATTTCCCTTAATGCAGTTGCCGAATGGGCAGAGCGTTATGCAATCTTAGCAAGAATACAGGTTGAACAAGCAACTAATCCGCAAGAACGTAAAAGACTGGAACTCATAGCGGAAACTTGTCGGCGTGTTCCTATGATGCCCGCCCAGACATTCCACGAGGCATTGCAATCAATATGGTTTTGCCATGTTGCAACCGGAATATCTGAATATTGCACCTCATCAATCTCACTTGGACGTCTAGACCAATATCTGTTCCCCCTTTTTCTCAACAGTTTGGATTCTGGAGAAACAGAAGATGATCTGGAAAAGTCCATTAGTGATCTGTTTAGAAAACTCAATGGTTTTGGTGATGCCGCTTGCGCGGTAAATCTAGGTGGGGTAGATAAGGATGGTGGCGACCTTTTCAACCCACTCTCCGAGATGATAATCAGGACAGCTAAACAGCTTAGCTTACCATCACCTATTCTTGCCGCTCATATACACTCAGAGATCCCGGATACTGTTGTAAATCAGTTAGTTGATCCAACGCTCTTTGCAATGGGACAACCAACATTTTATGGTGAATCATCCTGTCAGGAAGCTCTCATAAAACGTGGCGTTTCCAGAGCCAGGGTTCATAAATGGGCAGCCAACAGTTGTATGGGACTTATGATGCCAGGACAAGAGATAAGTGATATGTGGGGTAGTGTGGTCCATATGCTGCTGCCCTTGGAACTGGCGACAAACCAAGGCAAACCCTACAAGGGTGAACTCTCTATCCCAATTGCAAAACATTCTGGTGATACTTGGGATAATATAGATGATCTTGTACGTGCTGTATTCTCATACACAGAGGAAATCCTGGACTTTTGTGTTCAACGCAACCGCGAAGCAACATTGCAACATGGAACAAACAGACCTAATGCATTTCTTTCGGCAATGATAAAGGACTGTATAGAACGTGGTCTGGACAGAGCTTTGGGCGGGGCGCGCTACCATACAGTGGTTGTTGAGGCATTTGGGTTGATTAACGTTTCTGATGCGCTAGTCGCTATCGATGACCTGGTGTTCAGAAAGAAACGCTACTCACTACCTCAGATGGTAGAGGCAGCAAAGAATGGTTATAAGGGATATCAGGAGTTGTATGAACATATTCTGAATGCTCCAAAATATGGCAACGGAGATGACAGAGCCGACGAAATGGCGGTACGGATGGCAACAGGATTTGCGCACTTGGTTGATAGCCACTCAGACGGAAATCTCTGTTATATGCCATCTTTCCATACATTAAATGCTCATGTAAATGCAGGGGCAATATATGCTGCAAGTCTTGATGGACGGATGCCGGGGCAACCCATTGCCAAGAACGTGGGAACCACACCTGAAAAATGCAAGGAAGGGCTTACGGCAATGCTGCTCTCGGCCGCTTCGCTTCCCCAAACTCTCTACTTCGGAGGGCAGGCACTTGATATCTCTGTGGACCCATCGATCATCCGTGCTATAGAAGACAAGCGTAAGTTTATGAGACTCCTTCAGACATATTTTGCCCTTGGAGGACTTCAGGTGCAGGTGAACGGTGTAGGGCCAGGAATATTGAGGGATGCTATGGCAAATCCAAAGGCGCACACAGGCCTGACTGTTCGAATAGCAGGTTACAGCACATACTTTGTGATTCTTGACGAAAATATCCAGTTGGAAATGATTGAACGATTCTCAAAAGGTGTGTAGTCTGGGTATGATTGTCCACACTAAGCAAATTGAAGTGTGGATAATTGTATAAGTGGCAAGATACTATGACTTGATTTTATTATCAAGTTCGGTTTTTATATAGCTTCGGGACCGTATGCAGTCCCGAAGCTTAGAATTAGAAACCCATTGAAAGACTGGCTTCTGCCCGGACATCATCATTATTCACAGCGGAATCTTGCAAATACTTAACATATTTGCCAGAAAGCAGTAGATCAAACCCTGATCCCACTTTCCTTTGGAATCCCATATTGTAAGTGTCATTCCCGGTCTCTGAACCGTCCTTAAGCCTGGTTTGCAAAAGACCAGCTGAGAAGCTTGAGAAGTCATCCAATTTGTAATCTAAAGTAAATTTGCGTTCTTCTGCGCATTTACCTATTACATACTCGTCTTTTTGGTTAAATCCTCCATAGAGGCCCAAACGCCCCAGATTAGATCGCAATCCGACTCCAGTGCTGCGCTGAGTCTGCACTGCACCTTTGTCATCCTCCGGGTTGAATCGGTAGTTACCTTCCAGTGACAACGAACCAGCTGCTGCCATTTTGACATCAAGGACATGCGTATCCAGATTTCCCGTAGACAGCACCCGCTGTCTCAGTTTACCATTGAATGTCAAAAACGCAACAGGTGTTGCAGTAGTTGAGTAGTCGGTTATTGTGGTAACACATCCGCCGCTCTCAATAGATTTCCATCCTACTGCGAACTTTGCATTAGTCAGCGGAGCAAGTTCCAGAGTTCCGACTTTTGTTATATCATCATTGTCGTTTAGTGATTTAATAGTGTAGGCAGCCGTCAGCTGAGCATAATCAACTGGCTTACTCACAATTGAGAACTCTTTCTGACTCTTTATCTCAGAAGTAGACTCACTACCAGTAAGTGACCCGGAGATCTGTACTTTGTTCGTTGGATTCGATTTTACACTCACACTGTGTTGAGTTGCTGCACCCAGCTTCGTTGAATCACTCTGCGAAGCAGCAGCATTAACCTGCAAAATAGAACCTTCCTGCACTGCCAGATTAACGTTTTTTGTAGTCTGGTCACCGACATTATCATTCTGTGCAGTTGCCAATCCAATGCCGACTCCAACTTTATCTGTCTTGACGCCAACAGTAGTCTGTGTGGTGTTTCCAAGCTTTGTAGAATCAACTTCCTGATGAGCAGCTTGCACGCTGACCTTACCACCATTAGAAGCGTTTACATTAACAATAGTACTGGTTTGATTGCCTACAGAGTCATTCTGAGCCTGTGCATAACCCATATTAACCCCGACGTTTTCAGTCGCCTTCGCAGTAGCACTAAGGTTCAGATTGGATTCACCTTGTTTGTTAGTGAAATCTTTCTGATCAACACTTCCAGAAACTTGAACAGTCTTCGTTCCACCACTGACTGCTACGTGAGTCGTGGCTACCTTGTCAGAGCTGGAACCGTTGGTTGTTACTACTTCTTCGCGTGAAGCCACAGCATTACCAAGTTGACCAATTTTCTGGTCCACTTTGACTCCAGTTGTATCTACTGTTTGTTCGACAGCAGCGGTACCGGTAATGTTTTGGCCATGTGTAATGGCTACAGTAGTAGTCTCACCAGGACGCACAGTCAGGTTTTCTTTCTGAATAGTGCTTTTGGTGCCAGCAGCGGTTTCCTGCACATTCTGATATACTGCCGAAAAATCAGCCAGCTTACCATATTTGTATACCATATTGACGTCTTCTGATTCTCTACCGGCAGTCACACCATATTGCTTTGCTCCGACAAAGGATTTACCAGCCCTCAGGATATTACCGCTAACATTAAGGCCTCCTGCAGATGACTGAGCAGCAACCTTATACAGCGATTTATCGTTCCAGCTTGTTCCTGCAGGAGTCGGAGAGCTATCAGCGGCTTTTCCAGTCAATAAGAGCGTACTTACGTTTCCTGATCCCACCCGGCTATCAGTTCCCAGACCTACAACGGTGTCTCCGTCATAACTATTGGCAGCCGCCTTGGTATAACCACCAATCAGCTTCAGTTTATTGCTGCCAGTATCCAATACATCCATTTCTAACGGAACAGATAATAACCCGGCAGTTTTAACCGATTTATCAGGAGTGATTTTATAGGTAACTTTGGCCACAGCATCAGATATGAGTATGCGGTTGAATGTCAGAATGCCTTTGGTAACATCCACATTGTAATCTTTCCCATTTCTGAGCAAAACCCCGTTTACAGATATCTCCAGAGTATTTTCCTGTATCAGTGTGTATGCCAGGAAATATGGACCCGTTGAATTACGTCCAGGTATGGTTTCACTTACCATGCCTAGTCCGTATTCCACAACTGCTGAGGTGGATGGTAACCCAACTATAAACAAGAGGGTTGCCACAATCATTGCAAATATTAAGTTTCGGGTAATCTTCGTATAAAGCATAAGATAACTTCTCTGATTGGATTATATTGCACTATATTATTAGACGTAAAAAGTAGAGCATTATGCACTATTTTTATACACCAATAATATTATACCTCTATCATTAATGTAAATGGGTGCAAAATTCGCAGTAAAAAAGTCCAATGCTAAAGTATCTTTAGGTACATTGAGTCTGTTTAAACACTCCACATTTGGAAAAATGCGTACCGATGCAAGCTTGATTGGCACTTTATTAGTAGTAAGTACGCACAATTCAGTTACGACAATTGACTTTGGCGGCGAGATTTTGTATAATTATTTCAATGTTGGAAGACATAGACTTGTTTGTGGGCCTATAGCTCATTCGGCTAGAGCGCACCCCTGATAAGGGTGAGGTGGATGGTTCGATTCCATCTAGGCCCACCATTATATACTGTCTGAAGTCTGTCCAATCTACGAGGGGGCTTAGCTCAGCTGGGAGAGCGATTGCTTTGCACGCAATAGGTCAACGGTTCGATCCCGTTAGCCTCCACCAAATAAATAAATACAAAGAGCCGGGATAGTCATTAAGACTTCCCGGCTCTTTGTATATTTATGCCAAACTTGTAATATTGGTCACTTATCAACGTACGAATTTTAACAGTCCTGCCTCTGGCACATACCAGGTGCACTCTCCGGTTCCCCTCCACATAACCCATGCTTCAGTTTCCTGCTTTCGGACAGCAAGGTTGAAAGGATATTTTATGTCCGGGTTTGGCTTTATACCCAGAGATACAAAGGGTATGCGGAATTCGGCAACCCAGTGACTCGAATCAACTATACTCGATTTGTATGAGACATTCTGACCAGCTCGTTTGGCGACATCTGCAGGAGCGCCGGCTTCATCGCTTGAGATGAATGTGCCGTTGGCAAACCCACGCAGCACAATGATCGGTGCTTTTGCTCCCAATGCAGGATTGCTCAGCGAGATTTCAACAGCATCGCAGCCTCCCCATGTATCTCCAATAGACATCGGCGTATCCTTGTCCACTGAATTGTCGACTCCTACAAAAAGAGCATCATCATCCCATCCTAACCAGGCGCGAGATGGAAAAGTGCATTTCTCACCTTCCACACCCTCCTGGATCAGCATAGCTTTTTCTGAACTCAAGTTGAACCATTCACCAGAAGACATTTTCCCGTCCACTGTTGGTAATGATTCCAAACGCGAGACATTATATACTGGTGCAGGTGTTTTCTTGCGGACAGGTTTCAATTTAGCTGCTTCCGGCTTTGTGTCTACTCGCAGTTTTGAAGTAACCGGCCAGGAAGCTCTATCGGGACTCTTGTAGACTCCAATTTTATTGAATGGAATACTGTTAAAACCTAACTTCCAGGCAGGTGAGTTAGGAGACAATCGATAGTCCGTTGGTGGTTTGCTTAGGAATAGCGGGTCCTGATCGGTCAAATTGTTTTCTTGTTTTACAAGCGATTGAGCTCTTCCTTCAATCCAGCCAAATTTAGTGTTCCAGAGGACATTGCGAGCAACCACATTGCCCTTAGGTGCCAACGGTTCATCTTCTAATATATTCAGCAGTTCAGGATACTTTGTAGACCAGGGCGGCTGTCTGTAGTTGAGGTCAAAGAGCTCTTTCGTAGCAAAATCTCCTACACTTTTAGCCCAACCGAGTCCACGTGCATCTATGCTGAACGCTTGGCCGCAGTTGATAAACATATTGTTGCTCATCATATTGTCGCGACCACCGCCAATAAGAATGGCACTGGCTACGTCGTAGAAGATATTGTCAGAGATGTCAGCAGAAGAGAAGCAGTCGTCCAGGTATACCCCCTGGCAACCCTGGCCTTCGAAACCGTGGATGTTGTGTAGGTAGTTGTATCGGATTCTATGGCCGCGCATGGACCATGTCTCATCCGGTGGAGATGTGTAGATAGCTCCAGCATCATTTGATTGAAATACCGAGCTGTGGACTTCGTTGAATTCAACTGTCTGATCGTTGCCGCTGAAACCGATAGCTACATGTGGGACATTATCTATGAGGTTGTGAGTGGCGCTGTTACCAACGCCATAGAGCGCTATTCCCTGCTGATAAACTGGGTCCCACCGGGAAGTGTGATGGATATGGTTGTTATCAGCAATGTGGCGTCCAGGGGTGAGTGTCTTTCGATCACCGGCATCCAGGGTAATCCCTCCCTGTCCCATCGCATAGATATCACACCCGATGACTTTATGTCCGGTGCCGCCTTTGACTTTGACTGCCCAGTTGCCCATATTGCGGATTGTGCAGCCGACCAGTTTTACATTCGAACCATCATTGATGGTAACTGCGGTGCCGCGTCCGTCCTCAAAGGTAAGCCCACGGAATGTGATATTCGAGACATTGTTCATTCTGATAGGATCACGGACAACAGATACCATGACTCTACCTGATTTTAGTGATGCGGTCGGCCAAATGAGCAGCATTCCGGTTTCACGGTCCAGATACCACTCACCTGGACTGTCCAATTCCGGCAGGACGTTTTCAGCATAAAACCACTGGCCCCGGCGTATCCCATACGCAGATGTCTGGTGTGTCTCCATACTGATAGTTTTCTTTGCAGGATCTACACTTGCCAGTGGAATACGCTGGTCAGCCCAATCCCAGAACCAGAACCCGTGCATCCAGATACCTTTTTCACCTGCCCATCGTGCAATCCGAGGATCATCACAAGCGAATTTCCCGGTACCAGCTGTGGTCTGACCAGATTTAACGACCCCATTGTCATCGTACACATCGGCAATTTTCATATAACCCTCGTTTGGGTAACGGGCCAGAGTCATTGGTTTGTCCTTGAAAAACACTTCAAGACCTGGATCGGATTGATAACTCGCTGGACTGTTGATAATCTGGAAATCAGTGATACCATTGGCATTCAGGTCGGCCTGAAAGACGTTTCTGCTGGCTTTGGGATCCATACGAGCTAATAGACCAGGATCAGTCACAGCTTTGAATCCAGTTACCACACGCCCACCGACCAACCGAACTTTTCCAGCTATTTTAGCTCTATATTCAACCGGCCTTGCACTTGTTCCGGAATCTTCAGATGTAAATTCCAGTGGCTCAGACATCTGATAAATCCCTGGTGCTATCTCAACGCATATACGCTTGTTGACACCAGCCTGTAAAAGCTTACGAACCTCATCCCGGGCATGCTGAAGCGTTTTAAAAGGGCCATCCTTCTTTGCACGGTTTGGTTTCTCAACTTTGCCGGACCATGCATCATTGCCGTTGGCAGCTACATACAGAGACTTCACATCAGACTTCTCTGCAGCAATTGATAAACTGCAGAAAACGGTCATCATCAGCGCTAAAATCAAGGTGTGCCAATTCATAAACTTACATCCTTCCAAATCAACTCAAACGATTGTGACAGGGTATTATTAGTAGATACATCAATATCGTGCATTTATCCTGCAATGAATACTCTTACAAACTATATATCAATTTTGACAACACGAATCAGCTTTCGTACAATTCCCGTGGGAGTGTGATTTATGCCGAATATAAACAGTGGATTTCAAAGAATTATCCCTACACCTCAAAGTGCCGTGTTGACAGGTCTGCCTGCACGGATCCTCACACGGGATACAAAATATTCTGTGTATCTGAAAGGGACAGTAGGAGAAAAACTAAAGTTCGCAGCAGAGTTTCTCTGTAGAGAAGCCCTGCAGGAATTTGGACTTCAGTTGGTGACGAGTGAACTTTTGGATGAAAATGCAATTACTATTTGTAATGACTACACACAACTAAATGATCGTCTTGATGCTGACAGTCTGCAAGTGTTCAAGAATGAGATCGGGTTGGATCAGGGATATATCATAAAATCAATTCCCGGGGAGCCAGTTATACTATGTGCAGCGAGTGAACAGGGCTGCATCCATGCCGTATCATCTCTACTACAGCTTTTCCGTGCTGAAGATGATCGGATTATACTCGACAGCCAGGTTATTGCAGATTATCCGGATTTTAAATACCGGGGAAACTGCTGGTTGATTATGGCTGAGTGCGGTATTTGGTCATATGATCGAGGTGACGGTATTGAGGGTTACTGTAAACGCATAATAGAAAAACTGGATATGTGCGTCCGGTATAAGGTTAATACAATACTATTCGACGGCATTGGGTGGGCTGTAGACAGATTCCCTGGTTATACTGATCTGATGTGTGAGATCAATAGAGCAGCCAGGCTCCGGGGTATTCATTTAATGTATGTAGGCTACGGTTCCGGATATGGTGCCGCCGGCAGAGGTTTATACAAGGGAAAAGTATTCCAAAACCGCAAGTCATATCCTGATGGAGAAGAGTATCCGTGCCTGGGTGGAGTCGGGATGACCGATGACGCAAAGCTACTTGGTAGATTCAGCGGGACTTGTCTTACCAATACTGAACTCATGCGTTTGAAATGTGAGGAACTGAAGCAGTTTGTTGAACAGGTGCAGCCAGGTGCGATGTATATCCACAACCTGGATAATGACAGAGTCAGCAAAGATATGTGGCTGTTGAGATGTACGGAGTGTAGGAAACACTGGCCGAGTGATGATCTGGATACAGCTGATGGAATGGCTGGTGCCTATGCAGATTTTTATGATCAGTTGGCAGGATGCATAAAGAGCGTTAAAAAACCTGGTTACGATGCTGACCGTGATTGTGTGCTGTATATGGTTAGCCCTGGTTATACAATGCCTAACCATTCGGATGAAGATTGGCAAACGGCTCTATCCTATTGGCCTTCTGTCAGCCGTTTTATGAAACACAAGCACAACGTTTCTTTTATGTTTAGAGAGCAATTCCACAATCACGACACCAACAATCTGAGATGTAAGCAGATGAGAGAGGCTCTGGATTCTGAAGGCCAGGGCCACGAGTTTGGAATAATCTACTTCTATGGGGCAGATGGCTTTCATAATGACCAGTTACTGCTGCCGACACCTTCAAGTTACTACATATTCAAGGGAGCAGATGCAGTTATTGCAGCGTCCGGTCATGCATACCAGGAACCTATGCAGCTCCTGAATGCAGAATACCTGTGGAACTCCGAGAGCAGCGCTTTCTATAACCTTGAAAACAGACCAATGAATTACGCCAGCTTCTTCCAGCTCTACCTGGACATGATGGAAGCAGGTCTACGACCTGAAGAGCTATACGGCAGTGAAGGATTCCTGGGTGTTGCCTGCAGGAAGCTGTATGGAGAGATCGCAGGTCCAGTGATGGCAAAGGTATTTGCCCTGCACGGAGAACACAATGAGCCACCGGTGCCATTTGTTTCGAACAAGGATATAGGTGCAGGCGGATTCAACCCATTCGCCCAACTGGTTTATGGGGTTGAACTCAGTTTATCGGATATATTGAAGACGAAGACCAAGCTTCATGAAATATATGATGTTACTGCCCAGGCGAGAGACCTGGTGGGTGATCTACTTGTGAAGTTAAGCTCAAGTGATTTAGTGTGGACTGAAATAAAATGGTATAAAGAGTCTCTTGAAACTGGTGCCAGATACACTAGACATCTGAGAGATTATGTTGCAGTTTACGAAAAATTGCTGAATCACTTTGAACTGGATTCAGATATAGAGGATGTGAATCAAAGGATACAGGATTTATCCCTGGAATTATATGAGACGAAACATATAAACCAGTTATCAGGCCTGTGTGCAATTGATTATCTTGGAGGAGCATTAGCTTGTCGTGATAGTACGCTGTTATTCCTTGAATCTAATCTGGAAGAGATGAGAGAGAGTATAACCCGGAACAAACGTTTCGTAAGACCGCACCAGGAAGTAACTCCGTGGTGGTAGGGTATATCAATCCCCCTGACGTTTGCCAGGGGGATTGATGGACTCATGCACAGTTTATCTAGTGATTTTCTTTACATCCACCCCATAATAAATCCGTGGTGCACCGTCCAGAATTACCTGGGCTATGCCCTTTTTGACCGGGATAAATCTCTCCTGGCCGATGCAGTCGATTTCACGGATGGATTTGCCTGTGGCCGGGAGCCTTAGGAGAATCTTGCTTTTCCAATGATCAACCCAGGGTTCGGGCGTTGCGAACCATTTGTCATCTTTCTTATGGGATTTGTTTAATACATACCCATCAGTGCGGTTCCAGAGTATGGTGACCGGCCCTTTAGGAGAGTTGAAGAGGAGACCTTTGTTGTGTGATTTTCCGAAATCCAGCCAGCGTGTAAATGTCGTGTTTTCCAAAGCTGATGCTATGGTTTGATACCCCAGAAGGGACGGTTTTGGACTCAGATCTCTGTTTAACAATCCATAGTGGAATTCGGGATTTGTATTGTCGACTCCGCCTTTATCATACCAAACCGTATCGTTCAACTGATACCAGTCAACTATCTTCACTCCCTCTGACAATGCAAGTGCATACTCCAGAACTACATTCTCCGCAGCTTCTCTGTATGTATCCCCCCACCACAAATGTGGCGCTGTCGGGGCATAGGCTTCTGTTAAAAAGATTGGTTTGTCGCCGTATTTCTTTATAGTGTCTTTGACCTTACGGATCGTACCCAGGAAGTTCCAATAGTCACAGTTCTTGCTGTCCCGCCAGTTGTCACCGCCATAGTCAGCCGTATAGTTTCCGCGCCCTGGATGTAGACTTATAGCATCTATACAGTCCCAAGCTCCATATTCATGCATCTTGTCCAGGAAAACAGTATCTGCACCGGAGAGCCCTATGCTGGTCAATTTCAGATTTGCACCGGACTGCTTAATCGCGTTGGCAGCAGGTATGAGAAAATCGGATACGTACTGCTTGGCTCTGACAGCGTTGCCAATGCCGCCATCCATATTGATCTCATTCCCAAACTCCCAATAATGAGCACCACCTTTAACTATGTCTGTAATTGTTTTTGAAATATATTCCTGGCGTTTTGCTTCATCTTTCATATTGGGATCATCAAGAGGAACCTGAGAATGGAAGTTCTGCATCATATTCAGTGAATCTGCCTGTTTTGCAGACATTTGCACGTTTCTAATCCACTTTACACCTATTCGTGAGAGCAGGTTTTCTGCGTCGGATTCTGTCGGTAGGTTAAAATATGCAGATATTCCGAATATACTGTTTGGATCATCAAATCTATGAGGAGGCAGGACTACCAGGTTTGTTCTCCTGAAATCGGTATTTTTACCATCGGACGCCTGGACTTCAACAAACAGAATCCCGCGTTTAGCAGCTTTAAACGTCAGCTTTTGATCCCATTTTGCATACGGGTCAAGTATCCGCTTATTTGATCCTTTGGTAACTATCTTTCCATTAAAATCTCTTGCCCACCAGGATAATGTTATGTCCTGTTTAGTTTCGGAGGTGTTGATAGCCTGAGCATTCAGGTTAAGAGGAGTAGCTGCACTGTCCCAGATATTAAATACCTTGTCTGTATTAATATCCAGTGCTATCGGTCTATTCTTGAGCAGTGCAGCTGCAGCAGCAGATTCTGCATCTGAGAGTAATAGATCTCCCTCAGCAACAAAATGACCAGATTCAGTTTTCTTTGCTGGAAAGTGGATATCATATGTATTCTGCCACTGAGAGTTGCTGTTTTTTAGAATCAAGTAAAGATAGCCACTGGAAGTCTTATACTGGAGGCATTGCATATCCGGAACTTCATATGGAATACCGCCTTTTTCATCCCGAACCCACAGACTCCGCTTTATTGTCTTCTGAGAACTAATGCTGGCGCCATTGCAGCGCATCACCATTGCATAGTCCAGACCTAGATCATCAGGTCCCCATATATCATATCGAAGGTGTACACGATGCGGAAAAACTGTGAACTCATTTTGCACGCGTATTTTGCCGGTGGTATCGTTTTTTATCTTAAAATCCGTGCGTATAGCTTGCTGTCCATTATCCAGCTTCACCATAGAAGACGTTCCGCCATCAGTAACTACTGGTGTGCTCATGAAGAGGTAGTCGCCAAAGTTCATGCACATCTTGCCGGATTCATCACGGATGTCCACTGTTCCATCAGGGAGTGCGGATATCTCTATGCCGGGTGCAGTCAGTTTAGTCTCTGCAGTTGCAGGCATTACCAGGTATAGGAATAGAACTACCGAAATACAAAACATAGAAGCCAATCTAGATATTGCAGTAATGCATTGAATCATTTTAATCACTCCCGGATTATGATTAACATCAAGGTTTGCGCATTTTGAAACATACTACTTCGAGCGGTGTAAGTTGGAAATTCCCGATCCCGGATTCAACCCGGATGCGTTTTCTACTAAACAGATCAAATGCAAGTCCATTCCTTTTATCAGAGAATGATAGCTTAGCATCTAAATTATTTTGCCCCCAGTTGCAGGCAATAACATAGTCAACACCGTTGAGAAACCGATGGGTCCACAGAATTTCTTCAGAGGCTGATTTGAGACTTACTCTGTCTATCTGTTTACTGGATAACAAGGCAGGACTCAATTGATTTAGCTCTTTAGCTATTTGTTTGATCCCAGGCCATAAGTCCTTCTCCTGACCAAGGTTCCAACCAGATCGACCGGGCTCAGTCCAACTGTAGAATAATATACCAGTTGCACCCAGGCAAATAGACCCATATATCATAGCTCGTTCCTGCTTAACAGTAGGCATGCCAAATGGACTAAAACCGCCGAATGCCTGCATAACACACCAAGTGCTTTTGGACGCAAACATTGGATCATTGTGTAGTAGTCCGAATTTTCGAACTACCTCCCACATTGACCAACTTGTCCCTGTCTCTTCACAGTATGTTACAGGATAAATATCGGGAGCTACAATATCGATTGCAGCGTCGTGAGCATCGGGATAATTGTCTGCAACCACTGTAGGGTGTTTTTTATCCAGCTTGCGAATATTTATGCAGGCATCTGTTATTTCCTGCGGATCTTCCGCATTTCGCCCACCTGGTTCATCGCTCATATACCAAGCCAGTATCGCGGGATGGTTCAAGTTTTTCTTTGCATATTCCACTGAGTTCCATATTATCGGACAGACCATAAGTCCAGCTTTAAGAGAAGCATCCAGGAAGTCCTTGTTGGGTTGAAACTCATGAATAACCGTGTTGAAACCATATTTATGCAAATCAGAAAGCATTTCAACCGGTGCTCTATACAGTCCAACAGGAAAGAATGGTTTGCCATTAACGAGTAACTGTTTCGCGCCAGCTTTCGTCAGAGTGGATTCATTCTTCGTCACGGAATTGATGGACGTGCCGTTTTTTGCATATCTCGACAATAATGATTCAATTGGCAGGTTATCAGCACGTAGTGTGGTAGCGATTATTCGCCCTTCACCCATTTTTGCAGTCATTATCACGGGATAATCTTCTGAACTTACACCTATTACATTCCAGGCATCGCCATAAGTAACAAAATGTGAACCGTTGCCCATTACTGATGCTGGTAGATTCGATGCCCACATAAGTCGTGCTTCATCTGTAGTATTAATATTCACTTTGCATGCTGGGGAGCCTTCTGCCGCATAACGAACTGGTTTTACAGCATAATCAGGTCCCAATGAACCGAACCACTCATACCTGCCAGTCGTATTAGCATCTAGAGCAATGATTGTCCCTCCATTCTCTACGAATGCTTTGAGTGCTGGTGCATATTCTACAGGTATGGTATGAAAGGAACCAAATATTAGTATATCGAAGTCCTTGATTCGTGCAGCAAGTTTTGGGATATCAGAGCTTGTGAAACGTACCCATGGCCATTTCAGGTCTAGTAAAGCAGCAGCGGTCTGCTCCCGGTCTGTTCTCGCCCACCAGTGACCGCTCATAATGCATGCGACATTGGGCGTCTTTATACGCATTTCTGTCCGCCGCCTGGCTTGTTCCTCCAGCGAAGTGATGGAGTATAATCGCACTGAAGTGACTTGTGGCCATGTGCCTGTGAATTTGATCCTGACCGAGAGAGCACGAACTACCGGGGAAAACTCCTCTGAGACACTCCCGGAGACGACCGCAATGTTGCTTATCACCGGCTTGTAGATCATACTTGTGCTGTCAGCTATCTCTACAGAGTATTTTGAGACTCCACTTGCATCAAACTCAACCCGGTCTATGTCAAGCGGAACTTCAAATGTCCGAACAAGCCAGGATTCACCGGTATAAGGCGGTTGCCAGAATGTAGTTTTATCTCCATCAAATGCATTCGTCTCAACTGAAGCAGCCATACGACTGCTGCCTTCTATTCTTGCTCCAGGTGCATTCAAAGCTGCATCGAATTCAACTTGTGCGCTAGACTGTACTGGTGCCAGTCCAATCAGCACACAGAAAACAAGCTGCCATCTAAATAACCACTGCATCTTAACCTCTTTTCAAATGAGGAGTTAATAATATTCGCTTATTATTGACTTGCGAATTGTTAAATCTACTTCTTTCCTATCCAAATATAGGTCAGCTTGCGGTTCCTGATTTCCGGTTCGATGTAGTCACCATCGACTTTCACCGGCCTGTTCCAGTTGACTTCAACAATTGGAACACCGGACTTGAGTCCAAGCTTTCTCCAGTTGATCCTGATCCTGCTGGAACCCGGGGTATCGCTCCAGTTTGTAACCAATAACAATGTCCGTTTACCTTTGTGCACAAATGCGCTGGCTTTCACATTTGGATTTTCAGGCGTGAATGCATTATTTTCGGGAGTGTAGTAAGGCATCCAGTCAGCTGTCTTTGTGTCAAATTGATCGCTCAGTTTCCAGATGCCTTCAGCTCTTTGTGGGTAAGTTCCCCACATAGTTCTGGGCATTGTGCCATGGATACCTGCTAACGTTATCCCATACTCAACCGGTAGAGGCAGGTTGTTGTAGAAAAGTGGCTCACTGTTAAAGCCGAACTGTCTTGCAAGGAACTCAGCCCGGAATACATCCAGATCACTATATTTCTGCCAGTCATGAATTGCTCCGAGGCTTTCCCCATTAGTTGCAGAAGTAATAAACGAAGCTGTAGGCAACGGATAGCCGCCGGAGCAGTGTGCATCCATTTCTGCATCTTTCCGGTGAGATTTGATCAGTATATACATACGTTTCAAATAGTCTCTGCGGTCGAATATCCGCCATGTTGGCACTGCTTTTCCTGAGACTGGATCTATAATTGGTTCATGACCGTGCATAGGGTTGGAGCACTCAGGCGGACCTACTACACCGTCCAGATAAACTCCACCACAACCAATTTTCATCGTGTTATCGATTTCCCAAAGGAGTTTCTTTGCGCCTTCACTTGCTGTGCATACGCCAAAGAGGGCTTCACCGGACTCCCTCCAGCCGACTGGTGGTTCCATGTCCGGCGAATTTGTGCTAATCTCCCATTTGTAATCTTCATACTCTCTTGACTTATTGCTTATACCCCATCCTGAATATGGAATGAGTGCCTGCTTATTCTTGTTTAAAAGGTCTGCGCATTCTTTAAGTTCAGCAGGATTCGATGACCCACCTATACCACACGGGCTGACCGACCACAGGAAATATACAAACCCGCGCGCACCCATTTTGGCGTATAATTCTGCATTTGGTATCTCAGGACCTGCGTCCTGGGGGATCAGCCATTTATTGGTCTTGTCATATTTCCAGTTGCCGGCAAGATATGCAGGATTCTGCGTATTGGCCACTTTTGAATAGCAGAGGTTCATCGGTGTAGGATCGAAACTCAAATCTTCAAGATTGTAAGTTGCTGCGTCTGCGACTAAAGGTCCTGATGAAGTGAATGAATCCTCCAGACGGTTCTCTGTTGTCAACTTCCAACCTGCTAATGCGTACTTGCCATCGCACTGGAAAGACACGGAACAAAAATAATCGAACACGGGCATTGAGCTGATGTCCTTGCCTGATGCCAGCTTCTTGCCGTCGAGATAAAGCTCAGTCTTTGGCCCATAGTTTATCCCAATCCTGTACCATTTACCCTTAGTCAGGTCGACAGGTGATTCGAAGATAACTCTTTCCCCAAACTCAGCTGTATAATGCGAAACTTTTAGTGCACGATTTGCGGGATTCCAAGATAGTGCAATATAGTTTCCTTGAGAGTTCCCATAGGTAAATAAATTCATGCGAGGTTGTTCCTGCATTGGATCATCTGGATCCCAGTCAACTCGCAGGTTAACCTCTATCGAGCCTTTACCATTCATTTGGGACATACCGGCTGGAATAGTTATCTGGGAGTTGTTACGGGATTTGGCTGTAGTCTGAACCGGGGCAGTGAGGACCATTATCCGGTCTCCTGAAAGATCATCCGGTGAGAACCTTGGTTTTACCGGGCTTGCCATCAGTCCAAAGGTGTAGCTGATTGGTTTATCAAAAATGCGTTCACCATCAGCCACGTGCAGCACCAGGTTAGCAACATTCTTATCGGCTTTTACTTCGATAGCTTTTTCTTTGTCGGCAGGAGTCCAACCTGAACGGTTCTCGGCAAACCATTGTATGCCTCTCTCTTGATCACCCAGCCAGAAAAATGGAGTGAATCTGCACTTCCATCCGGCATCTGTTACATCACCCGAGCGGTTCCAGGTGGTCTGGTCATTGAATGAATACCCCTCCACACTGTACTGCATAAACGACTTGGCAATACTTCTTTTTACTGGAAGAATAAATTGAAGATCTTTTACTGTTTGCTTGCCACTGATCGGAGACAGCGTCCAGTCCATCCGCATCATACCATCGTATTCAATTGTGGTTGTGACATCAATTGAAAGTGCTTGGGAGACAGCCTTTCCAAGATAGATTGCTTTATGTCCCAACGACTTCTGCAGTTTCCATGATGTCATCCGCCACTTCAGGGGTTTGCCGTCAACTGTTCCTTGAAGGGTCACCGGGCTTGCAAGTATATCTTGGCCCGCTGCGTTCACCTGGTCAAGGAATATAGAAGAGCCCAATCTGTATGTGCGCGCATAAACCTTAGCATATCGTGAAGCAGCCTTGACTGGCGTCCACGGATCAGGCACAACATCGATATCCGGCATCTTGAAACTTGCCCACTCAGGAGTATAATCGGGAATCTTAAGAGCTATCTCACCAAGTTTTGTATATGTTCCATTATCAGCTTTCTGTTCAATTACTAACGCACACTGACCCGGAGTGAGTTTAGTATAATCAACCCACCATGTTTTCTTTTCTGCGAGAGCCGCGAGATCGACATTTTCAGTCCAGAACGACTGGTCTTTTTGTATAACAGTCAATCGTAGCGGTTTTTTGTCTTCCGGGGAGAGTTTAGTCGGATCGCAGGCTACGTAAAATGCTTTTTTGCCGGGAGATGGAGCAGCGATTACTGGTACTGCGAGTTTGGCATGGGCTTTGAAAGAATAGTCGAAATTAGGACTTGAGATACGATATGTGTAGTCACTGCCGCCGGACACCTTTACAGTCTCGTTGGCATCCCTTATCCAAAGCTGCTTATCAGAGACATCGCTGCCCCTTTTTAAGACTTCACCACCCACGTATTCGCTAAACCAACCCTGCACTCGCACAGTGCGACCATCATCATCGAGAGTAACTGACTGGAGCCTGTTAGTTGGATCTCCGAATAACAACTGGCCTGCGTTTCCGTCTTTGAAGTTCACGCCGGACATCGGTGCCCAGACTGCTGCCGGGTTTTTGCCAATCAAATCCAGCGCCACTTGCATCCCCCATCGGGTACCCTGAGCAGGAATATCAAGTCCGGCAGCCTGAATGTCCAGGGCAGCTTCAACAATGAAGCCTCGCTTTACAACATCTCCGCCCATCGCAAAGTCGGTTCCGATAACTGATGCCGCGACTTTCCAGGGACCATTCCAACCCTTATCACCATCACGGTTGTCGAATATCACGCCTTTGGAGTTTACAATAAGCTGTAGATTAGTTCCTCCGGAAGTCAGAAATAATTCGACAGCATCCTCCTCCCAGAGTTTCCCATCACGCTCAGTGGCTTTGGCAACCGGCATCCGGGTCATAGAGTCTATGACAAAAAGGAAATATAGAGTGTTCGCGGATCTTCCAACACTTACTCTACAGAATGGCGAGGTCAGATTTCCCCCATCAGCGGTGAGATTTGCCAGAGTTACGGATGCTGGAGCCCATTCATCCTTGCCTATCTGTCCGTCAATTGTTGGTGGCCCATTCCAGAAATTTGGTGCGTTCACAAGCATTCCTGAAAATGCGCAAGTGGAAAGAAGTGATATTAGTGCAATGATAAAAATAGATAATCTTGAAAGTCGCAATACAGTCTCCTCGGAATGTCAAAGGTAAAAATCGATACTAGCGTGGTCTGCATGAAGTCAATTGCAGATGGTCCGTTCGTGCACTGACTCAGCACGAACGGACTGCTTGGAGGTTCTATTTTAATACAATTACTCCGGCGTTCTCTACTTTCCAGTTTGGTCCCTGGGCACCTGACCATACGATCCACTCTGATGTCTCATTACGCAGGACTCCAATATTAAACGCCAGTTTAAGTCTAGCTTTGTAGTGGATACCTGCACCTGAAAGTGGAATTGCCCATTCGCCGGTCCAGTTATCATCATTTAACTTTGAAGCGAATCGGACAACCTTACCCAGGGCTTCTGCAGCCTCAGGCGTGACCCCTGCTTCAGAGTAGCTTCTGACTATACCACTTGCAAAACCCCGGACCACAAATGCAGGAACATCATTGGCTGCCGGGCGGAAACATATCTCTGCTCCGTCATCCTGTCCCCATTTACTGCCTGGTTTCAGTGCTGCTTTATTGGAAATAGGCACTGTTATGGCAACATATAGCGTCTTGCCATCGTGAACCATATAAGCAACAGCGGGTTTTCCCTGGATTTTCGCCCTGTTTGGATCCTCAGCAAGCGTCATAACTGTTTTAGTCCATTCGTCCGGAGAAACTACCCCATCAATTTTAGGAGCTTTATTAGTCCGTGCCACAGTAAATGGTTTTACAATCCTTGTCGGGTTTGAAGTGTTTATTGGAGCAGGTCGCACTTTTGTCTTCACCGGCCAACTGGCACGCATGGGGTCGTTATAGAGTCCTATTTTGTCGAATGGTATCTTTTTGAATCCAAGCTTGTATGCAGGTGATTCTGGTCTGAGGTTGAAGTTGAGATTCTTTGCATCTACAAACAGAGGGTCCTGGTTGAGTAGGTTGTCCTTGAATGTAACACCTGGACGTGCTTGACCTTCAACATCATCCCATCGACCTCCAACGCATATATTGCGGGCTACCAGCAGGTTCTTAGGGGCCATCGGGTCTTCCTGTAAAATGTTTACAAGTTCCGGATAACGGGATTTCCAGGGTTCACTCTTGTATGGAACTGCATTCAGTCGATCTGTCAGGGTACTAATAGCCTCAAATGCCCAATTGAGTCCACGTGCATCAATGTGAATAGCAGGGCTGCAATCGACATATATGTTGTTCTCAATGGTGCAATCTCTACCGCCACCGATCATTGAAGCCATAGGCACACGGTAATGGACGTTTCCATATATGTTTGCCGAGGAGAACTGGTCATCAAGATAAACGCCAACACATCCCCGACCCTCAAATCCATATATATCGTGGAAGTAGTTGAATCGGATCTGGTTACCGCGCATCGTCCAATCTCGACCACCGTATAGCGCTCCAGCGTCATTAGATTCATAGACTACACTGTGAATCTCGTTGTATTCAATGATGTTGTCATTGCCACTGAGCCCAATTGCCATATGCGGGGCATCGTTTAGCAGGTTGTGTGCTGCCCGGTTTCCTACGCCATTCAGGCTAATAGCAGGCTTATAGATAGGATTCCAGCGCTCAAATTTATATATGTGACAGTTTTCAACGTTGATGCCGCCAGGGGTCAGAGTATTGCGGTCACCAGCATATACATTGACGCCGCCATTGCCGAGATTATACATATCGCATCCGTAAACTTCATGTTTTAAGCCATTTGTGATATTAATGGCAGCACTGCCAAGGTTGCGCAATGTGCACTTTGCTATCCGGCAATTCTGACCGCCGGAGATATTAATTCCACTGGCTTGAGAACACTCGAATGTGAGTCCGACAATATTCGCATAAGATACTTCCTGCATCGTCATCATGTCGCGTAGAATAGAGACCATGACCTTGCCTTTATTTAAAGACTGCGGAGGCCAGAAATAAAGTATGCCGTTTTTACGGTCAAGATACCACTCACCGGGTTTGTCCAGTTCGGAAAGCGCATTATAAATATAGAACCACTGTCCTTTTCGGAAACCGAATTCGTGCATGGGAGGGTTCTCAAGGGTGATTGTGTGGGTAGAAAGATCGATATTCTTTACACGGAATCGCTGGTCTGCCCAGTCCCACATCCAGTAACCGTTGGCCATAAGGTCCGGTTCTTCGCTCCAACGACTTGGTCTGTCACCTTCATATGTGAAGATGCCTTCCATAGTTCCTTTAGTACCCCGGACATCGACCGGAGTAGGACCTTTTACGTCAACTATATGGGTGTAGCCCTCATTTGGCCAGCGTGACAGAGTCATTGGTTCGTCTGCAAAAAACAATTCAATGCCAGGATCAGAAACAGCCCAGGTGTCGGAACTCTTCATTGGAGGATACTGAGTGATTCCGTGAGCTTTCAGATCAGTTTGTAAGACTTTGCCCCTGGCTTCCGGGACCAACCTGGCTAATATTGCCGGATCGGTTACAGGCTTAAAACCTTTTAACACACGTCCACCAACAAGGCGCACCGGTTGCCCATCGGTTCCTCGGTATGTTATGGGAGCAGCAGCAGTTCCTGAGTCTTCAGCTGTGAGGTCAAAACTCCTGGTGATTTCATATATACCACCTTTGACTTCAATAACCAGTCCGCCTTGAGGCAGACCTTTTGTGCGTTTTAACTCCCGGATTAAATCCCGTGCGCGTTCAAGCGTAGCCACAGGTCCATCGGTCTTGGCTGTATTTGATACAGAGAACTTACCGCTCCAGGTGTCATTACCTGCCGGTGAGACATATATGGACGCTGGCTTTAAAGACGACCTATCCGCTGTAGATGCCATTGAACTCATAATCAGGACAAACAACAGCCCTAATAAACTGACCATAAAAAACTGCTTGTCAACCATACTTTGCATTTTTACCTCTTCATAAAACGGGTTAGTGCTCTATCTTAACACGATTACCCCACAATTCTGTACTTTCCAGTTCTGACCGAGTGCACCGCACCATACGATCCATTCCCCGGATTCAATGCGTCTAACACCGATATTGAATGCCAGCTTGAGTCCAGGTTTATATATGATGCCTACAGCTGAGAGTGGAATTGCCCATTCACCAGTCCAGTTGTCTCCGCTTATTTTAGCAGCAAAGTGCGTAACTTTGCCCAATGCATCCGCTGCTTCAGGGGTTATTCCTGCATCAGGATCGCTGTGAGATCCGCCACCAGCATATCCGCGAACAACAAATGCCGGGACATCCTTATCTGCTGGACGGAAACATATCTCAGCCCCATCATTCTCCCCCCATGTGCTGCCAAGTTTCAGCGCTGTGCGATCAGAAATGGGAACTGTGACAGCTACGTAGAGAGTATTTGTATCGTGGGCAAAATGAGCTATAGCAGGTTTACCTTGTATTTTCAGCCTGGCCGGGTCTTCCTGCAGCATCATAACGGTTTTTGGCCATTCGTTTGGTGTAATGATGCCATCGATTGTTGGTGAATTAGTTACCTTTGTTACTATAAACGGTTTTACAGTCCTTTCCAGAACCACCGGTTTTTTCGGAGCTGGGCGAACTATCGCCTTAACGGGCCAGCTGGCTCTCATCGGATCTTTATACAGTCCAATCTTATCAAACGGGATAGGTTGGAATCCTAGTTTCCAAGCCGGTGAATTTGGTTTCAGATTGTAGTTATGCTTCTTTGCATCTACAAATAGTGGATCCTGGTTCAAGAGATTGTCCTTGAATGTAACCCCGGGTTGTGCTTTGTTTTCGATCGTGTCCCATTTTCCACCAACGCATATATTGCGGGTTACTAGCAAATTCTTAGGGGCCATTGGATCGTCCTGCAGAATGGTTACCAGTTCCGGGTAACGTGACCTCCAAGGCTCACTCTGATATGGAACTGCATTCAAGCGATCCTCCAGAGTTGTCACTTCATATGAAGCCCATCCCAATCCGCGTGCATCTACAGAGATTGCAGGAGTGCAGTCTACATAAATATTATTTTCAATGGTTGTATCTCTGCCGCCGCCGACATGCGAGGCCATTGGCACTTTGTAGAAGACATTTCCAAAGATATTGACAGATGAGAACTGATCATCCAGATATATGCCGACGCATCCCTTGCTCTCGAACCCGTAGATATCGTGGATATAATTATATCGTATCTGGTTGCCACGCATGGTCCAGTCGCGACCGCCATATATGACTCCAGCATCATTGGATTCATAGACTACACTGTGTATCTCATTGTATTCTATTGTCATGTCATTTCCGTTGAGGTAAATAGCCATATGGGGGGCATCGTTGAAGAGATTGTGTGCTACCCTGCTCCCAACTCCTTCAAGTCTGACAGCGGGCTTCAGTATAGGATTCCATCGTCCAAACTTATAAATATGACAGTTTTCCACACTGTGCATGGCAGGAGACAGAGTAGAGCGGTTACCGGCATTGATATTGACCCCACCATTGCCGAGGTTGTACATATCACAACCGAGGACTTCGTGCTTATAACCACCCTCGATATTTATAGCAGCTCCACCAAGGTTGCGGATCGTACATTTCTCAATCCTGCTGCACTGACCACCTCTAATACTGATTCCATTAGCCTGAGCACACTCCAAAGTCAGTCCCTGCAGATTCACATATGACGCATCCTGCATTGTTACTATGTCCTGCAATATTGAGACCATTACCTTGCCCTGATTAAGCGGTTTGGTCGGCCAGAAATACAGAATGCCCTTTTGCCTGTCTAGATACCACTCACCTGGCTTATCTATTTCTGACAATGCATTATAGATGTAATACCACTGGCCTCTTCTGAAACCGTATACATGCATAGTCGAATTCTCAAGGGTGATAGTGCGCGTGGACGTATCAATGGATTGCACACGAAACCGTTGGTCAGCCCAGTCATACATCCAGAAGCCATTGGTCATAAGATCCGGTTCACCAATCCAACGACTTGGCCTATCGCCTTCGTAGGTAAATATGCCTTCTTTGGTAACATTGATCTGATTGTCTATATGTGTGGGTCCTTTGACATCAACTATGTGTGTATAGCCTTCATTAGGCCAACGGGCAAGGGTCATCGGTTCGTCAGCAAAGAACACTTCCAAACCAGGATCGGAACTAGCCCAGGATGTGGAGCTGACCATTGGCGGATACTTGGTGATCCCCTGAGCTTTGAGGTCGGTCTGCAGTACTCTACTTCGAGCCTCAGGTACTAATCTGGCCAGTATTGCCGGGTCAGTGACTGGCTTGAAACATTTTATCACACGCCCGGCAACAATCCTTACTTCTTTACTCCGGGCTGCACGATATGTTATTGGGCACTGGGCAGTTCCTGAATCTTCCAAGGTGAGGAGGAAGTTTTGCCCGAGTTCATATACTCCAGCTTGTAGTTCAACTACAAGTCCACGGTTCGGCAGGCCTTTAGCGCGTTTCAACTCTCGAACTAAATCCCGTGCGCGTTCCAGCGTCGCCACTGGCCCGTCGCTCTTTGCAGCATTTGGCGCAGGGAGTTTACCGCTCCATCTATCACTGCCAACAGGAGAGACATATACAGTTGGTTTTATATCTGCAGGATATGCCAGGGTAGTTGCCAACAGTAATAAGCAAAACATACTGATTATATAAGAACTGTTTTTAGGCATAGAGATTACCTCATTGTTCCTGTTGTCCGCAATGGAAGCCACTGCTATTTCAAAACTATAATCCCACCATTTTCTACTTTCCAGGTCGATCCAAGAGCGCCTGACCACATTATCCATTCCAGGGTCTCTATTCGTCTGACTCCTATATTAAACGCCAACTTTAGGCCTGGTTTGTATGTGATACCTGCTTCGGATAGAGGTATAGCCCACTCTCCGGTCCAGTTACCTTCATTTATCTTTGCAGCAAACTTGATTACTTTGCCTAGTGCCTCTGCGGCTTCGGGTGAGACTCCTGATTCAGAATCACTGTTATATCCGCCACCCGCGAAGCCGCGGACTACAAAAGCAGGAGCATCCTTGTCAGCAGGTCGAAAACAGATTTCTGCACCATCATTGTCTCCCCACTTGCTGCCTGTTTTTAATAAAGATATGTCAGATATCGGAACTGTAACTGCAATATATAGGACTTTACCATCGTTTGCCAGATGAGCTGCAGCAGGTCTATCCAGAACATTTCTGCTCAAGTCTTCATTTAGTACCATCGTCGTTTCGGGCCATTCACCAGGTGAAATGACTCCATCTATCACCGGTGCAGTGTTGAGTTTTGCAACAGAAAACTGCTTTTTTGCTGTTTCGAGTGTCACGGGCTTCTTTGGAGCAGGTCGGACTTGAGCTTTTACTGGCCAACTTACCCTTAGAGGATCTTTATAAAGACCGATTTTGTCGAAAGGAATCGGCTTGAACCCAAGTTTCCATGCTGGAGACTCCGGTTTCATGTTGAAGTCCTGTTTCTTTGCATCAACGAAAAGCGGATTTTTATCCAGTAAATTGTCTTTAAAGGTAACCCCGGGACGTGCTGCCCCTTCAATATCATCCCATCGTCCCCCTACACAAATATTGTGTGCTACCAGGATGTTCTTAGGTGCCATTGGCTCATTTTCGAGTATTACCGCCAGCTCCGGGTAACGGGAGCTCCATATTTCACTTTGGTAAGGAACTGAGTTCAAACGTTCTTTGAGAAAATCAAATATGCTTGCTGCCCATCCTAATCCACGCGCATCAACATGAACAGATGGATTGCAGTCAACAAAAATGTTATTCTCGATAGTAGTGTCTCTACCACCGCCGATCAAAGTTGCCAAATTTACACGATAGCATATATTTCCGTAAATGTTGGCCGAAGAGAACTGATCATCAAGATATATGCCCGCAGCACCCCGGCTTTCAAATCCATATATGTCGTGGAAATAGTTATACCTTATCTGGTTGCCGCGCATGGTCCAATCTCGTCCGCAATATAGTGCTCCCGCGTCATTAGATTCATAGACTACACTGTGGACTTCATTATATTCTACAATGTGGTCATTGCCACTGATACCTATCGCCATATGCGGGGAGTCATTGAAAAGGTTGTGCGCTGCTCTATTGCCAACTCCGCTCAGATTGACGGCTGGTTGATAGACAGTATTGTACTGCCCGAACTTATAAATATGGCAGTTCTCAACATTATTACCACCGGGCGTCAGTGTATTGCGGTCTCCCGCTGATACATTAACTCCTCCGCTGCCAAGGTTATACAGGTCACACCCGAATACTTCATTCTTGGTACTATTGTCAATATTTATCCCGGATCCTCCGAGGTTGCGAATGACACACTTTGCTATCCGGTTCTGCTGTCCCCCCCGAATGTTAATCCCGCTGTATTGAGCGCATTCAATTGTGAGACCGATCAGACTCAAATAGGACACATCCTGTATATTCAAGGCATCCCTTAACAGTGAGATAGTAACTCTGCCGCTTTTCAATGGCTTAGGAGGCCAGAAATACATGATCCCATTCTGCCGGTCAAGATACCACTCTCCAGGTCTGTCCAGTTCTGATAGTGCATTGTATGCGTAGAACCACTGCCCTTTTTTGAAACCATAACCATGAACAGGAGGGTATTCAAGGCTTATGGCGCCGTCTTTGGGATCGATTGATTTGACCCGGTATCTCTGGTTTGCCCAGTCATAAAACCAATAGCCGTTTACCATAAGGTCCGGCTCATTTATCCATCGGTTTGATCTGTTTTCTTCATAGGTGAAGATACCTTCTTTAACCCCTTGAGGACCTTTGACCTGGGTGATTTTTGTATAGCCTTCATTCGGCCAACGGGCGAGAGTCATAGGCTGGTCAGCGAAATAAAGGTCAAGTCCGGGATCGGAAGGTCCCCATGTAGATGCACTGACCATTGGAGGATACTGTGTTATTCCCTGGGCTTTTAAATCTGTGCAGAGGACTTTGCCTTTAGCTTCAGGAGCCAGTCTGGAAATCACAGTTGCATCAGAGACTGGCTTAAAGTCTTTCAGAACCCGACCGGCAAGAATATAGATTTGCTGCCCTTTGGATGCACGATATGTTATTGGTGATTCCGCAGTCCCTGAATCTTCAGCCGAGAGTTCGAATGTTCTGGTAAGTTCATAAACTCCAGCTTGCAGTTCCACTACAAGTCCACCGTTTGGCAAGCCTTTTGTGCGTTTCAACTCTCTTACCAAATCTCGCGCGCGCTCCAGAGTAGCCACTGGCCCATCAGTCTTTGCAGCATTTGGTGCAGAGAGACTACCACTCCACTTGTCGTTACCTGCAGGAGAAACATATACAAACGGTTTAACAGACCGATTCAAAGCCGCCGAATATGAATGGGACGCAGCCATAAGCAGGAACCCCATCAAACTGAGTGTCAATAAACGTTTTATCATCTTTCCTCCACCTTTGCTTATTCAGTCGAGTTACAGATCACTGCTAATTTATAATTGCTTATTCACCATTGGATATCCGGATTCATTGTCCGGTTCTTCAGCAAAGTATGCGAGGTCTGGATAGTGCTGCACGAACAAGTGTCTACCCAGTCGCTCTCCTACATATAGAAGGGCGAACATCGGTATAAAGAATAACAAAACCAATAAGTAAATAGTTGCAGGTGCGTGTGGAATTTGGGATGCGTAGTACCGATTTGCCATATTCACTGATGTTATTAATGGCCATGGAATTCTAGTGAATTTACCTGAACTCCCCAATGCTTGCCTTACAGCAGGATCCGATGATTGCGATTTATATCCTCCAATAAATCCGAGAATAAAGAACAAGGCACTGAGTATGATTATCCTTACAGTAAAATCGTATGAGAAAGATCCTATCCCTATTGATATAGGTACTGTAACTAATCCGAGAGGGATTAGTATGATACATTTGTTCCGGACGCTCAGTAGAAATGGGAACTTTATATTCAACTCAGCGATCTCCCATAATCAATTATCCCGTCGTCTTGCTCATGGACGTGCATAGGCTGCGATGGCTATGTGCTTGAGTTTATCACCTGTACAGATCAGCGTCAATAGAATCTGGTTTCATGTAAAGAGCCATGTTGATTAAATATCAACATGGCTCCCAGCTTCATATCAATTTTCTAGATTTGATCAATGCTTACCAGCTCTTCCCCATCGGAGTCCATCCTGAGTAGCCTCTGCTCCACATGTATGAGTTGAAAGTGTTCTGCTGCGACTGCATCCGCATGTTGTTCATAATATTTGAGCTGACTGGATCCCAAGTGCTCTTTTTCTTATTGGCTGTTGATGAACCCGCTTTAGCTGATGCAGCTGAAGCTGTTTTTGCTTTTTCAACTGCAGGCACCCAGAGTCCACGGACAGTTGTTCGCATTTTTGTCTGCTCTTCCGTTGAGCCGAATTTCAGGAGTTGGCGAACGGTGATCCATACGGCTGGAGTGGATACTACAAGGCTGCGATCCTGTTCGGAGAAACCAGCCCAGGAACTAACCAGCTTCTTCTTAATGGTTGCTAGCTTGGCTTGTGGGATTTGATCAAGAGTTGATTTTGGGTTGGTGTATAACATTTCAGCAAATGCAATCATCTCGCTGTATGATTCTGCAGCAAGTTCGGAGAGTCCCGGACTGTCCTCTGCCAGTATTTTGCCGTTCTGTTCAAATTGGTTGCGTATTATTTTGGCAGTTGGGTCAGAATCATTGGCTGTGTCCAACCACTCTTTGACTGATGTCTGAAGTGCGGTGTGCACCTGATTTAGCTGATCCTCATTCGCTGATAGTATGGATTTGATCAGGTTGGGGTAATCACCAAATTGTTTGAGCTCGGAGGCACTGCTGAGTGCCCAGGCATTTCTGAGCTCTGCCTGGATTATTTTCTCATCTCCTGCAGATAATGGCGCTCCAAGTGAGAACTCCAGCACAAATACAAACGCATCAGCATTCTTTTGCAGCTCTTGAGCTGTTGGTCTGGGTGCTGTATCAATTTCCGGAACATCAAATGTCGGTGGTTTAGAATCCGCCCCCGGAGCGACGGACATTATCTCTCCCCCCAGGATCTTCAATGCACGCCCCTGCGAGTAACTTGAAGTGAGTCCTGAGAACGAAAACCATGTAGCCTGGCCTTCGTTCTTTACTACCACCACATTACCGGCATAGTTTTTGGACTTGTCGGTATATTTTATACTGAACGAAACTGATTTACTCTCGCTGCCGGGATCGCTGTGCCAGTCTGCAGCCTTTATATCTGGTAAGCTTGCTTTGAACAATGCAACAATATCTTTGGCCAGCTCAATCGGTGATTTGTCTTCTTTATAAGGTACAGAGACAATCAATAGTTGCTCATCGGCTGATGGGTTCGAAATCTCTATCATTGTATTCTCAGTTTTGACTGACCATCCTGCCGGATAGTGGAATGAGAATGCGGAATCCGGTGATGTAAATTTCTCCCAATTGCCGGCATAAGCTGCCGCAGAAACTAGAAGCAGGAATACAGTGATAGTTACTAATATACGCATTATATCCTCCGATATAACTGTCTAGTGTTTTGGAAATATTATCATCCTGAATGTTTTGTAATATTTAAACCAGCCCGCTTTATTCATGATTGACTGTGTAAACGCACTGCATTTACACTCTCAATTTTTGTCCTTACTGTCAGACAAAAGTGAATCTTCCTGAATAAAGTGGATTAGAATACTTGCTTACTTTGGAGTATTCCCTGTCGATGATAGCATTAAACAAAAAGGGTGGACATGTCAGTCCACCCGTGTTTTACTTGTAAAGACTGAGTTCCCAGGTTAACCGAGAGGCTGCTTTGATGAGCCTACTTCGACGATTGCATAGTCATTCCCAATCATCCTCAGAGTGTAGCTCACATAAACAGTCTGCTCATTGCCATTTGAATCCAGGTAAATGTGCTGCCCGAAGGCTGTATAATCACCATTTGTGCGCTGCTTCACGTTACCCCACGTGAATCCAAGCGTTTTTATTCCACCAATAGCATCATATGTCATCTGGGAGTAGTCGCTTGCTTCCAGGGAGTAGTCGTAGCTGCCATCCAGCAGCACTGCAATTATCTGGTCGTTGCTAACATGGTTAGCGATTAAATCAGAACGACCGTTTAGCCAAGCATTCCTGATATCGGAAAGTGCTGAATCAAGGCTGCTTTTGCTGCGATCGGCAAGGTAGTAGTTATTGTTGTTTATCGTGATACTACTGTTGTAATAGTTTGTAACAGGATAAGGAGCTATAAATACTCGTGATCTGTTTACATATTTATAGTTACCATAGTAGTAGTATTCAGACCTGCAGTAATTAGGATCTCGATTATCGAATCCCCAATAACCATATTGACTTGATTGGTTGATTGATTGTGAGGTGTTACTAGAATGTCGATCACGACCCGTTGGCACATAGCCATATTTCATGTTATTGGGATCACCTTTATAATAGGACTGATTGTCCCGGTTATTGCGGTCTGAGCGATTATAGCGACCGTTATCTGAACTCCAGTTAATGGAACCTGGATATTTGATATCAGAACCAGGCAGTACCAGTCCCGGGCTGACATACTTGTTATTCGGCTTTGGATCGTATCTATCATCACCCCAGGGATTGAAAGGCTGGTTTTCCCTGCCTTTTACGGGTTGCCCTTTATCAAATCTACCATCCCCCCACGGGTTGAACGGCTTAACAGGTGCTTGAACAACAGGCTGCGAATTGGATTTATCTTTATCCTCGGCATATGCACCTGTAATGATCGCCCCGGAGAGCGCAAGAACCAGGAATATACTGCCAGCCAAATCTAAAATCCGGAATATTCGTGTATTCATGTCAATCGCCTCCCATAATATATTAGACGATTAGAACTCATAAATGTATCTATATAATACCCCTGCATCGCTGAGACTAACTCATGGAAGAAAAACAGGAACACAATAATTCAGGAGCAGACTGAAAAATCTGCTCCTGAATTATTATGACTGGTAATTAGAGATTGTCTTGTCAGTAAAGTGGTTGATCTGATGAGCCTACTTCTGCAATATAGTAGGTGCTTGTAGCTCTGCTGAGTGTGTAGCTGACATATACAATCTTAGTGTCGCCTTCAGAGTTCTTGTAAGTATGCTTTCCAAAAGCCGTATAGTCGCCATCTGTGCGCTTTCTGACTGTTTCCCAAGTGAAACTGATTGTCTTTGTCGCATCAATTGCATCCGTTGTCATTTGAATGTAGTCTTTGGCTTCTATTGAATAGTCATATTTGCCATCTAGCAGCACCGCGATCGACTGATCATCTTGAACATGGTTTTCGATGAGATCAGCCCTTCCATCAATCCAGGAATTCCGGATATCTGAAAGCGTGTAGTCGAGTCCACTGTGTGCTCGCGAAGCAAGATAGTAGTCATCATCACTGACTCTTACAGGAACACCGTAATAACCTACTTCTGCATAGGGTCCTACATGGACTCGAACTGTGTCCATATATGGGAAATAGCCGTAGTAGAAATAGACTGATCTACAGAATCCTGGATCATCATTGAAAGCCCAGTATCCGAACAGACTCGGTCTGTAATCCGGACGAGATGAATAGGAATAGCGGCCTTCACGGAATATCGGAGGTTTTTGGTTTCTTGACCGGTCGTTATTCCGGTCGCGATCCTGAGAGTAGGCCGGTACTTTGTCCCGGTAATCGCGATTTCGGTTATCGACAATTACTTTATGTGTAACAGAAGGACTACTGCCTCTCCTATCTCCGTAGGATTGCCAGGAATCTGTACGAGACGATGGCGACTGTGGCTTTCGGCTATCAATACTAGGTTTTGATCTATATACCTGGTCACTGTTGTCGTTCGATCGTTTCGATTCTATGCCAGGAGTATTGGCTTTTCTGTCCGTGTTGTTCTGCCAGGTATTTGAATGCGAAGATGGTAATTCTGGTTTATGTTTGTCAATAGCCGGTTTATCATACATACCACCACGATCACCGCGGTTGCGGGTGTCGACGGACTGGTTATCATCTATTCCGGAACCATTGTTTCTTCTATCGGAATTGTACCTGTTGTTATCCGTGGTAGAAGACGGTATCTCTGGTTTTCTATTTTCAACAGTCGTCCTATCAGTCTGCTTACCACGGTCGTTTCGATAACCCTGGTAACCATTCGAAGTGGCAGATATGTCTTCAGAGCTGCTTCCTTTTCTGGTTGGCGGTGAGTTTTGTCGGTAAGAAGCATTTGCTCCGGATTGGTCAGTCTTATCAGCAGTGACTAAAGCTCCTTGATCGGCTTTGCTGGATGATGAAGCGCGACGATTACCACGTCCATCTGTGGTGTCGATTTTATGGGTGATAGTTGCATCGCTGCTTCCATTACGATCAGAGGAACTGTTGTCTCTTCCTTGAGCCACTACGCCAGTAGCAAGCACTCCGGAAAGAGCAGCGACCAGAATAAATCTGGTGTTGATATTGTAGAGAAATCTTTGTGTAGGCATGATAATCGCCTCCTGTATATACATGTAAGACGACAACAAAATGCCTGTGTATCCACATTGACCAATAATAGTTGCTCATTACATCTATATTAATCCGCATTATTCATGACTGACTCAGCTTTTACCCTTATTGTCGCCTAAAGCAGACTCTGAAGAATAATATGCGCAAAGGGTAAGCAAGCCAATGGGGGTAGACTGGTATGTCTACCCCCAATATCTGAAGTCTGAAGTGTAAATCTATATTTCTAGTTTAGTGGCTGCTTTGATGAGCCTACTTCCACGATATAGTAGTTCCGGCCAATCTTTCGCAATGTGTAGCTTACGTAGACTACCTGTTCGTTATTGCTGGAATCAATGTAGGTATGTTTAGCGAAGGCGGTATAATCGCCATTTGAGCGCTGCCTGATACTCTCCCATGTAAATCTGGACGTCTTTGTCTGGTCAATTGCATCAAAAGTCATCTGAGTATAGTCAACAGACTCAAGAGAATAATCGTAATCTCCATCCAGCAAGACAGCTATCATCTGGTCTTTTCTTACATGGATTCCAATGAGATCAGAACGGCCATCCAGCCATGATTTTCTTATATCCGAGAGTGTATAGTCGAGTTCATTATTCACCCGTCCAGCAAGATAGTATTCATCACTGTCGGCATTTATATACTTGGTGTTAAAATCTACGGTATCATAATGAACTACATGGATTCGTATCCTGTCTACATATGGGAAGTAACCATAGTAGAAATAAGCTGATTTACAGTAATCCGGTTCGTCATCAAATGCCCAAAAACCATATAGACTCGGTGTGTAAGCTGGACGGGTAGAATAGTAATAACGACCATCACGATATGCTGGCTTGCGGTCAACTGGTCTTTCAATGTTCTTGTTTTCCGGGTGAGTAATCACCAGTATTGGCTTCTGCTCATTTCGTGTGTTTTGTTCAGGGGTGACAATTACCGGCACAACGACAGGTTCTGCATTTTGCTGATTGTGCTGTGAAGCATTGTAATTATCATTACTTCCTCTGTTATCAGCAGGTGGTGCATAGACTGGAGGAGGATTATTTCTTTCCGGCTTAACCTCGTGGACAACGGATCCAGTATTGGGCTTATCCTGCTGATTGTTCTGTCCGCCGGTGACTATTGTGTGGCTTACAGAACCGCTGCTGCTCTTATTATCAAGAGGAGGCTTTTTTCCCTTTTCTTGAGCAATAGCACATGTAACTGTCATTACTGCAAGTAATAGAACAAATAGAATCCTGGCAGATATTTTAAATGTGAACATGACAACCACCTCCTGTAACACTATATCATATTGGACGAATAAAAAGTTCAGGCGTATCTATATGAATCCGTTATCATTATTAATTATTCCTCTAAATCATTACATTTAATACAGTATGGCGCAGCCCGCATTATTTATGACTGACTCAGCTTTTGTCTCTTCTGCCAGCCAAAAGCGAAGCTTGGTGAATAATGCGGGTTAGGTGAATAAATGATCTGATTTCGTGTACAAAGTTTGGGCACCCTGTGGGTGCCCTTGAAGAAAACATGGACTGCAAATCTGGCCTGCATTATTCATGACTGACTTAGTTTTTATCCTTAACACCGGATAAAAGCGAAGCTTGGTGAATAGAGCGGGTTAGATTAGTGTCCGTTTCGATGAACCTACTTCCACAATGATGTAATGACTTCCTATCTTCCGTAAAGTGTAGCTCACATATACTGTCTGTTCCTTATCGTAGGAATCATGATAGACGTGTTTTCCAAATGCAGTGTATTCACCGTCAGTGCGCTGTTTTACACTCTCCCAGGTGAAGCTGATTGTCTTGGTCTGATCTATTGCGTCAGAGGTCATCTGGACATAGTCCCTGGCTTCTACTGAATAGTCATACTTGCCATCCAGGAGCACTGCGATTGATTGATCATCATTCACGTGGTTATCAATCAAGTCAGCGCGGTTATCTGTCCAGGATTTACGGATGTCTGAAAGTGCATAATCGAGTTCATTGCTGTCTCGAGCGGCGAGATAGTAATCGTCATGAGTGAAAATTACGGGTGTGCTGTAATAACCGACTTCAACATATGGTCCTATGTGAACTCGCACTGCGTCCATGTATGGAAAGTAACCATAATAGAAGTATACTGATCTACAGAACCCAATATCGTCATCGAATGCCCAGAATCCGAATAGACACGGATCATAGAACGGGCGTTCGTGGTAGTAGTAGTGACCTTCTCGGAAGTCCGGGTGATCGTAAGTACTTCCCCAGCCGTTATTTCGACCTCGATCACGACCATCTGAAAAAGCCGGTGTTCTATCTCTGTAATCGCGTCCTTGGGTACCGGTGAATTGTCCGATTATCCTGCCGCGATCACCATCCCTGGAGTCTCTGCCATATTGACGGCTGTCTGTACGCCGGGACTGTCCATCGGATCTACTATTATATGTTGTCGTTCGATTGTTCGTTGCTCCGCGATCACTGCGATACCCGGTATCACTGGACTGTCTTTTTGAAGTAACAGAATAATCGTTTCGGACATTTCTATCGTTCTGCCAGGAATCTGGTCGTGAGTAAGTGGTCTCAGGCGTTCGAGTAACACTCGATCTTTCTGTTGGTCTTCCAGATTCGTTCTGATAACGCTGATAACCGTTAGGAACTGTCGATCTGTTATATGAACCGTTGCCAAATCTACCCGGATTTGTATCTCGTTGATAGTTACCGGAGTTTTCTGAATGCCCCATCCTGTAGCCAGGACTGATTGTACCTCTTTCCGTTCGGGTGGGAGATGTAGATCCCCGGTTATTTTGTCCGTATCCGGATCCCGCTCTGCTATTAACGGTTGGATTTTGCCCTCCACCTCGACCGAATGAGCCACCACCTCTCCCCTGAGCTATCACACCTGTAACCAATACTCCGGAAAGAGCAACAACCAAGAGAAGCCTGGCATTAAGAGCTTGATATAGGAATCTCTTCGTATTCATGGTAACCGCCTCCTACATGTATTTAGACGATCCCAACTGTATAGAGTATCCATAGTAATCTTGTGAATACGATGAATATCTATAATTTAATACCCCAAATGCGTGACATCCATAACTATTGGAAAGCCTGTATTGCCCTTGCCATCCACGCCGGAAAGCACCAGCACATCACCGATAAGTAGATCGTTCCAAAGAGGTTGTCGGAACCGTTTGCGCAGCCCTTCGATGTCTGTATAATTCGTAATGACGCGACCACTCTCAATCTGCATTACTCCGATCAGGTTTACCGGCATTGCCAGACTTATTATATATGGAGAACGGGTCAGATCGGCGTGGGGTAAGGCTTCGATTGTGAGTTTGGGTTTATCTATTACAGGATCTTCACGGTCAATAGCCCAAAACTTTGGTAGCCAGCCTTCATGGGTATCGCCAATAGGATCATAATAGTCATCAATGATCGAAGGGTATGATACAAGACGATTTGCAGCGTTTCCATCGTAACGCGAGACCAAATATAGTTTCTTGCCCTGTAAAAACTTGCAGTTTACCTGGAACTGAAGAGTTCCGGTCTTTGGCTTTATGTATTCAATACCGTGTTTCGTAAGAACTTCAGCATTTTCCGGATTCAACAGTCTCAGATTTTTGGATTCAAATCCGTCAGTATGCATATGGTAATAAGCATCACCATTGCGGGTGCAGAGAAGCTTTGATGGTACCGATGTGTTATCCTCGACATCCACAATCAGATCGCCCATTCGAATTTCACTTTTAGGAATCAGAGGGCCATTTTTGTCTATCCCGAAGACTTTCCACCAGAGCAGAGGGTCTACTATATCTTTTGGTGGTTTTGGAGGGTCATGCCATTTTCTTCCTAGTGCTTTGGATATAAGTTTCTGGTAAAAGAAAGGGTCACCGTTATATCCATCCCGGTCCCAGTTGGCTTCGATAGCAGTATTCTCTCCGAAGCAATTCCAGGATGTTATGATGGCGTAGTCTACTCCGACCTTTTGTGCCAGATAGAGTTGCTTGAGCAGAGCTTCACCTTTCAGTCCATTGAAATGGTTGTCAGGATAGTACTCATATATCGAATGTGTCCATTGGCTTCTGGAATCGAAACTCGGTAACAGCCAGGCCCAGTGAGCTTTGCCGGCGGCTTTAACTTCACTGTGAAACTCCTGCATACGTTTATATATCTTGTCCCAATCGTAATTACCAGTGAATTCCTCTTTTGATGTTGGAGTTTCGGGTGTGAGAAACATAGAAGCTATTTCAGGACCCTGCAGAGCATCTACTTCTTTGATATCGACGAATTTTGATTCATCGTATGGCTTTTGAAGGACCCAGTAGACATCGTGCCCAAGGTTCTTTTCTATGGTGCGGAGAATCTCGCTTATGGTCTCCGGAGTTACATTGTCAGGCAATCTGAATACACATACCGGCGATCCATTGATTTTTAAGTAACCCGGCTTATTGCCATATTTACGGAGCATATCCGTGTGCCTAAGGATGATATTGTCTTTGTTTTGAACTGTCTCAAACGGGACGAAGAAGTTGTCATCATAGAAAAATATTCTAAATCCGATTTTCCCGGCAGCGTCGAGAACATCCGAGAATCCTTTCTCATTGGCATATGCTTTGCCGGTGCCGTATATGTTGAACATGTGGAAAGCCAAAGCTGTGAGTCCACAGTTCTTTGCCTGGGTCATAGAATAGGCCGCCACTTTCGGATTCTTTGTTGTGTATGGCCCGATGTAAGGATATGATGCCAGTCTGAGGTTTCTGCGCCAGTATGATCCGGGTTGAAGTCTCTCCGGATAACCCCACCAAAACCACCAGGGATCCTTCGGATTGGACAATGGAGAATGTTTCCAGGACATATACTCCTGGCAAATAACAGGGAAGCTGAGTCTCAGAGATTTTTCGAATCCAGTTGGGAAAGTATACCCCGCGGTGACTTGCTTGATTGCCAGAGGAGATACCGGATTAACCTGATGCAAGACCAGGCTATCCTGTGCCTGGACGTTAAGTGTAAAGCCGATAATAAGAAAACTACACAAAAGAGCAGCGGATATATGCCAGGTAGTACGCATGGGGATTCTCCATCAGGAAATACAAAGGGCAATTCCCCTTATGTGTAGGGGAATTGCCGTGCGTTTTTATTTGTTTGCCATTGGCGGGTTGTGGACTATTATCTCTTTTACTGGCACAGGGCCGTTGCCATTTGGGATTATTCTTAGTTCGTGGTGACCGTTTGGCAGGCCTTTGACTATAGTGACCTGGTTTATCTCACCCTGTTCTGAGGAGATCACTGGTTTGAAAGTATCCAATGCCAGGCAGTATACACTCCATTTTACTTGCAGTTCCTTTGGCAGGGGCACCTTGCGATAAGCGTAAACACCAGCCGATGAGTAATCCATTGGTTCGATCCGGATTATACCGGAATTGGAGACGAATGTTTTCTTTCCGTTCCCTTTGCCATCATTACCAGTTACACTGCCTGTTACTTCAAAAGTAAAATCGGTACCGTCAATTTTGTTGAAGTGTATGTTCATCGTCCAATCTTCAGCAACCGGTTTTCCACCGAGTGTGAATCGGTTTATACAGGGGAACCACCAATCCGGAAGCGGAGTGGACCTGGTTGTTGCCCAGGTCGATAAGAAACTGGATGGCGCTTTACCGTCTATCAAAATCTTTGCAGTTCCCAGTTTACCGTTGACTGCCTGGGATACCAGGTCTAGGCGGTTACCTGTGAAATCCAGGATAAGGGCACTCTTTGGGTCAGATCCGACTGTGCCTGCATTTTCAACTTTCCATGGTTCACCTGAGAAACGAATTTCATCGGTGGCCTCTTCTATTGGCCTGCGGGCTTCATAAGTCCTTACCATATTTCCCCACGGTTTTGCAAGATATGGATTGAAGACAAAATGTCTGGCGACCAGCTTTGCCATAAGATCACCGCCGCGGTCATTGAGATGCACATTGTCAGCAAGCAGGGCTTTAGGTTCAAGATTTTCCTGCTTCAAGAATGTGACCCATTCTGATCTCATGTCTGCAAGTTCGCAGCCATATTTTGCAGCAAGCTCCCTTATCACTTTGGAGTGAAGTGCATTGTCCTCACCGCCGGCATCGACGTGATGGGTTAGGATCATAAACTCCGAGGTTGTATATCGGCGAACATTGCTGATCATTCTTTCCAACTCGCCGGTATATGTGCCACCATAGTCCTGGAAGATGATGAGATCGGGATAAACCGGATACATATCTTGAGTTGATGTCCGGACAAGTGATGGTGCTTCATATCCACCAATCGACCTGTTTTCAATACTGATCCGGGCATCCGGATATAATCTGGGAAGTTCAACTTTCAGGTATCTATCTATGTATCCCTGACCGGTTATCGACTGACCATAGACCAGTATCTTGACTTGATTGTGTTTCCAGGGGTTACTACAGGCAAGCAGAGACATTGTTCTTTGGATACCCGAGCCAAAAAACTGGGCATAAGGTGAGTCCGGAAGCTTATCCTGAGATTCCCCAGGTACGCAACACACTGCCAGCATCAAGCCGGACAAGGCTAATACTGACCACAACAGATCAAAGCTTTTCATTATTCTTCCTCTCAAAAAAGTGAATATTCGCACCCTTCGACTAGCTCAGGGTGAACGGATTTATATTCGCACTATTCGATTAACTCAAGGTGAACGGATTTAGTAATGTGCTGTTGAACAATTATTTTACAGCTAAAAACCCGACATCGGTGGGTTGTGGACTATTATTTCTTTTACAGGTACAGGACCATCACCGATCGGGATGATTTTCAATTCGTGATTCCCGTTCGGAAGTCCTTTGACTATTGTTGCCTGATTTATAGCTCCCTGTTGAGTGGAAAGCACTGGTTTGAAAATATCCATACCCATGCAATACACACTCCACTTGTACTGCATTTCTTTTGGTAAAGGAAATTTGCGGTAGGGAACATCCAGCCATTCGTTGACTCCAGCGGATGCAAAATCCATCGGGAGTATGTGGATTATTCCGGATTTTGATACGAATGGCTGCTTGCCGTTTCCTTCGCCATCCTTTCCGGTTACACTGCCAACTGCCTCAAATGTGAAATCCCGTCCGTCGTCACTTTTAATCTTCGCATATAGAGTCCAATCTTCAGCAACAGGTTTTCCTCCCAGAGTTACACGGCTGACACTTGGAAACCAGAATTCATAAAGCGGATTTGCCCGGCTTGCAGCCCAGACTGATGAGAAACTGGATGGAGCTTTACCATCGATTAATATCTTTGCACTTCCAGGCTTATCACTGATGACCTGTGAAACTATGTCTACTCGATTACCGGTAAACTTCAGTATCAGGGCACTTTTCGGATCGGTGCCAACCGTGCCGGAGTTCTCAACGGTCCAGGGATCTTCTGAGAAACGTATTTCATCAGGTGCTTCTTCAACTCCACGGCGTGCTTCATATGTCCTTACTGTATTCTCCCATGAACGGGCAATATATGGGTTTAATACAAAATGTCTAGCCGCCAGCTGCGCCATGAGATCGCCGCCGCGATCATTCGGATGAACGCTGTCTGCCAGCAGCATTTTTGGATCTAGATTTTCCTGCTTTATGTAAGCTTCCCAGTCCGCTCGCATATCTGCGACCTCGCAGCCGTATTTGGCAGCAAGTTCTCTGATAACTTTCGAGCAATCCGCATTCCAACTGCCTGCGCCAGCATCGACATGGTGGGTGAGAATCATGAACTCTGAGGTTGTATATCTGCAAATGTTGCTGATTATCCTCTCCAGCTCTCCGGTATAGGTCCCACCGTAGTCATGAAATATGATTAAGTCAGGATACTCAGGATACAGGTCCTGCTGCGCTGTTCTTACCAGTTTTTCTGCGCCATATCCTGAGATGGACCGGTTGTCAATACTGACTCTGGCATCCGGGTATAATCTGGCAAACTCATCCTTCAAATATCTATCTATATATCCCTGCGCGGTTATCGACTGTCCATATACCAGGATTTTGATCTGATTATGCCGCCAGGGGTTGCTACCGGCAAGCAGTGACATAGTTCTCTGCAGACCGGAACCGAAGAACGGCGAATAGGGGGAATCCGGGAGTTTAGTCTGGCAATTTGCTGGTAAACACGACACTGCAAGCAGCATAAGGAAAAATACCGATACAAACTGTTGTAAATGCTTCATAGTTTTCCTGTTCAGTGCAGCAATATGGAATTGCCTTAAGCACAATAAACACAAAATGGGAACACGTGTGCCCACATTATTCATGATATACTCAGCCTTTATCTCTACTATCGGATAAAAGCAAAGCCTGATGAATATAGCGGGTCAGTGCTCCCATACATTATATCGTTGAAAAAATACGAATACTAATTTACGGCCCAGGGAGAGGAGCGTCTTCATTTATACCAAATATAGTCCAAAATGCTGCGGAAGCACACTGGTAGCGATAGAGTTGCTTTACTTTCGACCATTTCGAATGTCCATCCGCAAAAGCCACGTTGCATCCATCACTATGCTGATCACGTATGCGACCCCCATATGAACCCTGGCTGCTGGCGAAGAAAGTAGGGCCATCAAATACACCCCAACTCGATTCCAGTATCAATATTGTTCCGGACATATTATAAGGCATCTGGCCTATCTCACTGTCAGATGGTCCTCCAGAGTACCAATATGGCATTCCATAGGATTGCCCCAGATCGCCGGTTGTTGAATAACTGGGACAGTAGAATATCTTGTCATTTTTAACATAAGGATAGAGTGTATAGGGCCAGTAATGCCAGGTACCACTCCAATAATCACCTGATGCTGGCGGCTCGTACCAGGTACCGCTGTATTTGCCATCATAATCCTGCGTGTACATGTTCCAGCCCAGTCCTAATTGCTTCATATTAGATAAACAACTTGTCTGCCTGGCCTTTTCACGTGCTTTGGCAAACACTGGGAAGAGGATAGCAGCCAGAATGGCTATTATCGCTATTACAACAAGTAATTCAATAAGAGTAAAACCGTTCTTTTTCATCTTCTAACCTCCAGTATTAATTCAATGATTATAGAATATATCATTGAATATGTTATCACATGAAATGTGCAAACGACTTGAATTTTACGGACCTGATTGCAACAATTTGTATTGTGATCCAATACTGACCAAAAAGCGATATCATTCGCAACAATACGTGGTCTATGGCACGAATAGTTCCCAGAGTTGTGCATTTGGTAGAACATATTTGCACATTGCGTTAGCAGACATCGTGCTGTAAACTAAAGACAAATTGCATTATATATGTTCGGTATTGTGGAGGTTCAATGTGACTGGTATAGAAAGAATGCGGTGCGCATTTAAGCATATTGAAGGGGATCGCGTACCAATTTATGAGCAGGGAGTTGCCTGGGATGTAGCGACAGCCATTTTGGGCAGACCTGCTATGACTGGTCTTACCGGAATACACCGGCAAGAAGCCGAAGAATATCTTAAAAGTCCGGAGGCAGGAGCTGAGTTCGGTGAACGGGTGATGCAGGACTGTGTTGAACTGGCAAAGGCTTTGGAATTGGATGCAGTGAGCCCCTCGTGGATTGTCGGAAGTGCTCCAACCCGCAAACTGGATGATTTAACATATCTTTATGGTGATCGAGACTCCGACAACTATGTCATTCGTAAATATGACCCCTATAGCGATACGATGGGTGTTGTTGAATGCAGCATGGACAAATGGACCATTGAGGATTTGGAAAAACATGTCCTGCAAATGGAATCAACCCACCATAACCGTGTAATACCAGGTCCATCTGATTTTCCATCATACCTACGCCTGAAGGAACTCGCTGGAGATATGGCGGTAGTGTCGGGGAGCGTGTTTGTTATTCCGATGGAGCAGATATGGATGGAGGCGATAGCACTCTGTCCGGATATAATCGAGAAATACCTGGATATGCAACTGGATTATAGTCTGGATTATATACGGGCAATGGCCCAGATGGAGATCGAATTTATCTGGGGTGGAGGAGATATGGCTTCCAATCACGGACCGATCTACTCTCCAACATTTTTCAGAAAGTATATGCTGCCCCGCTGGAAGAAGATATCTGCACTCTGCCGGGAGTTGGGTGTTTACTATGTTTTCCGAACAGATGGAAACCTGTGGAGTATTGCAGATGATATCTTTGTGGAAGCAGGGTTCGATGGGTACGGAGAGATCGATGTAGATGCGGGAATGGAAATGGGACCTTTGAAGAGCAAATATGGTCATTTGACCTTCTGGGGAAACATAAGCTGCGGCAGGACTCTGCGCCTGGGGAGCGAAGCCGAAGTTATTGATGCAACCAGGAAACTCATAGATGAAGGTGCAGCTGGTGGTGGATTAGTTGTAGGTTCCAGCAATACTGTCCTGTATGGCACGCCGCCGGAGAACTTTCTGGCAATGGTCAACACTGCGAAGTCTTACGGGAAGTATTAGAGCTATTCAGGAAGGCCGAAGTGACATCAGGGCATGCGTAATGATATGCTTGTCTGCAAGGAGATTCAAGTTTGAAGTATGTTTGTCTACCTCATAGCATAGTTGCGCGTGTGGCTTCGGTCTTCATTCTTGTTTTACCGATCATATTGCTTTGTGGATCCTCATTCGCCAGTTCCCCCATTCCTCAGAAATGTCCGATGCACCACGGGGTAGTCTTCTACTGTCCACCAACTTCCGAAGAAGCATTAAAGCAGATGAAACTTATAAAAAAAGATGGATTCGATCTGATTGAGTTCAGTTCCTGGATATGGACTATTCCAAGTCCAGGTTCAGATATGGAAAGAAACGTAAAAAATGTATTGGACTGGTGTGACGGTAACGATGTAGCGTTTGTTCTGCTGCATAACATCCAGTTTCTCAGTGAAGGCGGTGGACTTAATGAGGGAGTTATTCATCCCGATAATAGCCTGAAGTATGTCACCGATTGGGCACGAGTATTGCAGGGGCACAAATCAGTGATGGGTGTAATCCTGGGCAATGAAGTAGGGCCGGATATAGGCTCACCGAAGGATGCTCCGGTTTTATGGAATGACTTTCGTGTATGGTTGAAGAATCGGCATAAATCTATTAAGAACCTCAATAACACGTGGAAAACTACCTACTCTTCGTTTGATGATATTGATATACCGGCAAACGACGCTCCTGGAATAGTGGATGTCCGACGATATGCTCAACTCAGATTTGCTGATTTCTATGCTGTATTCTTTGACAAGGCTTTCAGACCTGTGCTCGGGGAAAAGCTGTATGGTCAGAAGACATCATTAGATCCGTTTGTGCACCGGGCGTGCAATCGGAATACGATGGTATGTTGGGATGATGTAGTAGCGGATTTTCCTTTATGGGAGATTAAATGCGCAGCCGATACTTCTCCAAAACCTCTCTTTAACAGCGAACTGCACTTATATAATGATGGCTTTGAGTATGCCCCATCAGTAGAAGCTTCACGCTATAGATACTTCACCAGTGCATTGATAGGTGAATATATGACCGCCAGCTTTGCCTGGGGGCAGTGGCAAAAACCTGAGATAGCCCGAATACACTCAGCTACTCCTGCAATCCTTGTTGACCTCAAACGTGTGGAGAACTATTGCAAAGAGATATCGAAGACTTATAGAGATTCTGAGCTTGCGGTACTGGTTACTGAAGAGAACTATTATCGAATGGCAGCAAGTCCGGAAGAGCAGATGCACATGCCTTTACCAATATTATATGCCAGGATGTCTGCGCTCGGACGACCCTGGCGGTATATATTGGAGGATGACCTGCCCAGGTTCAAAAGGGGCACTATAGTGATATGGACTATTGGATTGAAACAAACATCAGCCGAAGCACTGGTCAATATGCCCAAAACTGTGGAGCTCGTGGCCATTGGGAACACTCCACAGTCCGATGAGTATTCTAATCCTTTGCCAGGAACTCTCAGAAGTAGTCTGGAGAAACGCTGTAAAGTTATAAAGCACATTGAACAAAGCAGTGCTTTACTCTCGCAGAAGGGTCTCCCCGCGCAATACCAGCAGACAGAAGATGTCGGATACTTCGTCTGGAGTCCTGAAAGAGGCCATATTACTTGTGCAGTTCCAAATGCTGCGCTTGAAGTCAAATGGGCAAGGACAGGCAATGGTTTGGTGTTGGCGGTTATTAACAACACAAGGAAAGCCAAAACAGCTCCAATCCCCTGGAGCAGTGGACAGAGGAGAGTTGTAGATTTGTTAACTGGAAAAATATTGACTGTATCTGAAAAGAATAGCACTCAGTTTGGGCCATTGGGTGTTCGGATGTTTCTGATCAAATGATAACTCGTAATATTTTAGGAGGCAAAAGATGGTTCACCGAAATCTAAAGGCAGTATTGAGCATGGTGATTATGCTGACAGCTGCACTAATAGTTCTCGTTGGGATCCCTTGTTCAGCGGATCAGACTCTTTACGTTAGTCCTTCGGGAAATGACACATGGTCCGGTCGTTCAGCTACTGCAGCAGGAACTGATGGTCCGTTGGCAACGCTAAATGGTGCCAGGCTGGCCGCTCGTAAGTATGCCGGCACCGGTGCAGTAAATATCATATTTGCAGGCGGCAGATATGAACTGACTGCACCAGTTGTATTCGAAAAAGAAGACAGCGGTGCTAAAAATGCTCCTGTTGTCTATATGGCTGCTCCTGGAACTAAGCCAGTCATTTCCGGAGGCCGTCGGATTAATGGTTTCAAGCAGCGCACCGATGGATTCTGGGAAGCTCGTGTACCGGGAGTTGCTGAAGGTAAATGGTATTTTGAGCAACTCTGGATAAATGGCCACAGGGCAACCCGCGCCAGAACCCCGAATACAGGTTATCTGCGGATGGCTGGTCAGGCTGGAACAGGACTAAATCCTGCAACCGGTAAAGTAGAGGACCTTTCTCGCTGGGCGATAGTTGCATCTCCACAGGACTTCCAGAGAATCTCTAATCTAACACCCCAGGAATTGAACGATGTTGAGGTTACGACATATTCCTCCTGGGAAACAGCAAAGCACAAAATAACTGCCTTGGATTCGGCAGACTCTTTGATTAAATTGAGCGTAGACAATCTTTGGGCTTTCACTATGGGCAATGTTGGATCACCACGCTATCACCTGGAAAATTATCGGGGTGCGTTGGATGCTCCTGGCGAATGGTTCGTGGGTAGAAATGGTGTCCTGCTCTATAAGCCTTTAAAAGGGCAAAAAATAGAGACAGCTATAGCTTATGCTCCTGAGGTAACGGATTTCCTGGTTTTTGCCGGTGACTACGTGGCAGGCAAAACAGTTGAGAATATTGAATTTCGTGGCCTGACATTTGAGCATTCGCAATACATACTGCCAAAAACAGGACACAGGACCGGGCAGGCAGAAGTCGATGTTGATGCTGTTATCACAGCTAATAATGCACAGAATATAAAATTTGATAAATGCAATATACAGCACATAGGTAAATATGCATTCTGGTTTAAACTGGGAAGCAAAGACTGTTCCATCACACGCTCATTAATTGAGGACATGGGGGCCGGTGGTGTTAAGATCGGTGAGTTTGGCTACAATGCTGATGATAATGCACTGGTCAAGCGTATTGTTGTGGATAACAATATAATCAGGGGGGGCGGTAGGATCCAAACAGCCGGAATTGGCGTATTAATTGGTCACAGCCCTGATAACCAGGTGACTCATAATGACATCTCCGATCTATACTACACATGTGTTTCTGTAGGCTGGAGCTGGGGTTATGGGCCCAGTAATGCTGTCAATAACAAGATAGACTTTAATCATCTGCACCATATAGGCTATGGAGTATTGTCTGATATGGGAGCAGTATATACGCTGGGCATATCTCCTGGGACTACCGTTAGCAATAATGTGGTTCATGATGTGAACGCCCATCAATACGGTGGATGGGGTTTGTATAATGATGAAGGCAGCACCCATATCACATTGGAAAACAACTTGATTTATCGGTGTGGTTCTGGTGGATATCATCAGCATTATGGCGAAGAGAACCATTTTACCAATAATATCATTGCTTACTGCGGAGATTTTCAGGTCATTCGCTCCAGGCAGGAAGAGCACACATCCTTTATATTCGATCACAATATAGTGCTCTTTGATACAAGTCCTCTTGGCAGTAACTGGAGCAATGAGAAGTATAAAATAGACAACAATCTATATTTCAATAGTGCTGGCAAGGAATTTACATTTGCTGGTGCAACATTCGCTGCCTGGAAAGCTCGTGGACACGATGTGAACAGCATAATAGCCAATCCAATGTTCCGCGATCCCGCTAGGATAGACTTCAGGCTCAAACCTGGTTCTCCCGCCTTGAAGATAGGTTTCAAGCCGTTTGATTTCAATAAGGCTGGAGTTTATGGAGACAAGGCTTGGAAAGCTCTGGCAAGAGCTTACACATATCCTGCTGCTGAGAAAGTCAAAGCTCCTCCAACACCAAAGACCATTTCCAATGACTTTGAGAACACGGGTGTCGGAGGATACCCTCTGAGCTTTGGAACCCTAAACACTGAAGGTAAGGGTGAGAGCGTTGCCGTTACTGATGAGACAGCGGCATCTGGCAAGCATTCCCTCAAGTTTATTGACAGTGCCGGCTTGAGTCAAAACTATGTTCCGCACATCGATATAAGAGTCACGCGCGAAGATAGCACTGTCCTCCTATGTGATTTCGATGTTCGCGTCGAACAAGGAAGCAGGTTCTGGCATGAATGGAGAGACTGGTTGGTCGATCCATATATTGTTGGTCCTAATGTCCGTATATTCGATGGCAAACTGGTAGTCAATGGCCAACCATTGATGGATATTCCATCAGGTGTCTGGACACATTTTAAAATTTCCTGTGGAATAGGAAAAAAAGCTACAGGAAAATGGAATCTTGCAGTGACAGTTGCAGGACAACCCGAACAGACGTTCAATGGTCTGAAATGTGGAATGGACAGCTTTAAGAAAATAACGTACCTAAATTTTGTTGCAGAAGCTGAACAGAAAGCGGTGTTCTATCTAGATAACGTGAAATTTAGATAATATCTATATTAATGTAATAGAGAGCGGACGAATTAGTCATTAGATTTCTCCGCTCTCTATTTTATCCTGCTCTTCCTCCATATTTGCACCACTCACCATTACTCACCTCCATGTCTAAATATCCTGAAATATTTAATGCGTCTTCGTTGACATTATCAATTTGGTATGATACAGTAACCGATAGCGTCTAATAGACAAGGTGGAGTTCTGTCAATGATTAAACGGAATAGCCCTAACCTGCGTATGGTCAGTTGGTTCCTGACTTTTGTAATGATTTTGCCCTTAATTGCCACAATAACTCAAGCTGCTGTGGTCAATTTCCTTTCCCCTCTTCCGGGCCAGGCTAACACTGGTAGATATGTCGAGGTTGCAGTCAGTTTTAATACTCAGTCTGACCTCGCAATCACAAAACTGGAACTGTGGATTGATGGAAAGATTTTTGCAAAGAAAAATCTTTCCAAACCGGAAAGCCGTGGAGTCTGCTCATTCCAGTGGGATACAGCAGGCTACGTAAATGGATCGCACTTCCTGCTAGTGAAAATGTTTGCAGGTAACAGGGAGATCGCTTCCATATCCGGAGCAGGTAGTGTTGGAGCCAGTAACTCCGATATTATCCCACCCCTGGTGAAGATAACTAATATCAAACCTGGCAGCAGTATTAAAGGAATTCAGACCATAAAGCTGTCAGCTTTGGATAATAGTGGTCAGTCTCCCCTGGTCAGTCTGCTTGTTGACCAGAAACTCAAATTGCTAAAGAATACTCCACCATACATATATGATCTCGATACTACAAGCTACGATGATGGTAAACACGAAATTCAGACATACGCGTTCGATACCGAAGGCAATAAGAGCGACGTAGTTACTCTCGACGTAGTGTTTGCAAATGGCAGGATAGCCTCTGCAAGTGTCGATGCACCAGCTGAAGTCATTGATCGAGTAGCGACTGTTCCTAATACTGTCGTTCCGAACCAGGTAGTTATCGAGAGCGAACCAGCAGCTCGCGCTACTGAGTCTGTAGCACCTGTAACCCTTAATAACAGCCGGATTGCAGTTTCTGCAACGGCACCAGGACAGATTATTCAGACTACTGTTAAGCCAGTCGTCAAAACTGTGGCCTCTGCTCCGAAACCTGTTGTTAAATCCGAGGTAACTATTACTCCGGTTGCACCTAAGGTTGTTGCTGTTAAGCCGATCGAGCCTGTAAAGATAGCAGCTGCACCCACAGTGAAAGTTACTCCACCTGCACCTATAGTTGTTGCTTCCCAGCCAGTCGAATCCGTGAAGACTGTAGAAGTGCCAATGAATATTCAGATAGCACCAGCTAAACCTGTTATTAACGAGCCGATCGTAGTCGCCAAACTGGAAACAATCGAACGTCCGAGTGCCAGAATGAGTGACTCCCTAAAGAGTGTCACCGCTGTCAGAAATCCGGTCAGAGTTCGAGTAGAGCACCCATTGGTCATGGCCTCTTCGCGAATCGCTGTACCTGCGATTCCTGCATATGTAAAACCGATACCGGTAAGAGTATCAAAGATAGTCCAACCGAAGTCAGCTTTAACCGCTGTTAAACCTGCAGTAAATACTCCGGTTGTTGCGGTTGTTCATAAGACTGTTGTAAAGACTCATGTTGCTGTGGTACCAGTTAAGACAGCAACTGTTATTGCAGTACAGCCGAAACCAGCAGCGATACCCAAAGTGGTCGTTCCTGTTCCGGTTAAGCGTGAAGTTGTTTCAAATGTAAAAACAAGCCAGAAACTGGTTGCTCAGAAAATGATGTTACCTGAAAAGCCATTAAGAGTAATGGAGACTCCTTCACCTGCTCCCAGAATGGTGAAATTGCAGGTTCAAAAACCTGTAAGAATGGCAATGGCCCCGACTGTTATGAAGCAGAACTTCAAACGGGAGATTCTGGTAAAACCAACCAGGGCTGCTTATGATGTCAGAGCAACTGAACTGCCAAAGTCCGGCAAGATGAAACTGCGTGATCTTGTTAAATCAATGGATGGCGTAGTGCTGTGGGATTCCAAGACAAGGACTGTTACAGCTTATGTGAAAAACATGAAGCTCGAATTGAGTATAAATAACGGGCTTGTAAGAGTTAACGGTAAATCGATGAAGGTGAATCTTGTTCCTTACATTTCCAAGGGCAGGACAATCATTGATGTCCGACTCTATGACAAAGCCTGCATGGTTGCTGGTATGAAGCAGCATGTAGCCTCAACAAAGCAAACGAAGTAACCCTGCATAATACGGAGACCAGAAGAACAGGGTTGCAAGGGGGGGACAAAGGATTTGTCTCCCCCTTTTATATGTACATCAGATATGATGAGTACCAATTGCTACAGACCATGTCTTGGAAATATGCACCAGAGTTGAGATAATGTTTTGATTTGCATATAGAATATTACACTAGACATTACTAGAATGCATTGCTAGAGTATAATAATCGAAATAGCTATAGTTGTGCAGCGTCTACAGGAGGTTTCAAAGCATTATGAATTCGCGCGAGAGAGTGATAGAGGCGGTTAACTTCCGGAAGCCTGACCGGGTGCCTGTGGACCTTGGCGGTATTCGTGCGTCCGGGATCAATGCAGTAGTCTACGATCAGCTTAAAAAGCGTATGGGTATTTATACACCCACCAAGATTCATGATTCTATGCAGATACTTGCTGAACTGGAGATGGAAGTCCTTGATCGTTTGCACGTGGATGTGGTGCCTCTGGAAGCTGCGACTGCCAAGTGGGCAGAACAGGATGCGGCTGAAGGAGTCGAGAGGGAACTGTTTTGTGGATTGAAAGTTCACTTTCCTCCTAATACAAAGATAGCCGTTGAACCTGATGGAAACTGGGTGCTTTGTGGGCAGGATGATAAACCTTACGCCCGTATGCCAAAAGATGGATTGTATTTTGATTTTATCCGGACAACTTTGAGTGGACACACAATTAATCCCGATGCATTCAAACCTCGCACAGTGGTCCCTGATGAAGAGCTTGATGTTATGGCTGCGCGTTCCGAATATCTTTATGAGAATACAGACAAGGCAATCCTTGGATGGGGCGCCAGCATCAGTATGATGGGCCTCAGCGCATTATTATCGGAAAATATAACCCAGGGTTCACTGGATGAGTGGCTGTGTATGCTGATGGTCGAAAAGGATACAGCCAATGAGATGATGTCACGCTATGTGGATGCTACGATCTCATGTATGAAGATGTATCATCAAGCTGTCGGAGACCGATGCTTTGCATGGGGTGTTGCATCGGATGATGCAGGCACTCAGCGGAGTGAGTTAATAGCTCCTCAGTTGTTTGAAGAAATGATCATTCCTCATTACAAGAGAGTCTGTGACTGGGTGCATGAGAATACTGGTTGGAAGACGTACCTGCACTCCTGTGGATCTGTCTACAACTATATTCAACACTGGATCGACGCCGGGATTGATATTCTAAATCCTGTTCAGATATCGGCAGTCAATATGGATCCGGAGCGTTTGCAACGTGAGTTCGGTGGTAAGATTGTGTTCTGGGGAGGTGGATGCGACACACAGAGAGTGCTGCCTCTTGGAACACCGAGTGAAATTCGGGAACATGTGCGCAAAAACATCGATATATTCGGCAGGGATGGCGGATTTGTCTTTACTCAGGTCCACAATATCCAACAGAACGTACCGGTCGAAAATGTGGAAGCAATGTTCGACGCAGTTTATGAGTTCGGTGCAGTCGATTCCAATATCTAACATCCAACCTTTCACTTCTAAATCCAGGAGATATCTTATGTCAGTAAAACCTAGACTTGGGTTCTGCCCTATTGGAAAGTTTGTTTTCAGTCACGAGGATGCTATTCGCCAGAAGGGCATTCTTGAGCAGCGCATGAAGGGCTGGGAGGTTGATTTTATTGGTATAGATGAAGTTATACCCGATGGCATGGTGCGGTCGCAGGAGCATGTTGAACCGGTTGTTGAGTTCTTTAAGAACCAGAAGATAGATGCTTTGTTTATACCTCATTGCAATTTCGGGACGGAAGGCGCCGCCGGGATGATTGCGCATAAGCTTGGTGTGCCTACTCTGCTCTGGGGCCCAAGGGATGAAGCTCCACTGGCTGATGGTTCCAGGCTGCGGGATTCTTTGTGTGGACTGTTTGCTACCAGCAAAGTCCTGCACAAACTCAATGTTACATTTACCTATATTGAAAACTGTGGGGTTGATGATCCAGCGTTTGTTGAGGGTTTTGATACGTTTATGCGTGCAGCAAACGTTGTGAAAAAGGCCCGGGGAATGCGTATAGGTCAGATTGGGCAGCGAATAGATTTCTTCTGGACAACCATAGTTAACGAAAGTGAACTCCTCGAACGGTATGGAGTAGAGATATTGCCCATAGATATGGTGGAGTTTATAGAGCAAGTGAAGAAGCTTGCAGTTGCCCGCAAAGATCAGTATGTACAGGAAATATCGGAAGCATCTGTTAAGTTTGAAGGTTTCGATGACCAGGATGTCATTGTAAACATGTATGCAGTCCGGGATGGTATGCTGGAGTTGGCGCGTGACAAGAAACTCGATGGGTTTGCGCTGCAATCATTCAACAGTATCTGCGATGCACTTGGATGTATGGTTGAATATGCCTCTGCAATGGTATCCGACGCCGGAGTACCTGTGGCGTGTGAGACCGACATACACGGTGCCATCAGTGCAATACTCCTGCAGGCTGCATCATATGACCAGGAACCGATCATCTTTGCCGACCTGACTATCAGGCATCCGGAGAATGACAATGCTGTGCTAATCTGGCACTGCGCATTTCCTGAGAGTCTTGCAAATCCCAATAAAAAATCCACAGTCGGCCCTCATTGGATCCTCCCGGGCATTCCCCCAGGTTCATGCCACTGGGAACTTAAGGATGGTCCATTAACCATTTACAGATTTGATGGAGACAATGGGCAGTATGAATCTCTATCAGGAGAAGGTAAAGCCGTTCCCGGACCCGAGACTCTGAACACTTATGTCTGGATGGAAGTGAATGACTGGCCGGTATGGGAAAGAGCATTTATCGAAGGTCCATATATTCACCACGTGGCCTGTTGCTATGGGAATTACTCGAAGGTAATCACAGAAGCAGCCAGATATATACCTGATTTGTGGCACAGCGAACTGCCGTGAGAGAGGCTTTAGACTTCAGGCTTCAGGAAGGGAATTGCCACGGATGCCGTTCGTGTTTCAACAAGCTCAGTACGAACAGAACCTGCCCTGTAGAATTAAATAGATGCGTTCGCCCTGTCTGAAGCCCGAAGTCCGGTTTTGCGGTATAATGTGTTGTATTTGAGCCTCGTAGGCTGAAAATATTCAGGAGTAGTTTGAGATATGAGTGATGTAGTTAGATTGGGGATCATCGGAGTTGGTGCTATGGGCACTGCTCATGCGAAATATGTTATGGATGGAGCTGTTGCACGCTGCGAATTGACTGCTGTCTGCGACATGAACGGAAGAAGACTCGATACTTATCCTAATCCGAAACACTACATCGAGAGTACAGAGATGATCCGCTCTGGTGACATAGATGCAGTCCTTATAGCTACTCCTCACTACTATCATACGACAATGGGTATTGATGCCCTCAATAATGGGCTGCATGTTCTGGTTGAAAAACCAATCTCGGTGCATAAAGCTGATTGTGAAAGATTGATTGCAGCACACAATAACGAGAAACAGATTTTTGCTGCAATGTTCAACCAGCGGACAACCCCAGTCTTCCGTAAACTTAAGCAACTGATCGAGGCTGGTGAACTTGGTGATATAATCCGTATTAACTGGATTATCACCGACTGGTTCCGGACAGAGGCATACTATGCCGCAAGTGATTGGAGGGCTACCTGGAAAGGTGAAGGTGGCGGCGTACTGTTAAACCAGTGTCCTCACCAGCTGGATCTTATGCAATGGCTTTTCGGGATGCCTCTAAAAGTTAGGGCATTCTGCGAGTTTGGTTCACGCCATAATATAGAAGTGGAAGATCAGGTTACTGCATATATGGAGTTTCCCGGCAATGTTTCCAGTGTGTTTATTGCCTCTACAGGTGAGGCTCCCGGAACTAACAGGCTGGAGATTGCTTGTGAGCGTGGAAAAGTAGTGCTTGAGAACGGTAAACTCAATTGGATTCGTACCGAACAGATGGTAAATGAGTTCAACAAGACCAGCGAATTGGGTTTTGCTCTTCCGGAAATGTGGAATGTGGAAATACCGGCTTCATCTGTCGGACCACAACATATTGGTATCACCCAGAATTTTGTCGACGCAATTCTGGATGGGACCCCGCTAATCGCTCCTGCAGAAGAAGGCATTAAATCAGTAGAATTGGCGAATGCCATGATATACTCATCGCTGACCGAATCTACGGTTGTACTGCCAATGGATTCAGCTGCATATGAAACAAAGCTGAATGAGCTGATTGTTTCATCCAGGCATGTAAAAAATGTAGTGCAAAAAAAGCATGAGGATCTGGCTTCTTCCTGGAATAGAGGAAAGTAGATCCAAATGCAGTGATGAAGATCAACGACCCCTGGTGGTGAGTAATATGTAATCTACCACCTGATGTTTTCCTGTTAAGGAGATTATATTTCCAGTGACGGAACGATTGCCACTTTATGCAGTATCCCATGGATATGTCTAATAATTCTGCTCCAAACACATACTCCGGACGTTTCGGAGGGCCAGTGATTCAAGCTGTTCTAGCTCTTTTCGGGTTAGCAGTTTCAGTGCTCGCATATCTCACAATCCCATTGATTGTTGTGCCTGTAACTTCTTCAGTTTCTCGAAGCGTATTGGAGTTAATCGCATTAGGTTGTGTTGCTGGATTTGTCTTGAGAGTTGCCAGACGATATGCGTTTTTCTACCATGTGGGAACTGTCCATCAGTCCTTATCCTTTGAAGCCATATTTCAAGGCGTAATCGCATTTAATCCGCAGCTTGAATATCCGGGTGTGGAGTCTGCATTTCTCAACAGGATTGGAAGAATGCCTGGTCCTATTACTGCCGGATGGTTTGCTGTTCGAGCTACATCAGCGATTGCGATTCCATTGTGGCTAGTGGGAATGGCTCTTATTATTTCCGGTAAATTATTGCCTGCGGTAATGTGTATCCTGGTGTGTCTGTGTTGGACATGGATGCAGGCACGTAAGATTCATACCTTTTCTGAGAGAACTAGATTTGTTGTTGCTGAATTATTAGGAATTCTGGCTGCTGCGGTTGAGGGGTTGTGTTTCTCTCTGGCTTGCCTGTCCATATACAGCGGTGGGCATATATGGCAGTTTCTACTCTTATACCTGGTTATTCTTTCCGCATATGAGTTTTCTCCTGTTCCATTTGCAATGGGGGTGCTGGAAGTAGCCTATGTCTGCATGTTACTATTTTCCGGTTATGGTATGCCAGGCCTGGCTGTCGTGCTGCTTTACCGGGCATTCAGATTATGCGTGCTTATATTAACTGCTCTGTATTTACCCCGTTACAAACTCAATCTGAAGGATATATTCAATACGGAGCTTTCAGTTATCCTGAGAAGGTTTTTCAGACCGGAAGGTGGGTGGGTTGATACTGAAGATACCAATGATGCTCCCATGCTTTCAGTTGTGATCCCTGCCTATAATGAAGCCGAACGCCTTCCTGTCTATCTACCTCAGGTAGTAGAATACTGCGAGCAACTGGATGGAGATACCGAGATTCTGGTCGTGGATGACGGCAGCACTGACAATACTGCAGAATATGTGGAGAGTATAGCGCGGGAGCATCAAATAGTTCGACTGCTGAAACAGCCTTCAAATCAAGGTAAAGGAGCTGCAGTTAAGCGAGGAGCTCTGGAGGCTCGAGGAACATATATATTATTTGCAGATGCCGATGGAGCCACTCCGATACATGAAGCGGATCGTTTACTCGAGACTGCAAAGACCGGAATAGAAGTTGCCATCGCTTCCCGCACAGCTGTTGGGGGACATGCTAAGCGTTCACTGCTTAGGTCACTGGTAGGCGCTACATTTTATAGACTGACCAATCTGCTGGCAGTACCTATGGTTTCGGATACTCAGTGTGGATTTAAACTATTCCGTGGTTTTGCAGCGCAAAAAGTTTTTTCACAGGTAAAAGAGACCGGCTGGGCTTTCGATGTCGAGGTTTTATTTCTTGCCCAGAAATATGATTACGCTATCCGTGAAGTCCCTGTAGAATGGCATGCAGTTCCTGGTTCTAAAGTGAACCTGATAAAGGATTCAATTGGCATGCTTTGGGCGCTCTGGCGAATCAGACATCGCAGTTCCGGAATGACAGATATGAAATAAGACTTGGATAATAGTCAGAATTTTCAGGATGACAAATCCTCTATATTCTACAAAGTCTGAACTCCTACTCAGCATGTTGCAATATATGTGTATATAATATGCTTGTTATTTCTGTCAGGTTGACTGGTTTTTTCGTTCCGGATGCGGAACAATGTAGATTGGAATTGGCTGAAAAATAACTAAAAATTGGCAGCAAACCTGTTAAGGTGATACCATAGTGCGTACTGTCTCTGCCTTATACACGCATGGGTGGAACAATTATCCTGAGCCCAAAGTCGTATACTCAGGAGAGTTCGGCTCAAACTACGGTGTTTTATACCGATGGAGCAGACATTTCTCATATAACTTTGTTGAATAGCGCGTCTCAATGCGCAGATACTTTTCTAGTCCATATGACGTTTAATCCGTTGGGGAGATAATCCCTGCGGTGGAGTTTCACGGAGGATAACATGAGCGGTAAGTTGGTGCGCCTTACAACCCTTATAGGGGTGATTCTGACGGTGGTTACAACTGCAGCCTTTGCACAGAGTGCAGTCAATGCTGTCTGGCCTGGTTATCACGGGTTCAGTCAACGGGCAGGCCAAAATGTGGATGCCACGCATAGTATTAATGCTGGTGATCACACGCTGATATGGACATATCCTCGTACACCTACTGTGGCTGCTAGTGACAGTGTGTTAAACCAGAGTGCTGCAGCATTTACTAATCCTACGACGTGGATTTCAAGTATTGATTCAACAAACTACGGTACTCAACCCACCGGTCCAAACGATTTTTCGTATATAAAAGCCGATACCGCCGGATCTGATACTGTAACGTGGAGTTTCCCTATTGGAGCTCCTCAGAATGCTCCGGCAGGCAAGTATAGAGTTTATGTTAGGCATTTGTCTGCAGCTTCAGCAGGATTGACAGCCACAACCGGTGCTGTTTACACAGTAACAGACAGAAATAGGTCTTATACCTATACAATCGACCAAACACAGAATATCGGAGCGTGGGTCCAACTTGGCAATTTATTTGAGTTCTCTGCTGCCACTCAATCCGTAAGCCTGTCAAGCAAGACTGCGGATTTAGTAAGCAGTAATGTGGTTGTTATGGCCAATGCAGTCAGGTTTGTACGCGACACTTCGAATCCGGAAGTCATTGTAGATGACGATCCTGCAAATGGATTTACAGCTTCAGGGGCTTGGACAGCAGGTGCTTCAATAGGAACAACGGGGCTAGTCGCTGGCAGTAGTTATAATGGTGGATTCCATTATGCGACTGCTACGACCGTGGAAGCATCTGCGATTACAGCTACTTGGGCAATTCCTGATTTTACTCCCACTGGTAAATATCAAGTCTATGCATGGTTTCCTTCAACATACGATTATCCTGATCCTGTTGGTGTAGTTAATACAACAGCAGCGCGTTATACGATTGCTGGAAATAGATATACGATAGATCAGAGCGATTCAAGCTCAGGTGGAGTATGGAAACTGATTACCACCCAGGTTGTTACACTGAGTTCCAGTAACGTGATCCAGCTCAGTAACTACGATCCAAATGCAGCAAATAATACTATTGTAGTTGCTGATGCTATTAAATTGGTTTCGGCAACAGGAGCAGAAATCTACGCTTCTCCTGTAGCTGGCGAGGTGCTTGCTGACTGGGATTTTGGAGCAGACGGAGCATACAACGCTTATATTCCGGTTGTATATACAAATACGGTTGAACCACCGCTGATCAGCGGCGAAGACCCGCAGAATGTCGGCAGTATTGTATGTGCGAATGGTGTAACTCCTGCATTACCGATGACTGCGGCTCTTGTAGACCGGTTGAAGATCAGCCTTGGAACTGCGCTTTGGGAATATCCCAGCGGAAATCCATCATTGCGTGATCCTCTTGAGGGACCCGTGCAGAATGGTTTCTACTCTACGCCTACATTGACTTACTATATGGATACTTCTGTAAATCCGATAGTCCGGAAAACAGCTCTGATTGCTACCGGTATGGATGGTCAGATTTACTGTATGGATGCTGAAGGTGTAGCTAGTTCTAATAAGAGCGTGACTCAACGCAAGTCAAAGCTGCTGTGGAAAGGACCAGGTATCACAGAGAGCGAGCCTTATTATACTACGGCAGGATCATATCAAATACCGAACCCGTGGCAGTCTGTTGCAGGAAGAACCGATGCCTACGGCGGTCAGTTCTTGTATGCCATATGTACAGCTGCCGGCTCTCCTGCGACACCAGTAACGTGGACATTTAGTGATGCTAAACGTACAGCGATTGGTGAGCCTAATGCTTCCGGAGAAGGTTGGGCATATAATGTTTCTGTATGGATTCCTGCTTTGGGTGCTGGTGCAGCAGGTCTACTTCCGGCTACGGATGCAGTCTATAATGTAACTTATGAGACGGGTGATGCTGCTCCTGCAGTTCAGTCCGTTACCGTCAATCTGGCAGAGACCAAGAACCAGGGACGATGGGTGTCTCTGGGTAAATTCTTTAATGTAAGCAAGGTAGAGCTTCAGACCACTACCAAGCAGACGACTCCCGCTAACTATGCTGTTGTAGCAGACGCATGTATGATCGTTCCCGAGCAAGTGGGAGCATTCGGCTATTCATCGCCTGTGACGGATATAAGCAAGTATGAGAATCTGTCAGGCTCCGAAGATGGCAATCTGGTATTTGCAGTTACGGCTGATGGTCGAGTCATGAGCCTGAACATTCTTCCAATTAACTATACCGCCGGTAGTGACACACTCCATTTTGGTAAAGTAAACTGGTTCTATCCTGCTATTCGTGAGAAGCTTGTTGTTTCAGGTTCTGGTGACGAAACTCAGCCTGGACTAGGACCGGTCATTGCATCTGCAACGTATTCCAGAGGTTCTGTTATAGGTGCACCGGGCAAACTACTTCTGGCAACTACCGACCAGTTTGGCGGATCGGGGGATGTCTTCTGCCTTACCGGAATCGATTTTGGCACCATCGGCAATCCTGTTTTGGACTGGCAGTTCCCTTCATCTACAGTAACTACAGATTCCGATAGACAGCTCAGTTTTAGTTCTTCACCTGCTGTCTCGGGAAATACAGTATATATTGGCAGTGAATATGGTTCGGTGTTTGCTTTGAATCTAAACAAGGCTGCGAGCGGCTCGCAAGCTGTTTGGAAATACCCAGCCAGCGCCAGCGACGTTCCACTTGGAGCTTTCAGATACTCTACACCGGCTTTTGCCACAATAGATACAGTGGATAGAGTCTGGATTTCGAGTGCTGACGGAATTATTTATTCATTCAATGCGGGCAATGTTGCTGATAACGCGCGTAGAATGACTACAGACACAACAGTATCTGCCCAATACTATGCGGATCCGAGTCTACGTAGTGCGGTGTATGGTTCGGTGGGAATTGACGGACGTAATGGTACAACCAAACCAGAGTTTATGTATGTCGGTACTATGGCAGATCAGGGTATCTTGCGGTGGTATCTGGCCCGCAGCGGTCTTGTTGGATCATCTCTCAATTGGAAGAGTTTTGGATGGCCTGCTCTCGGACCTATCTTCGGGTCTCCCGCACCTGTACAAACGATGAATAGGCGTAATGGTGATATTACGATCGCCAGTGGGACCAGTGCCGTCGATTATGTATACTTTACTGCCGAAGATGGCAGAGTCTATGCATTATCTCCAAAGTACAATGCATCAGGTGGGAGTGACGGCACTGCCTGGGGTGGTGAGTGGGCCGGAGGTGGATGGCTCTATGATACTGAACCCGGCACGAATCCGCTTGTAGAGGAACAACCTACCGCAGCAGGTGGGGATATACAGTTTGAAACTGTTGACCCAACGTTCTATAAGAACACTTACGATGCAGATCCTGAACCAAGGGATACTGTTGTAACAGCTGATCTCACAGTTCCTGCCACTTGGGATACTCCCAGTTGGCTTGTACGGAAAGACATGAAACTGGTTGATTCAACTGCTGTCTTGCCTACAGGTGCGGATGCAGCGCGCAACCAGGCTCTGGTAGATTTACTTGCTGACCGTGCAAAGGCAGTGCGTAATGTACCTGATGCACTTTTCGATAGTAGGGCTAAAAGATTGCCTCCTTACGGACCTCTCTATGTTGAATGGGGAGAGAGCATTTATCTAGCTCTTTGGAATATAAATCCTGACGAATTGAAATCAGGACAGAGCAGTATTACCATTCAGTTGCATAATGCCAGCGCCGGGTCAGGTGCAGGTATGGAACTGACTGCAAAAGTAAAAGCATATAGAGAATATACCGTTGTTGATGAATCGCAAATAAGCGGTGCTGGATATAAGCCTTTTACATATTTCGGAACTACTAAAAACGTTCGCAGAGCCTACATGCTGGCTCAGGTGGATTTGAAGTCCACTGGTTCCAAGCCGCCTACTCCCGGTCCGGGATGGGAAATATATGCAAAAGTCACCAAGACTTCCGGTGATCAGACAATAGACCTGGCAAAACTGGAGATCAAGAGCGGAATACCAGTACCAAAGATGAATCAACAGGTAGATACGACTAATCCTCCTATAACTGGCGTGAATGCTCCAGCTGTGCAGTATACCTATGATAAACTGGAGATAGGTATAAATAACCCGTTAGCGATCAGAGATGATGGTTCCGGTAGAGATGCCGGAGGGGATCCAAACAAGACAGCGACTAAGGTTCTGGCTTGGGGCATAGACAGATATGATCCGCTTGCTCACTTCAATGGTAACTCAGCAGTGGATGCAACTGGTTACAGTGATGGGCGTTCGACGAAATATATGCCCATTTTGTGGGTAAGAAATGCAACCCATGGCGCAACCACTGTCCCAAGAAATCTTGGTATCGCTGACCGAAGCGCTGGCGGTGCCAGTACTTCACCTGTGCAGATATCCAACTTCCGAATAGGTACATGGGATTTGAATTGGCAGGGAGGCGAGGGAGCAATTCCGTCAAAAGCCTACAATTCCGTCAAAGCTCCTGCATTTGGCATGAAGTTTGGATGGGAATATGGGATCGGGTCAGTTGACTATCCGGATGTTCTGATGAGATATGAGAAATTTAGAACAACAATGGATGGCAAAGACCCTGTCCGGGCAGCGACATTGATTCCATGTGTTACAGCAAGCACTGTAAAGCCTTCGGATTATTCATCAGCTACTCTGCGACCGGATCAGGTGGAGGTCAGTGTTGACGTGCCTCGTTTCCAGCCGGCTAACACAACTAATGACGATTTGTCTCTGCAACCGAGAGGTTACTCCAGAGTAATGACAGCCTACGTCGATTCCAACCGAAACGGCGGTTTCGACGATGGCACTGTTAGACTGGGTAAGCCGACGACATATCAGGAAGCCTATCGTAATTTCAGATATGACCTTACTGTGGCTCCGGATCCCAAGATCGAGGTCAAGGAGACTTTGGTTGATGTAGGGTTGGCTCCACATGGCCTTGGTGAGAACATGGGTTGGGGTTTCTCACCATATACTGCCGATCCTATGTGGACTGATGGGGTCAGCAAATGGTTCAAGACACTTACCGTCCGTAACCTGGGTAATGTGAATCTTTGCAGGCTTAGAGTTGACAAAGACATTATGCTGTTGGGTGACGGAGCGCGTTATCCGATTCTTGGTGAAAACATAACCAGTTCACTGGATGAATTTATGCTGGGTGTCAATGTTCAACAGCCTGCATTGAGCACCGGAGCACTCGGTTATACTTTGACTAAAGCCAGAGTGGGCGATCCTGATCCAACTACTCTAACTATTCCGGACCGTCGCAAGTGGAATGTTATGTCTGCAGCAGATAAGAATGCAGCGGAGAATGCGTTGCGCGGTGAAGAACTACCGCTCCTGCCGATGATAAGCGTCAGAGTACCAGTCAGTCAGCCAGTTGGAACTTATGTTGCCAAGGGTGTTCGCGTTTACTCTGATATGAATAACAACAACAGTTGGTATGCCGGTGAAAAGGACTGGAATGGCAATGGAACACTGGATCCGTCAGAAGATTGGAATGGCAACAATATTCTTGATGCTGCTGAACCATCCACTGATCCTTCAATTGATCTGAAAATAGCTGTCAGAGAAACCCAGCTTACTGGAGGAATCATACCGACATCGCTGACACAGATTGATGATGCTTCAAGCAGCAGAGTAGCTGACGGAGGGCCAGCGGCTTTCCGTGATCCGGGAACCGGTAAAGTTAATCTGTTCTTTGTAAGTAACAGACGCAGTGACCCGCCTACAGATTCAACTCTGCATCCGAACTGGGATACACCCAATGATTCGAGAATTGTAGAATTCTCACGTGCTCCATTCTTTATTAATCAGGCTGTGTTGGATAAAGATGCTGATGATGTAAATAATCCATGGAGAGTCTTCTGGAAACCGTCGGCACTTGGTACAGGATCTCGCTGGTGGAATGCTCCATATAGCGCGATACCGAGTTTCCAATGGGATACTCGTAAACTTGATCAGGTATATGGTACGGGAGCGGCAGTTCCTGTATGGCGGTTTGACAATAAGGATACCAGTAGCCTGCAAGTCAGACATACAAGTCCTTATGTTGCAGTAAATGAGGATAATGGCAAAGGATATATGGTTTGGGCTGGTGCGGCTGCAATTACTAAGCCGGCTCCCGATAGATATCGTGCCAATGAAGAGAGAATTTTCTTTGCCAATGTTACCGGAGGAACTGTGGATAACACCCTGGAGGCCGATCCTCCCACAGCAGCTGGTATTCACACCATCAGCTCAAAGCCGAATGTTGCGAAACGTGAACCCAGTGTTGCGGCATGGGGGGCGAATCCTGAAAGCATTGCTGTGCTGTGGCAAGGAATGATGGGCAATAGATGGGGCATTTACTTCAATGCAAGTTCCGATGGAATCAACTGGACTAACGATGCCCAGGTAAGGACTTCGGACGGACTTGCGATGGTTGGTAGTCCGAATATAGTCAGGCATTCTGTGAGTCAGATAAATGAAGTCCCTGCCCGGTTTAATACTGACCTGATTGATATGGTCTATACGGGGACTGGCAAAATAACACGTAACTCCGATATATTGCTCAGCAGATATGCTCCTGTGATCGATACCAGGTCAATATTAAGCCCGACTAAACGTGCTTTACCATTGCCCAGAGTCTACGATGAGAAACTCAGTTATGTAGCCAAATATGGCTTCTATACATCGGAGCATACTGCCTGGATAAGGTTGGATAACAGATTCGATACACCGATTATAGACAGATGGGGTGATCCGGGTATAGACCTGCCGTTCATTCATATTGTTCTCGGTGACGGCTATACACAACCTGCGGGTACTGTTCTCAGTGTCACTGATGGAAGTGTAGACGGATCCGGAGGAACACCGATCAGGCCGAAGGTCGATTCGGTTACAGGGATATACACCTATGAGTATCCACAGGGAACTCCTGCATACGATATCCTTGGCAAGACCTTCGTGGACTATGCAGAAGGGGTCATAAAGTTCACCAGGCCGCTCAAGAACGCGGGTAGCGGGTCTGGGTCGAGTAAACCTGAGGTTTACGCAGATTACACGCCACAGACGTGGCGCCTGACTACAGATTTGGCAACAGACACTAGTCCACGGGCATTCATAGAAAGAACACCAATGACTCCTGGGGCAAATCCGGGGCTGGGTAACTCTGTTTCGGCGCCTGTGGATAGATTGTGGGTTATGTGGCGTAAAGCCTCAGCAGGTGCTAAGGGTAATGTGATATACTACAAAACCTACAGAATGGGTATCGACCTGAAGAATATTGGAGCAGTTCCAATTCGAATAAATACAGGTGAGGATGATCCTTACGGTAACGTGCTGTATGGTGGAACATATCCATTTACCAATGATCCAGCTGATAAGAACTTGAATACAGTCCGAGACAGACCAGGTTCTACATGGGCACCTGTGACGATTGGTGGGGTAACTGGTCCTTTTGAAGTTGATGCAACCGGAACTAAGATATATCTCAACCAGGTTGATGAAAGATATCCAGCAATGGACAGGCTTGTTACTAAGGTCAGAAATGTCAATGATCCGGCGAGAGACAGTCTGGGTATGAGTCCGGGACCAGTGACAATAAATTATGTGGACATAAATGGGAATGCCCAATCAGTGAGTTCCGACAGCGTTTTCTGGATTCCTGAGATAGGTGAACAATCATTGACGGGTAGTACATCGACAGCGAACGTTAATGAGGGTAGCATATGGGCTTTTGCAGATCCTAATCCGCCGAAGTTCAAGTTGCCTGATGAAACTGGATTGTCACCACTTTCGAAGATATGGTTGTTCTGGACCAGTACCAGGCAAGATAACACTGATTTGTTCTGGGAAACCGTATTTCCGGGGCTTACCGTAAAGTAATATACGGAAATTGTGCTCAATCAGAAAAAAATAGGCTGCAGTGGGAAGGATTTTCCCGCTGCAAGCCTAACTTTATCTTTATGAGGAATAGTGTAGAAAGCTTTGTAGTTTGCCGATAATGGATTCGTCTGCACAAATTCCTTGACATGCACTCCGCGTTGGTGTTAGCATTACTGCGCACCGTCTGTAAGTTTGCCGTAATCGGATATATAGTATCCGTGTGGACGGTTGGGATGTATGTGGGCAATTCCACTATTTTCCAGGGGAGTTGGGATAACTCAGTATGGCTGCAACTATGAAAAATGCGCCGTCTGCCGTAGTCGGGTTGGACATCGGTAGCGAATCAATCAAAGTTTCTGAGGCTCGTCTCACTAAAGATGGGGTCATAATTTCTGGTCTTGGTATTGCTCAGACTCCGGTCGGGGTATTCCAGGATGAGATAGTTGTCGACCCTGCTACTCTTGGTGCGGCGGTCAAGATGCTTCTCGCCTCTAGTGGTATAAAGACACGAAAGTGTGTGAGTTCCATTGAGGGTCAGAACAAGGTTGTTGTTCGGGTCATTGAAGTTCCTAAAATGGAAGATAAGGAACTCAGCGAGAGCATGAAGTGGGAAGTCGACAGACAGGTCCCATTTGCTGCAACTAATGAGATAGAAATGGATTATGCTGCAATTCCCAGCGAATCTGATGATCTCAATATTCAGACGATGGAAGTTCTGCTTGCTGTGGCGCAGAAGGATGTTGTAGAGAGCCATGTAGCTGCACTCAGGGCTGCTGGACTCAAGCCATATGCCATTGATTTGGCACAGCTGGCCGCTGAACGTTCATTGGTGGAATTGGTTCCAATCGATCCAAATGTTTTGCCTGAAGATTCGGTCGTGGCAATTATCAGCATTGGTGCCCGGAACACTGAGATGGGGATTTTTGAGAATGGAACACTTACGTTTCCATGTCCTCCAATACCTATTGCCGGTGACACTATCACCAATGAGATTGCTGAGGCTCTTGGGTTGAGTCCCGAAGAGGCTGAGCAGACTAAGAAAGAATATGCAAGCGTAGATCTGGAAAGTATGGCAGGATATGGTCCTGAAGGATCTGAAGAACCTACTACATACGACCAGGGATTCTATATGCCGACAGATACTGCATTCTCTATGTCGGAACCTGAGGATTCATATCATAGTGCTGTAACTCCAATGGATGATGAGTCGCCCAAGGCTACTTTTGATCTTGGTGCTGAACTCGGTTTTCCTCAATTTGATGATACCTCTTCAGTATCTCCGGCTAAGGAAGAAGTAACTGATTCGTTTGATGGATTTGATCTTGGAGCAGATGCAGTCGATAAAAATATCGTTCCTGTGAATCTTGATCAGGCTGTCGGTGAAGATATTGAAGAAGACAAAGTAGTTTCCACTGCTTTTGTTCTGGATTATGATTTGAGTGAACTGGAGCCTGCAGTTACTCACGTGGTTCACACTGCTGCGCCAGGTGCTACTAAAGACGCAGCAATGGTAGCTCAGGTCTCCGATGCCATCTCTGGCGTACTTATTGACCTGGCAAATGAAATACGGCGATCTATGGAGTACTACTCCGTAAAATACAACAACACACCATCCAAGGTTTTCTTGTGCGGGGGAACTGCAAAGATACCAAACCTTGCTGAATTCTTGACTCGGGAGCTGGGTGTTCCGGTAGAGGTAGCCAATCCTTTAGCAAACATTCCTTGCCACGTTCCGAGTATGTCTGATTTCTACATCAAGGACCTCGCCCCGATATTTTCGGTAAGCGTTGGACTTGCTATTCGTGATATGATCGGTTGAGCCGGGCTCGAGCAGTGCACAACCAAGAGGAATGGGAGTCGGCGGACACGCAATGATTAAGATCAACCTGTTGCCGAAAAGTATAGGGCAGTCTACACTCAGTCAGATAACAGCTGGCATAAGTACGGTGTTTCTGTTGTTAGTGGTCGTGGGGCTTTTGGGATATTATCACATGGTGATGGTTCCCAGAACCGATGACATGGAGAAGATGGCAAATGATGCCGTTGAGTTGAAGACCAAGGTTCAAGGAATTCAAGCAGAAGCAGCTGCACAAACAGATCTGATTGCTCCAATAAAGGCCAAAATAGATTTTGTCAATGATGTAGTCAAATACAATGGCAAATATCCGGAATTGTTTGAAAAGGTAGCTCGCTGGACATATGACCAGGTTGTCTACTCGTCTATGAGCACATCTGGCGGCACGCTGACAATGAATGCACGGGCTCAGAGTCTGGAAGATCTGGGAAGATATCTTCTTAATATGTATCGAGCAACGGATTTGTTTACATCGGTATCTATATCTAATGTCCCGAGTTATCCAGGTAGAAGTTCTGTACCAAATAACGGACGTGGACCGATTGTTCAAACACCACTTGATTTTACTGTTACATGCCAATTGAAAGAAACATTCAGCCCACCGACTCCACCGAGTGCGGGTGGCGGAGCAAGTGCTGCTGCAACCAGCGGTAGTGGAATGAGTCCGATGGGTGGTGGTATGCCAGGTATGACCGGGGGAACTGGTCCTGGTATGAAAGGTATGACCGGAGGAGGTATGCCAGGTGCAAGTGGTGGTACGATGCCCGGTATGCCTGGAGCTAGTGGTGGCGGCATGCCCGGTATGCCTGGGATGGCTGGTCCTGGTATGAAAGGTATGCCTGGAGGAGGTATGCCCAGTATGTCTGGGATGGGTGGCCCTGGTATGAAGGGTATGCCTGGTGCCAAAGCAAATTAGTTTTTGTTTTCGGAGTTTGTGTAGTCAGTTTGCGGCTTGAACAGAGTTGCTAGATGAAACACACAATATGTGAATTTAGTATAGTAGGTTAGGGGATTGCAGGGGATCGTATAGATCCTGGAGACGACTTTATGGACCTATCAAAGATCAAACAACTGCATATTTGGATAATCGGCACGGTTCTGATCATTATTGCGGAAGTGCTTATTCTATTTATGATGTATAAGCCTCAGAGCCTGAAATACGATGCTGCAAAGGCAAAGTATGATGGGGCAATCGATCTGGGAAATGAAGATGCACTTGCAAAGGCCAATAAGAGTCTTGAGGACGCGAAAAAAAGTGTTCGAGTAGCTCTTAATGATCTGGATGGCGTAATGAAACGCAAAATGCCGGTTTTGGATTTTACCAAGCGTGATGTTGGTATGATCGCCATGTGGTATGAGCAGATTACAAAAATGGGTCCGATTTTGGAATCGTTTGCCAACGATCCAAATGTCAGAGTGAGTCCAGTTAGTTTTAGCCTTCCTGCTCCACCTTCCAGTCCTAATGATACGCTATTTGATAGTAATGTTTTGACATTCCCATTAGGGACCATTACAGCACAGGGTGATTTTAAAAGCCTGATGAATCATGTCAGACGCTGGAGTAATTGTAAACGGCTGGTATTGGTTGATGGGGTGTCTCTAACCGGAAACAGTCCCAACCTGACAGTTTCATATACCATACAATGCTTTGTTTACCCCATGGCTATCGGTGGTAAAACTGACCCCATGTGGGGAGCGAGTACCGGTGGTGGAGGTATGCAAGGTCCCGGCGGCGGCGGTCCCATGGCCGGTCCCGGTGGCCCGATGGGCGGTGGCGCAGGTGGAGCAATGCCTGGCATGATGATGGGCGGACCTGGTGCTAAAGGAATGCCTATGGGTGCAAGTGGTGCCGGACCAGGTATGCCCAATACGGGAATGGGTCCTGGTGCTAAAGCTATGGGTATGACAGGAATGGGTCCCGGTGCTAAAGGTATGGGTATGATGGGTGGTCCGGGCGCAAAAGCGGGTGGAATGTAGTTGTGAATCGCTGAGCTTAGGCGTTGAGAGATGCCGTTAGTAATGCGGTGTATTGTGTGATACGATCTTAAGGGAGTCTTGCCTGATGGATTGGCTTAAAGATAAAAAAAATCAACCGATAGTTATTGGAGGCGCGATCGCGTTACTGGTGATCGCTGTTATTGTTATTTTCTTGTCGATGCGTAGCAGCACCTCCACGACTGCGAATATGCCGAATATGCCTGGCATGCCTGGTATGACTGGCGCTACTAATGGGCCTCCTATGCCTGGTGCTGGTACAGCATCTTCTGGAGCTCCTGGTATGCCTGGAATGTCAGGGAAATCCGGAATGCCTGGTATGCCAGGCATGACTGGAGCGTCCGGTATGCCGGGAATGCCAGCCATGACTGGAGCGTCCGGAATGCCGGGTATGCCAAGAATGGGTGGCGCATCTGGTATGCCGGGTATGCCTGGAATGAGTACTGGAGCAACCGGAACTGGTGCACCAGCCATGCCGGGAATGTCTACGGGGGGACCAGCTGCGGGTACTGGAGCGATTCCTGCAGTTGCTGTAGTTCAGCCTGTTGAGAAATATCGCGCTGATCCTTTTGCACCATTGGGTGTTAAGATATCAAAACGTCTTGCATCCAGTCGTACACCGGTACTTAAACCGCTTATTTCTGATTTTCCGATTAAAAGAATCTTTAGCTATACGGCTGAATCACGGGTAGAAACTCAACTTGCTCCTGAACCTGTGCAACCCACCAGACGTATGGCCGGTATATTGCTAAACAGCAGAATATTTGCGATTCTGGAAACTAATGGTAAATATGAAATAGTTCAACCGGGTGATACTCTTGCCGATAGACTGGCTAGTGTTGAACGGGTTGAAAGAGATAGAGTTATCCTGAAAACTACTGGGAAACGTCCACGGCTCATTACTGTTCGTATGGCAGCAGGCAATCGTAATTCCGGCGGAAGCGGAACCGGTGCACCCGGAAATACGAGACAAGGCATTGGCGGCATGCCGGGTGGTGGCATGATGGGACCTGGGGGAGCAATGGGTCCTGGAATGGGTGGAGCCGGCGGAATGGGACCCGGTATGGGTGGAGCTGGTGGAATGGGACCGATGATGGCACCCGGTGGAATGCAGCCTGGCGGTGGCGGCGGTGGTATGATGATGCCACCTGGAGCCCCAGGATTTGCAATGTAATGTGTAAACGATAATCTCTATCATTACGTCATATAATCGGATATACTATATATAGTTGAGTTCTGTAAATACGCGCTTTGCGCGGGAGGTTCCGAAATGTACAGAGAGAACAGAAATATTGTTTTTTTGATTCTTGCCATACTTATGTCTGTGTGGACTCTCAGTATGGCGACAGTTTGCCTTGCGGCAGATACTGTTACACTGGAGTTGAAGGATGTTGACGTAACTACGGCCATTGAATCTTTATTCAAGGGAAGTGGTAAAAACTACATTATTGAACCTGGTGTGTATGGTCGAATACCTACATTGTCGATAAAAGATGTTGAATTTGATCAGGCCCTAAAATTGATTACGCGTACAGCTGGTCTTACATATAGAATCGACAGTGGTACCTACATGATAGGATTAAAGCCGGTTTCTAATGGCCAGGTTGGAATGGGATCTATGACTCCTGGTGGAATGAATGGAGTAGGGATGAATCCTCTCGGGGCTGGTGGACTAGCTGCTGCAACCACTACAGCTGTTAAACCTGCTGTATTGGACAAGTTCACTCTGACTTATGCTGGTCCGTATGACATATTGGATTTTATAGGCGGAAGCAGTAACAACAATAATAACAATAACAACAACAATAACAACAACAATAACAATAGTAATTACAACAACAATAACAGTAACAGTAACAGCAACGGCAACAACAATAGCAGTAGCAGCAATCGTCGAAGTAACAGCAGCAGCAGTAGCAACCGCAGTAGCAGCAGCAGCAGTTCTCGACGTAGCAACAACAATAGCAGTAGTAGTTGGTAGATCTAGTATAGGTTGCATAGCAGCTTATACAATATAGTGGCCTTGGGCCGTGGATTTAGGTCGCTGAGTCGTTTGGATTCGGAGGAGAAAGGTATGTCTATTCTTTCTGCTAGGTGGCGCTTTCTTTGCGCAGCAGTCGTTCTTGTAGTCAGTGTTTGTTCATTTGCAAATGCATCTAACGAGATAGTTCTGCAAGTCAAAGATGTGCCTCTGCGCGATGTAATTAGTCTTATGACCGCGCAGAGCGGATGCAATATTGTCGTTTCTGATGATATCAAACTCGACAAGCGTATATCAGTCAATTTGAGTGATGTACCGCTTGAGAAGGCATTAGATATCATTGTCACGGCAGCCGGGATCGGATATAAGAAAGACGAAAACGGCATATATATAGTTGGTGGTCCCCGTGTTCAACCACTACAGATAAAGGCTTCGGATATTACGGGTAGTATTTCTGCAGTAAATACTAAAGTGGAAGAACTACCTGCTCCTTCAGTTCAAGTAGCAACGGCGCCTCCCAAGGAGTCAATATATACTAAAGTCACTCTGTCGTACGCAAAACCGAGTGAAGTATTGGCGTTACTTGGACCCAATGCAGGTGCAATGAAAAGCGTTCGTCGCGAGATGAAGAGCAAGTATACAAATTTCCAAATGCATCGCCTTTCTAGAAGCGAACCGGACATTCCCAATGATTCCTCTAATGGGAATAATGGTACTGCGGGAAGGACTGCCTCTGCTAAAGATGGTGATTCCCAGTACGGTAACAGCGGTGGTTCATCACGTGGCAATAATAACAGCCGGGGTAACAGTGGAAGCAGCAACTCAAACTACAACACATCTCAGAATAACGGTAACAATAATAGTTATGGTAGTTCCGGGACTTCTGGCAGTGGTAGTGGCAGCATGTTTGTTCCTGATGGTATTGAGGATGTGCGTGCCTTTGATATCGACAACTCACTCTTAATTAAAGGTGATGAAGACGCCATACAGAAATTCAAAGAAATACTACGCTTACTTGATGTTGCACCTGCACAGGTAGAGATCAAGGCTGAGTTCATACAGGTAAACACAAGTGAAGTGAAAAAAATGGGAATTGATTGGAGCCTTCAGAGACTCAATGAATCATTCCAGACAGCATTTGCCCCTGGGGGTAATGTGACATACGGATTAGCCGTAGGAAACTTGACTGCTCAGTTAAAAGCTGAGTTAACTAATAGTGTTGGTAGAGTGATTAACTCCCCAATTATATCCACAACTAACAATATGGATGCATATATCAGTATTGGAAAGGATATACCTTATTGGACTAGTGCTTCTACCACTACCAATGGTGTAACCAGTCAGACATATACAGTTGACTTTATTACAATTGATACCTCTTTGGACGTCACTCCCCGTGTTAACGGAGACGGTTCTATAACTATGTATTTAATACCTAGTGTAAGTGGACAAGGTACCAACTATAAAGGACCGGACGGAACACTAATTCCTGAGCAGGATACACAGGATCTTGAGACAGAACGGCGTGTTCAAAACGGCGAAACAATAGTTGTTGGTGGTCTTATCACAAAGAGTGAAAATAGTGGATACCAAAGAGTACCGCTGTTGTCTGATTTGCCTCTTATTGGTTCACTTTTCAGAACTGAAGATACAAGCAATCAGGAGACTGAATTGCTCATCTTCATCACGCCTACGATCATTAGAGACAAGGCGGGATTCAGTGCCGGAACTACCGGTGCCGCTACTCCGTAGCGTGAATGAGTTAGTAGCTCGGTGGAGGGGATTGCTAACGCAGTCCCTTTCGCTATGTACGTAGTATTAAGTATTGGATGAGTGGTATTATGGAAACTGTTTCAGTCAGACTTGAGGGACATGGGTATGAGGTTCATATCGGCACCAATGTACTTAGTGAGTTGCCTTCAATAATTATTTCGGATCGAAGACCAAGTAAAATAGCTGTCATTACTAACAGGGTACTGGCACAAAAATATGGTGAACCGGTCACTGAAATATTGAATGCTGCAGGTATCGAGTCAAAGTGCATTGTCATGCGTGCTGGAGAAACAAATAAGAATCTCGCTACTGTTTGTCGCATGTATGAGAATTTTGCTGAAATGGGACTAGATAGAAGATCCGCCATAGTTGCTGTTGGTGGTGGCGTAGTATGTGATGTGGCCGGTTTTGTAGCTTCTACGTATCTGCGTGGCTTGGATCTCTACCAGGTTCCTACCAGTCTTTTGGCTCAAGTGGATGCTTCAATCGGTGGAAAAAATGGTGTGGATCTTCCGCAAGGCAAGAATTTGGTGGGTTCATTTTATCAACCGAAAGCTGTTCTTGTCGATATTGGTGTACTGAGAAGTTTGCCAGTTAGAGAGATGCGCTGCGGTTTAGCTGAAGTTGTTAAGCATGGTATTATACGAGATGAATCTTATTTTAAGTATGTTCGCTCCAGGGGATCAATGTTGACCGGACGTAATGATGAAGAGATGAGCAAGGTTGTTAGGCGGTCGATTGAGATTAAGGCTGAAGTAGTCGAACAGGATGAACGGGAGACTGGCATCCGTGCAATATTAAATTTCGGACACACAATAGGACATGCACTTGAGGTAGTTACAGATTATAAGTCCTTAAGGCATGGTGAAGCTATTGCCATCGGAATGATAACAGAATGTATGATTGCCGAAAAATTGGGTATATGTACTCCGGGAATCAGTGGTGAAGTGGTTAATACTCTGGTTGGACTTCGACTTCCAGTGCAAATGGACGCTAGTATATCGCCGGAGTTAATAGTAGAGGCCATGGAATTCGACAAGAAGACTATAGCAGGCAAACTGTGCATGGCATTACCCACTGCTATAGGTAGTGCTAAAATCGTGGAATCTGTTTCACGCGATGTAGTGTTGGAAGCTATCAAGTCGCACGAGCAAATGGATATTCATTCTGCTTGGATGTAGCAAAGTTTGATGTGTCCGAATGTGTCAAAAACCAGGGCCGTCTCTATGTCCAATAGAAATATCTGAAATTAACTGCGGTATAATTCAGTGATGGAATCGAAAGTGCATACTGCTGTATGATTTTCCAAATGATTTGGACTACGGTTAAGAATAATGTTTAGATCTTTGGATTTAGCAGTCTGTGTTGCGATTGCTGGTGATGGATTAGTGCAAAATGCTTTCATAAGTGCACTAAGTCAGGAGAATTAGGCTTGATCGGTGAAGTAATTGACTATAGATACGAAGTACTGGAAAAAATAGGTGATGGTGCTTTATTTGCAGTTTACAAATGTAAAGATAAAGTACTAAATCGTCTTGTTGCTCTGAAAGTACTCAATGGTGAGTTTGCAGCACGTACAGATTTTGCCAGCAAACTTGCGGAAAATTGTCGCAGAAGCGCAAAGTTAACACATCCAGGATTAGCACGTGTCCTGGAATGCGAGTCCAACAACAACACAACTACAATTGCTTGTGAATATGTACGTGGTGTCAGTGTACGTGAAAGAATACGACGTGAAAGTGTATTCTCTGTCTCTGGTTCTATTGATATAATGCTTAAAGTTTTGGAATCGCTGGAATATGCTCATTCAGTGGGTGTGGTTCACGGTGATTTACGGCCTCAGGATATTATCGTCAGTCCGGACGGCGAAGTTAAACTCACTGATTTTGGGGTTGCTGAATCACTTCGGGCATTTCCTGATATTGCCGATCGTTTATCAATGCGTTCTATACAGTACCAGGCTCCTGAAGTAACAGAAGGCGCTGTTTTTACCCCGAGTAGCGATATTTATTCATTTGGGGCCATATTTTATGAGATGTTGACAGGCCATACCGCGTTTGATGGTTCAACTACTCTTGCTGTCGCACTCAAAAAAGTTAAGGAACCACCTGCACCGGTCAGACAGATCAATTCAGAAGTTCCGAAATCTGTTAATGATCTGGTAATGAGATGTCTACAAGTCGATCCTCGTCAAAGACATAGTAATATTACTGCTCTTCGCTCAGAATTGACTGCTATACGTGATGGTCTATTCCGCACTGGAAAGGGAAAAATTTCCGGTGCAGAAAAACAACAGGACTTAGCATATGCAGATATACAACAAACGAGTGGCTCCAGGTGGAAAGAAATTGGTCTGTTGACCTTGCTGTTCGTGGGCGTTGTTCTGATAATGATGTTTACTGTCTTCTATTTTTGGGGGAATACCAAGAAAATTGCTGCCCCGCAGTTGGTTGGCCTAACCTGGGATGCGGCCTCAGAAGCTGCACAGAAAGCAGGACTTGTATTAGTGGAGGATGGTCGTGGACATTCTGATACATATCCTGCAGGTCAAATATGTGAGCAATCTCCTGCTCCTGGTGAATATATTACTTCAAGAAGACCAGAAGTCAAAGTTAAGCTGAGTGAAGGTACTTCATGGACAGCTATACCGGATCTGACTAATCTCGGTGAAGGGGAAGCAAGAGATACTGCCATTAAAAATTCATTCAATATTGGAAAGATCACGGAAGAATATAGTTCCACGGTGCCACCAAATAGTGTCATCAGGCAGGATCCCGAGCCGGGAATGCAGAGAGCACCAAATACAAATATAGATGTCGTATTGAGTAAGGGTGTCAAACCACCTGTGGCAGCTCCGGTACAGACTACACAACCAACAACAGAGAGTGGGTCAGGGAAAGAACAGACATTTAATATTGAAGTTGAAGTTCCAGAGAGTGGAGATTCACCAAAGAATGTAAAGATCGTTGTGAAAGATGATACTGGCGAGAACACTGTAGTTGATGATATGCAACCGTCAGGAACATACAATTATGATGTTACGACTTATGGCGCAAAACCTAATATTCAGGTGTTTATAGACGGGGAATTGAAGAAGAGTGTAAGGTATTAAAGTATGCGAAAAATCAAAATACTACCTTCATTGCTTTCAGCCGACTTTGCCAACCTGGAAAGAGACGTGATAATTGCCTGCGAAGCCGGTGCGGATGAATTACACTGTGATATTATGGATGGACATTTTGTCCCAAATATTACATTTGGCCCGCCGGTTGTAAAAGCCATAAAATCGCACTGCACCGTTCCTTTAGATGTACATTTGATGATTGAGCGACCCGAACAATACATAGAAGCATTTGTTGCTGCCGGTGCTTCAACGATTACAGTACACGCTGAGACGTGCGTTCATCTGCACAGAGTTTTGCAATCCATAAGGGCATTAGGTGTGAGATCAGGAGTGTCACTGAATCCTTCTACCTCTCCTACTGCAATAGAATATGTTCTGAATGAGATGGACTTTTTGTTGATTATGACGGTGAACCCTGGTTTTGGTGGACAGAGTTTCATTGATGGTATGTTAGGTAAGATTTCCACTGCAGCAAAAATGCGAGACGATACTTGTGCGAGATTTGATATAGGTGTGGATGGCGGAATTGATTCCAGAACTGCTCCTATGGTTGTGAATGCGGGTGCCAATACGCTAATAGCAGGATCAAGCGTTTTTTCTGCTGGAATACCTGTGGTAGATGCAATAGCAGCAATCAGAAATTCGGTGGATTTGTTAGGTAAATAGCTAATTATCGCAGGGTCCGCTACCTAACCCGCATTATTCATGATTGACTCTGATTTTGCCCCTACTGCCGGGCAAAAGCGATGCTTCGTGAATAAAGCGGGCTAACCAAAAGGAGGACCGCGATGTCTGGTCAGTACATGCAGATAGCGGTTGTAATTGGAATGATTGCAGCCGTTGCATTCTTCCTTACTGATGTAAGTAAATGGAACTCACTCCAGTCTCTGATCAACCAAAGAGTCAAGATCCTGCGTACGGTCTTATTGGCAATTGTCGAGTTATTGTTTATACTGCTCCTGGTAGGCCCTCCTCATCGTAGTATACAGATTCAGCTTTCCTATTGGAGTTTCATTGTAGCTCTTGCCCTTGGTGTGGTAGTTGTTGCACTTTTAGATGTCCGGGAAGTTATGCACAGTCTCCGCAGCTTGAATAAGGAGGTCTTCGACTCATTAAAAGAAGACCGTGACAAAAAGTGAATCACGAAAAATATATGTTGCGAGCACTTCATCTTGCTGAACTAGGACGGACTAGTCCAAATCCGATGGTAGGGGCTGTACTGGTTCGTGATGGTGTCGTAGTAGGCGAAGGTTTTCATCCCGCAGCAGGTCAGCCACATGCTGAAGTATACGCAATTGCTGATGCAGGTCAAAAATCTGCAGGTTCCACGGCTTATGTGACTCTGGAACCCTGCTGTCATCAAGGAAGAACTCCTCCCTGCACAGATGCCCTTATCCGGGCTGGTGTAATAGAAGTTTTCATTGGAATGCTTGATCCGGATGAACGAGTATCGGGTAAGGGAGTAGATGTTCTTCGGAGTGCCGGGATTGAAGTCCATTTGCTCCCAGATATGGAATCACGCTGCCGACAGCTCAACGAGGCATATATAAAACACAGGACTACTGGCTTACCTCTTGTGACGTTGAAATCTGCAATGAGTTTGGACGGCAGGATTGCTACTGCTCAGGGAGATTCAAAATGGATAACTGGAGATAAAGCCAGGCTGTATGCACACAAGTATCGTGCAAAAGTAGATGCAATAATGGTTGGCGCACAAACCGTGCGAAGTGATAATCCATCATTGACAGCTCGAATTGGCAAGAATACTTATTATCCGTTACGCATAATAGTTACCAGGTCTGGGGTAATTCCCCTTTCTTCTCAGGTATTCAACCAATCAGGAGAAGTGATTGTCGTTGTAGCTGGAAGATGCAATCCGGAAGCAGTCATGGAACTAGAGAAGACAAGCGCTCGTATACTTCAAATAACAGGCAACAATGCAGACATCTCAATGAGAGATCTCATGCAGCGACTTGGCGAAATGGGTATTCTTTCAGTATTAGTTGAAGGTGGCGGTGAATTGGCTGCGGCTTGCCTCAAGGAGCAAGTTGTAGACAAGGCAATGTTCTACTATGCCCCTAAAATAATTGGCGGTAGAGATGCTGTTGCATCTGTTGGTGGACTTGGTATATCGAATGTGTCTCAAGCTCCGCGCTTAATCAAGATTAAGAGACGTGCACTTGGTGATGACTTGTTGGTCGAAGGACATATTGAATATATTGGCAATAGCCAATAAATAGTATCCCGGGAGGAATATCGTTGTTTACTGGCCTGATTGAGGAAGTCGGAGTGGTTCGCCTGATTCAGAAATCGGCAGTGAATCGGCTGGAGATATCATCCAAGACAGTATCCACTGGTGTCTCAGTAGGGGATAGTGTTGCCATTAATGGCGTATGTCTGACAGTTACATCATATAGACCCGGAATAATGGCCTTTGATTTTGTCAGAGAGACAGCATTACGAACTACACTGGGAGATCTGCAAACAGGCGATTTGGTAAACCTTGAGAGTAGCCTGAAAGCAGGAGAGTCGCTGGGTGGGCATTTTGTATTGGGACATGTAGACTCTACATGTATTGTGAAAAGCGTGAGGAATCTGGGTGAATCACGAGAGATAACGTTTACAGCTGATGCCGACATATTGCAACTTGTTGTAGAGAAGGGGTCGATAGCAATTGACGGAATCAGTCTGACAATTGCTGATTGCAATGAATTCGGGTTTACTGTAGCTCTGATACCTCACTCACTTGACAACACGACCCTCAAAAATAAGAGAACTGGTGACAGAGTTAATATAGAAACTGATATATTGGGTAAATATGTCTATAAGCTTGTTTCGGGAAACCGGAACGAGAGTGGAGTCACAATGGACCTGCTCCGACAGAATGGGTTCATATAATAACCAGCATTATTTATGAATGATTGGACTTTTGCCTTTTACTACTTGTCAAAAGCGAAGATTGTTAAATAGTGCCCGCAAATAATTAGGTAAGGTAATAGATGAATTCAGTAATGATGACAGTTCCGGAAGCTTTAGATGATTTACGTGCCGGTAAAATGATTATAGTCGTTGATGATGAGGATCGTGAAAATGAAGGCGATCTGGTTATGGCGGCCGATAGAATTACTGCGGATGCTGTAAATTTCATGGCTACAAATGGCAGGGGAATGATTTGTGTTCCAACCACCAAGGATAGGCTTGAAGAACTGGCACTTCCAATGATGGTTGAGAACAATACTTCGAGACATGGTACTGCATTTACCATAAGTGTCGATGCCATCCATGGCACAACAACAGGCATTTCATCACACGATCGGGCAGTAACGATTAAGACATTTGCAGATAAAACAGCGAAACCGAGTGATCTGGCAAGGCCAGGGCATATCCATCCGTTGAGAGCTGTTGACGGTGGGGTTTTGGTTCGAGCTGGACATACTGAAGCTGTAGTAGATATGGCACGTCTCGCTGGTTTAGGATCAGCAGGAGTTTTGTGTGAGATTTTATCTGATGATGGCAGTATGGCGAGGCTTCCGGAACTGATGGAGATGGCAGAGAAGTGGGGTCTGAGGATCGTTACTATCGCTGATTTGATCAAGCATCGCAGGACACATGAAAAATTGGTCCATAAGTTTGCGGAGTGTCGTATACCTACAAAGCATGGTGATTTTATTGCTCATGGATATCAGGCTACCGTCGAATCCAGTCCATATATAGCCCTTGTAATGGGAGATATTACTGATGGTACTCCTACGCTTGTTCGTATACATTCCGGATGTTTCACCGGGGATGTACTTGGATCACAGCGGTGCGATTGCGGAGACCAACTCCATGCAGCAATGCAGATGATTGCTGATGAAGGCAAGGGTGTAGTCATATATATTTACCACCATGAAGGCAGGGGAATAGGGCTTGTGAACAAGCTCAAAGCGTACGTGCTTCAGGATCACGGTGCGGACACTGTCGATGCTAATGAGATGCTGGGCTTTCCAAGCGATATGAGGGATTACAGTATCGGCGCTCAGGTTTTAGTGGACCTGGGTGTTAAAAAAATAAGGTTGTTGACCAACAACCCAGGAAAATATGTGGCACTGCAGGGATATGATCTGGAAATAGTTGAGAGGGTTTCAATTGTCTGCGAACCAACATCCGACAATATCCGATATATGAACACAAAACGAGAGCGTATGGGTCACATTTTGGACGCGGATATGTTTAACGGATGCGAATCATGTTCCAGCACAAATGAGCCTTGTAAAGTGGACCATAATAAATCAGAGGGAGAGTGTGATGGCCAAGACATATGAGGGTATATTAACGGCGACTGATCAGAAAATTGTGATTGTCTGCAGTCGATTCAATGAGTTTATAACGAGTAAGCTATTAGGTGGCGCTATGGATGCTCTGGTAAGGCACGGACTGCCAAAGGACAATGTAGACATGGCCTGGGTTCCCGGAGCTTTTGAGATACCGTTGATTGCTCAGAAACTGGCTGCAACAGGAAAATATGAAGCTGTTATCTGTTTAGGCGCTGTAATAAGGGGATCAACACCGCATTTTGATTATGTGGCAGCCGAGGTATCAAAGGGAGTGGCCAATGCTTCGATGGCTACCGGAGTCCCGATAATATTCGGCGTTCTGACAACGGATAGTATAGAACAGGCCATTGAGAGAGCCGGTACAAAAGCAGGAAATAAAGGGTTTGAAGCAGCCGAATCAGCTATAGAAATGGCTAATCTTATGAGGAGTATAGAACAATGAAAAAATTCATTCCCTATGTAGTAGTGTTCGTATTGGGGTTTATAGTCTGTGCTTGGACTATATACCACTTTTATGGATCTCCACAGGGGTTTGATGGACCAGAGAGAGCGATAAATTTACCGAATTTTGCTCCAAAAGTGGTTGGAGGCAGTAATAACGCAGTAAGGAATGCCTCCAGGATAATCAGTTCATATGTCGTTAATATCGATACTGAAGGTATGCCTGTTATGCAATCCGGAGGTGCAGGCTCTTTCCCATTTGGCGGTATGTTCGATACACCCCAGCCGATGACTCCACGGGGGAAAGGGTCGGGAGTAATATTTTCGCAGGATGGCTACATTCTGACAAATAACCACGTTGCTGCTGGTGCCACTAAACTGACAGTAACCACACACGATGGAAAACGCTACAAAGCTAAACTTATCGGTAGAGATCCCACATCAGATTTGGCAGTCATTAAAATTGATGCTACCAATTTGTCTTACGCACGGTTTGCAGACTCAAATAAGGTTGATGTTGGGGACTGGGTAATTGCAGTCGGTAACGCACTGGGACGCGGAACTACAGTGACGATCGGAATTATCAGTGCGACCAAGCGTGATGTGGTAATCGAGGGCAAACCACTTGATCAAGTACTTCAGACTGATGCAGCAATCAATCCAGGTAATAGCGGGGGGGCTCTTGCAGACCTGAATGGAGATCTGGTAGGTATAAACTCAGCAATTGCTTCGACCGGACAAGGTGGGGGTAGTATTGGAATCGGGTTTGCTATCCCAAGTGACACAGCCCGTACCATCGCTGAGCAACTTGTAAAGAATGGCAGGGTAGTTAGGCCCTACCTCGGTGTTAGATATGGGTCATTGAATGATGAAACACGACAGCAACTTCTACAACAGGGGTATAAAGGTTTACCAAAGAGTGGGGTAATTATAGTTGAAGTGTATCAGGGAGGACCTGCAGATAAGGCTGGGATCAAACCTTCAGACGTGATCGTCAGTGTAAATGGTAAACAATTGTCTAATACTGATGAATCCGGACATGGTCGGACTACCGTTGGGGATATTATCAGCAAGAGCAAGGTTGGTGATTGGATTGACCTGGAAGTTTGGCATCCTGATGGACGCACCGGAGAGATGAGAGCCCGTATTGGCGAGATGCCTGCTGAATTCCTGGAACCCCAGCAGCAGGAAGCGCCCGAACAACCGCAGCAAGGCATTCCTATGCCGTTTGGCCGTGGATTCCCAGGTATGCCATAATCACAAACCATCTGCGCATGTGTGATGTCATTCTGAATGGAGTGAGGAATATCCGTAATTATACTGATTCTTTGCTCCACTCAGAATAACTGGAATGCGTATCACATACCTCAATTATTAAACAGGCTGGGAGGAATAGCGTGAGAATAGGCGTTATCAGTGATACACACGGTAACCAGGATGCAGTCAGGTTGGCTCTCGGGGTATTGGGTGAAGTTGATATATTAGTTCATGCAGGGGATGTATTATATCATCCTCCAAGGCTTGGATATTCAGATGGTTATGATATACCCGGAACTGCAGATATATTCAACAATCTCAAGATTCCGCTTATAATTTCTCAGGGCAACTGCGATGCTCAGGTATATGAAGAATTATTAAACGTGCCAGTAGTTACGCCATACGCCTATGCGCTAGTAGGCAATATTGGGTTTCTTGCCTCTCATGGACATCTGATGAAGAAATCTGAGCATATCGAACTTGCTATCAGATTTGGAGCGAAATATGCCATCTCCGGACACACCCATATACCAGTAATTAAGCTAGTGGATGGTGTTGTGTTTATGAATCCGGGCAGTCCCTCTTTGCCAAAATACGAACTTAATGGCAAGCTTGTGCCGTCTGTTGGTGTCATTACAGATAACAGTGCAAGCATCTTGAGTGTACCTGATGGCATTGTATTGATGCAGTTATAGAAACCTGCAAATATTTCCTGTAACGAATGTCGTTTTTTGTTGTCTAATAAAATATGGGCATGCAAGCCTACCTCACTTTGAAGGAGTACAGTATGGTTAGATTTATGCGTTTTGTTGTGCCAATACTTGTATGTATACTTTTGGCAAATTCCGTTGGAGCTCAACAGCAGGCCAGCTTGGAAGACATCCAGAAACAGCTAGGAATTATTGGACAGATGGCTTCAGCACAGCTTGGAATTACTGATGCCCAGGTTGCACAGTTTAATACCATTATTGGAGGATTCAAACAAGCGAGCGAAGGTGTCTGCAATTCAACTGATTCATATGATGTCAAAGTGACAAATATGCAGGCCCTGACGGATAAGGTTATTACGGAGGCTATGTCCATCTTATCCGAAAAGCAGAAGACCGGCGCTATAGCCTTGGGATCTGCTTTGCTTAATATGCACTCTTCCGGTTCCGGGATCATATTGAGTGGTCCGGAGATCAAGGGGCTTATGGTAAAAGCGGGTTTGGCTCCTGAAAAAGCTGAAGCAGTTCTTGGTGTGCTTCGAAGTCATTCCGACCAGGCCAAAGTTATATATGCTGATCAGTCACTTTCAGCTGATGCACTGAACACAAAACTCAAGGCACTCAGACTAGCTACTCTTAAGACTATTTCCAGTAAGTTGGATGCTGATGAACAGAAAATGATGGCAGCGGTTCTCAAGTGTAGCATGTCTGGTGGCAAGGCATTGCTGTCCTGTTTCACTGCAGAGCAGAAACCCAAAGCACAGTTATTTGGAAATCAGATATTGCGCTTCTTTGAAGAGGTTGTCACCATCTCCAAAGAATAGTAACTAGTTTGGATTTCGAAACAATGTCATCCTGAATGAAGTGAAGTGTTTACCATGATTCAATTGATTCTTCGATTTATTCAGGATGACATATTTATGTACATTACTACCCCTTCATTGCTTCGTCGTAGAACGCCATATAGTTATCTAACGGAACATTGTTTTCCAGTTCTGTTGAACTGCCTATGAGAAGCCGACCTTCAGATCCTACTTCGTTTATCATTCGGCGTGTTTCGGTCCTGATCTCATCTGGAGTGCCAAAAGGTAATAAGTGGGTTACATCCAGACCTCCTGCGAGTATAAGTTCCGGGTATAAATTGCGCAGTTCGTAAACATCCATACCCGCTGCCACTTCAATGGGATTAATTCCGTCTATCCCTGCTGCAATCAGGTCAGGCATAATGTCCATAATATATCCATCTGAATGGAATATAACGGTCAGTCCTTTTTTATGGCATTGAGCACATATTGCAGCGACATCATCAAAAAATCCCATCTCATTAAACATTTCTCTACTGAACATTAACCGCTGCTTATAAGCTACATCTGAGTAGATTACAGCCAGTTGGCAATTTTCAGCATGAGCTGCTGTTTCGATATACATACTTCGTCCAAGTTCCAGAGCTCTCAGCCATCGAAGCGTCAATTCCCGTTCATCTTCCCAGAGATATGAAAATATTTCCAGCCCACATCCACCAAACAGTGCAGAATTGATTGCAGTAGAAGGAGTGCAGTGAATAAAGGATGTCCCCCCAAGTTTGGCAATAAGCTGCTGCTGCTCTTTAGCTACAATCTTAGAATCTTCTGGTGTTGGGAATGACTGATTCTCCGTTTGTTCTATGACCTTGACGACTTGATTTTTCCAGTCTTCGATGGTGGTTAATGCATGATGGTGGATCCACCCTGTCCACCTGTCCAATACCCACACGTTACCCAGATCATCCGTATATGTGTCACCTATTTTATTCGGAGGGTTTACATATCTGGTGCAGTCGAGTGCATTTGCAGCAGCGATTATCGCAGTCTGCTGGTCCTGTATACCATCAAGAAGGTGTCCTCCGAAGTGTTCAATGACTGCATCATTGGTCAGTAAGTCGTATATTGGTGTGCGATATGGGCGTATACCTTTGCATGCTTGATATGTCAGTTCAGTGGAGTCTTTCAAATGAACACCTCATAGATCAAGTAGAATCTCAAATCGATATTATTTGCAAGCTTAAGTATATTATGTATTCTATTGCTTCGCAAACTGTATCGAACTACGAAAGGCTAATAAATAGTATACAGCAATTGATCTCGAATACCTGTGACTTACCTTGACATGATACTCATTTGGTACATATAATCAGTATAGTTTGTCTGTCTTTGCAGGTGATCTGCGATTGGTGATGTTGCGTAAATATATCGCATTTTCTCCATAATACTTCTTCCGGATGTGAAAATGAGAAACACTATTATATTTGGACTGGCACTTATTGCTGCGTCGGTTCTTTCTGTATCTGCTGCTGATTTGCCTGGTAATTCTACCAATAACCGGACAACTAGCTCCAGTAGTAACAAAGGCAAAAGTTCCATACAGAGCAGCTTGTCAGATGTCGACGCTACTGTTCTGGAAAAAAAGGAGAAGAGTTCCGTTCAAGCGGTTCGCGACACATTGCAGAGCAATAATAACGGTGTTCTTACTAGAGACGATGTTGAAAAAGCAGCAGCCTATCAGGGATTGATAGGAGTAGTCACAACGAAACTGAATACTGTTGAAGACTCCATAATGGTTCTGCGCAGACAGATTCAACCAATTGATAAAAAAGATCTTGATGATGTTCAGCGAAACCTGGAGATGTCTGAAAAAGCTCTAGATGAGTTGGCAGTAGAAGCTCGTTATTCTGTGGATCGAATCCAGGAAGAAGACCTCAGGGATAAACTGTTTGATATGAAATTGTCGCTGGAGCTTCTTCGAAAGCGTTTAGGTGTTGGCGGTACTTTGGCGCCATTCGGTATGGACTTCTTTCACAATGTGTCTATGAATGATTCATCCGAAGCAACCTCTGCAGTCCCGATGAACTATTCCATCAGACCAAAGGACAAGATTCTCATACTTGCATCTAGTAAACTTGGCGCTCAAACTGAATATCACGAGCAAGTGACTGCGGATGGAATATTGAATATTCCTGGTGTTGGCAGTGTAAGGGCCGCTGGAATTACTATTACGCAGCTCAGTTCAATCGCCAACAAACGGGTAAGTGCGCGGTTCAAGCAGATGAAGCTGAACTTTACTATTGAAAGTATCTCTGCAATGACTATTCAGGTTGCTGGTGATGTTCTCAAACCTGGAACTTACAATATGCCTGGTATGTCTACATTGATGTCCGCTCTGTATAAAGCAGGTGGCCCCAGTATAAGTGGAAGCCTGCGAAACATTACGCTGACACGAGTTGGTATGCCAAAACGCAGAGTTGATTTGTATAAGTTTCTACTGGAAGGCAGCAAAGATCAAGATATCCCACTCAGAGACGGAGATCTTATATTTGTACCATCTGTCGGAAAAACTATTGCGATAGATGGTGAAGTTGTCAGAGCAGCCAGATATGAACCCCAATTCCCACTGACTCTTGATGAAGCACTCAAAATGGCTGGTGGTGTTAAGACTAGTGGTTACTTACAACAAGTAAGTGTCGAACGAATCCAGGATGGTGAATATCGTATTCTTGTTAATACTTCAATCCAGGATACTACGTCTTCCAAATATGCTATTTTACCTGGGGACCAAATTACTGTGTCTTCCGTGAGACCTGAGCGGACAAATATTGTTACTATTAATGGTCCAGTTATGTCTCCTGGAGAATACGGATTCCGTCCAAATATGAGAATCAGTGACCTGGTCACATTGGCTCAGGGGATTGATCCCAGTCATGAAGTGTTTTCTGGACGGGCTGATGTTCTTCGCTTGCATCCACTTGAAGGCACGGAATTGATTTCATTTGATCTGGGCAAAGCAATAGCCAAAGATCCCAAACAGGATATAGAACTACAAAAACTTGATAGAGTATTTCTTTACCTTCCGGATCAGGTTGCTTTCCGTAATAATCGGATAAGGGTTTCTGGAGCAGTCAGCAAACCGGGTGTTTATGTTCGTACGGTCGGAATGAATGTGAGCGATGCCATAGCTGCTGCAGGGGGAGTATTACCTGAGGCTCACTTAAAACGAGCTGATCTTATAAGATACAAATCGGATAATTCACAAGAGCTCATCCAGGTGGATCTGGGTTCCGCACTTACCAGAAATGTTACAGATGATATTCGGCTGGATAATCGAGATGAGTTGATGGTTTACACAAACGATGAAGCTGGTTGGAAAGCATCAACAGTTCGCATTGAAGGTGCTGTTCAACGCAACGGAAGCTATAAGCGTGTGGACAATATGAGGCTCAGTGACCTTCTCTTCGCATCAGGTGGACTATTACCGGAAGCTGGCAAGACAGCCGAGATCGGTAGAGTCGCTTTAACTGGAAAGCCAATTGTTATAAAGGTCAATCTATCTGAACTGGTGTCTGGAAGTGAGCAGGATGTCTTGCTCAGTGATAGGGATACTATTACTATCGCATCGGATAGTTCGGTCCTGCGAGTTCCGGAGATTGTCTATCTTCTGGGTGAAGTGGCGAATCCTGGTCCATATACTTTATCATCTCCCAATGAAAAGTTGGACGATTTGATAAAGAGGGCAGGAGGCCTTACTCAGAGGGCAGATGTTAATGGATTAATACTCATGCGCAAGAGGGATAGCTTTGACAACGATCAACAGGCCACGGATGTACAGAATGTACTCAAGAGTATGTTACTGTATTCTGACAGGCAGTTCCTGACACAATTGTCGCAAATGGGAGCTAAGCTTCCAGATGTCTTCTATGAACGTGCACAGAGAAACCTGGTGGATTTGTATGGCCCACTGGGAGCTTCCGAGGTTCAAAAACAGCAGGATGGCATTGCAAATGACCTTAGGACGATTACTAGTGCGTCAGGTGGAACACAAAATACTGTTCCTGACACAATCGCGGCAGCCTCGACACCATCGACAGTGCCGATTATTAGTGCCCCAAGTAGTGACCAAACTGTCTTTGGTAAATCTTCAACAGAGGATAGAACAGCCAATCTGAACGAGAAGTCCCCAAATAAGAAAAACGGTAGTACGGTGGAGACATCAGAGGAAGCTTCCTATCGTGTAAATAAGGCAACATTTGAGCACAGTGCAATGGGTGAAAGAGTCGCTATGCTTTCTCAAGATGAACCTTCGGGGCTGGCGGCATCAGCAAATGAAGAAACGCTCCTGGCGCTGGCTCGGGTGTCTGTTGACCTCAAGCAGGCAATGGCCAATCCTGCTTCTCCTGATAACCTGGCTCTGCGATCTGGAGATAGAATTAGAATTCCAAGACAGACCGATACAGTTACGGTACTTGGCGCTGTTCTTCACCCTCATGTGTTTGCTGCAGGATCAAAAAAGGGAGTCGACTATTTTATCGAGAGATCAGGTGGTTATGCTCTGGACGCAGTTGCCAGTACAACCATAATCGTCCATTCAAATGGTGATGCGGTGCTTGCAAGCAAGACTAAAGTTGTTGTTCCCGGAGATATGGTTGTGGTACCGAGTACTGGCTTGATAGATATTGCCAAAAAGTGGGAGAAGGTTGGTTCGGTGACCAAGGTTATCTCAGATGTTCTGAGCAGTGCTTATGTGTTAACCCGATTCTGATTTAGGACAGGACGATATGAAGAAGCTAAGAACCGAACCCGATTTCAGTCAATTTCTAAAGGTATTGACTCGTTCATCCAGACCTGAACATATTCCATTCTATGAGCACATTGCGAGTGCGGGTTTTATATCAGAGAGAACTGAGACAGCCTTCGACCGGATGTCTCCGTCTGATACAGACTACTGGAAGATATATGTGGATTTTTGGATGGGTATGGGCTTTGACTGTGTGCCGATGGAAATTCCGCTCAACTGCCCGATGGGAGTTGGGGAGGATGACGGTTTGTCACACCGCAGTGAAGCCCATGTCGTGATCCGTAACAGAGAAGATTACCACAAATATCCATGGCCTGACGAGAGTAACCCGATCGATTTCAGCCATTTTGAAGTTGTTTCGAAACTACTTCCGGATGGTGCGAAAATTGTTGGCGGTGTTTGTGCCGGGCCGTACGAATGGGTATCCCAGATGATGGGGACCATTGGCCTGTCATACGCAATAATGGATGATATCGAACTGGTAGATATGATGTTTGCTAAGATTGGCAGTCTGCATACCAGCGCAGACAGGCAGTTGGCTACCCTGGACTCCATAGGAGCTATGCGCCAGGGGGACGACCTTGGTTTCAAAACCTCAACATTCCTCAGTCCCGAACAGCTCAGGCGCTGGATATTCCCCATTTATAGACAGTTTTCCGATATAGCACATGCTCAAGGCAAGCCATTTATACTTCATTCCTGTGGAAATCTGGCTGAAGTGTATGATGACCTGATTGATGACTGTAAAATCGACGCAAAACATTCTTTCGAAGACTCAATACTTCCAGTGGCGGAGTTTAAAAAAATCTACGGTAGCCGTGTTACACCGCTTGGTGGACTGGATGTAGACGTCATTTGCAGAAGTACTGAAGACGAAGTCAGAGAATATGCCCGTAAGCAGATAGAAGCTTGCTTTACTGATGGCTACTGGGCATTGGGAACCGGCAACTCACTGACAAACTATATGCCTGTCAATAACTATATAGCCGTCCTGGAAGAGGGAATTAAAGCTACCGGCTGATATTCTGCCGATAGATTGAACAACTCCCAAAAGCAACTTTCCACTTTCCATTTTGCACTTTCAACTAAAGTTGTTATAATTGCTCAAACGTTTGCGATGGAGGGTGCGGTGCTCTACCGCTGTAGATAATAATGACACCAAGAGAACGATACAACAAGATGATGAACTTCGAACGTCCTGATAAACCGTTCATCTGGACATTCGGTATTCGGCAAGCCACCATGGACGAATGGCTCAAACAGGGACATCCTGAAGGTATCCGAACTGAAGAGTTATTGGGGTATGATTGGTTCGAAGGTATCCCTCTTGCTGTATCTCATTACCCTCAGTTTACAAAGCAGATTATTGAGGAAAAAGATGGGCACCTGACCTATTATGACGAAGAGGGTGCTCTCCGAATGGACCCGATCTATGCTATAGGCAGCGGATTTGTAACGCGCAAATGGTTGAAATTCCCTGTAGAAAGCCGCGAAGACTTTATCAAAATGAAAGAACGCTACGATCCGGAGGATCTTGGGCGCCGGGGTGAAGGATATGATAAAGCCATCGCCAGGACTCACACTTCCGACAGACCTTATGAGGTTGTTATACTTGGGTTCTATTGGACGATGCGTCAGTGGCTGGGTTTTGAGGGGTTATCTGTAGCATTTTATGATATGCCGGAACTCATCGATGAGATGATGGATTTTATACTGGACTTCAATATACGATTAATGAGAAAACACCTGTCCAACGCCAAGATAGACAACGTGACGATCAGTGAGGATATGGCGTACAAGACGGCATCTATGGTCTCACCTGCTATATTCCGGGAGAAGTTCCTGCCAAGATATAAGGTACTAGTTCAGGAAGCCAAGAGTATTTGTGCTGACAAGGTGTTTACAGATTGCGATGGACACATTGGGGAACTGATTCCACTGTGGATAGAAGCTGGAGTAGATGGGACCAGTCCTGTAGAGATAGCTTCAGAGCAGAGTCTGCTGGACTATACCAGACGATTTCCGGAGTTCCGGTTCCTTGGCGGTATTGATAAACGTGAACTCTGCAGAGGGTTGAAAGAAGTAGAAAATGAAGTTATACCGAAGGCAACAGAGCTGTATCCAAGAGGCGGTTGGATTCCGGCCGTAGACCATGCCGTTCCTGCAAATGCCAGCTTTGAAAACTTCAAACACATGATAAAGCTGCTTAAAGAGTGCTGGTAGAAGTTGCATAAAGCAGGTATATTGCTTTCCAGTGGCTAAGGACTAATGAAAACGAGACTGTTTGTGTGGAGGTTTGTAAATGCTCAAATCATTACTTATCATGTTGCTTGCATTGTGCTCTTCATTATGTCTGGCAGCTACAGGAGACGTAAGATTTGCGTCTTTTGAGAATGATACTGATATGCAATTTACAGGATCCAATGTCGAGGTTTCTCGTGTGGAGAGGAATGCTTCAGATGGCAAGTTCTCTCTGATGATGCCTATAAAGGGTTCTGCTACGGATAGCTGGCCAGGCCTTGTGTATACGCCTAAAGATGGTGCGGACTGGTCGGCATATCAGACAATGAAGATGGATGTATTTGTAGATGGTACAAAGTCCGTGAACCTTGGTGTCAGACTGGACACTAAGCAGGGAACAGGATGGTTGTATTCTCTTCAGACATTGCAACCTGGATGGAACCGAAACTGGACAATTCCAATAAATGATGTCCGAGACACTGCCGACCTCCATCACATAACTACCATGTGGCTTGGTGAATCGTGCCCGCGTGAGGATGCAACAGTCTATTTTGATAATGTGCGTCTTGGGCCATTCGAATTTGGTTTCAAGAAGATCATTCACCTGGAGACTTTCTCAGGTATTAAAGCTAATGCTGAGGAAACAAAGCAGGGGTTCATGCTGTTTTCAACTCCATATGGCAGTCTGGTCTTTCCTAATACAAAACCACGAAATCGAATCTCCAGCGCCAGCATCTTTTTAGCCCAAGGCGAAAAAGAACCCCTGGTGATCAATCTCCAAGCCCTCAAAGATCTTGATAATATCACCGCAGCGGTTTCAACCCTGAAAGGGCCGAATGGAACCGAGATAGTACCATCAAATTGGGATGTTCGAATAGTCAGGCATAAAGACAAACGCGAGAACTATCAAGTAGACAGTTACATAGTCGATATACCGACCTACCTGACGGTTCCTGATAGTCCTGAGAAGCTTGCGTCGGGGAAGACAGCCTCATTCTGGCTTACTATGACTGCTCCAGCTAAAGCTCAGCCTGGTGTATACAAGGGATCGGTGGATATTATTGCGGATGGAGTAATCCGGAAGATTCCACTTAGTGTTCGGGTTCTGCCGTTCATGTTGCCAGAATTATCTGGAGATCTGCACGGTGTATATTACCGTACTTTCGGCAAGGGAATGGCGACCAGGGATCAGATTACCTTTGATCTGGCTGATATGCGAGCGCACGGAATGAACTCGCTGGGGTTGTGTATTGGAGTAGATGCATCCAGCTACAAGGTTGATGGGGAGACCGTTACATTTGATTTTAAAGGTGATACGTCCTTTGAATACATAATGGATGCCTACAAAGATCTTGGTTTTCCTGAGTCGATTGTTATGCTGGCAGATACCGGTCAAGAGGCAGCCCACAAACATCCTTATGCCTCAGAATCATATGCAAGGACATACACCAACTTCTGGGTTGGCTTGGACAAGGCATGTAAGTCCAAAGGCTGGAAATCTATGTATATCCAACCAGAGGATGAAGTAGGCTGGAGAACGGCTGCAGACCGGGAGCGAAACACATATCTTCTGGGTTTGCTCAAAAAGGCAGGTCTGATGACGGAGGTTGACGGACCATCGGATGCATACTTCAACAATGAAGCAGGCCCACTCTCTGATGTCTGGAATTATAATGGTATCATCGGTCCAGAGGATGTTGTGACAAAAGCTCTGAAAGGCGGCAAGCTGATAACTGTCTATAATTTCGACTCAAGTGGATTCACTCCTGAAGTGCAGCGCTGGGCCAGGGGATTATTCAACTGGAAACATGGCCTCCGTGGAAGCTTTAACTGGGAATACAGAGGAGGAAATGGCTCGATTTTTGATGACCAGGATGCTCAACTAGGTGACTGGGTGCACTATTATCCTCCATACGAAGGCAAGCCGGGAGGTCCGAGCACAGGATGGGAAGGCAGCAGGGAAGGCATCGATGACCGTAAATATATATCTTTACTAGAGTTTCTCATAAGGATTGCACCGAGTCTTGGTAAACAGGCTACTGAATGTGCAAAACAGGCATCTGCCACTCTTGCTCAATTGAAAAACCAGCTTACAAGCCATCCGGACAGCACAACCAACCGGATAGTTTGGGAGAATAAAATCCAGCCTGCAGATGCATTGAAACTGGGGTATATTAAAGAAATTGATCCTGAGGTCGCATGGTATTATGCCGGTGATCTTAAGCTGCCAAATGGTCTACCTTTGGCAACTTATAATAACATCAGGTGGTTGATTGCCTCTGAAACTGTTAAACTTCTTAGTGTGATGAGTAAAGCCAGTCCATTGCCGAAGCCTGCTGCCGGCAAACCGATTGTGGTTAAGAATAGGATAGTAAAAATAGAAAAGTCAGACGGTAAAGGTGCATGGGGAGCATATAAAGCAGGTAGACCTACTGTAATAGTCCCAGTATTGGATGCTGTGCCGGTACTCGATGGCATTGTGGATGATGCTGGCTGGAAAAAAGCTGCCAAAGTCAGTTTGACACTAAGCAATGGAACAGGAAAGCCTCTTGGCGCTACTGATGTCATGTTTGGGATTCACGGATCAATACTGTATGTGGCTTTTATCTGCAGTGAGGACAGGGCAAATGATATCGTTGCCAAAGTACTCGACCATGGAGGGCCTGTATGGGAGGACGATTGTGTGGAGGTATTTATCGACTCAAAACGGTCGGGTAGTTCATTCCATCAAGTCGTAGCCAACAGTCTGGGCACTACTTATCAGATTGGACCTGAGGGAGCTGAGTGGACAGCTGATATAAAGGCAGCAGGTAAGGTTGATATTGCAAATCGTAAATGGATATGTGAGATTGCAATTCCTCTGGATGATATGAAGATCGGCCCAAGTATTGGGCTGAATTTTGCCAGGGAAAGGCGACCGTTAAATATTCTGGAGTTGTCCAGCTGGGCAGTGACAGGTGATACATTCCGCAAACCGGAGCTTTTTGGGATTGCAACGTTGCCTGGAAATGTGCAGGGTGCAGTGAACGAACGCATTAGGCCTGAATTGAAAGTTAAGTTTGATCAGCCGGTTACTGAGACACACTCCAGGCTGGTAAATATTGATGTAGAACCTGTCCTTGATGATACAGATCTTGCAAAAGCTCATATTGTTGTGAAGTTTGCTGGAAACGGAAAATCATTCCAGACTGATCTGGGTCAACCACTCACTGACCATATGCGTGTCACGATTGATGTGGGTGACTTACCGGCAGGAAATTATGCAGTAAAAGCGTTGCTGAATGTTGCAGATAAGACACTGGCAAATTGGCAGGGAGTGTTACTTAGAACGACCAGGGAATAATTACATAAAAAACTGGGTGGACTGATTATTGTCCACCCAGTTTTACTTTGGTTTGCTGTAACTAAGCGTCAGCGAAAGAGTTCAGTCTACTGTGAACTGACCTAAAGTCCGTTCGTGCTGAGTAGCGCAAAGCGCGTATCGAAGTATGAATGGACTTTAAATTCTCACATGACTGAACTGTTAAGCATCAGCGACGAACTGAGCGATCAGGTCTCCGACTTCGGTTGTGGAATATCCCATCTTGCCGGCGCTCATACTCTTCATCTTGCTTCCGGTTGCCCACGCCATTGCGGCATCAACTGCTGCTGCAGCTTTATCTTCTTTCAGTGTTTCCAGCATCATCTGCAGGGCACCAATGGCAGCCAGCGGATTGATCACGTTCATTCCAGTGTATTTCGGTGCAGAACCTCCGATGGGTTCGAACATCGAAACGCCTTCCGGGTTTATGTTACCGCCGGCAGCTATGCCCATACCACCCTGGGTCATTGCACCAAGGTCGGTGATGATATCGCCGAACATGTTGTCGGTGACAATGACATCAAACCACTCAGGGTTTTTGACCATCCACATTGTGGTAGCATCTACATGAGCATAGTCGGGTGTGATATCCGGATATTCTCTGGCTACTTCATAAAATGCTCTCTCCCACAGGTCAAAAGCATATGTCAGAACGTTGGTCTTACCGCACAGGGTCAGTTTGTGGTTCTTATTGCGCTTTCTTGCATACTCGAAAGCATATCTTATACAGCGCTCAACGCCTTTGCGTGTGTTGATCGACTCCTGGATGGCAACTTCGTCCGGTGTGCCCTTCTTGAGTACTCCGCCTGCTCCTGCGTAGAGGCCTTCAGTATTCTCCCGGACTACGACATAGTCGATATCGCTGGGCCCTTTGCCACTTAACGGAGTCTCAACACCTGGATACAACTTGACAGGACGCAGGTTGATATACTGGTCCAGGTCAAATCTAAGTTTCAGCAGAATACCTTTTTCAAGTATTCCGGGTTTGACATCCGGGTGTCCGATGGCTCCAAGGTATATCGCATCAAACTGTCTCAGATCGTCTGCTGCTGATGGGGGAAGGATTTCTCCTGTCCGCAAATAACGGTCTCCACCATAGTCGAAATCGGTCAGTTCATATTTGAAACCAAATTTGGCTGCTGCAGACTCAAGAACTTTCAGTCCCTCGCGAACCACTTCAGGGCCGGTTCCGTCACCGCCGATAACCGCGATATTATGCATAGTCAGTTGTCCTCCATATGGATAATTAACATTCCATTGATAGTAAAAAGCAGTGTAATGTGCCTTTGTCATTGATCTTATGGGATATAAGATTACTCTATATATCAACATAAATCCTACCCCATTCCGGCCTTTAAGTGCAAATCTCATATGGCATGTCACTCTTAGCGCGTTCATAAATTAGGATAAATACCGCCATTGTGGTGGCTGATAAGAGATGTTTTACTCTGTGTTCTGACTGATAACACTGCGAGCCACTGCTGATTAGTCCTTTAAACCACAAACATCATTAAATGTAATAAATAGTCTAGTTATTATGAAGGATACACAGGTGTGAAGGGCTAACAGTTGATGGAAGTAGAGGAATTGTAGAGAGTATTATGAAGATCCTTCAGAAGTTATGGGAATGGTTGTTCAGGCAGATTTGTTTTGGTTTCTCGGAAAAGGAATCGAAGGAAGTAGATGAATCACGCCTGGTTGATGATTATTCAAAGCGTCTGGATAGTTTCCGTGCTGCTGCTCAAGCAGTCATTGCCGACTATTACAGGTGCAAAATGCTTCTGGAGAGTGAACGCACTAAGCTTGAAGAAGCAAAAGCTGCTGAAAACAACGCCCCGGACTCCACAATTGCCCATAATAGGTTTGTAATGAGTCAAGAAAGGGTAGAATATCTGTATAAACAAGTGATTTCCAGTGAGATAGAGGCTAATAGAGCGCTTGGTGAGCTAGAAAAGCTGGCAAATGATCTCTCAAACGTCACAATGAAGTTACGTGATGTTCAAATGGCGAAGCGAGCGGCTGAGTTGCGCCTGGCGTCTGAAAACTGGCGACTGGAGTCCGAGCTTGGGTTAAACAAGGAGTTGAATGCGCTTAATAAACTTGAGCAAGATGCTAAGCACACGCAGCGTAAGGCGGAATTGACTGCGCAAACGAACGATGTTTTATTTGAACAGCCTGTTGAAAGGAAGCAGGAGGAATAGATATGTCGTTGCAGGACTGCTTGCAATGGTGGAATGTCATATACCTGGCGCCATTGGCAATTTCATTGCTGTGGATAATGTCGACAGTGATGGGTGGACTGAGTTCCGGTAGTGCTGATGCAGGTGACGGTGCGGACATGGGAGGAGACACTGGAGACGGTGTTGATGGGGGAGATGGAGGCGATGGCGATACCGGGGATGCATCCGGACACGATGGCGACACCGGCTATATCTCTGACTTTGGACACATAATGTCTCACGTCTTCGGGATTGGTCAAATGCCTGTATCTCTATTACTCGGCATATTTATGTTCTGCTGGGGTGCATGTGGAATGGCTATGAATCAGCTGTTTTCAGGGATGTTCAAATATCCGGCAGTTTACGTCTGGCCGTCAATGGGTGCTACGTTTGTTGTTAGTTTTGTGATAACGCGTTCTATGGCAGCAATATTCACCAGGATGGTGCCCAGGGAAGAGACTTTTGGGGTCTCGAGACGAGAGCTGGCAGGTCTGGTTGGTAAAGCAGTATATGCAGTATCTGAAAAAGCCGGAACAATAGATATTTGCGACAAGTATGGTACAGTCCACCGAACACAGGCAAAGACAGGTCCCGGTGGTGGAATCATACCATCAGGCTCTAAAGTGTTGGTAATGGACTATGATACGGCTGATAAGAAATTCGTGGTGAAGACTGGAGGTTTCTAGGATTATGTCCGGATTCTTTGTGTTATTGCTCATTGTTGGACTTGCTATGCTTGTGGGGCCATTTTTTGTTTTAGTGCCCATGTTAACAAGACTGCTCCTTATGCTTGTGGGTACGGTGACAACCGCAATGAGTATGATCTTCCTGATGATTTCTCGATGGTATCACAAGGCATCATCTGATGAAGCAATTGTCAGGACTGGCTCCGATGGAGTCAAGGTCATTATAGATGGTGGGATACTGGTCTTGCCTACTTTGCACAAATCTATGCGGGTGCCATTAAAAGTAAGAAAAATTGCATTTGATCTTGCAGGAGCAGATGGGCTGGTAACAAAAGATAAATTGAAGTCGGATATGCACTCTGAGTTTTATTTACGCGTCGGAGCCACTCCTGAGCAGGTGTTGAATGCATCGAGGTTGTTTGGCGAACAGGCTGATGATGTGTTTGATGAAATGGTGCGGGTAAAACTAGTGTCAGCTATGCGTTCAGTTGCAGCCAAATATGGATTGGCTGAATTGAACTCAGATGGTGAAGCATTCTCTGGTTCTGTGAAGGAACTTGTTGCCAAAAATATTGAGCAAGATGGATTGATTTTAGAAGCAGCTGCTATTTCCAAAATGCCCATAATAGGTATATAATAGGTCTAAATAGGGTATAATATCCATGGATTAAGGTTTTACCTTATGACAATGCAGCAAGTAGGCAGCCTGCGTGTATGTCTAAAGATTGAAAAAGATGCATAAGAGTCGCATTATGGATATATAATGCTCAAATGTTAGGGCAGATAATAAGACTATGCCTGGTTGCTGAGATTTTGGGTTTGGAGTCTAGATGGACTTATCAAGAAAATAGCCAGGAAAACCGCAATGGCTGTTGGTTGTACTGGAGAAAGGAACTCAAGGGAGTAAGAAAATGCATTTACACGACTATCTTCAATGGTGGAATGTTGTGTATCTGGGACCTCTTGCTGTGTCATTGTTCTGGATTTTAGCCACAGCAATGGGTGGGATACATCTAGGAGGGGTTCATGTAGGAGGAGCACACGCTACCGGGCATGGATTGGGACATGGTGTCGGTCATGGACACGGACTGGGGCATCATCATGACATCGGTCATGGTCACGAAGCTCACGCTCATTCCCACGCGAATGGACACGGCAACCATGGGTCCGGTTTTTCCCAGAGAATTATCGGTATTCTGGGGATTGGGCAGGCACCAATTACATTGTTGTTGGGAATTTTCATGTTCTGTTGGGGTGCTTTCGGAATGACGATGAACCAGTTTTTTGCCGGAATAGGTAAGTATCCACTCGTCTATATTTGGCCATCAATGGGCATTACATTCCTTGTGAGCTTTATAATTACGAGATCGATGGCAGCTGTAGTCGGCAAAATGCTGCCTGAACAAGAAACCTTCGGAATTTCACGGAGTGAGTTAGTCGGTCTATCCGGAAAAGCCGTATTTTCGATATCCGCTAAAGGAGGAACAGTGGATATTCGTGATAAATATGGCACAGTCCATAGGGAACAGGCCAAAATAGGTCATGAGGAGAGTGATGTACCTTCAGGAACAGAAGTGCTGGTTCTGGACTATGATGTAACAGATCACAAGTTTGTAGTGAAAGGTGGAGGTTACTCATAACCTCTAAATCGAAAAGGAGAATTTAAATGGGATTCTTTGTATTGTTGTTGCTTGCAGGATTGGCGGCTGCTATTAGCCCGTTGTTTATTAATATGCCAAGTCCGACACCTGTATTTGTTGTAATTGGAGGATTGATCTTAGCCTGCTTCAGCATGGTCTTCATCTGTATCTTCCAGTGGTATCAACGAACATCAGCTGAAGAAGCGATTGTGAGGACAGGATCGGGTGGGAGCAAAGTCATTATTGACGGCGGTATACTGGTTCTGCCTTTCCTGCACAAGGTAACTCGTGTTTCGTTGAAGCTGATGAAACTGATGTGTATTCGTGAAGCTACGGATGCTTTAATCACTAAAGATTATCTTCGTTCCGATGTGCATTCCGAGTTTTATATGCGTGTAGGCGCTACTCCTGAGCAGGTTTTGAATGCTGCAAGATCTTTTGGTGAGCAGTCAGGAGCCGAAGATGCAATTGACAACAAAGTCGGAGAAAAACTGATATCAGCGCTGCGGTCCGTTGCTGCTAAACACGAACTGGCTGAACTCCACTCCGACCGTGACAGTTTTGCGATCTCTGTCCAGGAACTGGTAGCTAAAGAGATAGAGCCTAACGGGTTGATACTTGAAACAGTTACTATTTCGAGGCTGGACCAGACTGATCCTTCTCACTTGAATGATAACAACGTCTTTGACGCTCAGGGTAAACGGAAGATCACTGAGATCACAACTGCTGCACTGGTTGCTCGGAACATCCTTGAAAGAAGTGCTGAGCAGGCTACAACCGAAAAGAACGTTTCCACACGAAAGAGCGTTTTGACCATGCAGCAGGATCAGGCATTTGCAGAAGCCGAACAAGAAATGCAGATCAATAAAGTGCAGGCAGAGAAGCAGCGTGAAGCTGATGTCTACAAGATCGAACAGGATCGGCAGACAAAGCAGGCACAGGTTACTGCAGACCAGGCTGTAAAACAGGCTGAGATCGCTCGTGAGCAGATTGTTCAGACGACTGAGGTCGAGAAAGTCCGGCAGGTTGAAGTTGCAACCAGAGACCAGCAGATCGCCGTTACTCAAAAGGAAACTGAGAGAGCAATAACCGAGCAGGCCAGGCTGGAAGCTGAAGCTGCTCGAGAACAGGCAAATCAGAACGTTAAGACTGTCGAGATACTTGCCGGTGCTAAACGAGACGCCGAACAGAGACTGATTGCAGCAGAGAACGAAGCTCAACAGGCCCTCGTTCGAAAACAGAAAGAAGCTGACTCAGTGGCATACCAGCGATCGAAGGAAGCAGAAGGCGAACTGCTTGCAGCTGACAGTAAAGCAAAAGCTACTCTGAAAATGGCTGAAGCAGAATCTCAAGCCAAGAGTCAGTTAGCACAGGGTGAAAGAGCTCTACAGGTGGTTCCGGTCCAGATTTCAGCTGAACAGGTCGAAGTCAGCCGCAAACAGATGGAAGTTGATAAAGCTTCCGCAGAATACAAGCAGATGTATGACAAGTCTGCAATCGAATTTGAACTTGCTAAACTTCAGGTTGAAGCTCAGAAGCAGGTGCAGATTGCAATGGCTGGCGCTATAGGAAACTTCGCACAGCAGGGCAACTATACCGTCTATGGAACTCCTGAGACTATGGCCGATATGATGAGCAAGCTTTCAAAGGGTTTGGGAGTTGGAGCGTTTGTAGATGGAATCGGCAAGAGCCTCCTTGGTGGAGACGGTTCCAGAACACCCGCTGAGACTGCTGGAGACCTGGCTGATATGATAGGCGCTGTGGTTAAGAAAGTAACGGGCAAGGACATCCCGATTTCCTCGGAGATGGCCCAGACGGTGGCAGGGCTTATTAACAATACAGTGCCGACAATACAACCCGCACCGAAACAGGAAAAACCTAAAGCTTAACAAGCTAACCCACATTCATTAGTAAACACATAAGGCCCGCAGGTTCAAACTGCGGGCCTTATGTGTTTTTGGATTATTGATCGAACTGGAACGACATTCTTGAATGCATATTAAAATTGAAATGAGCCGAAAACTATATTCTGAAATCTTTCTGTCGTAATATGTTTAAGCCAAGATTGTATTGGGGTAGTAATATAACTGCCGGGGACAACAAGAATTCACATATGTCAAATAGAATACTCGTATGAATGCTTGCTTGTCGTAAAAGTGTGACCATTTCTAGGGAGCATGAGCTCCCAATAGTTAACGGGCGGGGTTCTAAGCTCTGCCCGAACATACCTGCATTGCAGTAAGGCCCACATGCAATGCGGGACGGGCGGTGGGACTACACGTCCCACCGCCCGACAGGTATTACTATTTGTTTAAACTGCTGGTTTCTTTGATCTTCTTAGCTATATATACATTTCCGGGAAGTTTTTTCTGAGCTGTATACAGGAGATCAGTTACTGTTCGGAAATCCTGCGGAGTATAGGCCGACATAGCCATCTGTTTTCGAATCAGCTCAAGATCAGCCATCAACTCATATGAATAACCATCTCCCGACCCTTTGAGGGCAACAGCCGCAGCCTGGGTTGCTGCGGACAAATTGGTATTTCTGTATACCGAACCGTATGCCCATTGCTTTTCAGTATCTTCGGGCCATTTACTGACATAATATTGGAGCAGCGCCATGAGCAATTTTGGATTGTCCATACGAGGATCAGAATATGCCCTGAGTATAGATGAACAGCTCTCCCTCTGCAATGGTTGACCATGCTGCTTTATTATACCCAGCAGATTTTTGCCGCTGGTATATCTTTCATCAGATTGGCGCAGTTCCTCTGCTTCCTGACCGATGTATTGGGCGTTAGGCGCCTGATACTCAAGTACCGGACGGTCATCAGTGTTTATGACTCCTTCACCGGCAAATCGTTTAGCGCCTTCAGGTGACAGCACTTGTAGAGCTAACAGTGCATCCACTGAAGTCACGTTTATACGGTCCATATCGGCCTTGACGGCCGGCACTTTCAGGCGTTGGGCTATTGCATCGTAATCTGGTTTGAACGGTTTTCTGGAGCCGATTACTATGTAGTCATTCTTGGCACCCTGGAAGATAACTGTATATGGAAAAACTTCATGCATGGTTCGAACAATTATCCTGACAAGGTCGTCGGAAATCTCGTATGTGTGGAACCACTGCACTATAACACCATCGGGCTTGAGAATGCGGTCAGCATGGTGGAAGAAATCCAGAGAGAAAAGGTTGCCCATTCCTGCGATCCAGGGATTGGTCGGTTCGTTAATGATGGCATCATACTTCTTGTTGGTCATTGCCAGTACAGTCCTGGCATCTTCAAGTATCAGGTTCATATTTGGGTTATGCAGGACATCATGGTTTGCATCTTTAAAACATTCCGCCGCACGCGCAACCGCCGGACTGATCTCGGCGCAATCCAGATGAACATTCGGATGGGTCAGAGCGCTTCCGGCGGAGACACCGCTTCCCAACCCGACCATAAGCACTTCTTTAGCGTCTGTCTTGAAAAGCAGAGGCAACTGGGACACAAGCACCTGGGTTGGGTTATCGAAATACTCTGATCCTTCAGCTTTACCGTCCACAAACAGAGCACGGTTATAATAACCCTTTTCTTTTGATCCGGCAGCCAGTACAACAGTCGTTCCACTGCTATTCTCTTCATAGGAGAGCATCGGCCATTCGCTCAAAGTACCGGCGTATTTGGCCCAACTTGCAGGCGGCCGTTCGTGATGTCTAAATGTACCTCTGGTAAATGACATCGGGTTCCACTGAGGCCATGCTAACAACAGGACTACCAATGCTGCGCCACAGCAAAGTGCCGTTAAGCGAGTGACTTTATCAGTGTCAGTTGCCCAAAAGAGCAATACACCTATTGCCAAGTTCATGATTAGCGCTAATTCCAGTGAATGGCGCAGTCCGATGAACGGTATCAGGACCATTCCTGTGAGTATTGCTCCGACCAGTGTCCCGCCGGTGTTGGCGCCGTATATCAGTCCTGAATCTTTCCCGATATCAGTCCCGTGCCGTGCGACTGCTTTTATTGCAAGTGGCAGTGTCATGCCGGAGAAAATCGTCGGGATCGTCATAACAAGGAAACATAATGCATACTTGAACAAGTCATGCAGCCAAATACTGCTTGGAGTTGGATTCAGTAGATATGACCACTTCCAGAAAATATATGGCAGTCTTTCATACATCGGTATGCTGACCATGACCATTATGCCAATAAAAGCTTCAGAGACTGCCAGCCACAGCATCGGATTGGCCCTTAGCTTCGGTAGTGCACCAACCAGCAGACTTCCAATGGCGAGGCCGGTTATAAATGCGGCAACCATCAGTGTGAACGAATATGTTGAACTCCCAAGAGTAAAAGCAAATATCCTGATCCAAACCAGTTCGTAGACCATTGCAGCTAAACCCGAAAGGGCCATCGCTACTGCAATAGCCACAAACCAGGGATTGCGTGCAGCCTTGGATATGGCTGCGCTATTTTTATCTTGAATTGGCTCCGGAATCAGAGGTTTGTATATAAAAGCAAGAGTAATGGCTAATGCACCTAATGTGATGTTCACCACGCCAATGAAGTCCAGTGTTGATACCATCCCAAGGGAAGGAATTAGAGTAAATCCTGCCAGCAGAGCCCCAATGACAGCACCGCCACAATTTGAGAGATACAGCCACTCTCCTTTGTCCTCATTCGATTTTTCAGGTTGGAAATGCCTCATCAGTATGGGAAAGGTTCCACCCATTAAGAATGTCGGTATAAACAGCACAATACCGGCAGTTACGAGTTTCAAAAGTGTGAGAGGTGTTCCTCCAAAAGCCATTCCGGAACCGATCCTCAGTGCCATATCCTGGACGGGATTTATGAATAGCGGATAGGCTATTGCATAGAGGCCTATAAATGCCTCAAGCAGCCCGTATACAGCTAATGGTCTGCGAAGCTTACGGGTATAATCCCCCAATGCTACGCTACCTATTGCCAGGCCACCCATGTAAACGGCCAGCACGCACATATGAGCAAGGGTCGTGTTCCCAAGAAAGAGACCAAGGTATCTGGCCCAGGCGACTTCATAAACTAGACCACACGCACCACTTACGATGAAGAACAGATATGGTGGAAGAACTTTGAACCTACTAAACACTATCAAATACGCGAGTCTGCCGATCTATACGACCTATCGACTCGCTCCCTCCCAAAAGTTTTACGCGATTAACTGATACATTATGCTTGTTAACAACTTACCGGTCAAGGTTTGGAATGTAAAGCGAACGCATCAAAAATAAATATCCGCAGATTTCGCAGATTTACGCAGATTTTCAGAATAGAGAACTGCATTTATAGGATCATATCTGCAGGGGTGGAACCCCTGCACCCTGCTGGGGATATTATCCCCAGACCCCATATGCTGTTTTTCTGAAGGTCCTAAAGACCCTCCAGAAAAAAAACAGAGTAACGGGTCCAGGGACAGAGACTCTGGGTGTGTGATTCAATGACTGCATTTCCGTAGATTTCACACGCACCCCATTAATAATGCGGGCTAACGAGGCTTTGCCTTGTGTGGTAAAATATGCTCATAAATGCAGGAGAGGCGCAAGAATGAAAGATGGTTTAATTCAGGATTGGGGCAATGAGCACGAGGACTTTTTGAGGGATGAATCTCGCCGAATCGGCGAGGCACAGTCGATATCTTTTCCTACATGCGAAGAGGATGTCTGTGATATTGTCCGCAGCATAAACACATCCGGCGGCAGTATTACAACACAGGGAGCAAGGACAGGGATAGTTGCAGGTGCGGTGCCCCAGGGAGGCCATGTGCTTAACCTGAGCCGCATGAAACACATAGAGGAAGTCCAATCCGGCAATTCGGGCAAACAGACCGTCACGGTCCAGCCAGGTGCATTATTGGACGAGATACGTGAGGCTGTAAGCACTCAAAGCGCATTTTTTCCACCTGATCCCACTGAAACATCCGCTGCAATCGGTGGAATGGTTGCTTCAAATGCTTCGGGCGCAATGTCTTTCTTCTATGGACCAACTCGCAACTGGATTGAGTCACTACGTGTTGTATTGGGAGATGGGGATGTTATTAGTCTCAAACGCGGCGAATGCTTCGCTAGTGGCAGGACATTCTCAGTGACAACCGAATCCGGCAAAGTGATCTCCGGCGCATTACCTGCATATAACGTTCCTGCAGTAAAATCGGCAGCAGGATATTATGTTGCCGATAACATGGATCTAATAGATTTGTTTATCGGTATGGAAGGCACTCTCGGTATTGTTACGGAAATCAACCTCAGTTTGATCAATAAGCCTGCTGCACTCTGCGGACTTACGGTTTTCCTGCCCGATGAAGCATCTGCCCTGCAGTTGGTACGGGTCCTGCGCTGTGAGCAAGCTGACCAGGCTTTGCAAGTGAGACCAGTAGCCATAGAGCTATTTAATTCTGATGCTCTCAATTTACTTCGCAATGCAAAAGAGAAATATTCGGCATTCAGTAAAATCCCTGCTCTGAAACCTCACTACCATACAGCTATCTACACGGAATTTCACCGGGAAAATGACGATGAGCTGGAAGAGATTGCAATGCAGGTTATGGAAGCTGCGATGGATCTCGGTGGCAGCGACGAAGATACATGGTATGCAACCAATGACCATGAGCTAGAACCCCAAAAGGCATTCAGGCATGCCACTCCTGAAGCTGTTAATCTGCTCATAGATGAACGCAGGAGGATTGATCCTGATATAACCAAACTTGGAACCGATATGTCAGTACCGGATGAACAGCTGGAGCATGTAGTAGATATGTATAACCGGGATCTGGCATTATCCGGATTGGAATCAGTAATCTTCGGTCACGTAGGAAATAATCACCTGCATGTAAACATCCTTCCTAACAATCAGGATGAGTATGCCAAGGGGAAAGCTCTGTATATGTCCTGGGCAAAAGAGGTTGTTTCTGTCGGAGGCTCTGTCTCTGCTGAACATGGAATTGGTAAACTTAAAACAGCGTTCCTTGAAATGATGTATGGACCGGAAGCAATCGAAGAGATGCGCGCATTAAAGCTGCTTTTCGATCCGAACCGGATATTGAATCCAGGAAATCTGTTTTGAGAATATATCTCTGGTAATCTTAAGGTATAATGCAAAGGTGCTTATTGAATAACAATGCGGGCTACACACTTCGGAGGTCGTTTCTATGCAGTGCAAATTGATGATACTTCCCATTCTGCTTGTCTTATTTATGTTCTCTTCAAATGCCAGAGCGGCATCTATTCCGATTGATGATTTTAGTACCGTGCAAGGTTGGACTCTTAACGAAGATGGTGGTGGAATAGGTGTATCCCAGGGCAAGATTGCAGGACCAAATGGCGAAAAGACCTTGCAACTTGATTACAGTCTGGATCATTTTCCATGGGGGAATGCCAAACATACGACCACATTACCTCCGAATGCGACAGGTGTTGAGTTTGATGTATATGTCAATACCTCCGGTGATGCTTCTGCTATGCATGTATGGATGATGGAAGCAGATGGTGATGGATATGTGGCCAGGGTGCAACCGGAAGCAAGTTTAAACAACCTTTCAAAAGGCTGGCATCACTGTTTTGTGCCAATCGGATCATTCAACTATGAAGCCCGGGGTAATGGTAAGAGAGAGATCCTCACTGTTAACAAGTTAATGCTCGGACTGAATTACGCAAATACTATGATAACAGTCGCGAACCTTTCTTATCGTATTGCAAATGAAGGTCCAGTTATCAAGGAATCCAAAACGGTGAATCTGATGATAAACAAAGGCAGCAGAGGTAATATCGCAATTCTAAAAGCTGATATAGAGAAATCGGCGGGTTATGCAGATCCGAACGTGCTTTCAAATGTCCTTACTAAAGCTGGATTCGGAGTCACTCTCATTAACCCGGGTGATATGTCAGACCCTACTATACTGACTAAGACTAATTTCGATTGTGTGGTATTCCCATATGGACCCTGCTATCCGTATGCCGCAGCGGATACTATAAAAGCATACTTGAAGTCCGGCGGGAGTTTCGTTTCGATGGGTGGATATGCTTTCGATAAACCGATTGCTTTGGATGAGTCGGGAGTCTATGTCGGTGTTGAATCTACTATGACTGCTAAAGATATTGATAGTCAGGAAACTACTACCAAGTGGCTCAATACTCGTGTTGGGACCTATGGAGATACGATGGGACTCAAACCGGATCAAATAGGAGTCTTTGACCCGTGTTATCCGCTTGAGTACGTCACAAATTATCGTGCGGGACAGACCCAGCTTGTGATTCCTGCTCCTTTTAAAGGAGATGCTGCACTTACGGGTTATTCTGCATGCTCACTTTTAGGCAGTGACAGTCCTTGTTTTCCAGAGAAATGGGGACGACATATACCTCTTATTCAAGGTCTGGACCAGTATGGCAGGATCAGAGGAGATGTCGGATCAATTGCACACAACTATGCAGGACCTTATGCAGGTTCAAGTTGGGTGTTCTTTGGAATTACAAATGCAAACCTGTTTGCAGAGAATGAGCCTCTGACTGCTCAGCTGCCTGCAATCGTGGATTCAGTGATCCATAAAGTTTATCTGCATAGCCTGAAGACCGATATAGCCTGTTATAAGAATGGTGAAAAAGTAAAAGTGTCCTGCAGTATAGCTGATCTGGGCAATAGGGGTCTGAATGCTTCTCTGGTGTTCCACATATATAATCGCAGTGGTAAAGCTGTATTCACGTCCGAAGCTAAAGCAGTGAGAATGAAACCTGGTTCCACACAGACAGTTAAGAGTGAGTTTGCTCCCAAAGCATTCACCAGCGACCTCTACAGGGTGACAGCAACGCTGATCTCAGCTGGTAAGCCTGCAGATACGATGGAGACTGGTTTTGCATCATATGACAAGAAAGTAACAGCAGCCGGTTTCGATCTTAAATACAAAAACAATTACTTCTATGACAAAAACCGTCCGGTTCTACTTACAGGCACCAACCAGACTGGTATGGTGTTCTATTCAGGTAATGAGAATCCTCTTGTTTGGGATAGAGACCTTGCAAAAATGCAGAACAGCGGCGTGAACGTTATGAGAGTGCTGCACTTCTCGCCATTTATGCATGATGATCCGAACAAAGGTGTGCAGCCGATTGAGTTGGATGTTAAGAAACTGCCTCTGAAGATTGAAAGGCAACTTGATGCAATGGTCCAACTCTGCCAAAAGCACAAAGTAGTCTTATTCCTGAGCATTCACGACTGGATGCGGCAGGATCTTTCGGATAAAGAACTCATTGCTGAGAAGAATTTTGCACATCTGATCTCTGCACGCTACAAAGGCGTTCCGGGAATAATGATCGACATCCAGAACGAGCCTGCAATTGATGTTCGAAACACAGCAAATCCAAATGAAATCCCGGATGTCCTCAGAGATTGGAATGATTACCTGAAGGCGAAATACCAGACCGATGCCGCTCTCAAGTTGGCATGGCGGGTGACTCCTCCTGAGTCTGCACTCGGTACAGTTCCATACAGTGCGGGAACGGATTCATGGGACGATGTGCGGACGTTTGATGCTGAATATTTCCGGCAGATCCTGCTGAACAAGTGGCTCAAAGCCAATGCAGATGGATCAAGGAGCGCTGATCCCAACAGGATTGTTACCGTAGGTCTATTGCCGGACTATGGAGCATCGAATAAGCTTTCTAATATGGAGAATGTCGATTTTGCCAATATGCACAACTACAGCAGCATCGATGCGCTTAGGACGGATGTAAAGCTTTTTGATAGAAGATTCGAAGGCAAGTCGATAAGCATTGGTGAATTCGGATCGATGTCCGATCACGACAGGCGTGCTAACGGTCAGGAAAGCCCGAAACTGGACTATAATCGCTATCTGCAGGTGGGGCACTATCTGTTCGGAATGGGTGGATCGTTCATCGAGAACTGGGACTGGAAGGAAATGGACGATGCCGTCTTCCCCTGGGGTATCAACTATCAGTGCGGTGGCCCAGCCAAGAGTATAGGTCTGGCATACAGGAACCAGAGTCTCCTGATGAGGCAGATCAAACCCGAATATAAGCCTGCAAAAGTATTTATGGTTGTTCCACTAGACCAAATGATGGGTGGAAAACGTGGTGCTGTGATATCGCTGCTCTATAAGACCATAAACAGCCTGTATTCTACCTATCCTGATTTTGGGATCATTGATGACAAGAGTCTTTCAAAACTTCCGGAGTCAGTCGAAGCGTTAATTTACCCGGTTCCTTACTCAGTTCCTGATGAAGCATACAAGCAGCTAAAAGCATTTGTGCAGCGTGGTGGCAGACTTTACATCAGTGGTGATATCAGTTTTGATAACATAAGGCAGCGGACACAGTCCAATCGTCTGGAAGAACTCTGCGGAGTGAAGTTTGTATCTGAGAACTACCCCAGCGGCAGCTGGACGGATATGGGCAAACCTGAGATAAATGTTGAATCTACTACTGCAAGAATCGCAGGAAATGTCTTCCTCAACACCATAGGCAAGGGTGAAGCGCATTTCAGTGCTGCACCTTTCAATGCATCGCTGCTGGAAATGGAAGCAAGGAAATCACCGCAGCCTGCTCAGCAAAATGGTTGTCACGTGATGTTTGTTTCTGAGTCAAACAATGGAGGCACATTCTTTGCAGTAAATCCTGACAACACCATTAAGAGCACAACTGTAAACTACTCCGGAACCAATGTAGAGATATCTCTTGCCGGTGGAAAAGCTGGTATAGTAAGGTTCAATAAGTCCGGTAAGCTGCTTGCTGTTGAGTCGCAGGGGCCGGTAAAAGTAAATGGAACTGAAGCATACGATGTCAGAGGGCACTTTGCAATATCTTCGCTGGATGGTAAAGACCTGAGGGAATCTCTTGAAGTGCTTGTGCTACCATTTGGTCCAGGAGAACTGCGGTTGCCTTCTCAAATGTCCAGGTTGGATGTGCAGAGAGGTGAGATAGTTAACGGCAAGTGGCAACAGCTTGGGGAAATAGGCCGCGGTGTGGTCAATGTTTCAGATGCGACAGAATTCGACCTCCATATAGTCGCATCTAAAGCTCGGATTCCTGAACTGGGCAAGCAAGTTTCTGCAGAGATGATGCTTAAGTAAATCAAATTGTGATGCAGGCCTCCAACCTGACATAGCTCTTTAAAAGAGCAGGCTGGAAGCCTGCATCACAATTATTTCTCCCATTGAGGTAACCAAGTGATAATAAACCGTCGGATAGTTGCGCCAATTATTCTCATACTCCTCTTACTCACATCCCGTATCACAATGGCCCAAACTGCCCAGATGTCTCTGGAAAAGGCAATTGCTGATGGGGGGAGTGATGTTCGACTTGCTGCAGGAACATACAGTGTCGGTCCTGAAGCCATAGTGCTTAAACCAGGGACACATGTCCAGGGCATTTCTGGGGTAACGGTTATAAAGCCTGTGAAAGGAACTGGAGTTGTTCTTATTATGGGAGCAGATAACCAGCTATCCGGGTTGACCATACAAGGTAATGACATAACAACCGGTGGGGTCGCAGATGGCGTATTCAGGTTGCCCAGGGACGCCGATAGATGTTTCATATCGGATGTGAGATTTACTGATTGCGATCGAGCTTGTATTCTCACAGACCATGCGAATGAACTTCATGTTGAGAATTGCAGGTTTCAGAACGTAGGGATGGCAGTGTCAACGCAGTTTAGCAACAGGATATGGATACAGAATAACTATTTAGAGAAATGCCGTCTCCATGGCATTCAATTCTGGGGGAATTGGGAGTTTTCTATAAAGGATTCCCACGACCTTGTGATTTCCGGCAACCAGATCAAAGATGGTGGTGGCGGTGCGATATGGGGAACTGGAACTATTCGCGTTACGGTGACTGGTAATATCGTAGATGGAGCGGATGATGTTGGGATCGATCTGGAATGGTGCGATGATGCTGCGATTACAGGTAACGTTGTGCGCAACTGTGAAAATGCAGGTATTAGCCTTTTTATGTCTTGTCACAGAGTAACTATTTCCGGAAATACTGTTTTGAATGATAGAACCTATAAGAATCCTCCCGGCGATTGGTGGGTCAGGTCCGGAATCTGGCTTACCAGCCCGAACAAGAAGACCTTCAAAGAAGACAATGGCCACCGTGATATCAATATAACCGGAAACACAATTTGGTGTGATAAAGGTGCAGGTAGAAGAGCTATGTGGATCGGCGATGAGAGCCGAAATATACGCATAAAAGGAAACCTGATAACTGGCGGAGATATCTGGGCTGGTGAAGGGGAGAAGTCCAAATACAGGATAAAGAAAATAAGCCTGGACTCATTCCTGAAATAGCGATAAAAATACTTGATTTGCGTAAATCTGCTATGTAAGGTGATGTTTGCAGATACGCGGTTTGAATGCTAACATGGTTATGGTGAACTGCGTGTGATTGCGAGTTTACGCGCTCGAGCTCCGGCTACGGGCGCGTTTTTGTGTTTGGGGGAAATATGCAAAAAGATTCTAAAGGTGTTGATAGCACCGAAAATATACAAAGTAAGAAAGTAGTGCTTTCAGGCAATGAAGCGATAGCTTTTGGCGCCTGGGCCGGTGGGGTGGATGTGGTCTCATCATATCCCGGAACACCCAGTACTGAGATAACAGAATATGTATCCAGGTTCAAAGATGATATATACTGCGAATGGGCAGTCAACGAGAAAGTTGCAATGGAAGTCTCTATTGGAGCTTCATTTGCCGGTGCTCGGACATTCACAGCAATGAAGCATGTTGGGCTCAATGTTGCATTGGACCCTCTTATGACATTTGCTTACCTTGGCGCTCTGGGTGGGATGGTTGTTGTCTCGGCTGATGATCCCGGCATGCACAGTTCTCAGAATGAACAGGATAATCGATTGCTGGCCAAGTTTGCCAAGATTCCGATGCTGGAGCCATCTGACAGCCAGGACTGCTACGATATGATGCAGATTGCTCTGGACATATCCGAACAATTTACAACTCCTGTTATGTTCCGGACGACTACCCGTGTGTCCCACTCATCGGGTGTGGTTGATCTTGGTGCATTTGAAAGAAAACCCAGAAGCGATAAGAAATACCATAAAGATATTCAACGGACTCTACCAGTCCCAATGTATGCCCGGAAAATGAGAGTCAGATTAGAAGTGCGTCTTTCCAGTCTTTCAGAGTATTCCGAGGCTTCTCCTTTGCAGGTATGGGAAAAAGGTAATGAGATAGGGATCATTACTTCAGGGATTTCCTATGAATATGTCAAGGAAACATTTCCGAATGCATCAGTTCTGAAACTTGGGATGACTTTCCCTCTACCTTTCGATCTGATCCGCAAGTTTGCGGAGTCAGTTGAAAAACTCTATGTCGTTGAAGAGGGTGAAGTATATATAGAGGAGCAGGTCCTGGCTAAGGGAATCAAGCTTGAAGCATTCCCCACCAGTTTGAAAATAGGTGAACTCAATCCTGACAGGTTGGAGACAGCTTCCTGCGAAGTTACCGGACGCTGCGTTGTTCCACCACTGGATGCTATTAGGGGCTTACCGACCAGGCCTCCTGTTCTGTGCCCTGGTTGCTCTCATAGAGGCGTCTTCTATGCATTGAACAGGCTTAAAGCACTAGTTACCGGCGATATCGGTTGCTACACCCTGGGAGCATTTCCTCCATTAGATGCTATGGATACAACTGTGTGTATGGGTGCCAGTGTAGGTAATGCGCATGGTTTAAAAAAAGCCGGGCAGCAGGGACGGGTAGCAGCAGTTCTAGGGGACAGCACATTCTTCCACTCCGGAATTACCGGACTTCTAAATATTGTCTACAACAAAGGTACTAGCACAGTTGTTGTGCTGGATAACCGTATAACGGCAATGACCGGCCACCAGGACAACCCGGGAACTGGTAAGACCCTGATGGGTGAGCAGTCGGATGAAGTTACCGTTGAGCAGGTAGCCAAAGGTATCGGGGTTAAGAGAGTCAGAATAGTTGACTCATATGACCTTGAGGAGACTTACAACGTTCTGAAAGAGGAACTGGACTCCCCTGAGCCTTCAGTGGTCGTGTGCAAGCGTCCGTGCGTCCTGGGGGCCAAAATCAAGACAGGCCGACAGTTCTGCGTGGATCTGGAAAAATGCAAAGCGTGCGGAGCATGTCTAAAGCTGGGGTGCCCTTCAATAGAGGCTCTGGACCCGGAACCGGATAATCCTAAACGCCGGAAGACCCGAATCAACCCGGTGCTTTGTGTAGGCTGCAGGATGTGTGAGCAGGTCTGCAAGTTTGGGGCAATCAAGGAGAGTTAAATGGAAAAAATACTTAACATATCGCTGGTAGGAGTCGGTGGGCAGGGAACGCTGCTTGCCAGTGAAATATTATGTCGGGTTGCCTTGCTCTCCGGCAATGACGTTAAAAAGAGTGAAGTGCATGGAATGGCCCAACGCGGCGGGAGTGTAGTCAGCCAGGTCCGTATCGGACCCAAGGTTTACTCGCCAATAATCGCCGAGGGTCAGACTGACTTTCTGGTAGCATTCGAGAAGGTAGAAGCACTAAGGTATGCCCACCTTCTGAGTGCAAATGGAACAGCACTGGTAAATGACCAGGAGATCCGTCCAGTTACAGTTTCCAGTGGTCTCTCCCAGTGGCCGGAAGGTTTGGATGCACGCTTGGCAGAGACATTCCCCAGGCTGGAACTCTTTCCAGCTCTGAGAATGGCTCAGGAACTCGGAAATGTCCGGGTAATGAATGTCTGCATGATGGGAGCATTATCTAAATTCTCTGCAATTGAAGAATCCATCTGGCTGGAAGCAATAAAAGAACTGGTTCCCCCGAAGGTCATCAACATCAACCTTCTGGCCTTCGAATCCGGTAAAGCGGCTTGCTGCACAATTGGCTGAATAGGACTGAGCATAACTAAACAATGTGTGCAATTATGCATTTCAAATGCATAATTGCACACATTATCAGGAATACCCCAGCATTTACTACGATTTATCTGTTCATAACTGCTTTGACCCTCTCAATAATCTGAGCTTTATTTGGTAGGGCTGAGAGTTCCAGTTCTGCGGAGTAGGGCATTGGGACATCAGCCTGTGTTACTCGCGTTACCGGGGCATCCAGGTGGTCAAAAGCATGTTCCTGGATAGTTGCTGCTATTTGAGCACCTATTCCATACAACGGCCAGTCTTCCTCTACAACTACTGCATGGTGAGTTTTTTTGACTGATTCAATTATCATGTCAACATCAAGAGGACGCAGGGATCTTAGGTCGATTACCTCAGAATTGATTCCATCTTTTTCAAGTTGTGAAGCAGCACCAAGGCAGTCACTTACCATTTTGGAATATGAGATCAGAGTTATATCTTTACCCTGGCGTTTAATATCTGCTTTACCTATGGGTATCGTATAGTCATTCTCAGGAACTTCTCCTTTGGTTGAGTAGAGCAGTTCGTGTTCCAGAAATATTACGGGATTATCGTCCCTGATTGCGCTTTTTAGGAGTCCTTTAGCATCATATGGATTGCTTACCGAAACAACCTTTAAACCAGGTATATATCCGAACCACGATTCAAAGCTCTGTGAATGCTGAGCACCGAGTTGCATTCCGGCTCCTTCGGGCATTCTTATAACCATTGGGACTGTTATCTGTCCATTCGACATATAGCGGAGTTTGGTTGCGTGATTGACGATTTGATCAATCGCCAATAATGAGAAATTCACAGTCATTATCTCTACTACAGGTCTCAGGCCAAGCATCGCAGAACCCACACCTACTCCAACTACAACTTCCTCAGAGATAGGTGTGTCTTTTACTCTATCAGCTCCAAACTCGTAAAGTAGTCCTTCAGTTACGCGATATGCTCCCTGATACTTGGCGACATCCTCACCTATCACGAAGACATTTTTGTCGCGTTTCATCTCTTCCTTCAGTGCCTGATTTAGAGCCTGTTTGTAGGTTATAATAGCCATAGCACTCACCGGCTTTCAAGCATAGACATTTTCGTAAAGAGCAGCAGGTTTCGGTTTAGGAGACAGTTCTGCAAACTCAATGGCTTTTTGCACCTGAGTGTCGACGTCTGCTGATATCCCGGTTATCCTGTCTTTGTCCAGGATATTCTCCTTGATAAGTTTGTTCTCAAAGGTCAATACAGGATCGCGTCTCTTCCATTCTTCTATCTCATCTTTTGTTCTGTATGTGCCGGGATCGGACATTGAGTGGCCTTTGAACCTGTAGGTTGTTGCTTCTATAAACACCGGTCGTTTTGTTTCTCTTACAGTGCGTATGCAGTCTTCAGCCACTTCATAGACAGCCATAACATCCATACCGTCCACTGTGCGGACATCCATTGCATAACACTGGGCTCTCTGGTAGAGATGAGGAACAGCTGATGCACGTTCGACGGATGTACCCATGCCATAGAGGTTGTTCTCGCAGATAAACAGGATAGGAAGGTTCCAGAGTGCTGCAAGGTTTAAGGTTTCGTGGAAGGATCCCTCATTTATCGCGCCATCCCCGAAAAAGCACAGGCAGATAGCATCCGTCTTCCGGTAGTTAATTGCAAATCCAATTCCTGCAGCGATAGGCAGACCACCACCAACAATTGCTGTTCCACCTAAAAATCTCCGGTCCATGTCAAACAGATGCATGGAACCGCCTTTGCCTCCGCAGACTCCACTGGCCTTGCCAAACAACTCAGCCATCACCCTGCGCGGGTCAGCACAGCGGGCAATAGCCAGGCCGTGTACGATAAGCCGCAATCACATAATCGTCAGCCCTGACAGGTGCCAGGAACCCGGTAGCGACTGCTTCCTGTCCTATATAGAGGTGCAGAAATCCCCGTATTTTCCCCGCTTCATACATTTCTGAAGCCATCTCCTCAAATTTACGAATCAGCACCATCTCACGGTACATATCCAGTTTTTCATGGGCTTCCATCTGCGTTCACCCCATTTCTGATGCATTAACACTGACTGCTGTCTGAGATTTGATCAATCTTTGCAGCCATTATGAAGTCATTAATAGAGAGTCCTCCAATTTTATGGGTACTCAGCTCAATATGAACCTTGTTATATGAAATTCCGATATCCGGATGGTGGTTTTCCTGCTCCGCCAGTTCAGCAATCTTATTCACAAAAGACATAGCCTGCAGAAAATCCTTGCATACCCATTCGCGCGAAATGGAATTCTCCATAAGAAGCCAGTGCGGTATCTCAATGGTTAACTCGGACTTTCGGTTATCCGAAAGAGGTGGTGTTCCGGACGGGATTTTACCGCATTTTTCGTTCACAAGTGCCATGATATTCTCCTATTGTTTCTGCGATACTGATTATGTACCGCCATGAATCTGCTGGTAAACAAAATGATGGGAAAACCTGTAATTCTATATCTACGGTTGGACCGTGATGCTTCCAACCATTTCACAAAATCAAAGCAAGTGTTAAGTGGTTTATACCAAATGCATATGGCTTGCAGCGCAGATTGACGGCAGGTGTTTCTGTAAGTTATCATTCGAGTATATCTCTAGTTTTCTTACAAAGGTGTAATGTGAGTAACAACTATATCCTGACTCTTGATTCTAATAATTCTATTACAATGGCACTCGATTGGGGGTGCAATATGTTCTCGTGGAAATGCGATGGGCATGAGATTATGTACCGCCCGGCCGATTATCCTCAGGCTGCGTGGAAAATAACTGGCGGGGGCAATCCTCTGCTGTTTCCTTCTGTCGGCAGGACCTATGACTACTCCGGATCTGAACCGGTTCTGGGCAGATATACGATATATGGTGATGATTCATATTACGATATGATTACCCACGGGTTCCTGTATGTGTGTACTTGGGAAGTTGTCAGTGAGTGTCGTGACAATAACAGAGTGAGTGTTACTTTCCGGGCGATAATATCTGACGAAATTCGCTGTAATCGTTACCCATTCAAAGTAGACTTTCAGCAGACCTATACACTGTTTTCGGATAGAGTAGAACTGTGTTCTGAATTAACAAACACTTCCGATAAACCAGCTCCCGCTGCGTTTGGCTATCATCCATATTTTCAAGTATCCAATTCAGCGCGTGAAGGCATAAGCGTCGACCTGCCAGTGAAGAGACATCTTTTCGTAAATGAACTCACACAGTTGTCAGGTGAAACCGAACCGAGTGATGGTAAGACAGAACTTGAAAAAAATATCTATTACGACCATGCGTATGATACTCTGACCGGTACCCGAATGACCCTGACAGATAATCAGGCTGGCCATAAAGTCCATGTGGATTTTGATCCCAAATTTGAGATGCTGTTCTTATACTCTCCGGATGGTTCATCGTTTGTCTGCATCGAACCCTGGACAAAAGGTATGGGAGCCTATGCATCTCTTAAGGATTCAGGCTGGGAGAACGGGAACAAGATCCCTGTTATAAAGCCTGATGAGCAGGTAGAATACAAAGCCACGTTCAGCATTGAAAAACTGTAAGGTGCCGAACTGGTGTTCGGCGATCCCAGGTTGAACGGGAGGCCAATGCGGCCTCCCGTCCGTGTTTCTAGTATTTGTAGAAGTGGACTTCCAGAGGTTTGAATGTCTCTTTGAGTTTGTCATCGGTTGGCTCTACTTTTCTGGACTCGAAGAGCACTTCGGATTTTTTGCCTTTGAATCCACCTATCTCACATCTAACGTTTGTGTTAGTCGGATTGACGGCCATAACATAGGATTTCCCTTTGTATGTCCAGCGATTTGTATGGATGTCTTTTGAGCTGCAGGTGACAGGACCTTCGGATTTGCCGGTCAGATAGACGGGAGCCATATCTGAAATCTCTTTGTTGAGTATTGTGAAGTAGTCCCAGAGTTTACTGTCCGGCAGGAACCATTGGTTGCGGCCTTTGGGGTTGTCTTTCCACTGCTCTGAGGTCCAGAATGCATACCATATAAATCCCTTCACCCCATGGACCAGGCTGATATAGGCCTCACACCTCAGTTCCTCACAAGTTGGTTCACTCCACGGTGAATTTCCAATTGTGAACGCTTGCGGGACCATCCAGACAGGTTTTGTCCCATTACTGGCATCGTCGCCTCGCTTTATCCATGTAGCTATTCCGGAGAGTGGGCTATTACGTATTAGATAGGGATCCATCATCACGAAATCGAATCCCTGGAGAGCAGGTTTAAACAGATCGGGAGAACACACTGCCGCTGAAACTGGTCTGTTGGGGTCGAGTTTGGATGTTCTCGCGAGTGCATCCCGTATCCAGATCAATCGCTCTCCGGATGGTTCATCGGAGCCGTACCACATTAATATATTGCCATATTTGTTTGCAATGGCTACCTGTTCAGCTGTTGGTGAAGCTACTTCAGGGACGACCCAAAGCCCTTGTTCTTCGGCTTTCTGCAGATAATCCTCAGTCGGCATACCCCAGGTGTGGTGAATTACATTGAAGCCATGCTGTTTTACCTGTTTCATACTGTCATAGAGATCGACTTCAGGCAGTCCTGCCAACCGTGTGCCTACGTTGATGGAACTAACAGCTGCCGGACTGACATGATATAAGCCTATAGGGAAGAAGGGCTTACCGTTTACATAACAAGTCTTGTCAGCAGTGAATGTAACCTCGGTCTTCGCCGGTGGTGCGATTATCAGAGGCATATCCCTGGTTGCTATGACTCTGGAACTGTCTGATAGTTCAAAGTTGAGGGTGTAGTTACCATATGCCAGCTTGCTCAAGTCGGTTGCGATTCTGATTGGCCGTCTGGAGGAGGCAACACGGCGCATTGTGAATGCTGCTTTACCATTCTGATCTTTGATTGAAAATACAAGTGTCATCCTGCTCTTTGATTGAGAGCCGATTGTGCAATCAGCAAGCAGCTTTTTAACCGGGTCTTTTGACTGTACATTTATCCTGAATGTCGGGTAGATTATGTGGACATCGATTTCAGGAATAGGAATAACCCTGATAACTCCGCTGCACGCCAGAACATGATCTGTGTCCTTTGGATCTTTTAGCAACAACTGCAGGTTACATGGCTGGCTGGAATCCAGATTAAAATCGATATTTATGGTTGATTTTACTTTCCCAACAGTTATATTGCGGTTTGTCAGGGATCTACCGGTTGCTGAATCAATTAGTTCAAGAGTCGCCTCTGCAGACTTGCCAGGATATCCATTCATGGTTGCAAAAAGTCGGTTTGTGCCTGTGAACCAGGTCTTCGGCAGTTTGGTCTCTATGACCGGGCTGCATGGATAGTCGGCAGGATTCACATTCATGCCGGTCAGGGTTCCGAACTTCTCAGGTTTATGGAAATAACCGAAAGTGGGTGACCAGTTGGTATTTTCACGTGTCAGTTCACTTCCTGGCCTGGCTGTACGGCAAAAATTGGCTGCCCATGTGCCTTTGGATGTTATTGCATCATCACCAAGTGAGGTAAATGGTACCCTGATTTCAGCAATCCATCCTTTGTCTCCGATGGATGTTTTGGCTTGCCAGTAACCATCCCATGATGGGTCAGTCATTATAGCATCATACATAACGCCAGAGCATCCCAATCCAAAATGGAAATATGATGCGCGTTGTCCAGTAGGATCGAGGAAAAACTCTACACTGTCATTGTCCCAGTATCTGTCATCTCGCGCAGTGAGACCTTTTACAATGTTCGCTATGTCCGTATCAGTGCATTCGAAGAGTATATATAGATCATCCTTATAACGACCTACGCGGCATCTGGTAGGCTGTGTATAGGCATAGCTTCCGGTCATATCGTATAGTTCGGGTATAAGCGCTGCGCTGTCCCATTCAGATGCCTCAATAGTCCCATCTATCTTCGGAGCAGTCGCCATAACCGGCATATCGAGCGTGGGGTGACTGTTGGACCTATTCACGGTCGCTTCGCCCTTTGCAATGGCTTTGGTGATTCTGGATGGGTCTTTGGTCCACTTAACAAGATTGTCTAAAAATTTTGCGGAAGGCCAACCGTGTTGACGGGAGAGAGTCGATACAACAATACTCCCCTTTCCGATCTCTGTAACCGTAGCTGCCGGTCTGCCATTGGGATAGGTGACAAGAGGGATCATAGATACTCCGGTATATTCCGGCAATGTCCAGGCCAGGATAGGAGTCTCAACTCCATTCATTAATGGGTGTTCAGGATTAATTCTGATTGCCAGAGTATTCTGAGCATCAGTGAGTATGCCTGCATCTTTCCAAATAAGTCCGGGATCTATTGATTTCAGCCACTGGAACTGTTGAGAATAGCAGGCATCAGTTACAACCAGACAGCCTCCGGAGCTTATATAATCCCTGAACTGTTTACCCAGAAGCGATAAATCCTGGATGTTCTTATAGTTATATAGTGTACCTAGAATAACAATGTCATAGTGATTCAACTTGTTAGCAAGTTCTGCTGCCTGAGCATTGCTATATGTATCCTGAATCCAACTCAGGGACTTAAGAACAGGGGTCTGCTGGTCTTTATAATCTGCAGCATACTCAGTGCAGTACATAACAGCTGCTTTAGTCTGACTAAACGCAGCTGTGTATCCCATTAAGAGAAATAGAACTATAGTTAAAATAACAGCTTTCAAATTATTGGCCTCCGAGGTGCTTGTATAAGAAGTGTCACGACAAGAGTGTAGGTGAAAGTTTGGTCAATTATAGCATGTTGGCTTAAAATACGGGGAGTTGGCTTATTGAAGTAACAGTTCAGCATGACGTGATTCCAATTACACTGTTACTTATTGAACTGGAGGATTTTGCATCAGACTGATCTGTCGGATCGGACCGACCAGTCTGATGCATTGCAGATGAGGAGACATTACACGTTGAAGTGCTCCTCTACGCTTTTTACAATTTCCAGGGCGGGTATTCCGGAAGGTATTTATCGAATTCCGCGATGAGATTGGTCTCATATTCACCTGCGTAGGTGCCATTGAGGAATTTGTCGTATGCTTCCTCATAAAACCGCTGCCATGACAGATCTTCGTTACCGGGATTGATCGGGTAGTAAAGGCAATTGTTGGCTCTGGCGGCTTTGAAATCACCAGGAGCGTCGCCAATCATCAGCACGTGGTCTGGTTGGTATCTACCATCGATTGCGTATGCCAGGTGCTCTTTTTTTGTACCCATCTCCTGACCCGCAATGACCTTTACATATTTAGAAATGTCGTGCTCTTCCCATTCGCGTGTCAAGGCTTCACCTGGAGTTGCGCTGACGACTATTGCGTCTGCAGTGCTCTGCAGCTTTTCCAGACTCTCCCTTACAAATGGAAAAGGAGGAACTCCCCGGACAATCTCTTCGACGCTCTTGTTGACTGCTTTGCTCCAGGTTAGTGCCTGAGTCAATATAGGATCACCGGTCTCTTTGACAGCCTTTTCCAATGCAGGATTTCCCAGCTTGGTCTCGGTGTTCATCCAATTGCGCATTGATTCGGCTTTGGGTATGACTACACCACGTTTAATGACCTCCGGGCGAACTTCCAGCAAATCAAACACCATTGCTAGTGCAGGGAAACGGTTTATACCTCTCCACTTAGAGTAGAGATTTACAAACTCCCCGGCTTCTCTGGCATATTTGGAGACCGCCTGCAGGTTCCAATAGTTAATAATATTGGGAATGAAGCACTCTTTGTGCTTAATCTCCATAGTATCAAATGCGCACCCGTCAGAGTCTATACCAACGAGAAACTCATGCTCTTTCTTCAAATCCTTAAGTTGCTGTGCAGGATCACTCATGTTGTTAGAACTACCCCCATTTTGGATGTTAGAGGTTGCGGATGGAATTAAAAGAACTCAATCCGAAAACCTTGTTAATGCAATGGTCGTTGGTACTCCGTTAGTCCTGAGCGCAGTCGAAGGACAGGTGTTAAGCCCGCGTCCTTCGACTGCGCTCAGGACTAACGGATTTATTTTCTATGTCCCTGCGGAATGTATTCAGGCAGTTTACGGTCGGCGAACATTGGTTTTAGTTTTGAAAACCGCATTATGCCATCCACCAACGGAACACTCACCCAGTCCTCTCCAATCAGAGGCCTGGCATACTTCAGGAACTCATCGGTGACATCTATCTTGCTTTCAGCTAACCACTCAGGCAGGAATGTTCGCTCAGAGTTTGCAACTAAATCCAAAGGCACCTTGTCGTAATATACGTTGTATATCGAACCCGGTTGCCGCAAGATAGTAGCCATATATCCTGATCCGTCTTCAGCAGCTATCTGAACAGCTTTCTGGCCTACTTTATAAGCTTCGTCCAAGTCAACGCTGGAAGCGTAGACTATAGCATCCCTCTGGTCCGTGCCGGGAACCTGGCATCTGGCTGCTCCGCGTGCTGCCAGTCCCACAGTGTTTAAGTAGTTCACAACTACCTGTGCTGCAGTAGTCTGACTTGCGCTGAACTGGGTATGACCGAAAGAATCCTTAGTCTCCCCCAGGTCAGCGAGAGGCATTCCTTCGTTCACTACTACCATACATCTGCCTGATCGCTTGAGCTGGTCATTTACATTGTCTGCTAACTCTTTGAGGCCGAGACCAGATTCTGCAAGATATATCTGCAGGGGCATCTCTCTGTTCGGGTCTGCAAGCCTGGCTGCTGCAGCAATAAATCCGATTTTACGTCCCATTGCCTGCATAACAAGCACAGGGTCCGCGGGAGAGGAGCCATTATTCTCTTCATTGGCGCACTGGATAAGTGAAGCCCAATATTTTGCCACGCTTCCATAACCCGGAGTATGATCGATAAGCTTGAACTCTGAGTCCCCTACATCGTTGTCGATAGTCTTCGGAACTCCAACACCAACAAGCTCCAGACCGCTCTCACCAGCCAGTTTGGCAATCTTGTTGGCGGTGTCCATTGAGTCATTACCGCCGATGTAGAAGAGATAGCCAACATCGTGGGCTTTCAGGACTTCGATAACTCTTGCAAAGTCCTCCTGCTGGTCTTTTTTGAGCTTATAGCGGCAGGTTCCGATAGAACCGGCAGCAGGAGTTGTCCTAAGTAGAGATATCTCCATAGGATCCTGGTCGGACATATTCAATAGTTCCTCTTTGAGGATTCCTTCCACACCGTGATATCCGCCATACACAGTACCGAACTTCTCAGGATAGGCCTTGCACGCCTCAATAACTCCTCTAAGGGAGTTGTTAATCACAGGAGAAGGTCCTCCGGACTGTGCAACAACAACATTGCGAGCTTTACCCATATCTAAATAGCCTCCAACAAAGAATAAGCACTACCTATCCCCCTTGGAGAAGGGGGTTAGGGGGATTGGTTCCCTTCAACACTACTAAAACATCAAAGCTGCCCAGGTGTCATTTTGGTAAATGGAGTAAATGCACCCAGGGCATGAGTTTTAACTTTTCTCTTATATATCTTGTCACCACAAAAGGCAAACAAAGTATCCATGTCCGGTCCACCAAAACAGATCCCGTTCACTTTTCCGCCAGGTACCGGTAGAATCACCTGTGTGGGACCATATTCAACACAGATCTGAATACCCAGGTCAGTGGCAGCGTAAAGATGTCCTTCTTTGTCATAACACAAAGCTTCGGTGCCGGCGTTATCTTTGCAATCGGCTACATACAACCAGAAGAAACGTTCTCTGTTAGCAAGAGTACCATCATTGTTGATCTGGTAGCTGTATACCCACTTCGAATTCCCATCTGCCATAGCAAGAAGCCACTGGTCAGGAGTAATCGCAAGTCCAGTTGCAAATTTTGCCACTGAATCAACAGCAGTCTTATGACCGTCTTTTATAAACCACAGAGTGCTTTTTTCTCCTGGTTTACCTGCGCTGGTAACATATACACCACCACCAGGATTAGCAGTAATATACTGCCCATGGATACCTTCGGCATAGACTGTACTTTTTCCTGAGGTATCATAACTCAGTATTTTTCCGGTTGCTGCTGACACTGTCATGAGTTCATCATTCGTGCCAATTGTGATGCTATTTGCATGCGCGGCATCACGAATAAACTGACTCACCTTACCGTCCGAATCGATGCGGTAGATATGGTTATTGAGCACATCCGCAAAGAAAATTTCTCCCTTGGAGTTACACGCTGCACCTCTTGCATCCTTGTAAACACCTGCCAACAATTGCCACTGTTCGCCTGGTATCAGAATATCCTGGGAACGGGGTGCACCAACTCCAGCTTTTACAGGTTCCGGCCAGCCTTTCCAAAGATAACGCATAGCTTCAACAAGGCCATCATAGTCATAGCCTGCGCCGTGTCCGCCTTCTATTACTTTGAATTTATAATCATAGTCGGAGAACTTTAGACTTTTGTCCATTTCCATATCCAGTAAAGTCCAATCACCTGCACAGTTTTCCATATCGGTTGTGCCGGTGGTCAGAAAACTACGGATTGGTTTAGCCTCATATTTACGGATAAGGGTGGGAAATTCATTCCCTCCACGAAAAGCAACAAAGCTTCCACTATTAGCATATACGCGACTGAATGCATCAGTTCGCTCCCAGGCAGCGTTGAATGCACAGATACCTCCACTGGAGGCCCCCGCGATGCATCGATCATTTCCACTGGTAGTAAGATTTAGATTCTCTTTTTTTGCAATAGCCGGGAGTAGTTCATCTACGATGAATCGAACATAGTTATCGCCCAAAGAGTCGTATTCAAAGTTCCTGTTTGGACGTCCTGATGTTTCTTTACCTGCAGGCGGGGGCAGATATCCCGGATTGACGAAAACTCCTACAGTGACCGGCATCTCATTACGGGCAATCAGCTCATCAAAAACCTCCGACTCGAAACCTCTATAGCCATCCTGTTGGACATAAACACAGGCAGGTTTGGATGGGTCATACTGTTTAGGCACATAGACCCAATACTGGTGTACAGTTCCGGAGAAGATTTTGCTTTGGTTGAAGGTACCCTCGACGACTTTCCCCTCCGGGACACTCGCAGGCATATCATTAACTGAGTTCACTATATTCCACTGTAGATGCATATCCTTGTCAGTCCAATCCCAAATGTCCAGTTTCGCACCAGGTTTCCGGTTCCCATAAAAGTCGTCAATTCCCTTATTGGGAGCATGTTTAGGTATTATGCTAAGCGTGCTGTTACTGTTTTTCTTAATCGACCATAACTGCGAGTCAAGACCTTTGTATGTCAGGAGTAAAAGTTGTGATCCATTCTCTTTACTGCCTTTAGCAATTGAAAGTGCCAGCGTTGAACTGTACGAAGGATGAATGGAATATAGGTCAGATCCCTTCGAAACAAACACCCACTTGTGATTGGCAGCATCAGTTGGAATGCCAATAGAGACCAAAGTTCCCTCTGAAGTGCCTGAATCAATAGCTTCCATCACCATATGCTTTGCACTTACAGGTGACAGGAGATGTGTTCCGCTCCATTGATCATCTCCTGCAAATGCTGGATTTACCGGTAAGAGCAACAAAATGACTACAAAGAGTATCACAGTATAGTTTAGATAGTTCTTCAATAGTTTATCCAATGGATTTCAGGCAAATAGTAATAATCTAAACTCAGACTCCACTATATGCCGAGAATCCACCATCCACAGGAATCACAACACCGGTTACAAACTCCGAAGCATCGGTTACCAGCCACATCAGCGTTCCACTCAGGTCTTCAGGTTTGCCAAATTTTCCCATTGGGGTATGTGACATTATCTTATGACCTCTGGCTGTCAGATCGCCTGTCTTTTCATCGGTTAGTAAGAACCGGTTTTGGTCTGTCAGGAAGAATCCTGGAGCAATAGCATTGACTCTGATACCAACAGGCGCCAGATGGACAGAAAGCCACTGAGTGAAATTTGATACAGCTGCTTTTGCCGCAGAATAGGCCGGGATACGTGTGAGTGGCCGGAACGCGTTCATTGACGAGATATTTACAATGATTCCGCTGCTCTTCTCTGCCATCACTCTGGCAAAAACCTGAGTCGGCAGGAGAGCGCCGAGGAAGTTCAGGTTGAAAACAAATTGAACTCCTGATGAATCCAGATCGAAGAATGTTTTAAGTCCATCTACTGATTCCAGCAGGTCCTCCGGCCTGAGGTTGTCTTTGGTTGTAGTAGCTTTGGGGCTGTTGCCTCCAGCGCCGTTTATCAGGATATCGACCGTACCAAACGTCTCTATTGTTTTGTTGCAGGCTTGCTGCAGACTGTCGCGATTCAGGACATCACAAGCAAGTCCGAGTGCCTTTGCTCCCATCATTCTGACTTCATTAGCTGCAGCTTCTGCAGCCTCCGGACGCAGATCAAGGACTACTACATTGGCACCATTGCGCGCCAGTTCATTTGCCATAGTTTTGCACAGGACTCCACCGCCGCCGGTAACAACAGCAGTCTTTCCCTGCAACTCAAGAATCTCATTACACATAAAAAATCATCTCCAAAATCTGATGTTGGAAGTTGGGTACTGGAAGTAACTCTCCACTTTCAAACATCAACTTTAAACTAGTGTTAAGTGCCGTTTGATATGAGCCGACACAAACTCGTAGTGTTTATCTTCGTTGGTCTTCAAAGTCTCATAGATCCTGCCTTTGCAATTATCCAGCAGGACTCCATAGGATATATGGAAAAGCTGTCTGACTTCATTGAGGTCAAAGAACGTCATTATGTCTGCAGGTACTTCAACAGGGAAATGCGCCGGGGTGATATAGACGTGATACGCCTTCTTACTTTCGATCAGGTTTTCCAGGCATATGCTATAGAGTTCTGCAAAGAATTTAGTATCTGTGGAAGCAATGAGACGGACAGCTTCCAGCCAGCTTGTTCCTGAAGTCTTGATGTGGAAGTTACTCTCTGTAGATTGAGCATAAAGTGGATACACGCTGAATTTATCGCTTCCGGAATGCAAGCTCAGCCTGTACCCTCCGATGTTTTTAGCAATGGCTCCGTGGATATGCATAGACTTTGCCAATTCATCCATGTTTCCCATATACTCAATACCTTTCTGGAACTCACCGGGGAACTTGGGTGCCAGGCTGGTAAAGCTAAGGTCTGAACGATGCAGGTATTCGGCAACATAAATATGGTCTTCGGGAGTAGTGTCCCGGCTGCCTTCATCTATCGAAATTTCCAGGTCGTAGGCTTGTAATTTGCTCTTCAGGATAGAATCAAAGTGGATAACCTGGTTCATTGAAGATTCATACACAACTGCTGATTTAGTCAGTTCACCTTCAGTGAATGTGTAGCCTGCGATGGTCTTACCTGAAATGTTTTTGATTATAGCCTTACTGAGATCAGAGAGCGATTCTGCCCTGGATGACAGTCCACAGGGGCACATTCCGGATATATCCGTCAGAAAATCGCTGACATCCAGAGTATACATAGAGTATCCGGCTTCAATGCCTTCCAGCAGATACTGTTCATCCTTGATATGGTCTGCATCAGCTCCATAACCTTTATCCCAGCCAGTTTCCAGGACTCCAACAAATGCATCAAGCAGTACGCTTTTGAAGCTCCGGTTGGTGCGGACGAGTTCTCTGGGGGATTGTTGAGAAATAACTGGAAATATGGAGTAGTCAGAGTCTGCTTGGAGATGTGCCGCTGTCACCAATCCCAGCCGGTCTCCGGTACCAAATGATGCTTTCTGGTTGCAGGGAACTGGAGCCATTGCGGGATAATCTCTGATGAGTTCGTATAATTCCCAGGTGGGTACTTGGACGCTGATATCAGGTGCGAGAACACAGGTATCGGGTCCGGATACCTGATCAATACTCCCCACAAATCCTATATATTTGCCAGTATTCTTAACTGCAATAAATACCGACAGATCATCTGAAAGCTTCCTTACGGACTTTTCATAAAGCTTGTATTCGTGCGTTTCCAACACTCTCAACAGCTTGTTAATCACTATGCTCAAATCCCCCATAAAACGTTTGCGTTAATATGGGTATAGTATATCACCCAGTGGAATCAGGTGCAACGGGAAAGGAGATTATGAAGTGTGAATTATGAATGATGAATGGAAACTACTTCTCATTCCGTTCATGCTTCGACAAGCTCAGCACGAACGGAATGAGCAGGTTAGCAGAGGTAAATATAATATCAATTCTCTCCTCGTCTCTGCTTGAGATAATTCCTTCACTTGCCTATCGTATCTCCACTACCCCTGCATGGGCTTCATTCGGCTGATATGAAAATGTGCCATCCGGTTTGGTTGTCAGCCCAATTTCAATGAATTTCCCATTGCTGCCTGCCGCTGCGAGTCTGGCTTTTCCTTTGAGTTTCAAGCCCAACTTACTTGCGCTCAGTTCAATATTCCCTGTTATTGAATCTCCTGCAAATGCGATGTAAGCCCGGTCCTTGCCTTTGAATACAGAGGCCTGCATACCATCTGAGACTCTGAGTCCTACATTCTCCATATATCGCGCTTCATAGAGCAGTGGGTCTATCTTCCTCTTTAGAGCAACTATTTCATGGATTTTCCGCAGGACATCCGGAGCAGCATTTGTTTGTATAGAATCCACCAGCAGCACCGGTTCTCCGGTCAGCAGTGCTCCCCTTGTCCTCCTGAGGGATTCTACTGCATCTACGCCTTCATATCCACCATATAGACCATAGTATGTCGGGAACACATAACGCAACACTTCATTTGTGCCGCTTATACTCAGGTTTACGTGCTGCAACAATACTGGATTGGGAGCTTCAATGCAGGTTGCCAGATCCTTGTTTGAACTCGCGAATTTCTTGTGGACATATTCAAGGAATTTTGCCGAACCTGCAGTCCATTCTCCGTAGTTCTTATGGTGATGTCTATCCGGGTCAAAATCGATGTGTCCGGGAACAGCACCAAGTTGGTCCATATAAAGCATATCTGGACGGCCCATAAGCACAGGCTTCTCCATTATCTGGCAGTATCTCTCGGCCCAGACTTCATTTGGATAAGGCAGTGCCATCGGGTGATGATGTGTGTCGTGTTCGGTAAACCATGGATCACCTTCTAAGCTCGTGGTTGTCAGGTTCCTTCCCCAGAGTTCGTATTCGGCTGTCGCCCTGGAGAGCATAAGAGCATTTGTGTATATGCTTGAACGTCCACCGTTCTGGCGCATGGCATCTGTGACCTGGCGGAATGAGCGTATTTCTTCATTGCTGAGATACATCTGCGCAGGATACCAACACTCAGTTGTCCCACGAATCCATCCCGCACCGTGGTACCAGGATATATCTGTTGTTTTAAGGGATTCTACCAGCATCGCCTTGTTGGCTTGTATGGCATTATCTTCATAATAATTCATACCAAGAGTCATCCCACCTATACCCTTGACCCAGTCTGGCATTACAGGGGTCTTTGCCCAGCTATACCACCACGTGGAGAATTTATCAGCAGCTTTGTGCCAGTCACCACCTGTATATGCGCCGAAAATCAAACCTGGAGCTGCCCAGGTGTGGTTGGTCAGTATTCTGGGAAACTTCGAGAATATAACAGACCCGGTAGGTCCTGATTTGGCTTCTCTACCATATGTGATTTCGGTATCAAGATTGGTGCGATCTTCGAACATTGCATATAGTGATGCAGTATCGTCTGTCAAGCACAACCAGTCGAATGCAAAACTGCGCGGACTCATTGCTTTTCTCAATCCGATTGAGTTCCCGGGAGCATCAACTGATTGGGCAACGTGCCATGTATCGTTGGAGGTGTCACCATTTATTCCAATACCGGATGAGACCTGCCAATCAGTCCGCCAGATTGGAGATTTTGCATGATTAGTGATGTCTGCAGTTACTGCAATCTCACCACTGGGTCTTGTCCGGAAGTGTATCCTGGTATCCAGACCCTTGTTGCGGCAGTAAAGCGTAATAGTATTTCCTGTATTAATTATATGCTCAACTCGACCACAGTCCTGAACGCTATTATCTCTGAAGTCGACTTTTAGGAATGCCGAAGCCAATTTTGAATATGCTAGAACTGTTCTTTTCAGACCATTTATCAGTGTCAGCTTTCTGATTCCGCCATTGACTGGACTGATCTCACATTCCATCAGTCTAGAGTTCAGTTTGATCGAAGGATGCCTGGGGTCATCCAGCGTCGGTCGAGTTGGAGTTCGTCCAGGAGGTGCCCAGTTACCTGTTCCCTGTCTTTTGGGTGCCGGTGGTTGTGCAGCTTCAGGAGTCCAGGATGCTGGAGCTATACCTATGGCATCGATCTGTTGGCTATACATTTTATGTCCCCAGTCATCAACTGTCTTGCTGACTGAGATTTTCAATGTGTGAGTGCCTGCATTTCCTGTGAATGTGCCAAGCTTCAGCAGTACATGTTTATATTTGTTTGTAAGCGCGAGTGTGCCTGGGATGTCGTAGATGCCGCCTGGTATCTCCGCTGGCTTTCCATTATCGACTGACCATTCAAATGGACTCGCCATAACACCGTGTCTTCCGAGGAAATATAACACATATTCACCGGTCTCAGGTAGTTTGAATTTGAACCGAGCATAGTATTCGCCTTCCTTTGGAAGCCGCCAGGAAGCCAGATCCAGGACACCACCGTGGATAGGAGTCCATTCATATATCCAGCAGTGATATGAAGGCCCTTCTACCCAGTTATGATCAGTGCAGTCTTCTCCCTCCATCCAGATGAGGCATTTGGGAGGAGTTTGGTAGGAAATGTCCACACTGAGGGCAGCTCCTGAGATGCAAAGCATCACTATCATCAAAGGCAGCAGAAACTTCTTCATATCGTATCATTGCTCCCGTCACCCAAACTGCTTATGTCATAAGTCATAAACAGAGGATATCAATGTAGATATTATTTGTCAACCATAGATTCTTGGGCTTTTATAAATAATGATGTAGATTGCAGTAAATTTGGAGGTGTTTGAATGAGAGTTCTGGAATACCATCGATTCCAGAACTCACTCTGATCTATCAGCGCAAATAAATCGATCACTTTTTACATTCCCTTTGAATCTGAGAGAAAGTGAAGGATATGATATTACGCTTCATATTTCAGGCATCTACCACCGTGTCGTATGCCACAGTGATTTATTGTTGAACGCTTCGGTCTTCATCCACTTAGAGTGTCCGTCAAGGAATCCGGCAATACATCCTCCACTGTGATACCCAACCATATTGTTTACAGTGTCACTCCAACCATGACAAGTATCACATGGGAACAGGAAGCTGCAGGCTACATCTCTCTCTGCCATCAATATGGTACCACCGGGATCCTGAACGCAGGTTTCCGGACCACCAAGTAATGATACGCACATTGCATAAACAGTAGGATGTGAGCGGCAGGTCCCACCCAAGTCAGGTATTGATCTATAAGGGCCGCTCGGACACAACCAAATGTTCCGATTCTTGATATATGGTTCAAGCTGAACAACCCCGTCCCATTCAGTTGGTTGAACACTGCGCGGTAACCATGACCCCATCATCCCATCATAGTCCTGCATATACATGTTAAATGCAGTCATTATCTGTTTGCCATTTGATGTGCATGCAGACTGTCTGGCCTTTTCCCTTGCCTTTGCAAACACCGGGAAAAGTATAGCTGCCAGTATCGCTATAATCGCGATGACAACTAACAACTCAATTAGTGTGAAACCCGATTTTCTTCTCATTGTGTCCTCCAATTCCAAATTGAATAACTAACAAATCTACGAACAACACTCACTTTGTCAAACAGTTAGTCCTCTTGCCCCGTACTCTCCCTTCTGGAATACTGGCATGATAGTCTGCTTCTTTATATCAAATACAAACTATCTGATATGTATTCCTTTATATAAGGTTATTCAATTGTCTGATTATATGCATAATACATTTATCTTGCCAAACAAGTTACATTCACTATAATCATACTTAGGTCAAATTATGGCAACTTTGGTTTCTAAATAATAGAGAGTTCGTTCTCTCGCCTGTTCATTGAATGTTCGGTAATTAGCCTCGGTTGCAGCGTATACTGTTGCAATCTGCGATCTCCATTGCGGCAATCCATTATTATCTGGAGGCTTGTTTGGGCAATCTTGTTCAATGGTTGGATTACCTTCGCATAATTGCAGCTCTCCGGTATACTCAATCTTGGTTCATCAAATGACGCCAACCCTATTTGTGAGAAATCTACACCCATTTCCTGCAATGCAAGAAATACACCTGTTAACAGCGGTGAATTGGATGCAAATATTCCGATTGGTGGCATATGACGTTGTAGTACAGTCTTTGCTGTTTCATATGCCCTGGCTTCCAGAGTAGCAACATCATGCTCCGTGGAGTTAACCCGTATCAAGGTGTTATCCACTGAAAATGGCCAATTATCTAAAGCTTCGGTGTATCCCGCCACCCTGTTCCTGGAAGAGACTGGATCATTCTCCAGCGTAAAACACAACATATTGCTAAATCCGGACTTTAGTAAATGTGTGGCTGCATGGTATCCGCCTTGAATGTTGTCTGTCAAAACATAGTTTATATCCAAGTTTTCAACATAACGGTCAATTAACACCAAAGGTATTCCGGAATCTCTGATCTTTATTAAGTATTCCAGATTGCGTGAGCCACCGAGATAGTAAACTATGATACCATCAATATTCTGTTGAACAAGGTCACAGAGATTTTCACGCTCTCTTTCTTCATCATCATTATCAAGGCGAAGAATAATGTTAGCACCAATGGTTCTGGCACAGTCCTCTATATGATGTACAAGCAGGGGTGCGATTTCATATCCAGGACTATACTCCTGGTTTCCAAATGGATATAGATGCGGCATAACCAGGGCGATATTTAAGGTTCTTGTTACCCTTGAGGCAACAAACGTTCCTTTGCCTTGAATCTGATACACATAGCCTTCAGTTTCAAGTTCACCTATGGCCTTATTCGTCGTAGCCCAGCTAACTCCGTAGTTACTGATCAACTCTGCCCGGGAAGGCAACCGGCAATCTTCCTTAAATCGGCCAATGTCGATGGCTTCTTTGATATCAGCCTTTATCTGCATATATTTTGGTATTCTGATCTTGTCAGTGGGCTTCATGACTGCATTCTCCAGGCGATGAAGTTATACGGTTATGCGCATAACTATCAACACCCATAATTTACCATGCAAATTCTGCCATGTCAAGCATTTTTTAGCTATATGTTCAAGATAGAATTATCCAATATCGTCCTTAATAGCCTGCTAAATATAGTTCAACAATAGCTGGATGTAATACCGATAGTTCCAGTATATCTTTTATATCAATAATGCCGTCTATATTTAAAACACCCGAAAGGCAAGCCCAGGCTCGAATCATATTTTCACCGGAATGGCAGCATACATGGGAGCCAGTAACAGTCTGTTTTATAAACAAAATAGTAGAGAAGTCATCCTGGTCAATTCCGCAGAAACGCAAATAAAATATGAAGTTCAGACACTGGAGTCGATTAATGAGAAACTATGAGTAGGGACAAGAACTGGATTGTATGTGCTGTCCGCTGTTCCCTGGCTTTGATGGTTATTGAGCTATCCAGAATATAATGTGTTTTCTCGTTCAGATGAATCCTCTTTATCAAGAGATACAACCACAACTGCAGCATCATCCGTAAAGTGCCCGCCAGCGTGATCCTTCGCAGCCTGCAAAATACCTTCTGCGATTGCATCAAGGTTTATCTGCGGTGATTCCGTAAGATATTGTTCAACACCCTCAATACTAAATAGGGACATCGGGTTGGTCCGGGCCTCAGTGATGCCGTCTGTAACCATAGCTACGATATCTCCAGGAAGCAGCTTACGACTACATTCAGTGTATTCGAAGTCACGAACGACTCCTAATACGATACCATCTGCTATGAGCCTTTCTGTGTTGCCGTCTGTAGTTCTCAATAGCGCTGGTTCGTGACCACCACTGGCATAAGTGATTCCTCCAAAACGAGTGTCAATAACGGCAAAGAACGCGGTCAGCATACCAAAGCCTTTCTGACCAGCTTCACTCCTGTATAATGCTTCATTGGCTAGTGTCATTACCCTCGATGGACGAGGGTCTAGATATGCGTAACTGCGTATCGAATATCGTATTCCAGCTATCCCGACTGCAGCAGCAAGTCCCTTTCCTGCAACATCCCCTATGAGCACCCCAACTTTACCGTCATCAAGTTCAAAGACATCATAAAAATCACCCCCCACTCCTGCTTCCGCAAGTGCTGGTTCATATCTGACGGCAACTCTACATCCAAGAACATCATGCTCACCATGTGGGATAACAGCTCCTTCCAGTATTTCTGCAATATTGCGTTCACGCTCCAGAAGAGCCTGTCTTTCCTTCTCGATACTCACCCTATCTGACTGGTCTCGAAAGACCATAGTTGCTCCGATGATGTTGCCCTGTCCACTCAAGACTGGTGATGCACTGACGCTTAGTGTAACTTTCTTTCCCCACGGAGTCAGAAGTATTCCTCGCTTGTCACTTACTATTTCTCCATTTAATGCCCTGGACAGAACATTTTTTTCTATGGGTATTGGTTTACCGCGAAGATCACAGAGTTGGTATCTTTCGAACCATCCATCAAAAGACTCTGCACCTGGGAAACCAAGCATATCCATGCCTATATCATTGATAAACCTTACATTTCCTACTGCATCAAAAAGCACAACTCCATCGGCCATGCTTGCAATAAATGATTCTAATTCAGATGCGCGTCGCTCAGCATCAGCCCTGGCTTCAGCGAGTTCGTAAGTGCGCTCTTCGACCTTCTCCTCTAGTTCTACATATGCTCTTTGAAGGGCATCCTCGGCTTTTTTGCGACGGGTAATATCAGTGATTGTGATATGGCACTTGGTTGGACTGCCGCTGTATCCAGTTGCATTAGTGGCTTTTGCCAGAACATGAAATGGGTGCTTCATGCTTTTGAGAAGTGTGAACTCTCTAGAATCCATGCCTCTGGAATCCGAAAGTTTTTTGCAAAAGCCGTTGAAATCAGAAGAGCACTCAGGTGCGATGAAGGACTGGAACAGAACTCCTATTAACTCTGATCTGGGTACACCAAGCATTGTCGATGCGGTAAGGTTCGCCTCAAGAATCCTGTTGTATTCATCAAGCGTTAAGTAACCGACAGGAGCAAAATCGTAAAGGTCTGAGAACTTCCGAAGCGCATCTTCAGCTTCCATCTTTGCGTGTTGGAGTTCCTTGTACTGCATTTCCAATTCGATCTGATGTACCTGCAGCTCGTGGAAGAGGATGTGAACGTCAACATCTGGTATACCAGTCGTATCAGACAGTCCACTTCGACCTATATGGTTTTCTGCTTTGTTACGCAGTTCGTCGCCGTCGTAAGACTCGTGCCTATCTTCCATGGCTTGCTCACCTGTCTCACCTTTCCCTCGTCCATATGGTGTTTGGACAATCAATGAGCGTTTTGAAAACGGGGTAGGACCCATTAGTATGTGAGCAAATATTGAATTTATATACCCTTGTTATGGCAAACAAAACTGAAAATATCAAATATAGTGGAATATGAAAACAAGGCATCCATACGGCTGGAGTGTGGAAATAGTAGTCGGATGCGAGAAAAGTGAGGTGGAAATGAAACCTGCAGCATTATAAAACTGTCAATAAATACCGTCGTTGCTAGTGAGATAACTCTCGTTACGACTTAGTCTGATCAAATTCAGAATGATACACGTGTAAGCTTGACTAGTCATCAAGGAATCTAACTATTCTTGCGTCTACGAATCACGAAACCCAGGTGTACAGCAAGCAATGTCAGGGCAGAGTTAAGCACTCCTAGTGGGACAAAAACAACCAGTCCTATCGGATTCGGAATCAGACCTGCAATGATACCGCAGAAGCATATTGTTACACAGATAATGGCGCCCACAATGCAGCCAAATATAGAGGAGAAAAACTGAAGTTCAATGAGGCAGAAATAACCGTAGCAGAATCCAGATAACACTATCAGAACATATGGCCCTGCAAAACTAATGAGGCTGCCAACTTCACCCAGTGAGAATAGTGCCCACGATACGAATGGCACGAGGAACATGGGCAGAATTATAGCTAATATACTGAGTAGTACCGGCTTTATCATATCCTTGAGAAATGATAAAGCCGTATCATATGACCTTGGCAAGGGTGCCTGTTCGACCAGTGAACACTCGCAGTCTGCACAGTTTTCAATCTCAGGTTTGTATTCACTTGCACATTTCGGGCACCAGGGCATATTTCACCCCATCATTCACAGCTATTTTGCTAACAAGTTAAAAATATCCGTTGAGAACCGCAGGTCATTTTCCGTTGTGGCATTTATAAATGCCATCGTAGTATCCTGTGGCAGCTTGCAGCTGACTCTGTTTCTACTAATATCAGTTACAGGTAGCGTATTCCATTTGGAAGTTTTGTTAATGTCTTTATCGGTAGTATAGTAAAGGACGAAATCCTTTGTTTTTCCCGCGTAAGTATAGTCAGCGCTCAGAACGTCGTTGCTGACTTTTTGCTTGCTGAATTCCGGAAGTGCAGGACCGTTCTTGAGGTAGTGATCAGCGATTGCACTGATTTCCAGCGGAGCTTCCCCGGCACCTCCGTGTGCGTGAGGCATATCCCCAAGAATCGACAGGCTGCGTTTGCCTTTAATCAGCCTGTACGATTTATCCAGGGATCTCATCCAGTAAGCTGCATCGTTAGTTCCAGCCAGCCAATAAATTGGCGCTTTGACATCAGGGAGATAAACTGACGGATCCCAAAGCTTACACCATTCTTTGCCTTTGTCACCCTGGGCTTTAATGCTATCGATCCAGGCAGAAGCCTCTGAAAGGTATCCGCAGCCGTAAATCGGAATTACGCATTTGAATCTGTGGTCCAAACCTGCTGTTATGCAAGTCAAGAATCCACCCCATGAAACACCGGTAATTCCTGTTCTGTTGGGGTCTACATCAGGCAATGACAGCAGCAACGAATGTGCAAGGATAACTGAACTTACAGCCTGAAATGTCCACTGATCTGTTTTGGGTTTGTCTGTCTCACCGAAATCACCGCAGTTACCGGCAGCGCCTTCGGGATTTCTACCAATTCCCGGTATGTTTCCGACGTTGTCCATAGCTATTGCTGCATATCCTCTTGCATTCCAAAGCCGGACCCAGCTTTCAAATGCAGTACCGCCTCCACCATGGACCAGTACAATTCCCGGAAGTTTCTTGCCGGGTTCATGCTTAGGAATACCAACCCAGGCAAATATCTTGGTTGGCTTTCCCTGGTAAACCGGGCCATCGTACATTATTGCTTTTACGTTGCCATTGATTCTATCTCTTGCCTTGAGCTCAGGCGTGTTGAGGATACCAGCATATCCCCAGCCCTGGTCACCCATTGGTTTTACAACGGATGTCTCCTGCCAGGCAGGTGCTTTATAGAGCTCTTTTATATTCCAGGGTATCTGTGGTTTGGTAGTCGAATTTGTACATGCCATTATCAGCAAACTTCCAAGAACCACCAAAGGTGCTATCAAAGAGAATTTCATACGGTCGCTCCTATATATGTCAAAATGACATTGCATCCATCGCCAGCGAATACAGCCAGTGGCCGAAATCGTTTGGATGGTTTATGTTGTTGCTCAGCAGGGCATTCTGGCCCTTCTTTGCTGCTACTTTTTCAAAAAGATTGTATACATCTGCAAATGCACAGTCCTGTTCTTTTGCGGTTTCCTGAGTAGTTTTTGCGTATTCAGCCATACGGTGGGAGTTATAGAACCATATATTGTTCGGGTTGAATGCACTTACCAGAATAATCTCAACATCCGGGTTTACCTGACGGATTCTAGATATCATATTTACTAGATTACTCTTGAAGATATCCTGTGGAATGCCACCGCCGTTGTTGTCATTCATTCCAAACGCGATGGAGACCAGGTCAGGTTTGTACTTGAGGACCTTATCTTCGAGTCTTTCGACTCCCTGATAAGTTGAATCTCCTCCGGTTGCTCCGTTCATTGTTGTGATCTTGGCCCTTGGAAATCTCTTTTTCTGATTGTCAGCCCATCTTTGCCAATAGATTCTAGCAGGGGTACTGGCTTCTCCACCATTGGTTATGCTATCCCCATATGCAATATACAAGATATCTTTACCACTGCGGAGCTTCTCGGCTGTTTTCTTCAGATATTTAGACTGGTTGGTCTTCGGGGCTAGATTGACTCTTTCTTTTGTTGAGTAATCCACATAAAATAGCAGTCCCCAGTTTCCAAAGCCTGCGTCTTTTGTATGATCGAAGACTTTGAGGTTACGCACCAGGTTTGCACTATAGTCAGGGATTTTTGAATCTTTTGTCCGGCGGATTGTTGCATTTTTATAGTCGACAATGTAGTCAATGCCTTCCTGGTATGTAATGCATCCTTTATCGTCCTTACCATATGTGCTTCTAGCTGACACACTATGAGGTACGATCTTTCCAAACAGGAAATTCGCGGGTTCTTCCCCAACCAGAACAAATGTCTCTCCCGAAACTTTAGTGGTTGCCACAGCCGGAATTGCACAAGCAATCACTATGATAATTGCAAATAATAATACTATCTTGGTGTGCATATTGATCTCCATATAAAGACTTACCTCCACATTATACCAAACACGCATTTAATGTGCTGAATAACAGCTACAAGTGAGGTATATGGGTGCTGAATATTGTCATTTTAAGGAGGACTTAGGCAGTCTTTCAAAGAATCTAAATGGAGAATTACTGTTATATATGAACTTGAGATCGAGGTGTATAATCGTGTCTGTTTTAGCTATCAATGGTGGAGTTCCTGTCAGAACTTCTGCTTTTTATAAATGGCCAGTATTTGGAGTGGAAGATGAGAAAATGCTTCTGGAGGCTTTGCACAGTGGGCATTGGGGACTTGCAGGCAAGTTTATACCGGAGTTTGAGGCCAAATTCGCTCAGCTTCATCAGGCAAAACATGCACTATGCGTAAGCAACGGCACAATAGGTCTTGTCGTTGCGTTGAAAGCTGAGGGAATTGGATTTGGAGACGAAGTTATTCTCCCATCGTACACATTTATTGCCACAGCATCTGCAGTAATGGAAGTCGGAGCGGTCCCGGTTTGTGTGGATATTGATCCTTATACCTGCTGTATCGATGCAGCAATGATCGAACAGGCAATTACCCCCCGGACCAAAGCCATTATGCCTGTCCATGTAGCTGGGCAACCTGCCAATCTGGATGCCATTTTGGCAGTTGCCAAACGGCATTCTCTGGTTGTAATCGAGGACAGTGCGCAGGCACACGGGGCAGAATGGAAGGGTCGAAAAGTGGGAGCCATAGGCGATATGGGATCGTTCAGCTTCCAGAGCAGTAAGAACCTGTCATCCGGTGAAGGCGGGATCCTGGTTACAAATGACGACGAACTCGCTCACAAGTCATTCTCTTATCTTAACAGTGGTAGACCGCACAAAGACGCAGTCGATTTCATCCCGGTCGTCGGTCAGAATTTCCGTATAACAGAGTTCCAGGCTGCTTTACTTATCTCACAATTGACCAGGTTTCCGGAGCAGTGTATAGCAAGAGAGGATAATGCCCTGTACCTGACAGAATTAATCTCCGACATAGATGGAGTCCAGGCACCGGGAGTTGACCCCGGAGTTACTAAACATGCCTGGCATCTTTTTATGGTCAGATTTAACCTTGAGAAATTCGGCGGCGCTGACTTGAGCCGTATATCAGAAGCCCTGGTTGCAGAAGGGATCCCTATGCGTAAGGGCTATGTACCACTCTATGATTCACTTGTATTTACCAAAGGCGAAGCATCGTGTATCAAAACTCCCTGTCCCGAATGCGAAAAAGCGTGCAATGAGATCCTGTGGATATCTCAGAACATACTGCTTGGATCACATCAGGATATGGAAGACATCGCCATGGCACTGCGAAAAGTATCTGAAAATGTGGGAGAATTACAATGATCGCTGGTTATGCATCTGTTGAGCTTACCCCTCCTCCAGGACTGGAAATGTGCGGGTATGGGTATTATCTTGGACGAATAGCCAAAGGAGTCCACGACCCATTATTTGCGCATGGACTATATATAGAGGAAGCAGACGACAAGTTTTTGTTGATTTCCTGTGATTTTGAGGGGATGTCTGTTGAGACCTGCGATGAAACCAAACAACTTATAAAATCCACATTAGGTCTTACTCCGGAACAGGTGATGATCCACTGCACTCACACACACTCCGGTCCGGCACTTGCCAAGACACGCGGCTGTGGGAAGATGGATCCTGAATATGTTTCCACTATCCCCGGCATATTGTGCTCTCTGGCTGAGAAGACAGTTGCATCAACTTCGGATGTGGAGAGTGTCGGCACTGGCAATGCACAGGCTCCAGCACTAGCATTCAACAGAGTATACGGCGAAGCCGGTCCGATGGATGAGACTGTGCGCGTGGTTGTATTCCAAATGCAAGAGGGTGATCCCATCGTGCTGGTCAATTATGCCTGCCACCCAGTCTGCTGTGGAGTCAACGACCAGATATCTGCTGACTATCCGGGTGTGGTAGTAAAATCTCTCTCAGAACGAGGCTATAATCCAATATTTGTAACCGGTTTCTGCGGAGATATAGACCCGCCACGGAACCGCGGTTATGAGCTTGTGGAGAAGACTGGCAAAGGAGTAGCTGAAACGGCACTTATCGCCATTGAAAATGCTAGACCTGTTGAGATCAACAGCATCAATGCTAAAATATCTATTGCAACAGCCAGACGTGTCAATACTACACCTGAGGAATTAATAACTGAAATAAAGACAGCAAAAAACACGCTTGAAGGGAATCCATCAGACGGACATGCACTCTGTTACCTCAGTTGGGCCGTAGACACTCTGAATGCAGGTACCTGCAAGGATATCCAAGCCCCTGTTCAAGCTGCCGTATTAGGAGATGTTGCACTGATTGGATTTCCGGGAGAGACATTCACTACGTTTGGATTGATCCTGCGTGAAGACTTTCCGGATCTCACATTGCTTACTGTAAATGAAGCCAACGGCGTCATTGGTTATATCCCACCCGTAGATGAGTTCGATAACAACGGATATTCTGTAATAGAATCCTGCCGAATATATGGGGAATATACATTCGCCAGAGGGTTCGCCGAGGAAATATGCAGTGAAGCATCATCTTTGTTGAAGTCTATGGTTCAATCAGGTGCAGAAGCTTGAGTGCCTACTCATCCGAAGTCAGATTCCGGGGTGCCTGGCGGCCGTATCAGCAGAGAGTGCTGGACAATATGGATGCGTATCTGGACGGCAACTCGGTCCATATCGTAGCTGCTCCAGGATCAGGAAAGACAGTTCTGGGACTTGAAATTGTATTGAGACTTGGAAAACCCGTTCTGATACTTGCTCCGACGCTGACTATCAGAGACCAGTGGGCAAACAGGTTCACCGAGTTCTTTCTAGCGGAAAACAGTCCAATCCCACAGTATGTCAGTAGGGATATTAAGAAGCCTGCTCTGATTACCATCAGCACGTACCAGGCACTCTACTGTGCAATGGCATCAAGCGTTGAACTGGACGAAACCGAATTAGAGGAATCGGATTCAGAAGCTGAAGAACCTGATCATGGCAATGACTGTTTGATTTTAAATGGGAATAAAGACGAGTTCATCGCAGCACTTCAGCAGTCTTGTATCGGCACCCTGGTTGTGGATGAAGCCCATCATCTACGAAACGCATGGTGGCAGAGTCTGGATGAAATTCGAAAGGGAATGGATTCTCCCACTGTTGTTGCACTGACAGCTACACCTCCATATGATGTGTCTGATATTGAATGGAAGCGTTATAACGACTTATGTGGAGCAGTCGATGCTGAGATTTCAGCTCCAGAGTTAGTATTGGAAAAGAATCTTTGCCCTCATCAAGACTACGTTCATCTGACAGTTCCCACTGCTGAAGAGCAGAAAAGTATTCAGACATTTCGCGATGAAATTGATAAACTGACCTCAGATTTGTGCACGAACGAGTTCTATATTGCTGCTCTTGAAAATCATCCATACCTTGAAGCTCCTAAGACTCACATCGAAGAGATCCTGGAAAACGCTGAGTTTTTCTCAGCATTGACTATTTATATAAACCATGTCAGAGGGAAGATTCCGGAGAATCTGGTTGAAGTGCTCGGAGTCTCCGGTAAGAAGCTCCCCCGGCTTGATACCGATTGGCTGGAGATTCTTCTGAATGGCAGTCTGTTTGAGCAGGATGATGATTTAGAAGATGGACTGCGGGATATCAAGAAAGAACTCTCTCGGATCGGCGCCATTGAGCGGAAAAGAGTCTATCTGACCAGCACACCAAAACTCGACCGTCTCCTGGTTACAAGCATGAGTAAGCTTAACAGCATAGCCCGGATTGCTGAAAATGAATATCATGCAACAGGGAGTGACCTGCGGATGGTCATCTTGACTGACTTTATCCGCAAATCCGAACTGCCGTCTTCGCCAATTGATTTAAAACCCATAAAATGCACAGGTGCAGTTCCCATCTTTGAAAAGCTGCGTAGAGAGATGACACCAAAGGCAAAGATCGGAATGCTGACTGGTTCTCTTTCGATTATTCCAATTGAAGCTCAGAATAAGTTCAATGAACTCTGCTCGGAAGCAGGGATAAATGACTCCGATATCGGGTCTGTTCCACTAGCTGTTGACGGGAACTATCTTCGTGTATCGGCATCAGGTAATGCCCAATCATCACTGGTTCAGGTAATTACTGACTTGTTCTCTGAGGGATTTATCGAGGTGTTAATTGGCACTAAGTCTCTCCTTGGGGAAGGCTGGGATGCTCCGGCATTAAATGCGCTTATAGTCGCCAGCTTTGTGGGTTCGTATATGCTCTCCAACCAGATGCGTGGGCGGGCAATCCGCACCCAGTCCGGCAATCCCGACAAGACAGCCAATATATGGCACCTGGTATGCGTTGATCCAACCAGCAGAAGAGGAGGGCACGACCTCTCGCTGCTAACCCGCAGGTTCAAGGCTTTTGTAGGTGTATCAATCGACAAACCTGTCATTGAAAGCGGCATTGGACGTATGGAGATCCCCAAAGCCCCTATAACTGATTACGATATAGAACAGACCAACCAGCGGATGATCGGATCTGCACAAAACAGAGTTGCTCTGCGATCAAAATGGGAAGAGTCACTGTTCAAGAATGTTGTCTATAAACGTATGGCAGATTCAGTGCGGTCTGAAAAATCCATCTCACCAAGAGAATATGTGTTCAACAATTCACTGGTTCACCTTTTCTGGCAAAGTTTGAATTGGACTGGATTTATATTGACACATACGAGAGATACCATCCCAACGTTGTTGCATATGGGTGATGGTCCAGGCAGCCAGTCTTTCCTGGCATTCGGATTCGCGGTGGCTGGATTGACTACAATCCCGGCTTGCATAAAGTCAGTGATATTGGCAGTGAAGCACTGGCCTCTGGACTGGAGTATCAGACAGATCGGTCTTGCGCTGCTGAGGACTCAGTGTGATTGTAAGCTGATCACTACTCCCTACCAAAAACTGACCGTTTCCTGTATCAAGGATGACGGCAGTGTATCCTGTGCTCTTATCGGTGGAACTGCGCGAGAGTCTGCAGTCTTTGCTGATGCTCTGCAAGAGATACTCGATCCTGTGGACAGCCCAAGATTCATTATAGAGCGCAGGATGCCACTTGGTATATACTCTACACACGACTATCACGCGGTGCCTCAGGCCATTGGCAGAAAGAAAGAATGGGCTGAGACTTTCGAGTTGTATTGGGCTAAACATGTGGGCCCATGTAACTTATTCTATACCAGGACCATAGAGGGCAGGTTGATCCTGTTAAAAGCCAGGGAGTCAGCGATGTCCGCAAGCCTTGCAAAAACTTCAGAGCGAGTCAGCTGCTGGAGATGATGTTCATTGGAGGATCAGATCAATGTTAACAGATAAAAAATCCATCACAGAGTTCAATATCGCCCCTTTCGCGCTGCCAAACTGTGCTCCTGACGAACTGCGCTTTGAAGAACCCAGGGACATTAACCGGGTGGTTGTAACTTTTGAGTCCAATCCTACCGGTGAGATAAGGTTGTCATACCAGCGCAATACCTGGCCGGAGCGGCGGATAGAGAAAGATTATAGGGGAGTAGACAATGCATTGACATTCGGATGGGGAGCTATTGACGATTGGTTCAATACGCCCTGGCACGAAGCGTCTACGATCATTCATAAGATAAATGACAGGTCATTTGAGATTACTTTCAAAGGTTTGTCTGCGGAAATCCCAGAAAGTACAGATTATGATGTCACATTCCGCCGTACAAATGGATTGAAGATAGACTCAGACGCAAAAATAGAGAATATTGAAGTTTATACACGCTGGAAACCAGTTGTAGCTACTCTGGAAGTTCGGCTGGACTGCGGAAAGAAGACTGTAGGTGAATGCATTGATGTCTCCGGATATAATGCGGTTATCGAATCCATGTATAATGCATCCGACCGCACGTTGACAGTTGGCGTCCTATATGTAAAACCAGATCTTGAATACTCTTTCGACAGCGGGATTGTCTCTTTTGATCTGGGGCACGATAAGTTTAGCATCTCTCTGCGTTCCCTGGATGATCAGGGGCCTATATGGTATGAAGAAGAAGGGATTTTCATCAAGTGGGCAGATGCTTCAACAAGCTTTGAAGACTACCTGAAAAGCATTGCAGGCAAGAAGACATACAGCGAAGAAGTTGCAGCCACATACGACCAGGGATTGGGTGGTTCTATGTATGGTCAGCCAAGGGCGCACCCGACGGCACTCAGTATAGGGTGTAAATATGCCAGGCAGCGGTTCTGGGTAGAGTATAACGGGGATATTGTTCTGACGAAATGGAATATGGATTGGGCCAAGATGTGCGATACACCCCGGTATAAAAACGAAGCTGATGGCCGTCTATTCTTTGGATTAGAACGATGGAGGAGCATGGGCAGGTTCTCAGACCCGGCTCCGGTGCTTGCACAGAATGACCACTTCCACAAAGACGGAATAGTCCTTGAGCAGAAAAGCTTTGCAGTGCCATTAATCAAGAGCATTTCAGAACCGCTTGTCGCTGATGACAGCATTATTGCGCTCCTCCGGTTCAGGTTCCGCAATGAAAGCCTCGCCCCGGTAGTTGCAGAAATTCCTATCGAATACTCCAGTAAGTCCGAAAGGTCGAGTAATCGCTGGGGATACAGCCACTGGCACAAAGGAAGCACCGACTACCTTGTCCCGACCAGCGAGCGTGAGAAACTTACAATTACAAAAAACAGTGAGGTTCCGTCGCTTGCTTTAGCTGTCAGTAAGTACAACGACCAAGAAGTTATTAGATTCGCACTCGATACCGGTATGGAGATTGTCGAGACTGAAAATGGTCTGATTCTAAGTAAGAAACTCGAACCGGGTGAATCATGCGAAGCATTGCTCAAAGCGCCATATATCGTGCTGGACACAGATGATGAACTCAAAGCGCTTGATAATCTTGCATTCGATCAGTCTTATAAAGAGCTCCGAGAGTTCTGGATAGATGAAGCAGCAAAAGGCGCCCAGTTGTATACACCTGAAGCAAGATTGAATGATCTATACCGCACCTATATATCCCATATCATGTCTGCTGATGTTGCTATGAACGACGAACCGTACCTGGTCAACACATCAGTCGGATCGTCTACTTATGGTAACTTTACAAATGAATCTGTGATGATTATGCAGGAGCTTGATGAGCGAGGTTTGCATGAGGAAGTCCGCAGAAGGCTGAGTGTCTACCTCAAATATCAGGGGCAGATCGGTTTGAAAGGCAACTTCACCGACCACGATGGAGTCTTTTTTGCAGCTGGAGGATTCGAACACGGTGACAGTTACAGCCAGCACCACGGATGGGCGCTCTGGCACTTTGCAGAGCACTATTTTATGACACGCGACGATAAATGGCTCGGAGATATTGCAGATCAGCTTATCAAAGGTGTCGAATGGGTCTTCCGTCAGCGCAGAAATACAATGACCAGGCTACCGCACTCTAGAGGCTGGGAGCATGGATTTATCCCGGCTGCCAGTCTTGAGGATGTTACAGATTATTTCTACTGGCTGACTCCCAACACTGTCAGCTGGAAGGGTGTTGACAGAGTAACAGCAGCACTCGAGGCTATCAATCATCCGGAAGCAGGTCGATTGCGCAAAGAGGCTGATGAATTCAGAACGGATCTGATTAAGGGATACGAGACTGCGCGTCAGCACAGCCCGATCGTCAGGCTCAGAAATGGGAAGTGGGTGCCTCATTATCCCAGCAGGTTATACGTCCGTGGCAGAGATGTGGGCTGGATCAGGGAAATACTCGAAGGTTCTGTCTATTTACTGATTCTGGGTTTGTATGACCCGAACAGCAAGCAGGGTAAATGGATAGTGGATGACTTCCAGGACAACCGTTATCTGAGCAACAACTATGGTTACCCGATCCCGAATCTAAAAGAGTGCTGGTTCGATTTCGGAGGATTCTCCTGCCAGCCGAACCTTCTGCCGGGGTTGATGCCTCATCTTGACCGCGATGAACCGGAGCTGTATATCTGGATGTACTTCAACGCGTTTGCTGCAACCTACCGGGAAGAAACAAATGTGATGGTGGAGCATCCGCACCCGATACTTGGACACTCCAACTCAGCCTGGGTCAAAACAAGCGACATGGCAAACTCTATGAAGTGGCTGCGGTATATGTTTGTATATGCTCCGGATGATGAGTTATATATCGGTAGAGCAATACCCCGCGAATGGCTAACTAGCACGAAACCAATAGGTGTCAAAGGAGCAGCAACCAAACAGGGTGATATTAGCGCCATATACACAGCATATCTCGCAGCAAAATCTATCAAATTGGAAGCTGATCTCGACTTGCGCCAAACGCCAGTCAAGATCAGCGCCAGGTTCAGGCATCCGGAAAAGCTGCCGATAGTGAGTGTAAAGGTGAATGGAGAAGCTTGGACCAAGTTTGATCCTGAGAAGGATGATGTGGATATTACAGGATTAAGCGGTATGCTTACCATAGAGGCTTACTATTGATGTTTTAGGTAGCATATTGTCATCCTGATCCCCCAACTTGGGGGATCAGGATGACAATATGCTACATTCATATATGGGCTTATATTCGCATTAAGTGAACAATATTGGGGTTATTCACAGTTTTCTTTCACCCTGCGCAAGACTGAATAAGCCGGGACTGAGCCAGGTAGCAGGACTGTGTCCTGGTTGTTGGCGTGGTCTGATTGACCTTTATCCTTGATATTTATTGGACTTGGAAGCGTGTATTCGGATACGCCTTGCGGAGATAATAGCTCCAGCGTCTCTCCTGCATTAAGAGTATTCTTTACAGTGCAGACTCTGCTGCTGTTTAACATGTCCTCGTCTGTACTTGCAACCATTACGGATGTAGAGTTATATGTATCTTTAGCAGTTTCGTAGTCATCCGGCGTGATCTTGCCTTTCATAAAACCTTCAGAGTATCCCCTGTTGTTTACGCGACTGAGCTGCTTCCAGATTTCATCTTCCGGGATTGATTTACCGTCTAAAATACTTCTGTATATGGACATTACTACAGCAGTATAGTGGACATTCTTCATACGCCCTTCAATCTTCAGCGAAGCAACACCGGAGTCTACCAGTTCAGGTATATAAGAGAACAGGGCAAGATCGCGGCTGTTGAACAGATACAGGCCTCTTTCATCTTCAAACACCGGCATATATTCACCCGGGCGCTTCTCTTCCATAAGGGCATAGTTCCACCGGCATGGTTGAGTGCATTCTCCACGGTTAGCCATTCGACCCGTCAGGTAATCACTGATTGCACATCTACCTGAGTAGGAGAAGCAGACTGAGCCGTGTATGAACACTTCTGTTTCTACACATTCCCCCTCTAGATTGCTCTGTATCTCTTTTATCTGGTCCAGCGACAGTTCCCTTGCAAGGTTTACTCTTTTTGCTCCGAAATCCCTATATGCCAGCACAGCCTGGCTGCTTGTTGTATTTGCCTGGGTACTTACATGGATCGGAGTTCGAAGCTTGAGTTTGTTGATCTCGCGAATGACTCCCAGATCGGAGACTATAAATGCATCCGCTCCCATTTCATCCAGTGCAATGACAGTGCGCATAAGCTCATCGTATTCGTTGGAGAACGCATAAATATTGAGGGTTATATATCCTTTGCGGCCGTTTTGGTGGAGGATTTCCAACCCTTGACGGGCCTCTTCGAGGGTGAAATTTCCTGCAAAACTGCGCAGTGAGAAGTCCGTAACGCCAAAATACACGGCATCAGCGCCATACGCCACTGCCCACTTCAGTTTCTGCATATTCCCGGCAGGTGCCAATAACTCTGCCCTGTTAATCGTCAATTTCTATACCCCCAATGTAAAACCACTTCCATGCTAACAGGAAGCAGGATGGGAGCGCAATTGTGGGAAGCAAAAAGGAAATTATAGGTCTATTTTACAAATTCAATAGTCGGGTAAGTCTCATACTGGTGGAATGCTATCTGCTCAAGGCCAACCATCTGGACTATTTCGTTTCCGTAAGGAAGCTGATACGAATAGTTGTAACGAGCGATCAGGAACTGCCAGCGGTCTCCAGGTACTGGTCCTCCTCCTGTTTCGTCGAATGCGCTCATTGGAATTCGCACTTCCACAGTCCAGCCTTTGTCTTCATCTTTCCAGTTGTTCAGTGTGCCATCAATCCTTACAGCTGTCTGCATTCCTGAATGATATCCCTCGAAACGAAGATAACTTCCTGCGCCTTTTTTTGCTATAAATAAGTTCCTTGTAACATTTTGCGGCATTACGTGGAGTTCGTAATATCCAGGTTTCATGTGATATGGTTTGAAAAACATCTCGAAAATATCATCCAGGCCTTCATTGAAAGCGGACTCATTTGTTGTGGTCATGCCTAATACATCCGTGTCATCCATTTCTGCACCCACATAGATGTAATTGTCGTCATACAGCAACCTTGCCCTGGTCTTCTGAGTCTCGTAATGGCCTGGAACTGGCTTACCTTTATCTTCATCCCAGCTATTCCCTTGCCAAAGGTCTGAGATCACTTCTGCTTTTTTCCATGCTTCATCATCCAGAACACCATCCAGTTTTATCTCTGAGTCAGCTCTATAACATTTATAAACGCTATTCTTATTCCATTTCCCCTTCGGAGCAGACCTTTTCTCATAATCTCTTGCAAAGCAGGAATTGGAAAAGATTAATAGTATTACTAACGCGACGAATATTTTGCTCATATCTGTTCTCCAATCAGAGCTTTATGTCAGTGATGGTATTTGGATGCACTGTCACTGGCACATCATTGCCATTGTGCCTGACATCAATCTTGATCTCACTATTATTCGTATTCAAGAATAGGAATCTGTTTACACTAATCTGAGTGCCGAAAACGCCATCTTCTTTGACCTCGGGGAATGACAGCTGAAGCTGTGTCAAGGTCTTTGTCAGTTCGGATGCCAATGATGCCCACCCACTCATTCGTATAATACTACCCTTACCTAGAGCGCGTCCGTTTGGTGTGTTGCCGAACAAGGATTTCTCTGGTTCCAATGTTCCTTCAACGCTTGTTATCTTGGGCACATCCATTACGATCACTCGTCCACCGGACTCTATCCAGGCAGCTATGCGTTTTGCGTCTGCAGGCTCCATAATACTTCCGTGTGCAATAACCAGGATTCTGCTGTGTTTGAGGGCACCCGTTCGGAGCATCGATTCGTCGATATAGTCGTGATCTACAAAGTCTCGCAGCCTGGCTGCTTTCTCGAGGAATCCTCCCCATTGCACTGTAAGTGCCACATTGGGATACCAGAGAGCTACCGGAACAATTGGTTTTTCAACATGGAACAAATATTGGAAGTGTTTCTGCTGGGCTTCCATTGTATCTCCGGAGTTTATTATATTTGGAATATAGTCGTGAAGCTGATTTGCACCGGATGCAGTTGCATTGTAGATACGCACGGGAATGCCGTTAATGTCTTCAGGCCCGGCTGGTTCAAAGCTGAAATATGCTCCGTAATGCTTTCCTGCTGAAGCAACCCACCTGGTTATCATAAAGTTGCTGGGGTAATGCGATGCTTCATTGGTTATTCGGACACCAGCTTTATGTTTAGCTGCAACTCTGCATTGCTCTGCAAAGTTTGAACCGTGTTCGGGAGGAGCATGTCCGCCAGTGCAGAGGTATATGGGGTCAGTTGGGAAGTATTTACGGGTGATCCCCATCCACCAGTCGGCCCAGTTGGTCATTGATTCTCGATACCAATCAACAAAATCTATCCACTGACGCTTGGTTCCAGCGGGAGCAGTGGGCACAGCTATTTTGAACTGCTCGAACTTTTCACCTCTTGCCGGGAAGTCCACCTTGTCGATAGAACTGATGTTTCCACCCCAGGCCTTATTCAGAGTAGGAATGGTCTTGTAACGTCTGGTTATGAACTGTCTGTAGCTGGCAAGTGCATAAGGATCATCACACCAGAAACCAGGATGGTTGTGGTATTCACCCGGGATATCGAATGTCCAACCACCACCAGTCACCGAATATATTGCTTCACCAAAATCCCCCTGGATTCCAAGCAAAACAGATTCTATTACTCCGGAATCTTTATAGCGCTTTGCAAACTCACCAATAAACCGGTCAACCCACTTTGGCAAATTTGGGTTCCACAAGGATTCTATCTTGCTGTCTGTTCCATGTTCCAGGCACCTGCAGGGGATGTGCTCTTTACTCTGCCGGAACCAGTTAGGCGTGGAGTATGCAGGACTGAGGATAAGAAATGGCACCCATTTCAGACCGGCATCTTTCAGAATAGCCACTTGCTTGTCCCACTTCGACCAGTCCCACTTGCCTTCCCCGGCACCTTCTACCGATTCCCAGGTCACATAGCTTTCGACACTGGTAACACCAAGAGATTTAAATAGAATCGCCTGAGCTTCATCTGCATCGTTGCCAAAGGTATAAAACATATCAGTTTTCTTCGGATTTGCATTAATATGCTGCATAAGTCTGTCTTTGTCACTGCGAACTGTGATCTGAGGCTTTTCCGTATAAACCTCGATACGGGACAGCGCAATATTGGCTCCCGGAAGTGCCAGCCTGAAATCCGCTCCTGCGTTTTGTCGTCCTGTGAACTGAGCCCTTGTAATGTGTAATAGAGTGCGCTCCCAGGCCTTGGCAGGAGTAGTCAGGAAACCACTACCCAGCAGGTATGCGCTGGAAGGAGAGTTGTATTCTATGCGGACAGAGCCCATATACTGGTCATAGAAATCCACAACCAGATAAACTTCCGTTGGCAGCTTATCGCGCAATGCCGGGGAGAATCGAAAATACAGGTAGGAACTCTCCGGGTCAGTGCCTTTCCTAAGCCGTACAATATCCCTGCCTTCAAAGCTGAGACTATCAAATCGTCCATCCGGAGCATCCATCAGTTCAAGCCCGTTGGCCTGGCCAGGCGTAAACGTTGCGAACGGCTGGGAAAAGCAAGGCGCCGCCATTAACAAGACAATAATCACCAGCAGGAAATAACGCATACAACAATCCTTCCTGAAACAGAAACTATAGACTACTTTCTCAGTCTGATCAACACTCCACCACCAGGTGGTAGATCCAATCTGGCATTACTACCTTCCGGACTCTTTACCCATTGCCGAGTAGGAGAGTGGAAGATATCCAATGTTCCGGGACCGGTTATTGTCGTCGTCAAAGGATTCTTGTAGTCCAGATTGACTACCAATACATGACTTATCTGCTTTGCAGATTTGCCGAAGCATCCAAGTAATAAGTTGTGGGAATTGTCCACTTTGAATGGACTATCAGCAGGAAGGGCTACTCCTCCATATGGAATGTGACGCTCAACCAAACGGTTCCAGTAGGCATCTTCATCTATCTTGATATCGTCTTTCAGGAAATTCCACCTTTTATCATCGAGATTTCCCAGCTTTGCGTGAGGACCTGCATGGTAAGCTTCGATCGATTTTAGTGGCTGCAATTCAGTCGCTATGGCTTTAAAGTCGCGGTTGGTGCGGGACACCGACCAGTAGTTTGGCTTTGGAATCTTGCTATCCGGAGCGTCCGCGAAGAATCCACTCAGTTCCGGGACATCCAGGCGGTCGTTATAGATATACCAACACAATCCCTGCCCACCATATGCGAGCGTAGTGTAACTGAGCCAGCGCATCTCATGTTCTGTAGGCCAACGATACCCCAGGTTCTCGTGAGCTATTGCCTGAGTGATGTTGATGAACGGTATTCCGGCTTTCATTGCAGCTTCGCGCATCAACATTAAATTGAGGAAATAATAGACTCCATCACCCTTAGCCATAAATGGATAGAAATCATAACTGAGCACGTCAGGATGAACAGTATCTATAAACTTCATCAATGTTGCACGATAGGGAGTAATAGCGTCTCCATCTGGTACCCCCAATACCGGGAGCAGATTAACTACCGAAGGCTTCGTTGGGTCGTGTTTACGCAGGTATGCCACTACCTTACCTATATTCTCGAATTTGTCAGGACTGGGTTCATCAGTGATCCAATATCCATATGTTGCAGGATGATCTGACCAGATGAGTTTGGCATCCAGTAGTTTAACCTGATCTGGATCGCTCATATTCATGTTTTCAATAGCAGCCAATGCTCTCATACCGTGGCGGTAATAAACATCAAGCTCATCTCTGCTGTATGCCCATCCTAGATTCCAGCCACCAGCTACCAGTTGAGATACAGTAAGATCATTGACGTAATTAAAATAACCTGGTCCTGCAAAATACCAGACTATTGGGTCTCCGATCCGCCATTTTGAACCCTTCGGGGCAGCAGACGCTGATGTATACGTTGCCAACTGAATTACAAGCAGGACCAAGATTAACAGAACTGGTTTGTAATAACTCATTACCTGTTCTCCTGTTTTAACTATGATTAAGAGACTTTAGCGTGGTTCAATCAAATATACGTGAGCAGCTAAACTTGCAAAGTTATCTGTCAGAGCACATCCGGACTGCGTATTTGTCAGGGCAATCTGCCTTCGGCTGCCAAGTTTTACGTTGCCTTGTGCATCTTCATCAAGGACACTGACTCTTGTTCCGGCTTGAAGTTTCAGGTTGCTGAGATCAAATGTAACTGAACCAACACCGACTGGATCATAAACTGCGTTCTGGGTGCTGTTGACGGCAATCAGGGTGTATTTACCAATGCCTTTGCGCAGAATTGAATCTATCCTTGGTTCACTGCACTTATAGTTTTTGAGGACTGTTGACTTCTCCAACAGATAGGGGAAGAGCGTATGCAGACTGTTAACAGCAGTAGTAACATCCTGCCAATGCTTTGGATTTCTTTCAGGATAACTGTTATGCGCATAGAACATAAGACCCTTGGCATCCCGAGTCAGAGCCAACAGAGAGAGTAAACGTATCTCCTCAACACTCGGTTCACGGATGTTGTCTACCCACTGTCCAATTTGGACGACTGCCCATACCTGCGGCATAGGAGGGTTTCCGACCTGCCCGGCTTTACGTATATCCATGTCATTCGCAATCACGTGAAGAGGCATCTGCCGGGCTACCGGGTATGGATCAGGAGCCATTATATCAACCGCATAGCGGTATTTCACGTCAGTTGCCGAACAGGAAGGGATAAACGTTGGGTGCTTGGTATCCTGGCTTTTCATGAACCGGTAGACATCCAACATATCCTGCACAGGTAAATTGATAGTTGATGGTTCATCAATTAAATACCAGGCGATCAACGCCGGATGATTCTTCCAGACGGCCATATTTGCTTTAAGCTGTTGTTTGAGAGCAGCTAGAGCTTTCGCTCTATTTTTAACCGGCAGAGAGGTGTTGAGAGAATATGGCTGTCCTCCTCCAACAATGGCTTTCAGACCGACTTTTTGGCATGTATCCAGAAACTTTATGGTACCCAGCCGAATCTTCTCCGGTGTCGTTTCTTCAATTACATCACCGTTGGCTTTTTGATGCCAACCTGGTTTTGAGACTTTCATACCGTAGAACTGCATTGTGTAGGTCTGCAGCATATTGAACCCGGCATCTTTGATGTCTTTGAAACGCCTGAGGTTATCGGCTTCAGTGACTCCACCGCTATACAGGCTTTCCTTGTGAGTCCCGGAAGCCTCGTCTATACCTATGCAGCTATAAAGTCCAAGCGGGAAGAACGGTTTTCCATCAACAACCATATTGCCGTTCTTGTTGAAGGAAGTAACCTTCCACTGCTGAGCGAATGGAGTCGGTTTTGGAATCTTGACTCTGGCATTTGCTGAAGGAGGTGCTTCGGCATTGATAAGTGCTGGTGCATTGTTGCCGATTTCCACGTTTTTCATATCAAATTTAATCTTGGTACCTGAGTTAACTTTGGATGTACCAACTGATATGAAGATTTCACTGACATCTGCTATCTTTTCTGCAGAGGTCACATTTACGAAATCGCTCCAGGCAAATCCCAAGTCTTCTTTCTTACATGCAAATAGAGACCATACCCCTGCGGGTATAGGACCATGTTTGACAGCTTGCCACCAGTTACCGTTCTTATCATTCAGCAGGCAATGGATACTATCAACTCCCTCAGTCACCCTGAAATTGAAAGTGATATACTTGAACTTTTCCCAGGCAATACCATCCGGAAAAGATCTGCGAAAACCTTTGTTACACCATGTTGTGGTGCTGGAATCATCGAAATCCGCAACAATCATTCCCGGCTCTGTGCCAATACTGACCAAACATCCCGAACCATAGGGCTGCCAACTTGTCAGATCATTCTGGTTTGAACTGCTGCTGTATGCTGACTGTCCGAACGATGCGCTTGATATGAGCAGAGCAGCTGTAAGTGCAAGGATGAATATCGTAATTCTCAATACAAACTCCTGTTTAGAAAAAATGCTATCCTGTTCCAATATTGAATTTATTAGAACAAGGCTTCAGGTTGAGTAGTCTCTATTACTTCCAATGCTTAGCAAAGACATCTCTTACGTTATGGACCTGTTCCGTTGTGACATCCGTCCAGCGCAGACCGGTGTGGTCGACCGGGTTACCCATGCCAAGATACCCTTCCATTAAATGGGATTCACAAAACTGGAGCGTTGTTTCGATCGATTCCGTATCCCATGGGGAAATCGCAGCATCGCCAATACACAATACTCTCCGACCGGCTGCCATCTGTTCTTCCATATGCAGCAGCATCATTTTCATTGTTGCAGCTTTCTGTTGGGGATCATGTATCCAACCGAAATAGCACCACGGCAATAAACGCCAACGGTTTCCGGGCAGTGCATTTGGTACAAACAGACTTTCATACTGGGGGGGGTAGTAAACAACACCTAGTCGGCCCCTGTATTCCAGCTCATCACAGACACCTTGAGCAGTCTCCAAGTTGCGCCTCATATAATATGTGAACATGTCCAGTGCTTCAACTGAATATCTTAAGTCAATCGTCGCTCCCATATTCCTATACTGTGCAATATCCTGTTCACGGTATGTAACATCCGTTGCTGCAGGCAGTCCACCAACCTTTGCCGAATGATTTTCGTAGGCCTTGACTGCCATCTCCGGCATTATGCCCTCAAACTCCAGGAACAAATAGTCCAGATCCGGAAACATAATGAGTTGTTCTCTCAAAATCTGTGCGAGTTTGGAAGGATATGAATCGGATGTAAAATCAGCTAGAACGCAGGTGTCATCAGTTGCAGCGCAAGTCCTGACATCCCACTCTCCAAGCGAAGGCAAATCAGCCCATAAACGCTTTTCAAATGTATAGAGTTGCAGCATAGCTCCGGCAGTCATTTTTCGACTGTGGAGGTGATCGATTAACTCTCGGCCCCACTGGTTGTCGGTCCTGACATTCGAAGAATCAGGATGGTTGCGCAGATAAGGCAGCTCAGAACTGATTCCGTTAGTGTACCACTTTGTATAGAACGTAAAGTTGTTGAATGCCACCTCATTGGCAAGCCCGTCAATAAGGGCCTTGCAAGCTGATATGTCCGATTTCCAGAACGTTGATATACTATCAACCGTTGGGACCCAATGGTCCATAAAGCCTCTAAGCAAAATAGCACCTCCGCTGTAAATATATGTCTGCAGGACTCTATCGATAGTCGATTACAAGGAGTATTTTCTAGGTTGGGTAAACATTATCACCTGGCAGCGCCATGTGGTGGTCTCTTCCATTTCACTGGTTTATCTACCCGTTGTATCCATTCTTCGAGAGCAATATCGGTGTCCTTGATGGCTCTTATCAGTATTTCGCCGGCGGCTCTTGCGTCTTCCAGGGCATCGTGGTGCTGGAAAGTTATCCCCAGCCTGTCAGCAAGGTTTCTAAGGCCATAGCCGGTACCAGAGAACTCAGTCCACGCCCTGCGTGCAACTCTGACGCTGTCCAACCATATGCAGTCTAGATCAGGCATGTCGTATTTTCTGAAAGCTCCTGCAAAGGCTGTTCGGTCGAACGGTGAGTGACAGACCACGATACGGTTTTCCATAAGACGACGAATATCTTCGATTATGTCGGGAAGGCAAGGTGAACAGACTACATCTGCCTCCCTGATTCCATGCACAGCTATATTCATTGGTTCAAAACAGCACTCCGGATTGACCAGACTGCACCAGCGCTCCATTTCAACACCGTCAACATAACTGACTATCCCAATCTGACAGATGCTTGCCCGGCTTCCGTTGGCTGTTTCTACATCTACTGCAGCAAAATTCATTTACAATACATTCCTATTCCGGATAGTTGCCCAGTCTTCGCCATACATCTAAAATCATCTCGTATCTGGCCAGGCGCATTCCGGTGTAAACACAGTTGGATGTTGAGAAAATATACCCTCCGTCAGGCATTCCATTTTTCAGAGCGTATTCAGCTGACGCTATAGCATCCTCGTCACTGCCGGTGTCTAATAAACCGCAGTTTACATTGCCGATCAGGCAGACTTTATTACCAACCAAACATTTAACCTCTGCAATATCGACTCCTGCTTGAGGGTCAATCGAGTGCAAGGCATGAGGATTAGCATCAACAAGCTGATCCAGGATCGGCATTATATTACCGTCTGTATGTTTGATGGTATAGAACCCCATTTCTCGCTGATCTTTTATCAACCTGGCTAGATAAGGAGTAACAAACTCCGAAAATTGATTGGGGCTGAGAAATGGACCGGTGTTCAGACAATAGTCGGAGCAAAGAGCAAACCCATCGAGACCGCCGTGTTTCTTGAACGCTTCCGCTGTTTTCAGCGCCATATCGACAGCATGATCAGCTTCTGCCTTCACGCCGTCAGGGTCATCTACCAGCCTGAAACTGAAGTCCAGCATTCCGTTGCCATCAGGAATCCCGTAAGTTGCATCACCATGGATCATCAGGAAGTATTCATCCCCGCTCTTTTCCCGGATAATATCTATAAGCCTACATGTTTCTTCAAAACTTCCAGGATTCGGATGCAGGAAAATCGCACTGTGCTCAAATCTTTGCGCGGTCATTATGTACATGTTCGCAAGCTGCTCACGATGGAGCTGCCTCTCTTTTTCTTCCATCTGGTCCCATTGGCCGTAAGAACGTTGAGATGGATGGACCAGCCCGAAGGCTTCCATTGTGAGGAAAAATACCAGCTCAAATGTTGGTACTCGTCCAGTAAGTGGTTTGCGCTCCAGCGCAGCTATGTATCTTTCTCTGCTTGTCATCTATGCATTTCTCCGTGTCTATGTTATCCCCAATCCCCTGATGTAACTGCTGGATTGGGTAATTTGCGCTTTATCTCGTCCTCGCGGTATCCAAATCCTGCACCCGAGATAGTTGTCAGGTTGACTACTCCATCTGCTCTGGAATACAGGCCCGGGTGGATTTTGGCTTCCGCCAGTGATGCGTCCGGGTAGAACTGCATCGCATTGGTCTCAACTCCCATTATTGTGCCTGCATGTGCCGCAAGCAGGACGTGCGGAATCTGAGCAAGCATGGGATTTGTAAGGTCCTGTACCATCAAACCCATCCCATGTGCCTTCGCCCAACACAGACTCAAAAGCGCCCCGGTCTGAGTCTTGCACGTTTTCAATGCAACTCCATTCCATCCAAGCTGCCTGCCGTGCTTTACCAACTGCCAGTCATGTGCGCTCTCATCCATAAATAATGGTTTACGGGAAGAAACACTGTGAACGTCAATCGGGTTTTCCTCTAGTTCATAGGGAAAAGGTTGCTCCACATAGAGCAGCATGCCATACACCCGGGGGTATTCAAGCATCAGCCTGTCCAGTATATGGTTAACATATCCCGGGTCATTGACCATGCAGTTAAAGTCTGCTGACAGCCAGTCAACCTCTTCCTTAAGAGCAAGCTGCCCAACAACTACCAACCGGTCGAAGTCCCAGTCCGCATTATCTCCCCGCAGCTTGACCTTCAGGCATTTTAAACCATCTACTGCAATCCAGTCGGTTAACAGAACAGGATAACCGTCAGTCGGTTCTGATCCGGTTTGTTCACTGAAATGGATAAGGTCCTTGCCGCCAACCAGATGCCAGGCTACAAGCTCCTCCGGTACTGTTCTTACAAAATAGTCAGCCGGATATTTACCTGCGAACGATACACTGCTGTCTTCGGCAGGATTAATATATGACGATAGATCGTTGTTCATATACTTCGAAGTGTATGAGTGGTAGACAGGAACGTGGTTCACAATGCCATATGCATCATGTAAAGCAATATCAAAAGCGGAACAACACACTAGCGACGCCAGGTATGGCATCGGTTCCAGTCCTACTCGGCCAGCGTTAAAAGTATCCAGCAGTGCTCTGAGCTTTTTATGGATAAACGCATGCCCAACTTCTATCGCGTGTCCGGACTCATCAAACGAAGCCCACTCCGAAGCCAGCACCTTACAAAAATCCATTAGGGCTTGCTGCCGATCATCATATTGCAGAGCCCCTGGCCAGACCCAGGAAACACTCAGCGGTGTCTCACCCCATCCTTCAGCAGACTTACCTGCTGCGTTGCGTACTCTTAACTTGACGCGTGCACATGTAATGTGGGTGACGGTCTCCGCTCCGAACTTCAGCGGTATTCTCGTCTCAACCGGCAGAAAGTAGAGGCTAGTGGCAACAGGTTTAATATCTGTAGGTTTAGCGCTCATTGTAGTATCTCCTGTACCTGAGGATATCGAGTGTAAAGATTATACCACTATATACCAGATTCTAGCGCGCATTATTCACCAGACGTTGTTTTTGACCACAGAAGTGAGTAAAGCATAAGTAATACCAGGATATCGAAGATGATATCTATCCTCACATAATTTTTACCGATGGCGTGCGGACTCATTTGAATTGCTTCTGGCTTTGGCAGCAGCGGGGCCGTATAATGATTATAGTCGGCACTGAAAGCATTTGTACAACGAGCCGCAATGCTTCACCGAAAGGGTACTGGACCGGACCTAAAGAATATCAAAGATGAATCCGAAGTGGTATTCCAGGAAAACGGGGAACCCTTGAAAGTTGAAGTTGAACATATTCTGAACTGTGTGCAAAACCGACCGGACCGCAGAGTGTTCAGAAGATAATACAGAACAACACCAGCCGAAAACAATATATTGTATTGGTTCCGACTGGTGCCAAATATTTATTTATCCAGCTTATCCATTGGTAGTATGGATGTATCGACAATCCGGCTTACAGCAACATTCGAAGCGTTTTCGAAGGCTGCAGAAAGCATTGTGTTGTCAGAGACTTCATTTTTTGCGTCAGGCATCTCCGGGATGTTTGGACGTTTGTTCTCTCCACTGACTCTAAGCCGCAGTTCTTTGTAGACTTCACGCTTTTCAGCTAATCCTTTTACAGGAGATGAAAAAACAACTGTTCCTGACTTGTCGCTTTCCTGGCGAGTGTCATATATAGCTACATTTCCGCTGACTTCTACCTGTTCGATTTGGTCCACCTGGACCGTCCACTCCATTTCGTGGCGGTTGCGTTTGTTTTCATATTCATCATACTCGCGCTGCCATTTATTCATGTCATCCTCGTATTGCCTTTTAGCTGCACGATATTTATTTGTATCTCGTATAAAATTCGGATCATTGGGTCCAGTGTATATTTTTGGTCCCAGGAATCCATACTTTCGGTCATCTAAACTCGGTTCATGTGGCTCAGTGGGTTTTGCAGTAGAAAAAGCCGGATATGGCTCTGTGATTAGTTTCGGGTCTGTGGTGGCATAGGTTGTCTGCTGTCCCACGGAAGCCAGGCTCAATACAAGAAGCCCTCTGGAGTTGCTAAGCTTTTTCTTGATCTTCCCTAGATTGTCCTTAGATATGCCCTGGTCATCACCAAAGAGCTTATCTACCTGAAGTTCTTTTAAATCCTGATAACTTTTAGATTCAAATCCTGTGGCCGCAGAGGAGAGCGCAGCCAGCATTTTATTTGAAAAATCGTGCAGTACACCCGTGCCCTTTAGTGAGCTATCAGAAAACCGAACTACTACTGCCATTTGTCCATAATCTGAAAGATCACTGAATGGAGTCTTGGCAGCTGTAGACGGAATTGAGTCTATATCCTTATGCTTAGCTAGCATTTTCGAGACCAGTCTCTCACACGGAGCAATTACTGCATATGTTTTTACTTTCTTACCGCCGATTTCGACATCGCCTTTAGCTGCAATACCTTCGGAAATAGTGGCATCGCTGCTCAACCAGTCACGAATATTTTTAGGTACAGCTGGACTGATTTTTTCTTTAAAGGCTTTAGACTTTTGTCGATCGAGCACAAACATCAGGCATCGACCTTCACCACAGGATCCTTCCCAGGAGTCAATGCTGCAGAATGACTGGTCTACAGCTTGTTTGTTAGGATCAAGTTGATTGGCTACCCATTTAGCAGGGAGTTCCTCTTCACCTGTGCTGACGATGTCCAGCATTACAACATTGTAGAAGTGCAGCTTGCTGGGGACGCCGACCTGTTCACTGATTTTTGTGTTTAGTACCTTTGGTATCAGATCAAGCTCTTTTTCAAGCCAAGTCTGATTCGGCGCCATTACGAGAATAAGCCATCCGTTTCTGTAGCTGCGTTTATTACCAATAGATTTTTTAACAACAGCAGTCAGGACTTCGCTCTCATCAACAGCTGTGAGTGGTATCGGCAGCAGGTTGGCTTCGGCTTCGCTAATAGGTTTGCTGCGGTCAATAATAAAGAGCACATCGCCATCTGTCCTGAGATTATCCCGTTCGGTAATAAGCTGTGTGAGGGATATGATCTTGACAGGTGCAAAGTTCCAGTTCAGAAATGATCTGCTCAGTCGGTTAGTTTCGCCATTCGTTACAACAGTGATCTTGTGCTCTTTGAGAATTCTCAATGGGGTGACATCACCGTTGGCAGAAAATGCGAAAGCAAATATGAGAACAACGGCAATCACCGTTGACGCTGCAATCTTCTTCATTACCCTACTCCTCAAATAGTATACCCGCATCACTATGTGTGGTTTTATATGTGGCATAAGCCATGACGGGAAATGCCCGACTGGCATTAGGTAGCACAAAAAAACCAATGAAACAATGCAGGTTGTTATAGTCGGATTATACCATGTGTGCCTACTCTTTTCCATATATATATAGACGTATATTCTTTACCTGGCTTACCTGGGTAGATTTTTGCCATTATTTGGCTCACGGGTGTATGATAATATCACTTGCAGGTTACTTTATTTATTGGTTGATTTGGAGGTTATAGATGAAAATTTTTAGGATTGTACCAGTATGTGTTTGCCTTGTATTATTTTCTGTATGTTCGTCTGTCTGGTCGGCTCAGGCAAAAGACAAAACCAAACCGGTCAAAGCAGCCAAACCGATCAAGATGGAAACTGAAAAGGCAAATGATGGATTGGTTTCTGTGAAGGCTTCAGGGTTGCCTGTAAATGAGGTACTGGAGTCCGTTGCCAAGCAGGCAAAACAGAAATTGGTGATTGAAACAAACGTTACCGGTAATATAGATCTGACACTTGATAAGGTTTCATTTGACCAGGCTTTGAATAGCATCTGTACTGCTGCTAAACTGCAATGGCGTGAGGTCTATCTGGCAGCAGATTCAGAGTATCTCACGCAACCTGACAAGCTGGCTTCGATTGTCCGATTGACAACAGGTATTGGACTTCCCGATGTAGTTGTTAGCAAGTCTTCTGTGGGACAGACAGGAATTCATACCAGCGATAAGGTGACTGTGGATACTGCATATGCAGCTGTAATAGACCAGCTAAAGTTAGTGCCTGTTTATATAGTAACTAATGATCTGGGTGTATCTTCTAAAACCGGAGATCAGAGTAAAGTGGACGAGTTTATCGCTCTGTCTAAGAAACAGATGGATATGTTAATGAACATGTCTCCGGAGGACCTTGAAAAAGCTCTCCTGGCAAGTCTAAATCTTTCAGAGCAGATGGATCCTAGATATATGGCCAATGTAATGAGTGTCCTCATGAAGAGTGATCCTGCGGCTCTTCGCAGAGCAGTATCTCGACAGAATGATATGATATTCTCTATGAGTCAGGAAGACCGAAGAGCGATGATTAAGCTTGGAATGCAATTGCAGACCACGATGACTCCCGAACAAATGCAGATTATTACTGAAGACACTAAGGCTGTACTTGCTGATATTGAGGCTGAGAAGGGACGATAGCACGTGCTTAAAGTCACAGGTTTGGTAAAATACTACAAGAAAACCTTAGCCGTTGACAATGTGAGCTTTGAGGTCAGGAATGGTGAAATTGTAGGATTGTTGGGGCCAAATGGCGCCGGTAAGACTACCACACTGCGCTGTGTCACCGGTATTGTCCAGCCGAACGAAGGAATAATTGAAGTGGATGGGATTGACCTGGCCAAGAATGAAGCCGAAGCTAAGCGGCACATTGCCTTTGTTCCGGAGGTTCCTACTCCATATGAGATGCTGACGGTAATCGAGCACTTGCGTTTCACTGCAATGGCTTACGGAACTCTTGATGGCTTTGATGAACGTGCAGACCGATTGCTGAATCTTTTTGAGCTGACTCAGCAGAAGGATGATTTTGTATTATCTCTTTCTAAAGGCATGAAGCAGAAATTGGCCATCGCCTGTGCGTTTATCCACAAAGCCGAAGTGTTACTATTTGATGAGCCTTTGATAGGAATTGATCCCAAAGGTGCCAGGGAACTCAAAGACCTGATTGCTCAGGCTAAAGATGACAACAACTCAATCCTGATAAGCACCCATATGTTGGATACAGCAGAGAAACTCTGTGATAGGATAATAATACTGCAACATGGGATTGTTGTTGCTGAGGGTACTATGGATGAACTGCACGAGCGTGCGAAAATGGGTGATGACGCCACTCTGGAGGACTTGTTCTTGAGACTGACAGAGGAGACAGAGCAACTTGAAGTCACTCATCTACCTTGAATCCCGAATATTTATCAACTCGATCCGTAACCTTTCCCGGAGTCCAAAAAGGCTGATACCGGGACTGATATTCTTCGCATGGCTTATTGCAACAATTGCTAACCTGTGGCAGGTGAGTAATTATAACTCTTCTCACAGTTCCCCCCAGTTTGATGCCCTGCAAGCGATGCCTATAGGACGTATTGAGACAGGCGTCTTCGTTTTGCTGGCCAGTATATCTGCGATAATAATCTACAATGCATTCGATTCGGGAATAATGGCGTTTTCTATATCCGATGTAGACTTCCTGTTTGCAACCCCTATACCACGCCAGGATGTCCTGATGTTCAGGCTGCTAAAGGACTACTTGAAGTACACAGTCTGGGTCCTGCTTATGACCATGTTTATGCTTCCACTGATTTCCGCAGGATTTGGAGCGATAGGGTTGAGTCTGATGCCGGAAGGTTTGATAAGCTTGAGCGCAATACTCGCTTTGGTTTATCTGGTCGCAAATATAGCGCACCTCGTAAACATAATCTTCAGTTTTGGATTCCAGCGCATGCAGACTGCAGGTGTTGTCGTGAAATCCGTCATACTTGCAGTTCCAGCGATAGCTGTTGTCTATACACTTATTCAGTATTTCAGAACAGGAGATATTTGGGTCAGTTTGCTTTGGGCAGTGGACTCACCTGTGCCGCAGTACCTTTTCGCACCAGCTAAATGGACTGCCGGGTTGTTTTTAGCTCCGTTGATAGGGATGACTAGAGATGGATGGGGGCAGTTGTTTATGCTCTGGGTGCTGGCTGGTTTTTCATTCCTGATTTTGCTATCCAGACGCGAAAACATCTATGAACCTGCAATTCAGACCAGTGTGAAAACAGCCCAGCGCAGGTCGGCTATCAGTTCCGGGGACCAGATGGAACTGATTGTTAACAAACTCAGGGATAAAGGTGTTACCCGGCGTGGAATGGTTACGCTTCCATCATCGGCAAGTCCACTGGAGGCTGTATTTTGGAAAAATGTGCTTGTTCGGTATCGATCAAGCACCTTGAGAGTTATCTTCTCATTGCTTGCTCCCATACTCGTCGTGATTTATCTCTGGCAGGTAATTCCAGATAAACAGGTAGTAGTTTATTTGCCTCTGTTTATCGCATACATGTCCTTTGTTCTACCATTCTCTGTACAACCAGAGATGAGATCGGACCTGAGGTACGCTGCAGTAATAAAGAGCACTCCCGTTTCCGGTCTAGGGGTTATGCTTGCACAGGCTGCCTGCACTCTTCTTTATGCCGTACCGGGAATATTTGGTATGGGTTTGGCCTTCTGGTTTTTGATGCCCGCATCACGGGGAGAGTTATTGTTTGCCAGTTCCGTCACAGCTGTTTTTTTGCTGTTTTCTAATACTACGGCGTTTATGATAGCTGGTCTGTTATACCCAAACAACAAAGACGTTGCCCAGAACTACCTATGTGTAATTGTAGGCATGATATTTTCCAGTCTGATCTTTGTGCCGACAGTTATCATAGCATTATTCACGAAATGGTATCTGGGTCTCTCAATCACTGAATCCGCTGCAGCGGTTTGCCTTGCAAACGTAATATTAGGAGCAGCGGGAGTCACCCTCGCCGGACAAATATACCGTGCATACGAGCCATCCGGGGAATAGACGGGACGACTTCAGGTTTCAGGTTTCAGACTTCAGACATAAAATACCGTTCATCCTGAGCTTGTCGAAGGATGCATTATTTCATCCAGCGCATGGTGAACAGTATTCTCAGCCTGAAGCCAGAAGTCTAAAGTCTTCCCTTCTATCTCTCAGACATCATTTTTACTTTAACTACCTTAGCGCTGGCTACCGTACTGGCTACCGTAGGGTCCTCTATCAATGCTTCATAGTCCCAGTTTTGCTTTGGCAACCAGTTCATTGTCGTGGCAATAGCTGTGCCCAGTTTTTTACCGCTTGCATCGAACATATCGATTGTTACTTCTGCCAGCAGGACATCCTTGTTTGAGTTGTTGCATATCTGGCCTGCAATCGTTGGCAATCCTAATGAATTTAACTGCGGAGCACAAGATATAACAGTGTAGTTTTTTTCACTGGTTCCTTTATCTAGTGCTTTTACAACCGAATGTGTCATGTAGGCATTGATTCCCCAAGTCATCATGCATACAAAAATTACTGCGAGTCCCATCAATAATCCTCTGTTAACAGGAGCACTGTGTGCCGGTGTTAAAACAATTGGTGTTGCGTAGGATGAGTTCGGATTTTGGTATCCAGGAGGAGGTTGCCCGGGGCCTGAGTAAGGTCCAGGCTGAGCAAACGGTGACTCTTGTGCAGGTTGTTGTTGTGGTTGAGCTTTAGGTATAGCACTACCATCCAATGGCACACCACATTTAAAGCAGTCCTTGCGGCTGTCAGGATTTGGATATTGGCATTGTGGACAACTTTTCATTTATTTGCTCCATTCTCGCCTTATTGTGATCTTTTAACGGGTAATATAATAAACTCGAATGTATATTAGACGTCCTAAAGATGAATACCTTCTGTAATACTACGAATATAGTCAATATATCAGATATTTTACTTTGGACAGCTATTTGTTTCATATTAGTAATAATCTCCTGCAATTGGCCACAATATTTCTCAGATGTACTGATCTAATTCTTTTCCGTGATCTGTTGCATATGGAAAAAAATGGTGGAATAATATTAGAATGTGGATCGAGAACTTAGTGTCGTGGAAGGCACTTAGCCCGCATTATTCATGATTGACTCAGCTTTTGTCCCTACTGCCGGCCAAAAGCGAAGATTGGTGAATAATGCAGGGTAGAGTGTGTTTGAGGTAATTGATATGAAACGATTAGCGCTGAATGTGGTTCTGTTCATGGTTCTATGTGGAGTGAATTTACAGGCTGCACAGACGGTGGAGAAAGTCTGGGTGATCTCTGTTGGGGTCAGCAAGTATAACCAGTCTTTCCATCCACTACTCAAGTGTGCAGATACTGCAAAGGCATTTGCAGATGCGATACGAAAATCTCGTCCCTTGACTACCGAAGTGGTTTTGTTAACCACTGATGCTGAGGATGAAAATCTGCAGCCTACCAGCGTTAATGTTCTCCGCACTCTGGACAGGCTGCAAACCAGGGTTAAGCCGAATGACCTGCTGCTGTTCTATTTTGGGGGACATGGAGTCGAACAGAATGGTCAGCAGTACCTGCTTACCAGGGATGCAGACCTGAGCAGTCCCGACCTGGTTCAACGTAGCACCATCGCTCTTGCTGATTTGCGCAAACGTATGGATAGTCTCAACACAAATGGCAGACTCCTTATATTGGATGCTTGCCGTGAGACTGTAGATTCCTTGAAATCGAGTGGGGGAGTTGGAGGCTCTGCTGCGGTCTCCAAAGATTTCCTGGTTGCCGGGGCAGGTTGGTCTACTGGACAGGACAAAGCCAGCGGGACATTCTTTGGCTGCCAGGAGGGACAAAAAGTCTACCATGGCCAGGATGGATCTTTCTTCGGAAACGCTCTGGTAGAAGGCTTGAACGGAAAAGCAAAAGATGACCAGGGCCAGGTGACTGTGAAGTCGTTGTCGGATTATGTCAGTAAGGTTGTACCGGATGCAGTCAGCAAAGAGTTTGGCGGTAATACAACTCAGAAACCCATAGTCAAGGGACAGAACATAGGGGCTGTAGTCCTCAGGCCTTCCCCTGGATTTGTGGCTATTCCAGCTTTTGATGGAGAATATGGGGAAGTCTTTGCTAAAGCAGTGCAGACCTATCTTGGTGAATCAGGAGAGGTTAACCTGGTCAACCGGATGAACATAACATCGGCTATCAAGGAACTTAAGTTGCAGGAGTCCGGAATGACTGATTCTGCAAATGCTCAGAAACTGGGCAAGTTCCTGAATGCCAAGTATATACTGGCTGGCTCATCTGCAAAAGAACCAGGCAATAAGTTGAATGTAAGTGTTCAGCTTGTGGTTGTTCAGAGTGGTCAGGTAGTGCCTGGAATATCGGCGGAGCAAAGTATTGACCCGGATGACTGGAAACCTGGTATACAAGCATTGTCGAAGGATTTACTGGTCAAGATGCGGGGTGACGCAACTGTACCAGTGGAGATTGCAAAGGTTGAGGAACACTCTGCATCAAAGAATCAAGAAACTTCCAAATTGGAGAAAGAGGCTTCTAAAAGTGACATAAACCAGTCCGAAACGGATTCTGGTGTCGGAACTGTAAAGAATGGAAAGACAGTTGATAAAGGTAAAGTTTCTTCGGAGGAATCGGATTCATCTATTAATGAGCCTCTAGCTCCTGAAGAACCCAAAGCTCCAGCCGAAAAACCTTCCAGTAAAACTGCGGACAAGTCTTCAAAGACAAAGATTACCAAGTTTAGCCCGGTCGGTAAATGGCTGGGATATGACACTCAGACCGGTGGCAATACAATAGTTGTATTCCTGGCAAACAATACAGGAACAATAACTGCATCGAATGGTTTCATATTTCCATTCAAATGGAAATTCGATACCAAGAAAGACCCTATGTGGCTGGACTATACAGTCTATGCAGGATATGTGTCTCAGGACTTCAAGTGCCTGGTGAAAGTTGCGAGTGATACGGACTTTACTATCATGGTCAGCGAAGGGGACCGTCCGGATGAATGGGATGACAGCTCAACAGCTAACCTCAGTCATATGACCAAGATGAAATAGACAATTCGTGACTGGCGGGGCGGATTGAATACATCCGCCCCTTATTTTTGTGACAACTAAAACGTCTTAAGTTCTTTCGGTAAGGGAACTTGGGCTCCGGCGTTGCTGACAACATATGCCCCAACTTTGCAGGCTGCTTCCAATGCTGACTCCAGTGGAATATTATTCAACAGAGAAGCCGCAATTACTGCGCTAAATGCATCCCCTGCGCCAACTGCATCGACCACAACAGCCGGGAATCCCGGATGGGTCAGCTTCTGTTCCGGAGTGACAATATCTGCACCATTGGCTCCTTTTGTCAATGCTGCACCCTGGAGCCCATACTTATTTACCAGGGCTTCTATGGATGCTGTTGCCGTGATCTTTGAGATTACCGGCCATTCCTCTTCACTCATTTTTACGAATGTGGAATGTGAGAGGCTGGAGACAATTATTTGTGGTGAATAATAGTGCTGCCTCAGGTTAACATCCAGAAAGACGTGTTTGTAGTGGTGGTGAGCAATATGATGAGCGGTACTAAAGTTTTCGGGGGTACGTTGGGCCAAAGTACCTAGGTAATACAAGTTCCCACCAATACACTCAGGAATAGGAATTGCATCCCATGCAACGCCTTCCACAATGCTATAGCTTGGTTGTCCATCGATAAGACTTACTTCAACAACACCAGTCGGCATTTCGCTTTTTGATACCCATCTGCAGTCTATTCCCGACTGCTCAAGTACACTCAAGGCACGGTTGCCAAGTTCATCATTTCCGACAGCACTTACCATTCCGACCGTGATTCCGAGCTGCGTCAGGTAATAAGCGAAGTTTAAAGGGGCTCCACCGAGGTGCAGCTGGTCACCGATATGGTCGAATAATATCTCACCGAAACATATTGCTTGTGGACCGTGAATGGACTCATTGATGGTTTGATGGTGATCGTGCAAAATGTACCTCCCACGCTTCTGACATGTATATATCGAGTGTATCATTTTTTTGTCTATATGAAAACATATTGGATGCTTTCTTGCTATCTGTAATGATCTGTAATACTTGCGAGCTATAATAAATTACGCTTACAGAAGTATATGATATTCCTGTTGATGTGGGTATACTTATTTGTGTTAGTGGTGGAACGAACCGCATAATTATATGGTTCATTTCCAGCGAGGTCAGATGGCCACTGTGCCAAAGCACATTACAATTATCATACCATCATCCGGCACAGGATGCTGGCCCGTGCCATTCGGGATATAGAATGGCCCATTATCTGTTTATACCCCTGACGGGTCCGCCCCATCCGACGGACCCGTCACTGATTTTAATTCATTCTCATTTCCTCATATGTTCTTCTGGCGGCTTTACATCATCATATCTGTCAGCTACAATGACCTTTGATTGAGACTGTTATCCACATTACGAAAGGTATGCAGCGCATGCACGATTATAGGCTGGTTACTAGAAGGTTGTTCTGCGACTGGCAGATGCCGGATTTTTTAACTGAAGTTGATTTGGACATTGAGCACTTTGTAAACAAGATGGTAGAGATCGGCGCTATGTCGATTGATTTTTGCAGCAAGAGTGCATTTGGGAACTGTCTATATCCTTCCAATGTTGGGTTTTCAAACAAGGCAATTCATGGCGATGGTGATATTTTTGGCAACATGTGCAAAACGGCAAAATCCAAAGGCATCGAGGTCTTCGCTTACTATAACATGCTCCTTGATGACGCCATGGGCTCTGTGCATTCTGAATGGATGCAGGTTGATCGGCATAGAAAGCCTCTGGAATTTGAACACTACAAAATGTTTTGCATGAACTCTCCTTACAGAGAGCATGCATTTGCACACATGCGGGAGATTGCATCTCTATATCCACTGGATGGTTTCAATCTGGACATCCAGTATTTCCATGCCTCGGGATGCTTTTGTGATTGGTGCAAGAGCAAGTTCAAGCAACGATTCGGATATGATCTGGACGCTGAAAGCTTTTCTGAAATGCAAAACTGGATTGACTTACATGCATTTCAAAGGGACAGTCGGAAAGAGTTTATCTGGAATGCTATGGACAAAGCCTTGGAGATTCGACCTGACTTGCTCTGGTATTGGAACCACTCCGGGTTCTTCAATGATGATTCTATATTGGACTCAAGAGCAACTATACTTGCTACCGAAGTCCATCCGCCGGATTATATGGGAAGCACTGTCAAAGCGAAATGGATACAGTCCTCCGGTAAACCAATTATGTTTTACATGCCTGAATCAATCGGCAGTTGGGGGCATTGGAGCATAACTACACCTGGCACACTGAAGGGGATGTGTGCACTTGCCCTTGCACACGGAGGAGCAGTTACATGCAACCACGTAGCGCCACCATGCGGTGACTACAAGGGTAAGGTGTCACCAGCGGTATATGAGTTGCTTGCAGATGTTATGGGTTGGATCAAGCAGCGTGAGGAGTTGTGTCGGGGCAAGCAGACAGTTCCGGTCACTGCTGTTCTTCACTCAGCTGAAAACGTGGCCCTGGACGAAGCATTCCGACTTGCTGGTGAGAATGGAGGCTCTCTCATTGCCAACAAAGCTCTTGGTATACAGAACTCCATTCTGGCCGCAACAGTTATGGTCGACAGTCACGTGCCTGTGGATTTCCTGTATAACGAAGATTCGTTGGATAGACTCAATGAGTATGAAGCAATTATTCTACCGAATGCAGGATATATGACGAATAAATTTGCCGGCAAAATGCGAGAGTACGTGGCAGCAGGTGGCAAGGTTATTGCTACTTACAATACTTCTCTGTTGGATTCGCAGGCAAACGAATGTGGCAATTTCCTGCTGGCTGATCTGTTTGGAGCAGATTTTGTGAAATACTCTGACTATTCATTGGCTTATGTAGACAAGTTCAAAGACGAGTTCGGAAATAAAATCCCTAAAATGCCGCTTCTGATGAAAGATGCTGACTACCAGCTGAACTCTCTGCATAAACCAATCTACTGCAGTCTAAGGGCAGGAGCAAAATCAGTGGCTACTTTTACAGAGCCGATCATCGAGTCTGACTGGGAAACTGGATACCACATCTACCACGACCACGCACCACCTGGCACCTGCACAGACTGGCCTGCAGTGATAATTAACCAATATGGCAAAGGGATGTGTGCATTCTTGCCGTTCCCGTTCCTCCAGGCTTATGGGATGCAGCCAAACCCCTGGTACCGGCAGTTGATATTGAACATACTCGGATATATGGGAGTTCCGGAAAAAATAAGATATGAAGCATCACCTGCAATCCAAATGACTGCCACACAAGATGCCGATGGATGGCTGATTCACCTGATGAAGATTATGAAAGAAACCACTTCGATGTTTCTTGATGAAGTAACTCCATCGGGTCCGGTAAGTGTCACTGTTAGACCACCATGGCGAGTAGGTTCCGTTGTGAATGCCATTACCGGAGAACAAGTGGTATTTACCGGCGAGAATGGAACCACCAGGTTTACCATTTCCGGAGTAACGAATTACGAGATAATCAGAATTTGTAAGCTATAATTACAAACGATCCATTCTCGAGAGATGAGAGCCCGGCTGGATACATTTGTCCAGCCGGGTATATTTTTGCTCAAAGAGAAATATTTCCCAAAAACATGTTGACCACTAGTAGTGAACAGGGTATAATATGCAATAGAACATATGTGCTACTATGATTCGTTGTGGAGGTATGTGTGATGCTTATTTGGTCGGAACGCAGGAGAAGAGTTATAGCGCGTATACAGAAAGAAAGAGCAGCTGACAGTCTTCTCAGGTCTGTCGGAGCAATTCGTTATTCCGGCGGGGTATGGACTCAAACCCAGTTGAACAGGAAGATGAGAGAGCAGAATTGCTATCTGCCGGATCTGGAAGTCGGGAATTATTGCGATGCGGATGATATGGTCCTGGATTCTATGTATGCCCGATTGGCTGAGAAGGCAGGCCTGAACCCCCTATATACGGAAGTCTTTCGTATGTATATGAATGGATTCTCAGGTGAAGAGATCAGTGAAATCCTGAAAATAGGACGTTCCAGGGCATTTAGAATCATCTCAATATGCAGAATTAGATTACAAAAAGCATATGAATCGGATCCTTACTCAGGTTGGTATGATGTATATCTGAGCGAAGTCAACAGACACACAGAGTAAGAGTATGCATTATACGGTGAATTGATGTTAGGAATACTAGTTGTCAGGAGAACATTTTCCGTTCGTGCTGAGTAAGCACGAACGGAATACACGGTAGAATTAAGCAAAGAAAACCATTGCCATTTATGACTTCACATCCTCAAATCTCTACTCACATACCCAGTGACCGAAACCGTTGGGCGGTTGATGTTGTTCCTGAAGTACAAATCAATGTGGGGTGCTGAGACGAAGCCAGGCGGTTGCATTCTTGTGCATGTGCAGTGTGATGCTGTTATCGCTGCGCTTGATCAAGTCTGCGCTGATAACTTCGGCTTTGACTCTGTCAGGCAAGTTTACTGTGACAGATCCTTCAGAACCCCGGTGAATCATCAGGAAGCGGCCATCTGTCTGAATTATTTCATCACCGCGCGTCCATATGTGAGTTCCTGCATCCTCAAAGATGGTTCTCAGTAGTGAGGACGAAACACTCAAATCGCCTATGAATACGCTATGATGCTTATTTACCAGTTTTCTTGCCGCCGAAGTGGTCCGATCACTTTGGTAGAGACCAAGTGTTTCAGCTTTGGGATCATTAACAATGAATTGGGGTGATACAGAAGCATTCTGCCCCCAACTTTGTCCAGCCATTGAACCAACGCCGATGCTGCCTTGATTACCTTCCGACCGCTTAACTACCATACCAGTTATGTGTTCAATGGAGGATATATCGAGACCCTGCGGACCAAATGACCCGGGAGCATACAACCATATAGCGGTGGTCTTCTCTTTATCCAAACGAGTGACTATCTTTTTAGTTTGTTCACTTGTCAGCAGATATTCATTTGGAAATATGTAGACCTTGCATTTTGGTATGATTCCATTAATGAAATCATTCAGCGTATAGAAACCCACTGCAGCCCCTGTCTTCATTACCTCATTACGCAGTTGCATCAAAGGCCAATAGAAGCCGTCCCAGTCGCTTTTAACTACGGATTTTGAATACTCATCCACAACTACAGCTACCTCTGGCTTGTATGGTGATGGATGGGCTTGAACTTCCTTCAGCAGCTGCGAACGTTCTTCCATAATGCGCCAGAGGCTTTGATCGTTGAACGCTCCTGCTCCTGCAAGATCCATCCACCAGGTTCCTGCTCGATGCGCTAAAAGAGCTCCGAAATTGCGATCCAATACTCCGATAGTCTCGTTGAGATCGTGGGTCTGGTTTGCATAAAATATAGAAGCGTAGAAATATGTCTTACTTAAATCAATCAGGTTTGTGATCGTATCGTCCTCATTAAACCACAGTTTCCCATGTGCCGTGATTGAATCCACAGGAGACATAAAGCCTCCCGGTTCACCACCCATTCGACCTACATAGGAGTATGGGCTTCCGAGAATATCGACATCAGAACAAGCCAATACTTTGTCCAACCGGCTGTGACTACTAAAACTTCCGCACAATTCGAACGTATAGCCATAGAAGAAAGCAGTTAATTTTCGGCCTTTAGTCTCTGTTTTAACCAGTTTGGCCCAGTCCAGTATTCGGTCACTCGCTATATCACTGCAGTATCTTCCAAAATCCACCCAATCCTGCTCTTCCGGAACCCGGTAGAACATTTCAATACACTCACCGCTGCGTGCTCCGTGCATTGGAAAACGTCCAGGCTCGAATGTGGGAATGCATGCGGTCTGCAGCTTGATATCAGGACGGCCCCAAGCCGTTTGCAGGGCACTGTCGGTCTTGTATTTGTCACTTAACCACAGACGGAAACGGCGCACATTTGCGATGCTGTAGTCCGGTCCCTTTTCTCTATAGCAGTCTGTGAACATTTCGTGCTCGGGTCCACCTAACTGGTAGCAGATGACACGGTCCTTGAATGGACCAGATTCCAAATGCCGGATATCCCCGAGCAGGCGCTCATCAGATAAACCCCAAAAATATTCAGAGGCCATTGATATAAAGTGGCTAGTGCCATCGGCAAACTTCGTTATATTGTCCGCAGGGATTTGCGACCATTCTGCCCAAAATGGCCAGGGGCCAGGGTACATCCGTAGAACGAAAACAGCCTGCGGGTCGATGTTGACTATAGTCTGCATATAGTTGTCACCACTCGAATAGACAGGCTCCTGTGCATTTTCGGAACGACTGACTCTATAGGGGAACGAATATATATGAACACCCGATTTACCCGCAAGCGCTACTTGAGCCTTCATATACTGCACCGATAATTCGCCAGGTATGTCTGTGTTTGGAAAGAACATGATCGGCAGAATGGGTTTCCCATTGAGGAGTATCATAGGAACGCCGTTTTTCATCTTCACGCGTGCAGTTTTCACTGGCACAAATTTACCGATTGGTGTCGTTTCTGCAGTGGATACGACGCAAGAGAGTGACCAAATACTAAGAACGATCCAGATCCGGAAAAAGATGGATATAACCTTTTTAGCTTGTGAACCAGGCTGCAATTTATGTCCAACTGCCATAATATGTACCATTCCTTTCACCTAAGCAGGAACGTCATAACCTCAACTGCCTGGCCATAAAGCAAGTGAGTAAAATCGTCAGGGTGGTTGATTCCCAATATTGAGGGCTGGTGTTTGCACAAAAAGTTTCGGAAAAAATGCGAAGCCGAAACTTCGACTTCGGCTGTCCAATTTCGTTTAACTGCCGAACAATTGTTAAAACGGAAGGAAGCTTTTGGCTCGCAGTTACTATTTCTGAGTGATATGTCCGCCAAAAACTTCCCTTTTCGTAAATCTAGAACTTTACAGCTTCAAATCCCTGTTCATACAACCAGTGACCGAAATCGTTTGGATGGTTTATGTTATTACCTAATAGAGATGGCTGGTCCTTTCGCTTGAGCACCATTTTCCACACATCGTAAACATCCGCATAACCGCATTTGGATTCCTCGGCGGCTTCTTTTGCAGCTTGAGCATATTCGCCCATCCTGTGTGAACCATAATGCCAGTTCTCGTTGGGAGGCATTGTTGAGAAGATAAGGACATCTGCACCCTTGCGCTCTCTCAGCATCTTCACAATAGTTATGAAGTTTGCCTTGAATTTATCTACAGGGGTTCCAAATCCGGGTATGTTGTGGTCGTTCATACCAAAACCAAGTAAAACCAGGTCTGCCTGTTTTATATTAACCATGTTGTATCTAGGGTCATCGAACCAGTCAATTCCCTGCTGTGAAGTGTATCCTGATATCGAGGCATCCACAACCTCTACCTTTGATTTTGGGAACTTGGCCTGTAAGTATCTACCGAATCTTGCCTGGAACCGCAGATCAGGTTCCGAAGCTTCACCACCGGCTGCAATACTGTCTCCGTATGAAACCACCTTGAATGGTCCGCCCGCTTCGAGCTTTTTGCGTACATTAGCCATAACTTTGGTTTGGTCGTTGGAAAGTGCAAACGACTTACCATTGGTCGTCTTATAATCCACCCAGATAAAAAACGGGTGATTGGAAAAATTGGTGATTTTCCCATGGTCGAAATCGACAATGCCGTATGCACCATTGGTGGAGTAATCGGGAATAGTGGAATTTGCTGTGCGGGTTACTGTGCCATTGGCATAATCGACTATATAGTCAACGCCTTCTTTGTAGACTTTAGTGCCTTCTTTGTCAGCTCTAAAATTGGTGCGTATAACAACACTGCCCTTAACAATTTTATCGAAGCAAAGGTTTCCCGGTATGGCTTTTGCCAGGACCAGGCTCTCTCCTTTTATTTCCATCTTCTTACCTTTCGCCATAGCAGAACTGCCAACAACGCAGATCACAGCACAGGCCACAGTTCCTAGTAGTAATGATGTTTTCAAGTAATTCACTTTACAATACGCCTTCTTTCATTGTAGTGTAGATTGGCTTGAGGGCAGAGCATTCATGCACCTTCAAGCAGTTGGTTATTATCGCTATTTTATTTGTCTGGTTGTTGCCCTTTTTGTAAGTTCTTCAAGATAAGCCTTATCCATGCGGCTTTTGGCAAATTCGGTAAAATCGCATGGTTTCATTGCCGCGAATTCTTCAAGCACACGTGCAGAAAAATCAGCTCCGGCTTTTGCGGGGTCAGCCGGCCCAAGGAATGCATTGCCAGGGGTATCCCCCTTCACACGGTAGTTTTGGTAGTTGAATAGCCACTGATGATCCAGAGGAATACGTGCCAGTTTGACACGCGCAAGTAAAACTTGATCGCCAGCCACTGCTGCTTCTGCTTCCGTAAATAGCCGGGTTGCACGGTTCATATCATCCAGGCTGGCCCAGCTTGCATCTGCGCTTCCCGGCCACATCCTGAGTGTAACATTGCTGGCTGCCATTTCAAATATGTTTATCACCTGGTGTAACGCCGGTGCTGCCTTGCCATAATAGCCTTTCAGAAATTCATCCATAATGGCATCTGCATCACGGGTCGGATCCCAAAGTAAATGCGCTGCAAGGTATGTCTTCAGTGCGGTGAAATAACTGGTAGCGACTGTTTCATCCTCAAGGAATACACCAACAGCCCTGTTGTTGCGGTATGTGCGTATATCGGGGCCTATGGTGTGCAAGTTTGGGTGCGGAGCCAGGGGGCCGTTGTAATTCAGATAGTAGTCCCAAATCATTATATTTGCACCAATACTCGACCAACCCTTGAGGCCATCTATCATCTGTTTGTTCTGCTTGCTGGTTAGGGGCTGGAAAAAGCTTCGATTATCAAACGCAACTTGCATTACAACATTCTTATGCGGACGGATATTTTTCGGTGGTTTCATGGAATACTGGTATGCCAGGGTCAAGACAGAAATGTCCGGAAATTCTTTTTCCACAACTTCAGCCACTCTATTGACACCATAAAGTAGTGAACCCGAAGGTGCGCCTTCAGCATCATCCAGCGCCTTGCATTTTGCACACTGGCAATTGACCCCATTATCATTCTGGCTCAGGGATACCATGCCCAGGCTGGGTTGCTCCTGGATTTTTGAAAGAACAACTCTAGAGAGTTCCTTGAGCATTTCATCATTTGACATGCAGAGCTGCCCGCCTTCGGCTGTACGCTTGCCATTGATTTCGCTGTACCAGTCCGGATGGTCTTTATAGTAAACATCAGGAGGCAGGAATGCATAAAAAGTGTGGCAGAATCCCAGTGGCATCAACGAACCACCAAGGCTGACCGGTATTCCTGTTCCATGGCCATTATTGCGCTGCCGAACTGCAAACCTTACTTTATCCCAGTCTTTCACACCTGCATCTGAGCCATCAAGTGCCCAATGGCTGGCTACATGGTTGACCATGCTCCAACTGTATACCTCACGGTAGCGGAACTGAGGTATATAGCGCATGTTCAGTTGCTTGATAGCTAGACTGGGTTTGGATGGTACATACTCTTCGGTATGTGTCCACCAGCGAACACCTACTTCACGTTCGAGAAACTCATATACAGCATAAAGGGTACCGCGCTTGCTGCCTTCGGCGCCAGTTAGCATTAGATTACGAGACACTGTCTTCATGACGATTCCGTCGTCACCCAGCTTTGTTTTGTCAAGCACCAGTTTCGGGGCTATGGCTTTGGCTGCCCCTGGGCCAACTGCAATAGTAGGATTTTTGGCAGCTTGGGCCGGGGTTACTATTACAAATTCTGCTCCAGTGGCTTTTTCAAGGTATGCAGCTAACTCGGAGGCTGCATTTTTTTCAGGTAAAGAGGCATCAGAAGCCAGTGAGATAACATAATCTGTTCTGGCTGCTTTAACCAGCGATAGCTCAGATGCTGAAGAGGCTACACTGGATCCAGTGAGTAACAAAATAAAAATCAAGCATATTAATATCTGAATATAACTTGCCATCACTATTTGCCTTTGCATATCGCTTTATTATAAAAAGCGCTAAGCCTTTGATCACTGTGATATATGGGTGTATATGTTTATCACGTCATGCTGAAGCATCTACTCGTTCGTAGTAGATGCTTCAGCATGACGTGATGTTGTGCATTCTAGAATTTCATGGCTTCGAAAGCCTGTTCATACATCCAGTGTCCGAAGTCGTTGGGATGGTTTATGTTATTGCCAAGCAAAGAGGACTGATCCTTGCGCTGCAGGACCATCATCCATGTGTCATATACATCAACATATGCGCACTTGGCTTCAACAGCAGCCTGTTTGGCGGCTTCGGCATATAGTCCCATTCTGTGGGTGCCATAATGCCAGTCATTGTTGGGAGGGAAGCAGGAGTAGATAATACAATCTGCACCCTTGGTCTCTCTGATCTTATTGACTTGCCAAATCAGGTTTTCCCTGTATTTCTGAGGTTCCACGGATCCGATGTTGTGGTCGTTCATTCCCCAGCCGATAATCGCCAAGTCAGCTTTGTCAATCTGGCCCATATATCTCTTGTCATCAAACAGGTCAACACCTGTCTGGGAAGTGTATCCGGAGATTGAAACGTCCTTTACTTCGACCTGTGCTTTAGGGAATTTGGTCTGCAGGTACTTTCCAAATCTTGCCTGGAATCTCAGGTATGGCTCCGAAGCTTCACCACCGGCTGTAATACTGTCACCATATGAAATCAGAAGGAAATGCCCACCGGCTTCGAGTTTCTTTTTGATATCTACAAGATACTTGCTCTGGTCATTTGGTTTGGCAAACGGCTGACCATTAGTTGTTTGATAATCCGCCCACACAAAGAAAGGATGGTTGGTAAAACCAGGGAACTTGGTATGATCAAAGTCTTTTATACCATACAGGATGTTGGTTGAAAAATCCGGTATACGGGTCTTTTCTGTACGGGTAATCGTGCCTTTGTCGTAATCAACTACATAATCTGTACCTTCAGTGTAGACTATACTACCAGGTTTGTCGGCCAGAAATGTGCTGCGCAGTACCAGGCTGCCTTTGACAATTTTGTCGAAACACAGGTTGCCGGGAATGGTCTTGGCCAGAACCAGGCTATCTCCTTGAACTTTCATCTTCTTTCCTTTTGCTGCATTTGCAGTAGTACTGGTGACAGGTGCTGGTCTGACCTGTCGTTTTGACTGTTTTGCCCTTGTTGAACCGGGACAGCCAGAGAGACTTAACACAACACAGCTAAGAGCCAATAGTAATGCAGTTCTCAATTTGTTCTCTCCGCCACATCTCTTCCTACCCGGAAGTCTATTTGCTTTGGTAGCGGGAAATCTTTCCGCACCCTTGCTTTTAACTCATCATTGATTGAAGTTCCCTGTTCCTTTGCCGTTTTGCGTTCATACATCTCAAACCACAGACCGGCAAGTGAACCCTCACCCTCCATCATAGTTACGAAATCGTGATTGAAAAGCTCCATAGCTTCGCTGTAGTCGTCCATTCGCACTTTTGCCCACGCGGACATAAGTCGTATGCGTTCGTCTGAGCGTATTTCGTCCGGCATTGCGCTTATGAGGTCAACAGTATTTTGATTGAGTCCGAGATCCAGCAGCAGTGATGAATATTCCTTGGCTAGATAGACAGTCTGAGGTCCGGCTTCCCAAGCATCACGATACAGGGCTCTTGCAGCTTCTTTGCGGTGATCGCGCAGTTCCAGGGCAGCCAGGTTTCGCAGAGTCCAACCGGTTCGTTTATGCTGCAGTGATTTACTCCAGGCTTTGACCGCTTCTTTGATTTCACCGGCTTCAACATGAGCAATTCCCAGATGATACCAACCCAGCCAGTGGTCGCTTGCTCCGCTCTCTATTGATTTCTGCAGAAGCTCTTTCCACTCAGGCTGGATCATAAACTGTCCGGGATCTTTGCAAGCACATGTTTCTGAGAGCTTGCCGGTCTCCAGCAGTTCCAGCCATGCAGCCTGATCCGGGCCAATATCTGATTCATCAAAACGAAGCTCAGCCGGGATGATGTCCACATGACCTGCTTTTTTGGCTCTTTTACGTTCAAGAGCACCCCATCCGAGTCCTCCGTGCAGCATTCCACCACATGGCTGAGTCATCAGTTTATCGTATTCGGCGTGCAGAGCATTAAGGTCTGCTCTCGGCAGTTTTTCTTCGAATCCAGCGTCAGTCGCTGTCCAGGCATCATGCCACTGGGTTCCGTGGACTTTTGCAGGATCCATCTCCATCAGTCCAAAAGCCTCGGTCCAGGTCCATTCGGTATGGGCAGGCATTGGAATATGCTCACACTGTGTTTGAGTGAGTCCGGCTTGAATCTCTACATAAGCGCTGCCGGGAGCAGCCAGGTATTCCTGCCATCTGTCTCCGCCTTTGCTTGTTCCCCACACGAACAATTTACGGCCTACCAGACGATCAGTAGACGTTTGAATGAACCCCCGGCCATTTTTATCCAGTGTTGTGATCCAGCGTCTCTGCTTCTCACCCATCCGGAAGAAGAATTCCATGGAATGTTTAATATTAGTGGTGTAGGGGACATCGTAGCTATCTATCTCAGGCAGATGTCCAAGGGCAAAACCCTTCTCTCCATTATATATACACGTGTCTGCCGGCACGAGAACTCTGCGATCTTTTTTCTCAGGAGCACCCATGTTGGTCCACCAGTACATCGGTATCTCGCAGTCCAGCGCATTCACAATACGAACGTGCATAAAGAGGAACTGGGAATTGGAAGGCAGGTAGAAATCCATCTGATAAGTGAACCGTTTGACTCTGTCCCACGCATACATGCGCATCCCGGTTTCACCATTGGCATCTTTGATCAGGCAAGTATGTAGGGGAGAGCAAGTCAGGTAGTGATGCCCCAACTGTCCGGCATTGAACTCGATTCCACCGCCTATCCAGGCATTGCGAAGTGCCAGATTTCGCGGTTGGAAGACAGGATTTCGGTCAAGGAGTTCCGTGTCGGATGGCTTGTGTATAAGGCTCATCATATGTCCACCAAGTGCCGGGACAAATGTAACTTTCAGATACTCATTTTCCATCACTACAGAATCAAATGACTTTGTCTGTTTATCGGCTGTGTAGCCATCCTGGATTCTATAAGGAAGAACGCGTGAATCGCACTTCCATCCAATAAGTTTGGTCTCTTCAGCTGGTATGCCATCTAATACGCAGGGTTTAAATTCGCTCTCCGGACTTCTGAAAACCGGCAACGGATTTTCCGGTCCGATATCTACACCCGGCAGAACATATGGTTCATTTCTGACTTCGGTCACTGGGAATATCCTCCTGGACAGCGTCTGACGCTGACAATATATATTGCTCACGGAAGCACTAACACTCAAAGGGCACCAGTGATTCCGGAGTATTGTCTCACAAAGGGATATTATATCACTTAGCCCGCATTATTCACCAAGCTTCGCTTTTGTCCGGAAGTAAGGACAAAAGCTGAGTGAGTCATGAATGATGCGGGTTAGCATGCACTATCCACCAAGCTTTACTGTTGCTATTGGTAGAATGTATATATTTCTGCACCAGTCACTCTGAATATTGTTATTGTTTTGTAATCACTGAGTATTGAGGATAGTACACTGAAACAAAACCAGCAGCTTTCGACTGTAGCCGAAAGCCGCTGGTTTTGCTGTACACATATCCTATTGTCCCAGCCACGTTGAGTGCCATAAGGCTCGCATTTGGCTGGCAGAATTTACAAAAGCTGAGTTGTTCATGAACAATGATAGGCTAAGAAATATTTGTGATATGGTCTGGTAAATCAGAGAGAGTGGTTGTGGATGCGTGATACAGGCAGCTTGTGTGTGGTGGTTGTTGATACCTTGTATACTTCATCGGCAGGTTTGCTGGATGCTCCATAAATCACTGGTTTACCGCTGACCAGGGCTCCTGTCAAGGCTATCCCGATAAGTATTGGGCTCACAAATAGCATAATAGTTGTTGATATTGCCAAATCCAGGTATTCTTTCATTATTCTTCCTTATTAGCCTAACTGGAATGTGGTGCGAGCACTCGCTCGTTACTATTTACTCTATATAGAATATATATGCAAGAATAATGCCATATATGTGAACACTAGAGATATATTCATATATTCTGGTGAATGTACTAGGCGTATGTCCTGGAAATATCCTAATATATGCAGGATAGAACAGGATGAAGTCATGTTGAACTTGAAGGATATCCTGGCTTTACGTAGTATTAAACAACAGCTAAACAGCTGTAAATCAGCAAACCGAGGAAACAATGGACAGACAGAACGAATCACGCAGAGCAAATATCATTAACTTTATTAGAGCTATCGAACCGAGAGAACCTTCCCCTGACCTTCTAGAGCCAATGGTTAAACAGATCGAACTGGTAACCAAACATAATCTGGCGGCAACCTGGCTCATTCAATATGATACACTGCTGGACAGCAAGTTCACCGACATCCTTAAGGAACTTGGACCGGATCAGGAAATCGGCGCCTGGATAGAAATGGTGCAGCCCCAGGTTGAAAAAGCCGGCATACAGTGGCGGGGACGATGGGCCTGGGACTGGCACTCCGATGTTGGGTTTGCAGAGGGTTATACTACACAGGAAAGAGAAAAACTGATCGACTTATATATGGAGTTATTTCAGTCGGTATTTGGTAAACTCCCCCGAACGGTAGGGTGCTGGATGCTGGACTGCCATACACTGAATTATCTCAGTGAGAAGTATGGAGTGATTGGAGCCTGCAACTGTAAAGACCAGTACGGAACCGATGGATATACGCTTTGGGGAGGATACTTTGCCGGAGGATACTATCCCAGCAAAATCCACGCCCTGACACCTGCTCAGCATGCAGAGAACCAGATAGACATCCCGATCTTCCGAATGCTTGGCAGCGATCCTATATACCAGTATGAATCCGCTGTCACAGAAAATGGACAGGGTGTAGTGACGCTTGAACCTGTATATAAGCAGGGGGGAGGTGATCCTGCCTGGGTAAGATGGTTCTTTGACACTACTTTCAACACTCCCCATCTGGCTCTGGCATATGCACAGGCTGGGCAGGAGAACTCATTTGGATGGGAGAGTATGGGAGAGGGTCTCATTGACCAGTTTGCATTGATGGCTGAATTGCAGGAAACAGGGACACTCCTGGTTGAAACACTGGAATCGACATCCGAGTGGTTCCGAAAGAGCTTCCCAACAACTCCAGCATCGGCTGCTGTTGCACTGGATGACTGGATGAATGAAGGCCGGAAGTCTGTATGGTACTCGAGCGACCGTTATCGGACAAACTTGTTCTGGGACAATTCCGGGTTCCGCATAAGAGATATCCACATGTTCGATGAACAGTACCCGCAGAGATATATCAACGATACCTGCACCAGCCACCTGGCAGTCTACGACACTCTGCCGGTTATGGAAGGCTTTCTGTGGTCTGAAGAAGACTGCAAGGCAGGCATTTACATCGATATCCCTGGGGCCAACTGCTGTAAACCAGCGGAGATAGATGTAACAGAAGAAGGGAACTCACTGAAAATACAATGGCAGTGTTCAGGCGAATCTATTACAGTGTTATGTGAGCCTGCACGCATGACGGTGTCAGTATGTAACGATCAAAAATGGACACTCGATATGGTTGTAGGCAGCGAGGGAGCAGAACACATTACCGCGATGGATCCGACAAACATTAAAATGTGCCACGAAGGCTTTGCATATTCTGTAGTGTTTGGTTGTAAATCTTTGACCAGAGAATCCAGGACTCTGATTAGGGCAATACCTGATGACCAGGGAGTCGTGATTAGTTTTTAGGTAAAACGACAAACATAAAAAGGTATTTGGTGATCCGTTTGTCCTGATGGTGCAAATGTTAATACATTTATATTGTTTTGGATGAGCGGATCACACACAAAGCCAACTGCATAATGTGTTAACCTACTTCTGCTCCGTAGCATCTGGCGAAGTGGATTGCCTGAGCTATATCCAGTCTGACTCCTTTGATATCCACACTTTGCATACTGACTCTGGAGAGATTTGCTCCCCGAAGATCAGCTCCCGCTAGTTTTGCCTGGTCCAGGTTAACCCCTGTAAGGTCAGTGTCACGCAGATCGGTATCTGTAAGGTTAGCGCCGTAGAAGTCGGTGTCCAGGAATTTGATCCCTCTCAGGTTCATCCCGTGCAGGTCCTGTAGTCTCAAACTCACCCATGACCAGTCTCCACCTACAATACTGATTCCACCCATATCTGCATCCGCAAAAGATGATCCAAGCAACTGGCAATTCTCGATGCGCGCGATAAACAAGATTGTCCCGGAGAATTTACAGCTGGACAAACGGCAGTCTGAAAGCACTGCTGCGTTCATCCTGGCACCTGAGAAATCACATTTTTCAAAACTACATTTTTCCGCAACAAGTTCATTTAGCTTTGTACCCCAAAATCTGCACTCATAAAATTTGCATCGGATAAACTGATATTCCATCAGATCAGCACTGGAAAAATCTCGTCCCGTGAATTCTTCTTCGTTCCAAATCCGCTGTTCCATTAAGTTAACTTATCTCCAAACAAAAACATTTTAATAACGCGCATATGCATAACATATTATACAAGCAAAATGCTGAAAGAACAGGAGATGTAACTGTTCAGGATGACAAATCCTCGATGTACTACGAAGTCTGAACTCTTACGAAGGGAGTCTGTTCAGACGGAAAACCATATGGTTAAAATGTTTCGAGGTTCCAGTCTTACCAAGATTGGAACCTCGAAACACTATCAGATTAAGCTATTGTTGCTTTCCCGGCTGAGAAGACTTTTTACATACTGGATATCAGGTTGTCCCAGGAAGTAACTTTAGCAAAATCAAGGCGTTTGTATGCAGAGTCATAGTTACCGGATTTCGGAAGGAAAACAGACAGTCCGGTAGCCCCTGTGCTGTCGGAACTGTGACCCTCAGCAACTACTGCAGATTCTACACTCTGGCGAAGTCCGGATGCTGCCTGATCAATACCGCTGCCCATCAGGTTGGAGCATTTATCCGCGTATCCTGCCAAATCAATCAGATAACGCTTCTTTGTGCCACCGGATGCAGAATAGTCATAGCTCTGTGCTCTTGCTTTTTCTATAAGTGAAGACCAATTGGCCTGATTTGCAAGCAATGTGTTGGAGAACTGATTTGCAGCGGCTGCTACAGAATCCATTTTGGATAAGTCTACCATACTCATCTGAACTGCTTTGTAGTTTCTATTAGCAGACATGAATGTATCAACAATAGACTCTCCAACTTGTACCGGGCTGGAGTTAGAACTGATTTGTGATAAGAACCCGGAATAATTGAATCCACTGGAAGGTACTGCCCCTGTTGAACCCACCATATATCCAGCTGAATTGCGGAGCTGATATGCGATTTCTACCTGCTGCATATAGCAAGCATCGAAGGCCAGAATGTCGGGTTTCACCGTTGATAAGGCATTAGGAATATCGGTAACGTTCATAGCATTGCCGGATGAATCATCAGATAAAACATAGTTAGCGTTGAAAGAAGGAGTGGTAGGAATGGTAAACTCCCATCCAGTTCCATGATTCCAGAGTATTACGCAATAGTGCTCTGCTGGGAATGTCTTGGCGCCCCATTCTACGAAGTTCTTCAGATTTCTAGGATCAGCCATGTCCAGTTCGCCCAGGGGCTGTGCTGCATCTAATCGTAAAGAAGTTATATGTGCTGGGTCATTATCTTTTGTTATGAGATATCTGCGAGTATCAGTCCAGTCTCCATTGCTGCTGTCATAACCGGGAGTGCGATCAATCTGAACAACAATCCGAACGTCTTTTGTAGAACCGACTGATTCCATCTGATTAATGTTATCGATTGCATAGGACTCAAGGTCGTTATCAGCATCCATGTAAACAAGTATGGTCCATTTTCCCGATTGCTTGGCCTGATCAACAACTGTGATCGGGTCAGAACTGGAGACAGGAGCTGTGGTAGATTTGACTGTAGATGCGACAGAACCTCCACCTCCACCGCAACCGCCACAGAGGAGAACAAGACCGGAAAAAGCGACAATTAGCAGGATTACCCGCGATGTGTATAAAAAGTTTCTCATAATAAATAAACAAGCACAAAACGTGCCAAACATATGCTAATTACCTGTATATTAAGAAAATACAGTAAAAATGCTGTTTGTTGCTTCTTTATGTCTGGAATTCCAACCTCAATTCTATCTATGCAGAGTTTCAATAAGGCACATATTTGTGTATTTACCTGTGTCTCTGATCTCTCATCTTCTGGACAATATTCAAAGGTTATGCAACAATGGTTCTTAAGTAAGAATGCATATTTCATACGTTGATATATGTACAAATATTAGGCAGCATATTTATCAGCGTATTGGTGTTGAATTGGCAGTTATCACAGATAGAATAAAAGATCGCTTAAGCCGGACAGCACTTTACCTGTTGTTTGCGCTTCTGGCAATAATCACTATTTCTGCTGCTCTTGCCTATCATCACAAATATGAAAGGCGCTATCTCACAGAAATAAGACAGCAGATATCAACTATTGCAGATTTAAAAGTTAGCGAGCTGGAGCAATTCCGGAAGGAAAGGCTTGGAGACGCGGATGTTATCATGCGAAATGAGGCGTTTTCCGCACTTGTGCGGCGCTTCCTTTTCGATTCTAGTGACACCCTGGCAAGTGTCCAACTCCGTTCGTGGCTTTCTAAGCTGCAAAAATCCGGTGGATATGACTGTGTAGCACTCTCTGATAAAAAAATCACGGTGCGATTATCGATCCCGAAATCCCGAACACTTATCGACTCTACGGTCCTGCAGAGTGCCGCCAAGTCAGTAGAGTCAGGACAGGTAGTCTTCCAGGACTTTCATAAAAATGAATATGATCACCGTATTTATCTGAACATTATAGTTCCTGTCTTTGACCGCCAGAATAGCCAGGCATTGCTGGGATTCCTGATAATGCGGATAAACCCGGATACGTATCTATATCCATTTCTTAGACGCTGGCCGGTACCCAGCAAGACCGCAGAGACTCTTATAGTGCGCAGAGAGCGGGAAAGAGTTTTATTCCTGAATAACCTCAGGTTTGATCCTAAAGCTGCTCTTGTTAGAAGTGCATCTCTAAATGATACTAATCTCCCTGCAGCACGAGCAGCGCTGGGGATTGAAGAAACCGTGCAGGGTACTGATTATCGAGGGATGCCTGTCCTGGCTGCAACCAGAAAAATTCCTAACTCACCCTGGTCTCTGGTCGCTCGAATGGATTTTGAAGAAATCAATGCTCCCTTACGAGAGCAACTCTGGTTGATGTTGCTCTTTGTAACAATCACTATTCTGGGGTTAGCTGCCACAATCGGCCTCATCTGGAGGCAGCAGCGTGTGCAATATTATCGGGAAAGATACAAAATGTCAGAGTCGCTGCGAGACAGTGAAGAGCGCTTCAGACTCCTGTTTCAGATAATGGTCAATGGTTTTGCATTACATGAAATTATCCTTGATGAGGGTGGCAGACCCTGCGATTATCGTTTTACAGAAGTCAATCCCGCATTTGAAGCACAGACTGGTCTAAAAGCAGTGGATTTGATTGGACATACGGTGCTTGAGATACTGCCGGACACAGAAGCATATTGGATAGAGATCTATGGGAAAGTTGCTTTGACTGGAGAATCTATTCACTTCGAAAACTACAGTGGAGCTCTCGACAGATATTATGAGATAAGTGCATATTCACCAAAACCTGGTCAGTTTGCAGCACTGGTAATGGATATCACAGAACGTAAACGAGCTGAGGAACAGATAGCAAGACTCAATGTGGAACTAGAGCAGAGAGTCAAAGACCGCACTGCACAGATGGAAACATCGAACACGGAACTGGAAGCTTTCGCATATTCAGTCTCTCACGACTTGCGAGCTCCATTGCGGGCTATTGATGGATTCTCACGAATAGTAATGGAGGATTATGCCGGTAAACTTGATGATGAAGGTAACCGTCTGTTAAACATCATTCGCAACAATACCCAGAAGATGGATCAGCTAATAACTGACCTGCTTTTGATATCACGAGCTACACGCACTGAAATGCAGTTATCATTAATCGACATGACCGCAATGGCCAATTCAGTTTACACAGAATTAGCCAGCCTTGAAGTTGTCGAGGGATTCGATGTTTCCATAAGGATGCTTCCCAAAGTTTTCGGAGACCCCATTCTAATGAAGCAAGTTTGGTCCAACTTGATATCTAATGCCATTAAATACACTATGAACAAAAGTGTCCGTCGCATAGAGATCAGTGGTCGGATCGAAGATGGTATGGTCGTCTACTGTGTTAAGGATAGTGGTGCAGGTTTTGATCCTGAATATGCCCATAAATTGTTTGGTATTTTCCAACGTCTTCATACTACTGAAGAGTTTGAAGGCACAGGTATCGGACTCGCAATTGTGCAACGAATCGTTCACCGACACGGTGGTCACGTGTGGGCGAGTAGCGAACTCGGTAACGGAGCTACATTCTATTTTGCATTACCAACCAGAGGAGATTTACAGTGACTAACTATAATGAAGTTGAATTGCTGCTTGTAGAAGATAATCCCAATGATGCGGAGCTTGCATTAAGAGCATTAAAGAAGCATCATATTGCCAATAATATTGTAGTTGTAACTGATGGTGCGCAAGCCCTGGATTTCGTTTTTGCCCGTGGGTCTTATGCCGAAAGAAATATTGAGATCACACCGAAGGTTATTCTGCTGGATCTCAAGCTGCCCAAAGTGGATGGACTTGAAGTTCTGGCTGCTCTGAAGAGCGACCCACGCACCAAGATCATACCAGTTGTAGTTCTTACATCCTCTAAAGAGGAGAGGGATATAGTTGAAAGTTATAGACTGGGAGTAAACAGCTACATAGTCAAACCGGTAGATTTCGACAAGTTTGTTGAAGCAGTAAAAAGTCTCGGTCTTTATTGGCTGTTACTAAACGAACCTCCTGTCTAGTATTTATGCTGTAAATAAAAGTGCCCGGTCTGCAGAATACTGACCGGGCTATGTTCATTCGCGAGATTTCTTAGTTAACGTAACCTGATCCATCAGCTCTCATTACATACGGTGTATCTGGGCATGAGTAACCCTTTTTACCCCAGGCAAAGTGGTTCGGGTCAAGGGTACTTTCCAGTGTCATCCATTTGGCATGACCATCACAGAAGACATAGTTGGCTCCGCCGTTGTGTATATCAGGATCCATGTAGGTGATATGAGGTTTTCCTACTGCACTCCCGCCTGGCAAACTTGCTGCAGTTATTGAATCCCTCGCTTGCTGTGGAGTTATTGCAACAAGACCTGAACCCATAACATATGTCTCACCATCAAAGACCGATGAGCCGATAGTTACGACACCTGAAGCCGGTCTATGAGATTTAACCGCATCTCCACCGGTAGGTGACGAGTCAATCAAGCAGCTCATAGTGCTTGTGTATTCAGTTAGTGCAATCACATCTGCAGGACTGTCGATCAATGAACTGCTTACGCACTGCTGCGGAATAGCCGCAAACTTTTTTCGTGGAATTACCAGTTCATTCGCGCAATAACTGATCCGGGGAACCTGGTAATCATTGATTCCGGATTTCAGCGAAACCTGGCCGGCTGGTGGCGTTACGGGTGGAGTAGTGAAACATGTAGGTGCCCACCCCTTTACTTTGTGTTCGGGACATACAAACACAGCATCGTTTTTGACGTATGGCATGATCAAATAACTCCAATGGACATAACCATTGTTGCTGTTTGCGCCATTGACATAGTAGTAGGACATCGGCAGGGTTTCTTCGTAGTCTTGAGAATACATCATCAGTCCTATTCCCAACTGCTTCTCATTATTCAAGCAACTGGCCTGCCTTGCTTTACTCCTTGCTTTTGCAAATACAGGGAATAGAATGGCTGCGAGTATAGCGATTATAGCTATAACCATGAGCAGTTCGATTAGAGTGAAGCCATGCCTGTCAGCTGACTTCTGATTACCTGTACACATCATCTTTTCTTCCTCCTTGGATGAATCAAACACTAACCTGCATTATTCACCAAGTCTCACTTTTAACCGACAGCAGGGACAAAAGCTGAGTCAGTCATGAATAATGCAGGCCAATTTGTTTGTTCTGTCTCCAGTATAGGAAGCTAGAATTATTGCTGGACTACACATGCATTAGTTTTTAGCGAATTGAATGTAGATGTATTTTTAGTGGTAGTTAATATATATTGAGATAGTAATGAATGGGTATTTGACTGAGAATTGCAGAATTGGTAGTATTGACTTGCATGAAAGTCAACGGAGAAAAGCAATGTGTCCCAGAGCAGCAATACAGAACGAAGAAATCAGGAACGAGAGAAAACAGCAGATTCTCGAGGCTGCACTGACGGTATATGCAGGGAACGGGTATGCTCATACTGAGATAGAAGATGTTGCGCAAGAAGCCGGATTAGCACGAGGACTGATTTACTATTACTTCAAGAGCAAGCGTGAGCTTTTTCAGGCCTTGTTCGATTGGGTATGTGAACGGACTCGTGTAGTTGTCAGAAAGATGCTGGTGGAAGAATCTGATCTGGCACCTGCGCAGCGTCTCCGGCAATATGCTGGTTATCTGTGCCGTTCAACACTGAGAGACAATCGGCTTTCCCGTTTTTTCTTTCGCATGCATTTCGATGCTGCCCAGGTATACGATGAGCCGGATTGGCGAAGTAAGAATGGCCATAAAGATGAGCGACACGAGAGTCTGGTTTCAGTAATTAGGCAGGGTATGGAATCCGGTGAGTTTCGCAAAGCTGCCCCTGCGTTGGCAGCTCATGCATTCTGGGGTGCATTAGTGGCATGTCTCAGAGAATTGTCATCTAAACAGATCACAGAAGCAGATGCCCCTGTCATCATAAATGAAATACTTACTTACTGTATGAATGGATTGTCGGCTAATTGTCTTTCTGATTGCAGCGATGAATCCACAATGCCGAATAATTCGCTTCTGATTGAGGACTGAGATTATGAGTAAAATTATTGAGGTAAACGGCCTCTACAAGAAATTCCCCAATAATGTAGTTGCGGTTGATGGTGTAGAGTTTGATGTCGAAGAAGGGGAAATATTCGGATTCCTGGGACCTAACGGTGCCGGTAAGTCTACTACTATAGCTATGCTTACCACCTTGATTGCTCCAACATCAGGTACGGCCCTGGTTGCGGGAGCGGATATCCGTCGTCAGCAGGACCAGGTAAGACTGGCTATAGGTTATGTCTCGCAGGACCTTGCCGTTGATGACAATCTGACTGGTTATGAAAACCTGCGTCTCCAGGCAGGTTTCTATCATATTCCTGCTAGAGAAGCTGAAAAGCAGATTGCTGAAGTTCTCCAGATGGTGGAGCTGACTGAACGGGCGAAAGACCTTGTGGAGACATATTCCGGTGGTATGCGGAAGCGATTAGATATAGCTTGCGGATTGATCCATCGGCCCCGGTTACTGTTTCTTGATGAGCCGACTCTTGGGCTGGACATCCCCACTCGTCGTGAAATATGGAAATACGTCAACAAACTGCGCTCTGAACATAATATGACAATATTTCTGACTACCCACTATATGGATGAATCCGATGCTCTCTGCGACCGTATTGCAATTATCGACCATGGTCAGATTAAGGCAATGGATACACCATCGGCTTTGAAGAGTACTCTTGGCGGCGAAGTGGTTGAATTTCGGCTTTCTGAGGGAACACCAGAGGAAATTGAGAGTGTAGTTGAAAAGATCAAATCCAAGGACTTCGTATCTGATATTCGAAACCAGGGAGAGCGAGGTTATGTGGCGGTGGTAACAAATGGTGAAGCCGCTGTCCCGGCAATTTTTGAGTCTCTTGCAGGACAGCCGGTAAAAATCAGTGCAATCACCCATAAACGACCTTCTCTTGATGATGTATTCCTGCACTACACCGGTCGAGAGCTGCGGGAAGAAGGTGGGGGAAAGGATGAGGCTTTCAGGTCCAGAATGATTATGAGGAGGACACGAGGATGAATATGAGACAGCTGATGTCCGATATATATTGGGTGTTTTGGCGGGAAATGAAGCGATTTATGCTGCAGAAAGCCCGTATCGCAGTATCAATCGTGCAGCCAGTTGTGTGGTTGGTGCTCATGGGGAATAATATGTCTGGTCTGACTCACAACCCGTATGCAGCACAGCTGTTGGGGACAGACAATTATCTGACTTTCATGACTCCAGGCATTATGATCATGACTGCGTTATTCGGGGGTGTTTTTGGAGGAACATCGGTTCTATGGGACCGGCGGTTGGGTTTTCTAAATAAAATGCTTGCAGCACCTATCTATCGAGCTTCGATTCCACTCGGGAAATTGCTCTCACTTATGGTGCAGTCATGGCTCCAGGTAATTATGATTGTCTTCATTGCTCTTGCTATGGGTGTTCATATAGTGACAGGCATTCCAGGTATTCTGTTCATGCTGTTCTTATCGAGCCTTTTCGGGATTATAATGGGTGGCATATCTCTTTCACTGTCTGCCGTGTTGAAGTCGATGGAAACACTCTTTGCAGTAATGAACTTCCTGACCATGCCGCTTATGTTCACCAGTAATGCCATGTTCCCGACCCGTGCAATGCCTGTATGGCTGCAGCACATTGCGGCAGTGAACCCACTTTCCTACGCAGTGGGACCGATGCGGACAATAGCTACCCAGGGCTGGGACTGGCCGAACATATGGGGTGGAACAGTGGTGCTCATTATTTTAGCCATTATCTCAACAGGTGTCTCCATCCACCTGTTCAAACGGGCAATTGCATAATAATGAACGATGTATATATGATCCGCAATCGATTTACGCTGAGACTGACGAAGTATAAATCGATTGAGGATTGATTCTAAGGTAGGATGATCCATTTCACCAACAAACCGACTAATGCTCCACCGATTATTAGCCAGGTAGAATTTAGTTTTATTGTCAGAAGCAGTGCAGCACTGACTGCAGCAATAATAACGGTAGGCACATCTATTATGGCTGCGCGGCCCAGTTGACAGGTTATATACACCATCAGTGCCAGCGCACATACATTGACTCCATCAAGGAAGGCTCCTGCAACTGCGGATTTACGAAGACGCGGGATCAGCGTTGTAGTCAGTCCGACATAGAAAAACGAAGGCAGGAATATCCCGACCGTTGCAATAATTGCTCCTGGTATTCCTGCCAGCACGTAACCGATAAAAGTTGCAGTGGTGAAGACTGGTCCGGGTGTCACCTGACCTACAGCTATCGCATCCAGAAGGCGTCCTTGTGTCAACCACCCATAATGTAGAACAAGATCCGAGTGCAGAAAAGCAATCAACACATATCCGCTTCCAAATAATACCGCTCCTACCTTCAGAAAGAACAAAAATAGAGACAGTAGACCAAACGGTATGACACCGGCCAAGGTAGAGGGAGTACGCAATGGCTTCATTCGATCAGATATGAGCTTTGCAACAGCAACAAATAGTCCTGTTCCTAGAAGAACGATAAGTTCGTTTACTCCTGCGAAACTCGCTGCAGTAGCAATCACCCCAACCAATGCTAGAAACTTGCTCTTGAAAGCTGCACGCCGAAGTCCCCACAGTGCCTGCAATATAATAGCGATCATGACTGGTTTTATACCATACAGCACTCCGGTAACCTCCGGAAGTGAGCCATATCGCATATAGGCCCAGGCTATTGCAGTAACAATAAGCATAGCTGGGAGTATGAAACAGACTCCTGCAATAATTATTCCTGCCAGTCCAGCTCGCAGTCTGCCGATGTGGATTGCCATCTCTGTCGAATTAGGTCCGGGGATTAAATTGACCGCGCCAAGCAGATCAAGGAATTCCTCATGTGAAAGCCACTTGCGCCTCCGAACCACTTCATCATCCATCATAGCTATATGAGCTGCCGGACCACCAAACGCCGTCGTTCCAAGGCGCAGGAAAAGCAGCGCAAGTTCCTTCAGACTCTGCAATTTATTTAATTCCGATTCACGGGTATCATCTGGCAAACGATTCACATCCTTCTGAAAGCCATCTCCACTTTGTTTAGTATTCCCGTTACAGTTGTTGATCCCACCAGTTGTTGTACTTGATCAGTTTTCCGCTCATCAGGAGTGGGTAAAATGCCATCAATGGGGGAATGGAAATGAAATTACTGCACAGATGGATGTTTGCAGTTACAAGCAACCGGGCTCCGGCAGCCACTATCCTTATTCGTCTGGTCGTAGGGGGCGTGTTTTTGTCGGAGGGAATACAGAAGTTTCTTTATCCAGTTAGTCTTGGAGTGGGAAGATTTATTAAGATCGGTATACCTGCTCCGGAGTTTATGGCTCCCTTTGTAGGTGCAGTGGAGATTATGTTCGGATCGCTGATCATTCTTGGTTTACTTACCCGATTAGCTTCATGTCCACTTATTATCAATATTACTGTGGCAATATGCACAACTAAAATACCCATTCTGATGAAGAGCGGGTTTTGGCCAGCAGCACACGAAGCCCGCGTAGATTGTGCAATGCTACTTAGTTTGTTGTTTCTTCTGATTGTCGGAGCAGGCAGATATTCACTGGACGAATTCCTCAGTCACAAACTGCAGCAGAAAGGGAGTTAGCAGTTTTATACTGAGAATACGAATGTCCAGGGATTATGGATAGAATGCATTGCAGTTTACTCAATAACAATCATGCAAACTCCAAAGGCCCCCAGCTTTGCGATTCCATCTTTAAGGTCACCAACCACGGCTTTGCCGGCACCAAGTTTTATATCTGCAGGTTGATCGGTATGATTAATCGCGAATGTGAATTTCCCTCGCCGGACAGTTTCTATGTACTTCGGTGTCTCGCAACCATATGTTACACCAGCCTCAGATAGCACGGTTTCGACTATCTCTGACAGCAGTTTGCTGGATGGACATGCAGCCAGATATACAGTGCCACCTTTTCCGTAATCATTTGTTACCATGAAAGGCATCCCCGCAAAGCTATTGTCTGCATAGGTTCCAGCGATTGTTCCTGTTGCTTCGATGTCTTCCATCCATGTTCTGACAGTCCCAGATATCTCCTGATCGTTTAGAGTTAGTTTTACAGTTGGGATCTCATCAGATTTTACTCCTCCTGCAAAGAACAGGGCTTCATCCGGTTTAATATAGCTCTGTAGATACATTCCTGTGTTCACTGTTACCCCGAATAAGTCATGTAAGCCTACTGGAGGAGTGTCGGCGATGTAGGTATTTCCTCTGTCCCTGCAGGCAAGTTGAGGCAGAGAAAGGAGAGTGCCTCCCGACTTCACATATTCTCTGAGTCGTTCGGAGAAATCGCTGTCTACCATCGTCAGCATCGGGAGCATTACCAACTTGTAAGATTCCAGGGAGGCTGACGGCGGGATGACATCAACCATGATGTTCCTATCCAGAAATGGTGTTATAGTCTCTGCAAGGTATTTGAGATAATCGATCTGTGAGGACACATCAGTTGTGTTGAAACTCCAATAGACATCATAATCCATAACAACGGCTACTTCTGCCTTTGGAAGCGGTTCGTTTTCGAACAAAGGCCAGAGTTCTTCAAGTTCTGTGTAAAGTTTTTTCAGAGATTCGAACCGGCGATGGGGTATGCCTGAGATTTCAATGACCCCCTGGAGTTCCTGCTCCTGACCAGATAAGCATGTGCGCCAGCGGAATATGTCATAGCTCTCACAGCCTCTGGCGAGTGCAGAAAATGCCCACGACCGGAATTGTTCATATTCCGGAGCTTTTCCGGGCGTGATGGCACTTATGCCGGTTTCGGTGATCCAGAAAGGTTTTTGTTTGTACGACCTGAAACAGTCGAAACATGTCTGAGCACCTTCAAGCGTTGCAATGTCCCAGTAGTAATCGACCGCTGCAAAGTCCATTTTGTCGAACAGTTTATAATAGTTTACTGGCTCGAATAATGGCCCCATGCCATTAGTCGTAACCAGGCTATGAGGATGATTTCGCTTGATAATGTCGTACTGTGCCTGTGCGAAATCTACGAAAACATCAGACCTGAAACGCTTTGCATCCAGCCTGATTCCGGGAGACACACGCCCAATCGGCAGCCTGACTTGTCCCCAGTCAGTATAGTCTCCGCTCCAGAATCTGGTTCCCCATATCCTGTTCATTTCATCCAGGGTTTTGTATCTATTCCTAAGCCATTCTCTGAACGCCTGCTGACAGCTTTCACAATGACAGACACCGCACTCCGGAGTTAGTTCGTTGTCTATCTGCCAGGCAATTACGTTTTGATACTGAGCAAACTCCGTGCTCAACCGTTCAACTATCCGATTGCAGTGCTTCTGGTAGAGATTACTAGTCGGACAATAGTGCCGCCTGATGCCATGGGATTTTGCATGCCCGAACTCATCTACAAGCTTGACTTCCGGGTAATTAGTTGTCAGCCAGGCAGGGGGGGCTGCTGTCGGAGTGCACATCAGGACATTGATGCCATTCTCGCCAAGCATCTTCACAAGACGGTGGAGCCAGTCAATGGTGAACTCACCTTCAGATGGTTCCATAGCCACCCATGCAAACTCACCAATGCGGACCATATTGATATGAGCCTCAAGCATCAAGCGGATATCTTCCGCCCAACGCTCCTCAGGCCAGTATTCAGGATAATAAGCAACGCCTCTGTATTTCATTAGGACAGTGTGACTGAAATGCGGTCGGATGTCAATGCTAAATGCACTGCATTAGGTCGCAGGTTGGAAGTCTGCACCACAATTCAGCTTCCAAATAACAGAATTATTAGCCTGAGTCGATCATAAATAATGCAGGTTAGTTCCCTATCTTCCAGACAATCACCCGGTCAAATGTAAGTGATGCATTCCCGGTCCACAACACCCTGGTCTCATAAGCTCCCCCGGGATGATTGAAGACTAATGCAATCGATCTGTACTCACCCAACGGTAAATCGCTTGCTTTTATTGCCTTTGTTGATGTGCTGTTGGAAGCTGCAATACAGGTGTCCAGTATGGCGATATCCCCTGTACCTTCACTTGTACGCTTTATTCTGAATAATGCCAGATATCGGCCAGCATCGAGTGCAGCGTAAGGGCCATAGACCATGTGACCGGGTTTGTTGACTCCTTTATTAGCCACCCAGGTTATTGACCCATCGGCATTCACAAACCGGTCACCTGTGATATGGGCCAGAGCATCAGAGTTGAAATTGCTTATAAAATGTAGATCAGCGTTCTTTGGGATGTTGCCGATGATCTCTTGTCTGGGTATCCGTCTGATATCCGTTACGGATTCTCTTAAGCCAAAAGGTCCATTGGCATCTATCGCGACTTTATCAGCATTTACTTTTCCTGATATTGCGACTTCCACTTCTTTACCGGATATCAACGTTGCACTCGCTGGTTTAATAGAAACACCGGCAAGTCCCTTTGCTATGAACTTGACCTTCATCGGTTTGGATGTCACATTCTGGATCGTGTAGCGTGTGTCGAACTCGTATCCTTCAATGATCGCCGATGATGGTGAAAGATGCGTTACTACTTGCTTTCCGGATATCCATTTTGAATACATTGCCGAAAGTTGATCCGGACTGACTATTACATATTCCGGTCCCAGTCTGTTCAGGACCTCATTCAAACCGGCAAGGTTCCAAAACCAGTTACAGATGAAAACATGCATAAACGCCGGACGGGTTTTCTGCGGCGCCATACGTTTTATCTGGTCTACCATATCCGATATCTGCTTTTCGGCATTGCCATTCGGGTCCCAGGAGCAGATTGCATGGAATACAGGGATATTACGAGCTGTCACATGGGTCGCATCTTCATAATTAAACACCGCTCTACCATAGTCTGCGAATATCGATTCCAAGGACGGAATCCCGTTAGAATACCTTTTGAGATCAGTTTTTCCTGAACCGGACGGGCACACAATACTCAGGTCCATCCGCTTCATGTATTGATCTGATAGACTAAGAAAATCATCGAAGCTGCGCTTGCGACCCACGGTGTTGAACCGTTTGCCATATACATTCGGATACGTATATCCAACTCCGGAAACTGCAGCAAGGAATGAGTCGTTCGGTGATGCAGTAGTGTAATAAAAATCCATGACATCCGGTATCAGCATGCAGGAGGATGGAGAGATTGTCCATCCGATAGGAAATTTTCCACGTTCCGGCTGATGCCAAAGCTGAGGCCAGTTGTTGGTTGTGAGTACAGGGATATTGTCGCCATCTGACATTGTGTAGGCGATATATACTTTGCCACTATCAAGTTTAGGCGTGGGCAGTTTCTTTTGTTTAAATGGCTGTACCTCATAACCGGAATGAACGCTCAAGTTAGAAACATCAACTGAGCCAACCAGGAATTTGCCATACTCCGCCATCAAGCCTACACCCGGAAGCTCACCCATACCGATATTTTCACCTGCCCAGGAATATCCCATTATCGGACTGTTCACCGGCAGCGCAGCCAGCAGTTCTTCTCCAAACTTCAGTTCCTCAGCTGGATTGGCATAAGGCTCCGCACCATCGATTCTTCCCGGCAGCCAGAATATAAATATTTTGTGCTGGACAAGATAGTCCCTCGAATAGGTGTTCTCCGGCCACAGACAAGCTGCAGTATTGTGGTTCATCTGGCTCCAGAGATTCGTAAAAGCCCACCTGTAGGCATCCACATTCTGTGTCCATCTCCCTCTGAGGTCAGCCAAAACCGGCAGATTGAGCTGCTTAGCAAGCCTGGGACTGACTACAACCGCATTCTCTATACCAGCCATCATCGTAGCAATATTCTTGCTGGAAGGCAGGTTCGGGTCAGTTATTATGACTCCTTTGATCTTATCTGCAAAACGCGTAAGGAGATCCTGAGGAGTGACTGTTTCAGTTTCTGTAACCCAGTTCCGCTTCTTGTCCCATTCCAGCCATAGCGAATCAGACTGTACATCCAGGCAATATATACTCGGAGTTTCTCTATTTACGATACCCTGCAGGGTGGTTACCAGCAGAGCCCAATCCGGAGATACCTTGGTCAGGTCGCATACAAGCAGTTTCGAAGCTGGTTTGGAGGATTTCGGGAAGATGTCTTTATATGGACGTGATCCGGTGTTATAGGGGATATTTTTGACTCTCCCCGGGGAGAGCGGCTGAGGTACCATGGGGATAAGAGAACTCGGAAAGTTGTTGCCTTCAAAGCGGAATATCGTTACCCTGTCGATCCTCAGCGAAGTTGAACCAGACCACGACAACCTGCACTCCAGTTCTTTGCTGGAAAAATGGAACGCAACCGGTATCTGGACATACTTCCCGAACGAGAGATCGGAGGCAGCAATGTTTCGTGATCCCAGCCTTGATATGCCTTTTCCAGCAAGAACTTCAGCAGTACCAACGACATCATCATTTGGATTTTCAAGCATTTTGATCCGAAAGAAAGCAATATAATCGCCGGTTTCCGGTTGATCATAGGGTCCATAGATCATAAACCCGGAACCGCCATCTTTGTCTACAATAGCATCCCACGCCTTGCCATTCATTGCATCCGAATCAGCAGCAGCACTCCCGACAAGGTGAAAAAATTGATCTGCCCCCCAGGTCCTGGTCTCTGTATATTGTCCTTTAGGGAGAACTTGAGCAGATCGAACCTCCGAGAGTATTGACTGCGGTATAACACCAGATTGCGCAGATGCATTAATTCCAACCAGAAGTAGCAGACACCTAAACAACCAAATCTTCCACATAATAACTAAGCCTCCAAATGCTGATCCATACCAGTATACGCTATGACCATGAAAATACATGGATTTGATTACAGGGATACCCATTGGGGTGTGCGAATGAATCGTGAATGGAAATGCATTGAAGAACAAACTTCTCTGGGCAGAACCGCGAATAAGGGCTATCCGGATCGCATAAATAGAAATAGAACCGGATGATCAGATATGAGATTGGTGTTCCTCATTGATCACCCGGTCATTCTGTCTTTCGCTCTACAAACTCAACTTAGTCTTAATCCGATGTACTGCTTCTTCGGTGTTTTCCCGGTTGCCGAATGCGGTCATTCTTATGTAGCCTGCGCCGGATGGGCCGAAGCCTACTCCGGGGGTTACTACTACATTGACTTCTTTGAGCAATCTATCGAAAAAGCTCCAGGAGTCAGTGCCTTTGGGAGTTTTTAGCCATATGTAGGGGGCGTTGATTCCGCCGAAGACTTCAAATCCTATCTCTACCAGGCCTTCGCGGATGATCTTTGCATTGGCCATATAGTAGTTGATGATCTCTCTGGTCTTCTCAAGGCCTGCCGGAGAATAGACTGCTTCAGCTCCTCGTTGGACGATGTATGGAGTCCCGTTGAACTTGGTAGTCTGGCGTCGGTTCCAGAGTTTGTTCAGCGGATAGGATTCTCCACTTTCTGTCTTTGCAAGGACAGCCTTTGGTATTACAGTGTAGGCGCATCGGGTTCCGGTGAATCCGGCCATTTTAGAGAATGAACGGAACTCGATAGCGCATTCACGGGCACCTTCTATTTCATAGATGCTGTGAGGAATATCAGATTCTGTGATATACGCTTCATACGCCGAGTCAAACAAGATTATTGCGTCATTGGCTTTAGCATAATCGACCCACTTCTTCAACTCAACCTTCGACAGGGTTGTGCCGGTCGGGTTGTTTGGCAGGCAGAGATAGATCATGTCCACCTTGCTGGTCGGAAGTGCCGGAATGAAGTTGTTCTCAGCGTTACATGGAAGATAGACTATTCCATCGAACCGTCCATTGTCCCCAAGCTGCCCTGTCCTGCCCGCCATAACATTCGTTTCAAGGTAGACCGGATAAACAGGATCAGTCAGTGCGACAACACTGTCTCTGCTGAAAATTTCCTGTATATTGGCGACATCGCACTTTGATCCATCGCTGATAAAGACTTCATCTTCCTCAATTGTAACACCGCGGGTCAGGTAGTCATTTTCAATCACTTTCTGGATCAGGAAACTGTAGCCTTGTTCAGGTCCGTAGCCTCTAAAGGTCTCAGCCTGTCCCATTTCATCGATAGCTTTATGCATTGCCTCAAGGACCGGTGAAACCAGCGGCTTGGTAACATCTCCTATTCCAAGGCGGATGATATTTGCTTCCGGGTTATCATTCTTAAAGCTGTTGACCCTTTTAGCTATCTCTGCAAACAGATAACTGCCCGGCAGCTTCAAATAGTCTTCGTTAATATGTGCCATAATTTTATACCTCTTTCTCGTTACTATATTCTGACAAGATACCCTAAATCCCAGGAATAGGTGGTAGAGTCTCTTGGGCTTTGTTAATTAGTCCATATCTATGGATTTAATGCTCAAGGAGCCAATATTGCCTTGTAGCCGATATTATATCGCAAGTTGGGGTGATGTGGGAAACGAAGAGATATGTTTGCCCGGTTTTCTGTTGATTTGAAGTGGGTACAATGCATTCAATGTAGTCAAAGATGGAGGACAAATGCGTGGCTAGACGATATCATCTATATGCATCAGTGCTGGTGACGGTCTGCGTATTGCTGTCTGGTTGCTCCAGGCGTGAGACTCCTGCAAAGACCCAGATTAATAACTCTGTGGCAGCCGGTATATCGCCTGCAGAGGATCTGACTCGAGAACATGCTGTGCTCGAACGCATATTGCTCATATATGAGGAAGTTAACAAACATAATGAGTTGGTTGATCCTCAGAAGAAAGCGCTCAGCGAGGCATCTACCTTAATGAAGCAGTTCATTGAAGATTATCACGAAAAACTGGAGGAGCAGTATGTATTTCCGCAGTTTATAAAGGCGAAAAAAGAGGTGGAACTAGTTGGAACGCTACTGATACAGCATGATTCAGGTCGTAAAATTACTAAGCGAATCATAGAGATAAGCGGTTTAAAATCAGTCGATAAACAAACGCGTGACGAATTGAGTCGTTTAATAATTGAGTTTATACGGATGTATCGACCTCACGCAGCAAGAGAAGGTTCCGTTCTGTTCAGAGAATATCCGACCGTCGTCGGTGCTTCCGAATACAGAGAACTGGCAGAAGAGTTTGAAGATCGGGAACACGAGTTGTTTGGAGATAGTGGATTTGACGGAATAGTCGATCAGGTTGCAGGTATTGAAAAGCAATTAGGTATATATGAGCTATCGAAGTTTACGCCGAAAACCTAAACATGTTATAATCCAAATATTCAACTGAATAGCGTCCACCACTAAAAGCGTTGACAAGGAAGAGTAACTCTCCGGACGGGGCTACAGAGAACCCTTTCTCCGCGAAATGCGGATGTGCTGAGAATTGGGGCTTGATGCTGGGGAGTGAAAATCACCTTTAAGCTGGATGTACGAACGTGTAAACAAGTAATGCATTCCGGGAGGCTCCCGTTATCGGGCCGGAGTTTGACGGCTGATGCGTATTATACATCATGCCAAGTACTCTTTAAGACCAGCATCGTGAGGTGCTGGTGAACCAGGGTGGTACCACGAAGAGCCAACAGCCCCTCGTCCCTGTTTGGGATTAGGGGCTGTATTTGCGTACGGAGGTACTGAAAATGTTTAGAGAGGTCGGTAATGGTAAGGATTTCCCCGTTATGGAGCACAGAATACTCAAGTTCTGGGAAGAGGAGGGGATATTCGAGAAGCTTCGCGAAAAGAACAGAGGAAAGAAATCCTGGTCGTTCATCGATGGTCCGATAACGGCCAATAACCCTATGGGTGTGCATCACGCCTGGGGCAGGACGTACAAGGACATATTCCAACGATTCAAGGCGATGCAGGGGTTTGATCAGCGTTATCAGAATGGATTCGATTGCCAGGGACTCTGGGTGGAAGTTGAAGTCGAGAAAGATCTTGGGTTGAACTCCAAGCGTGATATTCTGGATTATGGGCTAGTTAACTTTGCGCGAAAATGCCGGGAGCGGGTGGAGAAATATTCAGCTATTCAATCTGAGGAGTCCAGGCGACTGGGCCAGTGGATGGATTGGGATAATTCCTATTACACGATGAGCGACACCAACATCGAGTATATCTGGTATTTTCTGAAGAAATGCTCAGAGAATGGGTGGCTGTATAAAGGCAACCGCGCAATGCCGTGGTGTGCCAGGTGTGGGACGTCGCTTTCGCAGCATGAACTTATAGACTCATACAGGGACCTAACTCACACTTCAGTCTTCGTTCAACTGCCTCTCCTGGAGCGACCTGATGAATACATACTGGTCTGGACTACTACCCCCTGGACTCTGGCTGCGAATACTGCGCTGGCAGTCAACCCAGACTACGAATATGCCCGGGTACTGCAGGACGGCAAGGTGCTTTATCTTTCAGTTGGGACTCTTTCACAGTTGAAACCTGGGTATGAGATGCTTGGAAGAGTTAGGGGTAGTGAACTTGTCGGGTTGCATTACCAGGGACCGTTCTATGATCTTCCTGCTCAGGAGAAACTTGAAACCCGGATTGTGGCATGGATAGATGTCGGTGAGGATGAGGGTACTGGTGTAGTCCATATCGCTCCCGGATGCGGTGAAGAGGACTATAACCTTTCAAAAGAATATGACATACCGGCGCTGGTGCCAATCGATGAAAACGGGGTATATTACTCCGATTACGGCTGGTTCGCGGGGAAACAAGTTTCAGAGGTTGCGAAACTTATCTTCGATGATCTGTCAGCCAGGGGTATGCTCTACAAGACCGAGGAATATGAGCACCGGTATCCTGTTTGCTGGAGATGTGGAGAGGAGCTTGTATTTCGATTAGTAGATGAATGGTTCATATCGTGTGATCAACTCCGGGAACCGATGATACGTGAGTCACGCAAGGTCAACTGGATTCCGGAGTATGCTGGCAAGCGAATGGAAGACTGGTTGAACAATATGGGGGACTGGTGTATATCACGCAAACGGTTCTGGGGGTTACCTCTACCTTTCTATCATTGTGCATGCGGTGAGATTACAGTCATAGGTTCGCGTAAAGAGTTGGAGGAACGAGCCGTATCAGGGGTAGATGATCTACCGGAACTGCATCGTCCCTGGGTGGACAAAGTAGTAATTCACTGTCTGAAGTGTGGTGGAGCAGTCCATCGTGTCTCTGAGGTAGGTGATTGCTGGTTGGATGCGGGGATTGTTCCGTTTTCAACTCTGGGATTTCTCGATCAGGACAATACATACTGGCAGAAATGGTTCCCGGCGGAGTTCGTCTGTGAAATGCGCGAACAGATCCGGCTGTGGTTCTATGCAATGATGTTTATGAGCGTGACATTGACGGGTGAGTTTCCATACCGTGCGGCGTTAGTTTATGAGAAAGTGCACGATGAAAAAGACCGGCCAATGCACAAAAGCTGGGGAAATGCGATCTGGTTCGATGAAGCTATAGAGAAGATGGGTGCGGATGTAATGCGTTGGATTTATGCCGGTGCAAATGTCCAGAATAATCTGAGTTTCGGGTATGGTATAGGGCATGAAGTCGTCCGCAAATTGCTGACCCTTTGGAATACTTACTCTTTCTTTGTGATGTATGCCAATCTCGATGAATGGATACCACAAGAGATACAGCCAGAAGGGGCTGGTAATGAACTCGACCGCTGGATACTCTCCCGGCTGCATTCTCTGGTGGGGGATGTTACATCGGCTTTGGAAAGGTTCGATGCGGGGAGTATGACTCAACTTGTGGAGGGGTTTATAGATGACCTTTCCAATTGGTATGTCCGGCTGAGCAGGCGAAGGTTCTGGCGAAGTGAGTCTGATGATGATAAACAATCAGCATATGCAACACTATACAATCTGTTGGTAGCTCTGACTAGACTTATTGCACCAGTGCTGCCTTTTACTGCCGAAGAGATATACCAGAATTTAGTTCGTTCAGTTGATTCAGATGCACCTGAGAGCGTTCACCTCTGCGAATGGCCTGTGCAGGATATAGCTTTTCTAGATGAGCAATTGATGTTAGAGACAGAGTTGGTGATGAAAGTAGTTCGAATGGGGCGTGCGGCCAGGAATACTGCGGGAATAAAAGTCCGGCAGCCACTGGCAGTGTTTTATGTGAGTTTAGCTGGTTCTGATTGGGAAGCAGTGAAACGAAACGAAAGATTGATCCTGGATGAGTTGAATGTGAAGACCTTATCAGAATTTCCTAATGCTGGGATTCCGGCAAGTGCTGTTCTTCTTGAGGAAGATAGCGTCTCAGTAGCATTAGAGACAATGCTCAGTGATGAGTTAATTCAAGAGGGTCTTGCGCGTGATTTTGTCCGACGAATCCAGAACCTGCGAAAAGAGAGTGGATTCAACGTGGATGATCGAATAGTAATCCAATATGAAGCAACACAGAAACTAAAGTCAGCAATTGTTGCTTTTACAGATTACATAACCCAGGAAACTCTTGCTGATCAATTATCAACACCAAAAGTCGACGACTCCTCTATCACAGTGAAAATAGGAAGCGAAGAATCCAAACTCAAACTCATTAAGGCAAAGTAGTCGAACATAGTGGTTCCACAACCCCTCCGGATTTCAATCTCCGGAGGGATTATCTCCCATAAACCAAAATCCCTTCCTGAAGTCTGAAACCTATCCCTTCCCTTCTTCATAATTCATAACTCATACTTCATAATTTCCCTTCAGGGTATTGACAACATCCAAAATACCGGGTATATTTAGATAGTTAGCTAAATAACGAAGGAGAAGCTTTGAACAGCGTATACAGGGCACTTTCAGATCCCACCAGGCGGAAGATTTTGCAGATGCTGCGTGAGAAGGATATGACTGCCGGGGAGATTGCAGAGCATTTTGATCTCACCAAACCTACCTTGTCGCGTCACTTTGCGGTCTTGCGAGAAGCGAATCTTATCCAGGGTGTGAAACTGAAAACTACTATTACATATGTGCTGAATGTGTCTGTTCTGGAGGAGGCTCTGCTGGCTCTTATGGACACATTCAATATTGTAAGGAGAGATGATGACGATGGAGAATGAAGCAGAAATCAATATGAAGCCGATGGTCTTTTGGGGTGTGGGAATATTCCTGCTGACAGTTCTGGTGTCGCTTTACGCATGGTTCAAATTGCCGGTCGGTGCACAGATTGCTACTCACTGGGGACTGGAAGGCAGAGCGGACGGGTGGTCAGACAAGACTTCCGGTCTGGCTATTATCCCGATTATGGAACTGGTAGTGATCGGTGTATATTTGTTTGCATTGAAGTTTATGCCCAGACGCCAGAATATTGCGCGTTCACTCGGAGCTATCAGGATCGTGGTGTTGCTGTCACTTGTAGCGACATTTCTGGCGCAGTTATTGATTGTACTGACTGCACTCGGAACTAAAGTGGATGTATCCGCAGCGAGTCAAATACTTGTTGGCATAACATTTATTGTAGTTGGAAACTTTCTGGGCAAGATCCGCAGCAATTTTCTGACCGGTATTAGAACGCCCTGGACTCTATCCAGTGAGCTTTCCTGGGAAAAGACCAATCGGCTTGCGGGTAAACTATTCGTGACAGCCGGTATCATCATGATCCTTGGAAAATGGATGAATGATATGATGATGTGGGTCGGCCTGATGGCAACTGAGCTGATCATCATTATGGTCATATGCTATATATTCTCCTATAAGATCTGGCAATTAGATCCCAGCAAACACGCTGAGATCATTACGGATCAGGAAGATACCGAACTGCATATGAAGACGCAAATGCGTGAAGGCATGATCACCAAGACCACTATAATGCTGTTGGTTGTCGCATTTCTCATTTTCTTTACTGCAGGTATTGCTAACAGACCAGCCCCGGAACTGGAAAAGGCCGGAGTCAGCTTTGTGCAAAATGTAACTCAAGGTAAATATACAGAAGCTGAGCAGTTATTCGACGACACCATGAAAAACGCACTGCCTCCGGAAAAACTGCAAGAGACGTGGGGTAAAGTTGAAACTGACAAAGGAAAGTTTGTCAGCCAGACCGATGTGCGAAGCTCAAGCATGTGGCCATACAGAATGGTGTATGTTGGATGTCAGTTCGAACAAGCCAAAATGGTGGTGAAAGTTGTCTTCGATAAAACCGGCAAAATCACAGGATTATGGATATCACCAGGCTAGCACACCCGTTCACCCTTCGACTGCGCTCAGTGCGAACGGGTTTGCAGGTTTCATGTTCACCCTGTGCACAGGACCTGCTCGGGTGCAATTTGCAATTACACCTGAAAGAGAACGGGATCAAATAGAATCAGTGAGTGATAATACCCGTTCATCCTGAGCTGGTCGAAGGGTGAACGGTCGTCGAACTGATAGGGGCAAATAATCACACACTTTTAGCAACATAATAGCCTTGTATAGCATCCATATTGCAGGTAACATGAATTGAACGATTTTGAATTTCCTGAAGGAGATAATATATGAAACTGTGTGTGATGTCCTATGCTATGCAGGTTGGTGGATGGGATTTTACTATAAAAGGAATAACTGATCTGTGCCAATTCACCCGAGATCAGGATATTGATGGCATCGACTGGTGCTCGCTCTATGGCAATGACCCAAAAGAAGTCCGAAAGATCATGGATGACTATGGTCTGAATACTGCCTGCTATACTGACGGAGCAGATCTGAACTACCCGGACCACAATGATAGACTGCCAGGTCTTGATACCGTGAGAAAGTCACTTGAGACAGCTGCGATTTTGGGCGTGGACAAGATAATGATCCCCATTGGAGGCAGAGCTGGCCTAACAGCTCAGCAGAGCCGGAACAACAATATCAAGGGACTTATTGAAGCCGTTGAGATTGCCAAAAGTTATGACATTACTGTTACCATTGAACATATGCACGGATTACACAGCCCATTTGTGACATCATCAGACATCAATGAGACTCTGGCGGCTGTACCTGGACTAAAAGTTACATTCGACAGCGGCAACTGCCTCACCGGTGGTGAACCATCTGCTGATGGCTTCCTGAATTCCAAAGACTATATAGTGCACGCGCATTACAAAGACTGGGTTGTCTCATCTGACAATACAGGTGTCGATGGGTCAGACGGCAGGTTCTATACCCCTGTGTTGATCGGCGAAGGAATCGTTGACCACGAGTCTGTAATCCGTGCGATGGTGCAGAATAACTACCAGGGATACATAGATATCGAGTACCAAGCTCCGGTATATAATCCCAGGTACGCAGTTAAAACAGCAAAAGAATACATTTACAACCTGAAAGCCAAAATCGAAGCTGAGTAGTCGTGTCATATATATGAGGTATTGATGTTATGAAAGCTGGAAGCGCATGGGCTGACATTACGCCATCTGAACGGCTTACTATCGCCGGACAGATGCATGTTCGTTATGGTGAATATACACACGATCCTCTTACAGTGAATGCAGTCGTATTCGAGCAGGATGGCACGCGTGTGGCTCTGGTCTCGTGTGATCTGTGTCTGATGTCGGATGATTATACCCGGAATATTCAGGCAAGATGTGAGAAAGCCTATGGTATACCGGCTTCCTCAGTAATAATCGGCTGCACACATACCCACGTTGCTCCACTGGCTTCAACAGTCCTTATAGGTGATTTGAGCCCATCGTTTATGGAAATGCTGAGCCAGTCCATCGTTAAGATTGTAGGGCAAGCGTTGGATGGTCTTGAGGATATCGAACTCTATGCCGACACAGGTTGGATCGATAAAATGGGATTCAACCGGCGTGGTTATCACAGCGATGGCAAAGTAGATATGTACTTCGGAAGCTGGAATGAAGACTTTTCCGGGCTGGAAGGGCCTCGTGATGGGCAAGTAGGCGTTATCTTCGGCAAACGGCTCGATGGCACTCTGAAGTTTGTGATCCCATCTTTCGCTACACATCCCAACTCTCTTGAAGGAGAGAGCTTCTACAGTGCGGATATCGTCGGTGCTGTCAGGAGCCATATACGGATGATTTTCGGTGAGGATGTCGATGTGATCTACCTGACCGGAGCAGCAGGGGATACAGCCCCGACTGATATGCTCTCCAAAGACAAGCATGGTTTCTGGAGAAATGAAGATGGCTGGAAACGTTCAGGTATATATCTAGGGAGCGAAATCGCGAAGGTCATCGTTAGTTCGAGCATTCCAATGTCTGATCCCGACCTCAAACTGGAGCAAGCGCGTATCCCGATCCCGATACGCGAATACAATGATATCTGCCCTGACCTGGGAAATGAACACTTCAAGTCTGCAAAAGAGAACTGGCCTCAGATGATTGCTGAGGAGAGTCCTGTAGAAGTCCGGCTTAATGTATTGAAACTCGGTGATGCAGCAATCTGCACGAATCCATCAGAGTTCTATGTTGAGCACGGACTTGAGATCAAAAAACATTCCCCGGCACGCGTCACAATTATAAGTCAACTGACCGACGGATACGTGGGTTATGTACCAACCAAGGAAGCCTTCACACACGGAGGCTACTCCACCTGGCCCGCAGCCTCTTCCAAATTGAGTGAAGATGCAGGCGATATAATTGTTGAAACCACTATCGAAGAGCTGAAAAAGGCTTTTAAATAAGCAGAATGACATTAGGGAGCATGAAAAGTGCTCCCTACCACTCCAACATAAGATTTCACGTAGAACCTCGGAGCCTTCCAAATGGACCAAAAACCCAAGCAAAACATTACAAATCTAATCGATTATGCCTGTTCGAAGTATAGCGGTGAATGGCTGCATCATCCTGTGTTTGGGGATGTGTCATATGATTCTTTTGAACACTCCAGTGCTAATCCGGTTGTCCGGGGGACGGATGAGATGCGTTGGCCTGTGAATGGGTCGTTGTTTTGTGATCAGGTCAGTGGGGATTGGTTTCTCTACGTTGGTTGGTATGCGCAGGGATATGCGAACACGGAGGAAGAACCATACTACTGTCAGGTGTATCGATCAAATGACAAGGGAGAATCCTGGACAGACTGCGGTAAACCGATTGCAGGGATTGGTTCGTACATCTTTGAAGGTGAAGTATCTCCGCTGTGGGGGGCTCCTGATGCTGCTGTCTGTTATAATGATGGGCGATATTACATGAGCTTTGACTGGAACACCACGGGAACTACCTGGGCAAATGTCCTGGGAGGTGACCCTAGTGTGAACAATGGTTCGGCCTGCGCTGTTTCAGACTCCCCCGAAGGACCATTTCAACCGATCGCAGCTTATGTGAAGACACGAGAGATGGTTACGGTGCTTGGCAAATACAAGCGGGCTTACGCTTCAACAATACTGCCGCGCAAAGATGACTGGATCGCGCTGTCACTTACCGATTCCCAGGAATACTACGGATGGGGACTGCTGGGGCAGATAGCTTCAAAACTAGAAGGTCCCTGGTCTGAACCCAAACTGTTGTTACACCCTCAACTTGATCGCTATCATCCTCAGCTGCTTGAGTTCTTCCCACAGTTCATTCAGGATGGGTTTATCTATGCTCCCGCGACTTCCGTTGCAGGCAACCGCAACTACCAGGCAGTTTTCCGAGTGCCTATTGAGGATGCTATGGATTCCGATGCATGGAGTCTGTATCAGGATGGTTCCGTTTGGCATTCCGAACCGGTTGAGTCCGAATATGAAGGCATCTGGGGACAGACTTTCTCTGGGTTTATTGATGAAAACGGTATATTCAATGTCATGTTTCCATCTTTGGATTCTGAGAACAGAGGGACGATAAATCTGGCTAAACGCCCGTGGGACCAACCCATGCGCGAACGCGGATTTGTAATGAGCAGTCACTTGAATCCAGGTATGACAGTGCTGCGTCACGACATCCAATTGAACCATCTGCACATAGAGATGAAGCTCCATGGCACTGTACAGATAATCTGGAACCATAGGGGTATATTTGCTCCTGATAAACCAGCTTCTAACTGTGGATTGCACCCACTGATGCGCGCAAACTATGATGCATTGGAATTATCGGAGTCCTCATGGGCCTTGGTAAACTACTCCAGCTATGGAACCAGAGCGGATATTGTGAGTGGATCATTACCTGGCTTACAGGATCGTATAATCGATCTTGATGTGGTTAATGAGACACTTACAGTAATTCTGGATGGTGAGGTGTGTTGGAGCGCTCCTTATCCTGTTTCCACTGGACGAGTAGGCTTATGGCTGGAACCGTACAGCAGTGTTGAATGTGACTCATTCATTGTCGATGGCGATACATCAGGAACCGCGGCGTCATTTCTCTACACCGAAGGTTTGAACTGCGCAGCCCAGAAATTAGACGATTGGGAAGAGTTTACAGATGACGCATTCCGATACGGTATAGGTGCATTTTCTAAATCTGACGGCGTAGAGATAAAATGGAACTTCACGGGCACTGGTTTCGCTATCTGGACACCGACAGGTCCAGCATATGGCAAAGCCGAACTGCTTTTAAACGGCCAACACATCGCTGATCTCGACTTTTACGCACCAGAGAGCACTAGTTCCCATATTCTATATGAGACACACGATTTGTCGGATGATAAATACGGAGTGAAAGTGAAATCCATCGATGGTAGAATTCCTGTTGATACATTTGAGGCATTTACTTAGATCCAGCATCAGAGCCGATGATTAATATCAATGTGCGTCGGCATCAGAGTGAAAAGGCTGATGCCGACGCATGTTTATTTACTAATCCCGCCAAAGCCACTTTAGCGATTCCGGGAAGAGTGCTCCTGGGTGTTCCATGCTGTGGTCTCCATCACCGATTACATACTTGTAGTCATATCCTTTAAACTCAAGAGCTGATGCCATTTCGTCGTTGGCCAGTTTCCAGTCACCCCATATACAGTTGAGGTCATTTGTTCCGGTCTGTAAGAACACACGGATCGGTTTCTTTATTTTCTTGCGAATCTGGTAAGGATAAATATATCCACCACGAATGTCCGTAAAGCTGCCGCAGTGGCTCAACACTTTTCCAAACATATCCGGCCGCTCCCAGGCAGCTGTCCACGCACAAAGTCCACCCGAACTCATCCCGCAGATTGCTCTACTATTGGCATCTTGTTTGATTTTATACTTCTTCTCTACTTTGGGTAGTATCTCTTTCTGCAAAAACTGAGCATAGACACCGTTAGGGACATCATATTGATCCGCACGCAGACTCTCTGAATATTTTACAAAATGATCACGAGGATCATTCAGATACTCCTTGCTCTCTCTACCGGGATTCACGAATACTCCGATGATAGGTGGAATATCCTTCTTGTGTATCAGATTATCAAATACTATCGATGCTCGAACACTCCCTCTGGGATTCGCATAACTCCAACCATCCTGAAAGACCATCAATCCGGCCGGCTCTTTGTCATTGTATCCAGCTGGAACATATATCCAGTAATCCTGAATAGCTCCGGGGTATATCTTGCTGGTCATTTTATATCGATTCAATTCCCCCTGAGGAACTCCAGCCTGAACCTGCGAATCATCCCCGAGGACATACGGGCCATTTTCAAATACGCTTAACATCAATGTATCCTTCCTTCGCCAGCCACTTCAATCAGCGCATCCAGGTTAGCCAGTGGAACATCCGATTGTATTTCCTGAGCCGGAGCGAATATCAGTCCTCCGCCTGCTCCCAGAACTTTCCTCACCTCTCTGGCTTCTCTGCGGACATCGTCCGGTGTGCCATACGGCAGGGTCTTCTGTGTGCTCAAACCTCCCCAGAAAGTCAGGTCCTTTCCATATTCACGCTTGAGCATTGCTATATCCATACACTCCGGCTGCACCGGGTTCAGGACATCGATCCCCATTTCTATAAGAGATGGAATGATCTTTACCACATTGCCACAGGAATGGATCCAGACGTGCTTGCCGTAGGACTTAATAAGATCATATTCAACCTGTTCTCCCGGCCGTATCAGGTCCTGCCATGATGATGGAGACATAAGCAGATCGCACTGGCTTCCCCAGTCGCTGCCCAGCAGAACTCCATCAATATGTGGATGAGAGAGAAAATTTTCCAGCATTACCAGGTTGCGTTGGATTATTCCCTGGAGGTATTCCCGGCTCCATTCTACACTGCCTGCCATGTCTGCAAGGAAATTCTCTATGCCTCTTGCAAAATAAGCCTTTTCGAAGTGTGAACCATAAACGCATGCCAGCACATACTTCCCAGCCTCGTGTGCACGATCTACAACTGCGTAAAAATCTGCATAACTTCCATCCCCGGTAGTAGTAGGGCGTGTAACTGGTGTATCGAATTCTACCCACGAGTCCATCGAGCCATCGACATTCTTCCACTGCCACCAGGGAGGAGACAAGCGGATAACGTCATTGTCGAACATTACTTCCTCATCGATAATTCCTCGCTCCTCTCTCAATTTCTCCTTCATATCCATCGCACATCCGATGCACCGGGGAATGCGATCTGTCTCACGATGTTCAATTGCAGCTACTACACACTCACGACTATTCATATTTTCTCCTGTTTAGTATCTCTATCTACTTGTATGCTTGGTATCATTCTGTCATTAATTGTCTCTAGAGCATCACTAGCTTCCTGTATTGCATCTGGATTACCATTGAGAATGATTTTCTTGAGTACATCTATCGCTTGTTCACCAAAGTCAACCAACACACAGGAAGCCCAACCAATGGCTGATTCACCCGGTTCGCTTGTGAGCATGATTTCAGCAAGGGGGGGTATGGCTCTGGGATCTCCCAGATATCCAAGTGCAAGAAAGGCTTCGTAGCGTGTCACGCTGTCACGGGAATCAGGATTGATAACTAGATCAAGAATGGCATCAAATGCCCTGTTGTCGCCGATTCTTCCAAGACTGTATGCTGCACGCCATCTGATCTGTGGATTTTCGTGTTTGGTAGCCTCAACTAGAGCATTGACAGCAGGTAAACCGATCTTAATCAGGCTTTTTTCAGAGTGGATCTGGATATCATTGTCCGGATTGCCAATTCCTTCTATGAGGTGTTGAATCCTAAGGTTGATGTTGCTCATTGCTGTCTCCTGGTTCTATGAATATAGGATTCGTTAACCAGGACATGCATTCCTCCAGGAACACAGTATATAGGGTCAGAGCGATATATACCAATCTAGGGATAGAAATAAACGCAAAGGGATATCAGACTGGCAATTCTAGCACAATCCCATATCCCTTCCTGAAGCCTGAAGTCTGAAGCCCGAAGCCTAAGGAATCATCCACAGAGTCAACGATTCCTGGTCTTTTATGTAGATGGCCTTGCCAGAAACTACAGGAAACGCAAAAGTTGGTGTATCTGCCACTTTAATTTTGGTTAGTTCCTTAAAACCTGTGGCATTGGGTTCAAAGACGGAAAGCATAGAATCATTGGGCAGACCGAATATGACTGAACCGGCATCGACTACACAGGCGTAACTTTCACGGCGGGTCACAGTATCAATCCACAGTGTCTGTCCGGTTTGATCGTTGATGCAGAAATAACTGCCGTGGTCGGAGACTCCGAAGAGCATGTTCATTTCCATCACCGGAGAGCAGTATCCAGTGCCCAGGTCCTTGTTATTCCACAATTCTGTTGTAGTATACGTGTTTCCGGTTTTCTCTATCTTTATAGCCTTTGTTCCAAGACCCTGCCCTGTGCAGTAAACTACCTGTCCGTCGATAACAGGTGTTGCGGAATTATAGTATCTCTGCTTTGGTTGAAATGGGACCTGCCAGAGAATTTTGCCGTCTGTCAGAGCAATACCTTCCAGGTTTTTGTCGGTATATATGACAAGCTGTTTTTTTCCGCCCACAGTCATCAGAGCCGGAGATGAATATGATGGACTATCTCCGGGACATTTCCATACTAGATTCCCATTCGCTATATCATAGGCATTGATTGTTCCGTTGTTCTTTCCACCAAGGTGTGCAATGCACAGTTTATCAACGATAATGGGAGACATAGCCGTGCCAAACATGGGTGTAGAACCCTGAAAATCATTGTTAGTCCAAATCATTTTGCCGTTAGCTGCATCCAGGCAGGTAAGTGTCCCGAATATGCCAAGAGTTACAACTTTGCCTGCAGCTACTGTCGGTGAGCTTCTTGGTCCCGGATGGGAAGAAGCTGGTCCCGTTATTGCTTGAGCTGCATATTGATATTCCCAAAGTTTGTTGCCGTTAGCCGCATCCAGGCATTGTACGACTTCATTGTCCCCTAAACGTGTAAAGACATAGAGTTTCTTTCCTACTAACGCAGGTGCAGCATCGCCAAGTCCAACTGTAATCTTCCATTTTTGAGTCAAAGCTGTAGGCCAGGTCTTTGGCGCAACAAATTTGGTTATCTTGCCATCCCTGTTCGTTCCACGCCACTGAGGCCAGTCCTGTGCAATAACGCTTGTTGCACAGATTATTGTCAGAATACCAAACATCAGACCAATCCATCGATATGTGCTTCTCATGCTGTTTTCCTTCCATCTTTACAAACGAATTCCAACGGTATATACCCATAATGGAATACAATCAACGCCTGTTTGCAGTTGTAGATACATCAAACAATTAGACACGATAATTCCATGCAGGTTACAACAGAGTTAAAGAAATCATGCGTTAATAGATTACATAACCTGTTCCCGCAACAGCGCTAAATACAGTGCATGGTCCTTCCCGTTTGGTTGGGATGTCATTTCCACTTTCATCGCTGACTCTGTACAGCCCATATGGATCATACAGTGAACAAGATCGGCAAGTGGATGGTCTTACCATAGCTTGTACAAGTTTTCCACTCGTCCAGGTCATATTCACGTTAAATCCACCTCTTGCGCGCAATCCAGATACCTTACCGTCAGTCCAAGCCTCGGGTAATGATGGCAGCAGGTGGATTTCGCCATGATAACTCTGCAGCAGCATTTCGATAACTGCAGCTACCGCACCCAGGTTGCCATCGATCTGGAAAGTGCGCGGTGGATGCAGGTCCAGTAATGTATCAGTTGCGAAGTCAGTAATCAAATGCTCAATGTGATTCAGAGCAACATCACCCTGACCTGCTCTGGCAAAGCAGCAGGATACCCATGCGCGGCTCCAACCCGTATGTCCGCCGAAACTTGCTAACCGTAGCTCCAGTGACTTCATTGCAGCATTGAACAGCTCAGGAGTCCGGTGTGGAGAGAATTGATCAGATGGGTATAGCCCGTACAGGTGTGAAATATGTCTGTGCCCTGGTTCGACTTCTTCAAACTCTTCATTCCACTCCAGTAGTTGCCCTTTTGAGCCAATCTTCAATGCAGGCAGCTTCTCTCGTAGAGCTTGCCACTTTGCAGATTGATCTCCATCAATTCCTAGAATCCCGGCAGCAGTTATTGCATGAGACAGCACATCATCTGCAAGCTCAACATCCATCGCTGCATTCACGCCAATACTGACCGGGTATTTATCGCCTGTGCCTTTGAATCTATTTTCAGGAGACTGAGAAGGGACGATGAGTGCATTACCCTTATCATCCTCGATTATATAAGACTCATAGAAAGCAGCAACTTCTTTCAGGAATGGATAACACCGGTCTCGCAGGAATTCTTCATCCATCCCAAACTCATAATGCCACCACATATGCTGAGACAACCAACCGGCAGCTCCGATCCACACAGCCCAGCCATAGGATTCCGGTGTGCATCTGCCATACGGATCAGTCTGAATAGGAAGCCATATACCGTTACATCCGTAAAGTTTTTTAGCAGCCTCTTTACCGTGAGGAACCTGCCGCTCAAGGTGTCTCAGGAGAGCTTCTGCATACGCCTGCAATCCACCCGGTTCAGCACACCAGTAAGCCATCTGGACGTTAACATCCTGGTGGATATCACTGTCCCAGCATGGAGTTATTTCCTCGCACCACCGGCCTTGAAGAGTTGCCGGAAGCGATGCCGTGGCAGAAGACGCGCAAAGCAAGTAGCGGCCATAATTGAAATACAGCAAGCTTAGCCCCGGATCTGCTTCTCCATTACGCAGGTTACGCATTCGTTCATCAGTCGGTAAATCTGGTTCATCAAACGGAAGGGATAAGTTGAGCCCGCCAAAATGCTTTTGGTGCTCAGTCACATGGCTGTCTACCAGCTTATCCCAGTCAGTTGTAGAAAGAGATCGCACTGCAAGTTCCTTTTCAGGAGTGCCACCCTCAGCCGATGTTCCTATATCAATTGCCACCAGCACTTCAGTGGCATCCTGAATGTATACTTTACGTCCATCAAGTACGCTTATGCTGCCGCCTTCAGCTTTGACGACATTTGCATGCACTTCAAACGAAAATCCGTCTTTTATATCTCCGTGCATCTGTAATGCTTTATTAGCAGCTTTGGTTGTGAGTGCGCAATTCGGATCATGAATACGATCAAGCCACAGTGAACACGAGAAAGGCTGCCCGTCACATGTAAACCGTGCCAGTATAACTCCTTCAGTCAAATGGGCAATATACTCGCGTTGGAAGAAAGAGCCGTCTCCATGGACAGCGCCGTAGCGAACAGCTGCCATACCTGTACTCAGGTCAAGTTGACGCATATAGTTGTGGAATGGATTATGACTGAACTCCACAAAAAGGTCTCCGGCTGTCTGGTAAGCATCGACTCGACCCGGTTTGCCACTGATCCCCCCGGGACCACCGAAGGCTTTATTCGCCATCTCAGTTCCCTTTTCGTAGTCGCCATCCAGTAGAAGCCGACGAACTCCCGGTAACTGATCTGCTGCATCATCGCAGTCTCTAAAACGGTTGATGCCTTCCCAAAGCCATTCGTGATTTAATGCAATCCGTTCAGTCTGGCAGGTTCCCATAACCATAGCTGCCAGCCGTCCGTTGCCGACAGGCAGCCCCTCAGTCCAATCCGAAGCCGGTTTTATATACCACAATCTATTATGCATAATATTGCCCCCAGTGCATTGCCTTAATTGCTCGTAATTGATACTTCAATACCCCCACCAAATTCCCTCCTTACTCTATTCTCACTTTCAACTTTCCACTATCCACTTTCAACTTATAAAGCAGGATATTTGCTGATAATCGGCGAATGTAGGTTGATATCTTTGTTGTGAATCAAAGGAGTCTAATCCATGGAAAAAATAGGAGTTGCCGTTATCGGCACGGGTTATATAGGTGTTGTTCACATTGAGCAGCTGCTCAGAGTTCCAAATGTCAGGATTGTAGGCGTAGCTGATAAGAATGCCAAACTGGCTTCCGGGATAGCTGCCCAGTATGGGATCGAGAAGGTCTATGGCGATGTAGATCAGCTGATTGCAGATCCGGATGTCGATGTTATCCACAACTGCACTCCGAACAACCTGCACTTTACAATCAACAAAGCAGCCATCGAAGCAGGTAAGCAGGTGTTTTCGGAAAAGCCTTTAGCGCTTTCATCTCAGGAATCAGCTGAACTAGTTCGACTTGCGGAAAAGCACCAGACAGTAACAGGCATTAACTTCTGTTATAGATACTATCCGGTAGTCCAGGAAGCTGCCGCAAGAGTGGCACGCGGCGACATCGGAACAGTTTATAACGTATTGGGGAGCTATCTGCAGGACTGGTTGCTTTATGAAACTGACTATTCCTGGCGTCTGGATCCTTCCATGGCAGGTGCTTCCAACATCGTTGGTGACCTTGGAAGTCACTGGTGTGATCTTGTGCAGTTCATTACCGGTCTCAAGATTGTCCAGGTAATGGCAGAACTACGGACTATTCTACCGGTCAGAAAACGCCCGACAAACAATGAAACCCTGACATTCGCAGGCGCAACTGATACCGAGTATGAAGATGTTGCTATTTCAATGGATGAATACGGGGCAATGTTGATGCGGATGGAAAACGGTGCAAGCGTTACATTCACAACCAGTCAGCTTGCTGCAGGCCGCAAGTGTCATATTGATGTACAGATATATGGTTCAGATGGGTCATTAGCATGGAACCATGAACGTTCAGCTGAACTCTGGCTGGGACATCGAAATGAAGCCAACCAGACATTTATTGAGTCCCCCAACCTTCAGATTGAACAGACAAAACATTATGCCAAACTGCCGTCAGGCCATCCGATGGGATATAAAGATGCCGTTTTGAATCTGTTCAGCGATTATTACGAGGCAGTGAAGCTGAAAAAAGAAGGTAAAACGTCCTGTATAAAAATCGCAGACTTCAAATCCGGTCACAGTGAAATGCTGGTTCTGGAGGCTGCAATAGCATCTTCCAAATCCGGTTCCTGGGCTAAGGTCGAAGAGTAATCGTAATGAGTCCCGAATTGTGGTGCAGGCTTCTAGCCTGCCGAGGAGGAATGAGAACAATGTTTTGTGGTGACTTTCCGAAGAAGGCGTCTAGCTATCTCATTCTGGTTCTGTCTATACTTGCATTTGCAACAACTTCAAATACTGCAGGAGCAAAAGAAATGTGGAAATTGAAGAAACCGATAGTTACATACTATGCTGGCCCTACCATCACTGAAGCAAGCGCTCAGTTGATGAAAGACGGCGGATGGAATCTGATCTGGTGTACAGAAAAGACTCTGGATATTGCACAGAAGCTTGGTCTGAAAGCGATGCTGCGAGATGATCTGTTATATCCGACTGTTATGGAAGATCCTGTAAAAGTTGCCGAACTTGAAAAACTGATCGAAAGAGTAAAGAACCATCCTGCGCTAGATTCATACTATATTATAGATGAGCCGAGTACGGCTGTCTTCCCAAACATTGCCAAGATGGTAGCTTTACTGAAAAAACACGATCCAGCTCATTTTGGTTATGTTAACCTGTTTCCAACTTATGCCACCAATGAGCAATTGGGAACGACCGGAGATGTTTCCGGAGCATATCTGGCTTATCTGGAGAGATTCATAGCAGAAGTGAAACCGCTGCTGATCAGTTATGACAACTACCAGTTCTTTACAACCGGTGATGGGGATGAATACTTCCTGAACCTGGAATTGGTAAGAAAAACAGCCTTGAAGCATAACCTGCCATTTATGAATATAATCCAGGCTTCTTCCTGGTCACCTGGTGTAAGGGTACCCACAGCCAATGAGTTCAGATTCCTTTACTACACGTCACTTGCGTATGGTGCCCAGGCGATATCCCATTATGTCTACAACTATCCGGTTGATCACAAAGGAATGATCATAGACAACGAAGGTAAGCCGACTCACTTGTACCATGCAGCAACATTCTTGAATCCTGAGTTCGAGAGAATTGCTACCGAGTTAATGTCCTGTAAATCACTCGGAGCTTATCATGTTGGAACTATTATGCCGGGAACAACAGCCCTCCCAGAGAAGGCAGCGTTCAAAATTCAAGCTGATGGTCTGGGGACAGTATCTCCTACTCCGGTTAAGGACAAACCTGCTGAGGGATTTGTACTGGGATATTTTGGCAAAGAAGGAAGCAGTAAGCCTACTCACGTTGTGGTCGCAAACCTGAACTATAACAAATCCGTAAAAGCTACTCTCACAGGTCCCGGAACGATGGAAATATTCATACCGTCTTCAAAGACCTGGTATCCTACTTTAGGCAATACCGCTGATCTGGATCTTTTGCCTGGTGGCGGAGTTTTAGTTAAGTTAGCAGATACCGACTAGCATAGACTTACAGATAAGGTACGAAGGGAGGCCCGCCGTGGCCTCCCACTCTGACGCCTCGTTTATCCCTCAGAATTATCTCTCCAATATTAGTATCAATAAATTGCTCATGTTCTAGTACCAAGTATGGTAATCTACATATAGTTATTGTTTAGTGGTATTGGGTCTGTACGTGTGTTACTTTAGCAGCACCAGGCTCAGGCTGCTTTCTGAGGAGATAATGCGATATGGAAATAGAGAAGAGGACTGATAATTCCATAGACCAGTTCGAGCAACTCGTTGTTTTTCAACTTGCCGATGAATACTATGGAGTCGATATTGGGGCAGTAAATACCATTATCAGAATGCAGACCGTGACTACAGTACCGCAGACACCCAGGTTCGTCGAAGGCGTCACAAACCTTCGCGGCAGTATTGTTCCTGTCATCGACCTGAGAAAGCGATTTGGACTGCTGGCCGGTGAAGCAACCAAGACATCCAGGATCGTCGTGGTTGAAGCTGCTGGAATGATGATAGGTATGGTTGTTGACGCGGTGGCAGAGACTCTCCGATTACGTACAGATGATATAGAACCGCCATCACCAGTTATCTGTTCTCTGGATTCCGAGTATCTTCGGGGTATTGGTAAACAGAATGATAGGTTGGTTATTCTACTGGATCTCGAGAAGATCCTGTCCAGCCACGATTGGGAAGCTGTATCCAAAATAGACAAGGTTATAGAACCAGTAGCAGCCTGACATCAAGAGTTGGATTTAATACAAGATTAAGCATATAGGGGACTGCCTTGAGTGGCAGCCCCTTTTCGCGTTTAAGGAGGATTTGCTGCCTTTATCGTTGAATAGCATTCTGGTTGTGATTGTGACTGAATCGGAGTGTATGATGAACGAGCATATTATCACATTTGCAGTAATGTCGGTGTTTACAATGGTCTGGATATCAGGAGCTGTAAGTTCTGCTGCAGAATTCTCTGTGGTCAAAGATGGAAAGCCTGCAGCATCCATCGTCCTGCCTGAAAAGGAGAACCTTAAGGCTAAAGCCGCTGCAGCTGAATTGCAGACTTATATTGAGAAGATTAGTGGGGCAAAGTTGCCGTTAGTGGAGTCCGGTAGTCTACCCACTGGTAACCTGATCCTGGTAGGCAGGAGTTCCTTGGTGGATAAGCTTGGAATCAAAGTGCCTGATGAACTTACCAATGAACGCCGCGAAGAAGGGTTTATTATTCATTGCCGGAAGGACCGGCTGGTACTCGCAGGGAACGACCAGGGACCATATAGAGGTACTGAATATGCTGTCTACGAATTTCTAAACAGACTTGGTGTACGCTGGTTTATGCCTGGTGAGTATGGGGAGATCGTTCCGAAGAGCAGTAGCATATCATTTAGTGAAACTGATATATCAGAAAAACCGGACTTCGTTCTTCGCAACTGGTGGTGTATCGGGGTTAACAAGCAGGAATCAGTAGTAGAAGAAGAGAAGCTCTGGAAGCTCCGCAATAAGATGAACCCGGATATGACTGTATTCAAGATGCCCAATGACAGTTCAGCGCGTGACATATTGCCGGCAAGTATTTACTTTAAGACTAAACCCGAACTGTTTGCCATGAATCCGGATGGCACTCGAAATCCCAATATGCCTAACCTTTCCAATCCGGAGACTGTGAAAGTGTCTGCGGAGATTATCAAAGACTATTTCCGCAAGAATCCGAATGCCAACAGCCATGGTTTCGCTCCTGACGATGGACTCCCAAGAGATTATGATCCGCAAACTCTAAAGTTGAATCAAGGATTCTGGTACTCTGCAGGCAGACCAGGAGTAGCTGCAGAAGCCAGCACTAGTGAGGAATGGATCCGGTTTGTAAACAATGTAACCGATGAAGTCCACAAAGAATTTCCGAACGTCCTGATCTCCACCAATGGTTATGCCAACCGCGATATGCCCCCACAGGGAGTTAAGCTCAACGACAAACTAATTATTATGGTTGCTGCGATCTGGAGCTGCACATTGCACGCTTATGACGATCCGGCCTGCTGGCAAAAAGAAAGATTTGGAGATTACTTGCAGCAGTGGTGTAAGGACTGCAGGAATGTCTGGATATATGGTTATAACTACCAGATGCTGGTGTCAGGTTTAACTCCGCTGCCTGAAACCCGAAAGCTTGCCAGAGATTTTCCATTGATGAAAAAGTGGGGAGTGATGGGGTTTATCGACGAGACCCGAAATGTGTGGATGGAAGCTGGCATTTCCAGTAGATATCTGCGTGCCAAACTGGAATGGAATGCCGGAGAGAATGTAGATTCTGTTCTTTCTGATTTCTATAACACATGGTATGGTCCTGCTGCAAAACCCGCTAGAGCATTTTATGACGCAATAGAAAATGTAATCGAGAAGTCACCTATGCACGGTCACGAGGATCGTGTAATGCCTGAAGTATACAATGCACTACCAATCCATACTCTTAGAGAATCAGTTGCAAAAGCTGAAAGCCTGGCAGTGCAGGAACCATACAAGACCCGTGTGCATGTCGACCGTCTGATTCTGGATCATTTGCTTGCCTATATAGATATGAATAATGCAGACCTGGCTGGCAAATGGGATGAAGCAGTCAAACACGGCCAGGAGATGCTGGACATCCGCAAAGAGATATCCAAAGTAAGTATTCACCTAGTGGAACCAATAGAAGGACTTCCTAACTATTCGTCCGGAGTCTGGTATTGGACTGTGACAGACAGAATGAAATACTATCAGTCGTTGGTTGACAACGTCTCCGGTAAGACTGGTGATCTGGTAGCGCTAGCACCTGCTGAAGCACTCTTCAGGACTGACCCTTGTGAAGATGGCATCCCTAAAGAATGGTACAACGCAGGAATATCGACATCCGACTGGAAAACTCTGTTGACTACCAGGACATTCTATTCCCAGGGGTACAAGACTAATAGAGGATATCCCTATGTGGGCAGTATCTGGTACAAATTGAAAGTTAGGGTGCCTGCCCATTTCAAAGATCGAAAGATCATGCTGAAAATACCCAGCTTGGAACCTGAAGCCTGGGTATGGGTTAATGGTGAATATGCCGGACACCGGGAGTATCTGGATGCATATATCCGCCCGAATGATGTAACTCTGGATATTACCAGACAAGTGAAAATCGGAGAAACCAACGATATTACAATCCGCGTATTTACCGGCCTGGGTGCAGCACAGGCACCGGCAGGAATACAGAGCCGGGTGGTATTGTACTCTCCGAAGTGATTCAGGTTCTACGTAAGACTAATAGGACAAATAGGACGTATAGGACGTATAGGACATTATTCGCTTGCTGAGTGTGTGTCTTATACGTCCCATTGGTCCCATCAGTCCTATCATTCTTTCTCTCCTAGTCTTTCACCCCGATTTATGCTAATATTGCCCTATTCTACCTCTGAGGTGTGCGTTTTGACTCTCGTTGTTGTTTTCGCTATTTCGCTGCTTATTTGTGCTGCATGTTGCTCACAGTGTTCCAGTCCACTCAAACCACGTGGAAAGAATGACTTTGAAATTGAGTTAGCTTCCAATGGCACAACCGAATACAGGATAGTCCTCCCGGAATGTGCCAATGAAGCCGAAAAGAAAGCTGCAGATGTTATCAGTAGCGCTTTAAAGCAGATCAGCGGTGCTGAATTTCCTGTAGTGAATGAAAGCCCAATATTTGAAACCACCGGGTATGAGATAAGTGTAGGTCATACCGATATATTTAAGAAAACAGGAGTTAAAACAGAATGTCTGGGTCTGGAAGGCTATGTGATCTCTGTAGTGGAGAATACACTTTTCTTAGATGGTGGAGGACTTCGAGGAGTCATAAACGGTGCCTATTCCCTGCTTGAAGAAGACCTGGGGTGTCGATGGTATGTGCGAAACTCATTTGATGCTCCTGAAATGGAGACTCTTCGCTTTGCTCCGGTTGCCAGGACATTTGTTCCCAAACTGGACATTCGAGATCCATACTATTATGAAGCATGGGATACCGACTGGTCTCTGCAGAACAAAACCAATGCGCCGGATGCGTTTATTCCACAGGAGCTCGGAGGCAATTCGAAGTATGCCCTGTTTGTGCATACCTACTGGAAGTTCTTTAATCCTGATCTACTTTTCAACGATCATCCCGAGTATTTTGCTGAAGTCAATGGCAAACGGCAGCCTACTCAACTCTGTGTGACCAATCAGGATGTTATCCAGGGTTCAATAGCTGCATGCCGGCAATACTTGAAGGACAATCCCGAAGCTACAATCATCAGCATCTCTCCTAACGACGGGCGCGGTTACTGCGAATGCGCAGATTGCAAGGCTATAGATGACGCCGAGGGTGGTAAAGTCGGCAGTATGTTGATGTTTACCAATATCATTGCAGATGCACTAAAAGATGAATTCCCGAATATTACATTTATGACACTGGCATACTTGGATACATTTATGCCTCCAAAGACCATCCGTCCAGGTGAGAATGTGGCAATCCAGCTTTGCACAGATTCCCACGCCTGGAAATACCAGTTCTGCTTCATAACAGAATCACACGATTTCCAGACTGCTATAAAAGCATGGGCGGCAATCGATGCTAAAGTATACATCTGGGACTACACCGTTGACTTCGTTCATTACCTGGTTCCAATGGCCAATATGCCGGTTGTCCAGCAGAATATCAAGTTTTATGTAGATAACAATGCCCGGGGCGTGATGCTGCAGGGGGCTTATATGTCCAACGGCTGCGATATGTCAGACATGAGAGCCTGGGTGTGGGCCAAACAGCTCTGGAACCCCGATCTGGAAACCAAACCCCTTATGAAAGACTTTATATTCGGGTTCTATAAAGAGGCTGCTGAACCAATTTGGAAATACAACATGATGATCTGGGATTATTGGGAGAAATACCATGGGATTCCTCACACGTGTGGAGAGCCTTCGGATAATCCGATCCTGAACAATCTGCACTGTTCGTATGCTCCGGATGGCCCCATGTTCACTGAAGAGTTTATGACCAGGGCATCGGAATATATGCTGGAAGCTGAAAAGCTGGCACAGAGCGATGAAATCAAATCCAGAATTCGCAAGGTCAAAGCAGCTATTCTATATCTGAAGATCTGCCAGGGCGTGGGGTATTATACTGAGTTCGGAGTCTTCTCCAATGGGAAAGACCTTACGACAACTCCTAAGAGGCATCTTGAAAACAAGGAACAGTATGAGGCACTCTACGATGAGTTAATGGCTGTCTGCAAAGAGCACAATATAACGGCATTTTCTGAACAGAATAAAATGTCTAAGATCGTAGATAAATGGCATGCAATTCTTACTGTTGACCCGATTCCAAGTATAGAGCTGTCCGATGCCTGGCGATTCTTTATGGATCCCAACGACATTGGCATAAAAAGTGAGTGGATGAAAGACTCCGAATTTTATGGAGTACCTAATTCCGATTTGGATAAGGATTCCAAAACAGACTCAGATGGCATAGCAATTGTGCGCAGCAGCAAAGGCTGCGGATGGGAAGCTCAGGGATTCAAAGACTACTATGGTGTGGCCTGGTATTTCCAGAGCTTTACTCTACCTGATGATGCATCAAACATTGAATATCTGTACTTATTCTTCGGTGCAGTAGATACTGAGGCTTGGATATACATAAACGGTGAGTTGGTTTTTGAGCATAGCATAGCGTCCACCGGATTGGGTGCTTCAGCACTGTGGAACCAGCCATTTGCCTTTGATGCGAAGAGATATCTCAATCCGGACTCCGTAAACCAACTCGCAGTGAGAGTATACAGTTCCTCCGGTATGGCAGGCATCTACAGGCCCGTCCTCCTGTTTCCGGCAGATAAAAAATATACTGCCGCAGAGCTGGATGTTTAATGATTGAAGCTGGTAAGGATATATTTAGCGGATAAATATATGAGAATTAAACTACCTTTAGTAACTATGTTTATGTGTATGCTGGCAGCTATATGTTCGGTTGTTATCGGTGCAGAAGCAATTGATCCTGCTTTGGCTGAACTCTATGCTGGGCATAAGGTTCGAGCCAGGTTTGGGGCTACACCATCTGGCAAGCGAGTACTGCTTGTCGATGGCATACCTACGCCTACATTCTGGGCTGATCTGGCTGCATTGAGTGATGATTACAAGGCTGCAGGATTCAATACAGCATTTATCGAGCTTTATGACCAGGGTAAGGATGTACCGATTCAGCAGGCATTTAGATTATGGGATGACATGCTATTAAATGCAAAGAGAGCGGGTTTATATGTCATCATTTACATACACAACAGCATTCACAGTTCAATCGGAAAAACTCCTTTTGCGCTTGATGATGAATGGCGAGATTACGTTCAGAAGATCGTAAAACGTTATAAGGGTGTTACTAACCTGATCGGTTGGAATTACTCAGACGAACCAGGGGATGCCATGACATACCCGGATGATCTATTCCGCGAGTTTTTGGAGCGTGAGTACCACACAGTGGATGCGCTGAATAAGTCATGGGTGACGAACTACAATTCATTCAAAGAAATCAAACTCGAATTTCAGCGCGAAGGCCGTGGGCTTCCGGAGGATACTATGGCCAGCAAAGTTTGCCCATTCGGTATCGGGCCTAAAGCATTCGATTCCGCCAGGTTTAAACTTTACAGAATGTCCTGGGGACACCAGCAGTTTGGCAAAGCTGTAAGAGAGATAGACCGTGATACTCCGCTTTGGAGTGGCGCACAGAATCTGGGTTGGGCAGCCACTCAAGTACCGGCGGATTGGGGAGTCTTCTTTGACTTCTATCCGGGTAGTTCTGGTAATGATATAGATACCCACAACATATGGGCTATGGATATTGGTCGTGGACCCAATATGCGCCCATCTATGCAGATGCTGCTTCCTGAGAACTTCACTGATCCCAAATGGCTGCTTGACGCAAGAGTTATCAGAGGTTGGATGGTGGAATCTGCTTTGCATGGGGCTTCAGGTATTACTTTCTGGCCGTGGTCATTCCTTGGAGTAGACAACTACCCTGGAGCTCGCAGTAGTAGTTCCGAGCGAATAGCTATGTGTCATGAGACTATTAATACTCTCAAGGCGTCTGGAATATTTGAGATGCATCCCCAGAATACAATTGCAGTGCTATATCAACCATATGCAGAGGGTTGGGGAGGGATGTCACAGGTATATGGAGTCATGCATTACCCTAGTGAAGAACCTTATATCCTGATGCAAGAACTCAAATATGGCACTAAGTATGGACAAGTGGACTATCTTACCAACTTATATACGCCAGGTCTTAAGCTTGATAAACTTGGAGTCATCATTGCGCAGTTTGCTCCTGATATGAGTTCAAGTAATATAAAGAAACTCAGAAAGTATGTGGAAAATGGTGGAGTGCTGGTTTCAGATATCGGGTTTGATTGCATTCGAGCTGGTAAGACAATTACTTCGATGACTGAAGAAACCATGCAGCTATTTGGTATAAAGAGCCTCAAAGTAAGTAACGCTGGTGCTGGATATTTTGTGGCTACCGGTAATTACAGTGAACTGCTAGGGGGTCTCACCAAAGGAGTTGATAGAACAGATGCGATATCTACATATCTACTCGATGTTGAACCTTCGAGCGCTGTTGCAGCACTAAAAGGTCCAGGAGGGCAGGGGATATTCGTCAACAAAGTTGGTAAAGGATATGCTATCTTTTGCAGTGGACAGGCATGGTCACGCTGGACTCTGGTAGATCCGCTGTTTTCTCGCATTCATAATGCCATTTTCAGCCGAAGATCGGGAATAGAATGGTTAGCTGGGAACAACCCGGCTTCATCTGAAAAGGAAACATTCACTGACAGTTATGAAATTAGTCGATTCACATCAGGTTATGCCATTCAGAACAGAACAGACCAGCCAATTACTGCTGCGCTGCGAGTAGGAAAAAAGACTGTTACACATAGTATAAGACCCCGAAGTGTGCTGCTGGTCAATGATGGTAAACCATACGACTTGGGTACAGGCATATGGAAAGTAGAAATCGGTCCTAAAAGGGATAAGGATGAACTATTAAAGTAGTCCCTTTCAAAGGTCATCTATTAATAATCTGTTCTACACCATTCCGCCTGTGATTATTCCAATAAGGAAATACAATATGAAGTATCTTCGATATATTACTGTGCCGCTGCTATTATTAAGCACTATCAGCTATGCTCAAATGCCAAAACAGTGGAGCAATTCCCTCAAACCGCATCAGCAGACAGTAAAGAAACTCACATTTGCTGTTAATTATAAGACCAGGTACAGGGTAGTCATTCCAGCAAATCCAAAAGACTCCGAGAAGAAAGCTGCTGCAATAATTAGCACTCGTTTCGAACAGATCAGTGGTGCTGAGTTTCCGGTTGTTGAAGAGAATACTGCATTTAAACATTCAGGTTATGAGATAAGCATCGGCAGTACCAGACTGTTCAGGAAAGCACAGATAACCCCTAAGAACCTTGGCAAGGAGGGTTACTCCATATCGGTGAAGGGGAACACCCTTTTCATCTACGGTGGTGGCTTGCGAGGGGTAATCAACGGGGCTTACTCACTGTTGGAAGAGGATCTGGGCTGCCGTTGGTATTCACAGATTTCAGATGATGTCCCAACTATGTCGAATCTCACTTTCAGTCCGGCAGAAAGGTCTTTTGTTCCGAAACTGGATATCCGTGACCCTTTCTACTTTGAAGCCTGGGATACCAATTGGTCGTTGAGGAACAAAACGAACGCTCCTTATGCTTCCATACCCAAGGGGTGGGGAGGTAACTCCAGATATGCGCTTTTTGTGCACACATTCTGGCATTTCTTCTCTCCGGATGAACAGTTCAAGGATCACCCGGAGTATTTTGCCGAAGTGAATGGAAAACGCCAGCCAACTCAGCTCTGCACAACTAACCCGGACGTAATAAAAGGTACAATAGAAAAATGCCGGGAGACACTGAAGGCTGATCCTGAAGCAACACTTATAAGTATTTCACCCAACGATGGGCGGGGATATTGTGAATGTGCCAATTGTAGTGCCATCGATAAGGCAGAGGGTTCCAAGTCAGGTACTCTGCTCAAATTTACAAATACGATTGCCGATGCCCTGAAGGCAGAGTTCCCACAGGTTACATTCATAACGCTGGCCTATCTCGATACATTCTATCCCCCTAAAAACATTCGTCCTCACGATAACGTAGCAATACAGCTATGCACCGATTCACATGCCTGGAGATTTCAGTTCTGTTATGTTACCGAATCTAAGGACTTCCAGTCAGCGATGAAAGCTTGGGCTGCAATAGGAGCTAAAGTATACATCTGGGACTACACATGCGATTTTGTGCATTATCTTGTTCCGATGGCCAATATGCCGGTGCTGCAGAAGAACATCCAGTTCTATGTAGCCAACAATGCCCGTGGAATTATGCTGCAGGGAGATTATATGGCAGACGGAAGCGATATGGTCGATATGCGCGCCTGGGTGTGGGCAAAACAGTTGTGGAATCCGAATCTGGAAACCAAGTCTCTGATGAAGGATTTCATCTATGGTTACTACAAAGAATCAGCTACCCCTATCTGGAAATACAACATGATGATCTGGAATTTCTGGGAGAAATATCACAAGATACCGCATAAATGTGGAGAACCATCCGACAATCCCCTCTTGAAGAACCTGATGTGTTCATACGATCCGGATGGCCCAATGTTCACCCGGGAGTTTATGCGCAAGGCATGGAGTTATATGCTGCAGGCTGAGAAATCCGCAAAAAGCGATGAAATCCGCAGGCGAGTCCGCAAAATCAAATCAAATATTCTGTATTTGAAACTAGCCCAGGGAATTGGATACTTCACACAGTTTGGGGAATTTACCAAAGGTAAAGACCTGGCACTCACTCCCAGGAGACATTTGAATAATAAAGACATGTATGCAAAACTCTATACCGAGATGATGGATATCTGTAAGGAGAGCAACATTAAAGCACTCTCTGAGCAGAACGATATGTCCAAGATCACAGAGAAGTGGAATGCCATCCTGACAGTTACTCCACTTCCAAGCGTAGGCCTTTCCAATGTGTGGCTCTTCGTTACCGATCCAAAGGATGTTGGTCAAAAGGAAAACTGGCAAAACGATCAGAAGAGATATGATGCTATCAAGAAAGATGAGTTTGGAGCCGGAGCAGCGACTACCGGAATTCAACCCGATGGCAGTGCAATAATCCGAAGTGATAAAGGCTGTGGATGGGAAGCCCAGGGGTTCCCGGGTTATGTAGGAGTTGGTTGGTACTATCAGACATTTACTCTTCCAAAGGAGTTTGCCAATGCAAAGCACCTGTATCTGGCATTCGGAGGAGTGGATGAAGAAGGATGGATCTACATTAATGGGCAATTGGCTTACGAACGCAGCATTGCTTCTACGAAACAATCAGCTGCGCAGCTCTGGAACCAGCCTTTGTCTTTCGATGCAAAACCATTTCTAAAAACGTACTCACCGAATCAGATCGCTGTAAGAGTATACAACTGTGCTGCAATGGGCGGTGTCTACCAGCCTGCAGTGTTGTACGCAGTAGACAAAGAATACACTACCTCGGAACTTCGAGCTTGGGACTAAAAATTATGAGAAGAATATTTTTTATATTATTTATCTGCCTGTGTGCAGTATCAGCACAAGCTGAAAAGTATTATATGGTGCTTTCCAATACGAACCAAACGGTTGTAGATAAGCCTGCATTAACAAGGTACATCTACGATACTGAAAACCCAGGACAGATAACTCCAGCACCAGGCAATGGTCAGACGGGTGCGACACTATGCAGAGCAACCAATCTTGCGTTCGGAGGTATGGTATATTATTCGGGTAAGATTTATGCAATAGCTCACACAGGTGATATATATAGGTTCGATGCTTACACAGGTAACAACGAGGGGAGAATAATCAAAGGACTCAACAGCCCTCAAGCAATAACTGTAGGTCCGGACAAGAATCTTTATATTGCAACCCAGGTCTATGTAGCGCGTTATACATTGACTGGCAAACCAAAACCGGGACTGGACTGCTATGGGGATATATTCTCGCAGTCCAGTAAAATCTTGTATGGAACTGGAATAACGTTCGGCAAAGACGGCAACTTGATCGTATCCAGCCAGGTGACATCGACTATACTTCATATCTCTGCTAAAACAGGAAATATACTCAGATACTGGGTAGTGGGTGGAGTACTCACGGATGTGACGTATGGAGAAGACGGCCTGTTTTATGCCAGTGCGACAGGTGAAGCTGGTCTGGACAAGAAAGGCTATGTCTTGATCCTTAACACAAAAACCGGCAGTACGGCAAAGAAATACTACGCAGACACTTCAGACCCATTTGGAATAAATTTCACACCGGACGGCAGGATGATACTTGGCAGTTACTACGAAGGTATACTCAGAGCCTATAAAGAAGATACACCTCTAGGATATCTTGTAGAGCAAAATCCACTTGAAAGACACAGCCGGGTTGTCTTCTACAAGATTAACAAATGATTTAGACGTACCTGCAGCACGTAGGGGAGATTCTCCGCAGTCTCCCGTCCAACATCCGAAATCCAATAACAAACTTCTAAAACTGGAGGAAAACCCAATGGCAGTATATGAGTATGGTCGTATTCAGAAACTGGCGGACAGCCTGGTAAAGGCAGGTGTAGAGCAGGAGACTATTGATGCAGTAATGGCTGGTGGCGAACTGATCAAAAAATCCGCTGCCCCTGTGAAGAAATCCGATTGGATGAAGCAGGCAATGGACCGGATGGACAATTTGATGGATCCCGAAGTAAAACATTCCGTCCGCGAAGCCTGCGCCTGTTGTCTTGCTGGTAAAAGACATGAGATCGCGAGGAGCATAGCGAAAGACAACCCAAATCTCGATGATGCAATCAAAGCAGCCAACGAAGCCAAATATGTCTTCGGACACAGTGTTACAGTTGAGGAAGACGGACGGATCCTGGTTTGTTTTGAACCCGATGTCAAAGAAAGCTATAGATGTGTATGCCTGCCCAAAGCCAGGGAACCCATATCCGAAACCTACTGCTACTGCTGCGGTGGCCACATAAAACACCATCTGCAAACAGCTCTGAACCGGAAACTAAGATGTGAAGTTCGTACTACAGCCCTCTCCAGCGGAAGCAAAAAACCTTGTTCTTTTCTGTTTGTTGTGGAAGAGTGAGGACATAAGTAAAGATCAATTTTACCTGCCAAACCTGCAATGCGGGCATTTCTGCAACCGGCGTAAAGCGTAGAATATTGGAACTATGGCCGTTTTACCATCTATGAATATACAGTTATCGGTTGAGTGAAAGATATTCTTTTGGTCTCTGTATACGGGGGAGAAGCCTGGTTTGGTGATTAACTCAGAGGTGTCCAGTTCAAGGCGTCCTTTGCCATCTTTGCCTGCCCCGAATCTGGTTAGTGAGAGATTCGCGCACCAGACTTCGTTAGCACCGAGTATCTCTTTTAGCGCCCAGGAATATACCCGCATGGTGGCCCCTGTGTTGGCTATGTCATCGAAAAACAGCACGCGGCCTTTGAGAGTCTTAGGCTTGACAAACAGGTCCTGGGCAGCGTATTTGAGTCTTTGTCTGAGTGCTGCTGAACCCGAAAGGTTCTCTACCATTCGCATAGATGTCCTTGGTTGGCTTCTGTAGAAAACCTCGGAGACATCGTATGCCTTAGTCAACTCACAGAGCCTGCGAACCAATAATCCCTGGGGTCTTGACTGATCAGGAGTGGTTTCGGATGATGAGAGTGCGCGGACGATAAAGTCCACCCGACGATCGGGGAGTTTCTCTATAATAGCTTTTGCATAAAAGTCGCAGAGTGCGGCGATGTGAGGTTGGAAGTCAACAGTTGGCATGGATTCTTTGAATGCTTTAGCCAGGCGACTTTCATAGCTCAGTGTATGGTATGGCCAGAATGAACCAAGGTATACCCACCAGTCAGCAAACTCCTGCTCTGCCAGCAGTGTAAAATCTGCCTCACGGTGCAGAGGATGTGGAGCAGATGATTTTCCAGAAGAATTGAGCACTACTTTACCCCCGAAGGATTTTAGTGGTCAATCTGATATGTAATCTATGAGTTGTATTAGCCCTCCAGGTTCGAAAATCTGGAGGGTTATCTCTCGAAACTAAATATGTCCGGTGATCTGGTTCTTGTTATCCACCAGTATGACCTTTCGATCAACTGGTTCGTCCGTAAGGCAGAATGCCACTATAATAACCTTATCACCCACACTGAATCTGTGGGCTGCAGCGCCATTTAAGCAAATAACTCCACTGCCTCTAGGGCCGGGAATGGCATAGGTCTCTACCCGGTTGCCATTATCTACGTTCAATACGTGAACAAGCTCACCATCAATGATTCCGACAGCATCCAACAGATCCGTATCTATAGTCACGCTGCCTATATAATCCACATCACAGGCTGTAACCGTAGCCCGGTGGATTTTGCTTTTGCATATATTTAATAGTTTCAATCTACTAGACCGCTTTCCTTCAATTACAAAGTAATACTCATAAGAAACCGCGAAGTTTTGACGACGATTCAGCCTATGAAAAAACAGGACAAATTTCTATTCGAAATTAGTTGGCACCCCCAACTTGGGGGCTTGAATAATACCATGATACCAGCCTGTTGAACTACGATCAAATCACTCTTTCCAGAGCAGCAAATGATACCAGGAGTTTTTTAATACCTACAGAATCAAATGCTACCGTAACCATCTCATTATCCCCTGTTCCGCTGGCGTTTATAACAACCCCTTTGCCGAATTGAGCGTGGACAACTTTGGTTGCCGGTTTAAACGTCACTGGTGATGATGTCGTTTTTGGCTTGAAATCAGATCTCCACTCGGTCAGCACACTGCGGTCTTTGGGACGCACAGGCGCAGCTACCAGGCTTTCTGGGATCTCCTCGATGAACCGGGATGATGAGTTGCGCTGCGTCTGGCCCATGGTTGTGCGCTGCAGGGCATACGACATAATCAATTGCTCTCTAGCTCTGGTCATTCCTACATAACAGAGCCTGCGCTCCTCTTCCATCTCTTCTTTATCGTCATTTGCTCTCCAGTGGGGGAAGATTCCTTCCTCCATACCAGCCATATAGACGATTGGAAATTCCAGACCTTTGGCAGCATGTAAAGTCATAAGAGTCACTGCCTGTCCGGATTCATCATATGTATCTATATCAGATATCAGTGCAACCTGCTCCAGAAAAGCTTGAAGAGTGGCATTTTCACTGGATGCGACAAAGTCCTGAGTCACAGACAACAGTTCGTTGACGTTCTCCTGTTTAGCCTGGTTCTCTGCAGTTCTCTGCTCGTGGGTATCGTTCAGATATCCGGTAACCTGGATTATCTCCTCAGTCAACATCCTTACGTTTGCCTGTTCAGTGTAGATATGAAAATGGTTGATCATCGCCTTTAACGCATTCATCTGCACCACTGCCCGCTTGGGGACATTCTCAGCTTCCTCGCATCGATACAGAGCTTCGGCAAACGATATCCCTTTGGTATATGCAAATGCTTCCAGGCGGGTGATCGATGTGTCACCTATACCCCTGGTTGGGACGTTAATAATCCTGTGCAGAGCTGAGCTATCCAGCGGGTTTGCAGCCAGCCTCATATAGGCCAGTATATCTTTTACTTCCTTACGTTCATAGAACCTGACCGATCCTACCAGCTTATATGGTATCCGCCGGTTGATCATAGCCTCTTCAAACACACGGGACATTGCATTTACACGATACAATACAACGCAATCGGAATAGTTGTGACCGTCGATTCCAACCTTTTGCTGGATACCGCGGGCAATGTTGCCGGCTTCATCGTGCTCATTGACCGACTGTATAATCTCAATATCACAGCCTTCATCATTATCCGTCCACAATTTCTTATCTGCACGGCCTTTGTTGCGTTTTATGACGCTATGAGCAGCCTCAATGATCTTACCAGTTGATCTATAATTCTGCTCGAGTTTGAAGATGCTTGCATCAGGAAAATCCTCTTTGAAACGCAGGATGATCGATACATCGGCCCCTCTCCATCGGTATATAGACTGGTCGTCATCTCCGACGCAGAATAAGTTGCGGTGTTTTCCGGACATTGCCGTAATCAGCATATACTGGCATAGGTTAATGTCCTGGAACTCATCTACATGGACATACCGGAACCTGTCCTGGTAGTGCTCACGAACCTCCGCGCAGTTTTGCAGTAGTAAAACGGACTGCATAATAAGATCATCAAAATCCAGCGATCTACTCTGAGATAACTGTTCCTGGTAGACAGGATAAACTCGTGCTGCCATATTTTCCAGCTGACCATTAAAATGTTTCCGGAAGTCTTTAGGTCCGATCAACTTTTCTTTTGCCCGAGAGATTAATCCCAATATCTGCCTGGGTTGGTAACGTTTGGGATCGATTTCCAGGGCTTTCATAATCGACCGGGTTGTATCCATCTGGTCGGCATCATCCAGTATTGTGAAAGCAGGATCAATTCCGATAGCAGAACCGTTTTCACGTAGAATTCTGGCGCAGATTCCATGGAACGTTCCGGCCCAGAGTCTGCCCCCCTGCTCACCCATCAGGTCGATCAACCGGTGTTTCATTTCATTGGCTGCTTTGTTGGTAAATGTGACTGCCAGGATGTTGTATGGCCGGACGTGGTGATCCCGAATCAGGCTGGCAATCCGCATAGTAAGCACACGAGTCTTACCGCTGCCGGCACCGGCGAAAACCAGTATAGGCCCATCAGCCTGCTCCGCTGCCGCACGCTGTTCAGGATTTAAAGATTGGAGTAAGTCATTAGTCATATCACAATCATTATACCAGAGACAGCGACATAGGCGGGAAAGCGGGAGAAATAGAATAACCTTCTCATCCAATCTTTCGGAGGTAATATACTGGTTGATGGCGAACTCTTAGCCGTATGATGTGCATTGGTCTATGATGGAGGTGTAGAATGCGCAACTCTGAACCGCTTAAATTAGCAATGTTGGGTATGGTGGACGGAAACGGGCATCCTTACTCGTGGAGCGCCATGTTCAATGGATATGACCCGGTGGAGATGGCTAAGTGTCCGTTTGCCGGAATTCCTGCGTATCTGGATAAAGAACCCAAGGATACTCTGCAAATACAGGGTGCCAGAGTAACTCATGTCTGGACTGATGATCCTGCAGACGCTGAGCTTGTATCAAAAGCTTCTCTCGTTCCGAATGTTGTAAAGAGAGCCGAGGATGTCATTGGACAGGTGGATGCAGTAATCGTTGCCACAGACAAAGGTTGGGAACACGTAGAGCGCTGTAAGCCATTCATAGAAGCCGGTCTGCCAATCTTTGTAGATAAGCCAATGGTAGACAATGAAGTTGACTTGCAGACATTCTGCAAATGGGTAAAAGACGGTGCGCGGATATTGTCTTCCAGTTCAATGAGATACTGCAAGGAGTATGCACCGCTGCGTATGTCCACCAACAACCTGGGCAAGCTCAGATATATCAGTATAACTACTCCCAAGACGTGGGAGAGATACGGCATTCATGCGCTTGAAGGTATCTATCCGATCACAGGCCCAGGTTATGTCTCAGTCCGTAATACCGGAACATCAGACAAAAACATAGTCCATTTGAAGCATAGGGACGGTGTTGATGTAGTCATAGCTGCCATATCGGATATGTACGGAGCGTTCGGAGTCCTGGATGTGTGCGGAACTGCCGGATTCCAGCAGGTCGCAAGTATGGATTCATTCTATTCATTCAAGGCACAGCTCCTGACGTTTGTAGATTATTTACAGACTGGTGAGTTACCATTCCCGTTTACTGAGACCATTGAATTAATGAAGATTATCATCGCTGGAATAAGAAGCCGCGATGATGGCGGTAGAGAAGTAATGCTGGACGAAATAAAGGAGTTCTGAGAGTAATGCAGATGCGAAGAAGCAAGGTCCTGGAGAAGCTCAGGGCCGGAGAAGTAGTAAACAGCTTTAAACTGAATCTGGCCGATGCCCGAGCAGCAGAGATTGCAGCCCGGATAGGTTTTGATTGCATATGGACATGTATGGAACACGTACCAAACGATTTCCGAGCTATAGAAGAATCCATCTGGGCTGCAAAAGCCTACGATACCGATGTAATGGTGCGCGTACCTCGGGGTAGTTACAGCGACTATATCCGTCCTCTGGAAATGGATGCAGCGGGTATAATTGTCCCCCATGTGATGAGTGCAGCAGATGCCAGGGACGTTGTCCGAATGACCCGTTTTCATCCAATAGGCCGCAGACCACTTGACGGTGGAAATGCTGATGGTGCTGCCTGTATGATTGACCTGAAGGACTATACAGAACAAGCTAACCGTGAAAGATTTGTAATAATCCAGATAGAAGACCCTGAGCCGTTGGACGAACTCGATGAGATCGCTCAGATTGAAGGGATAGATATGATCTTCTTTGGCCCCGGTGATTTCAGCCATTCGATAGGCCATGTAGGTGAGTGGGATAATCCGGAGATATCAGCAGCACGTGAGAAAGTTGCTAAAACAGCGCTCAAATACGGCAAGTTTGCTGGAACGGTAGCAGGTGTCGGAAGCGTGCAGACCATGGTTGATATGGGTTACAGGTTCCTGAATGTCGGCGCTGATGTCATCGGTATAGTCAAACATGCTCAGGAGAGCCTGGCAGCATTTGGAAACATTAAAATGGATGCTCCTAAAGGTATATATGGAGGTGATTCAAAGTGAGTATACTTGATAAATTCAGACTTGACGGCAAGGTAGCAATTATCACTGGCGGAGCCGGTCTCTATGGCAGGCAACTTGTTGAATGCCTTGCAGAAGCCGGAGCGAAGGTTTATACGGCTTCAAGAAATGTTGAGGCCCTTGAAGAGCTTGCAGTAAAGCATCGCAGCAACGGACTGGATGTTGAAGCTCTGCATTTAGACCAAAAGGATGAAGCCTCTGTTCTGCAGCTTAGAGACGAGGTTATGTTTCGCAGTGGGCATATAGAAATACTGGTAAATAATGCTGTGGCACGGCCAATGAAAAAAGGCTATCAGGACGATGCCTCGACTTTTGCTGAGAGTATGGCAGTCAATGCAACCGGTGTATTTATGATCACCCGGGCAATCGGAGATGTGATGACCGACGGCGGTTCGATCGTGAATATCGGTTCCATTCAAGGCATGGTTGGCACCGACCCCACGTTGTATGTTGGCACATCAATGTCAGGTTGGGCACCGGACTATTTCTTCCATAAAGGTGGAATGGTTAACTTCACCAAGTTCGTTGCCAGTTATTATGGTTCGCGAGGTATCCGCTGCAACTGTCTGGCACCCGGTGGATTCTGGACAAAGGATATGCCGGAGAGCTTTGTCACCAACTATTCTGCGCGAACATTCCTCGGTAGACTGGCGAATGAGACTGACATGAAGGGCATAGTCGTCTTCTTGGCATCAGATGCGTCCGTATACATCACAGGCACAAACATCCCGGTTGACGGTGGATATACAGCCAAGTAGTCGATTTTAGTGAAAGCCGCCAATATTGTCATTCTGAACGCAGTGAAGAATCTGCTTTGGGATATTGAATCACTTGTGAAAAGCAGATCCTTCATTCTTCAGGATGACAATAGCATCTTTGCGTGAGAATAGTAAACCATGACATAATACATATGTTTGAAATTAAGTATTACCTGCCCCCATGGACGAGTTCGGAGTAAGTTGATGGATGATCTTTTCGGTATGATGGTCAGGGATGGTTCTGAGAAGCCTATGGCTGCCCGGATGCGTCCACGGACCCTGGACGAATTCCTTGGCCAGGAGCAATTACTTGCTCCTGGGAGCTTACTCCGCAGGGCTATTGAGGACGATAAACTGGGATCAATGATCTTCTGGGGACCTGCAGGATGTGGCAAGAGCACGCTTGCCAGCGTAATTGCTGCCCGGACTAAATGCAACTTTGAAAACTTCAGCGCTGTAACCTCCGGAGTTCCGGAGATGCGCAAAGTAATAAAATCTGCAGAGGAGAGACTCAGAGCAACCGGACAGAAGACCATACTTTTTGTAGATGAAATCCATCGCTTCAACAAAGCTCAACAGGATGCCTTACTTCCGCACGTAGAGAACGGAACAGTTATTCTGATAGGTGCCACCACCGAAAACCCCTATTTTGAGGTAAACAGCCCCCTTATATCCCGTTCCAGAGTCTGTCGTTTTGAACGTTTAGGTTCCGAGTATCTTCGAACTATGCTTATAAGAGCACTGGAAGATACTGAAAGGGGACTTGGTAAGCTGGATTTGCTTGTGGATCCTGATGCTATTGACCATATTATAGATGTCTGTGATGGGGATGCACGCAGCGCTCTGAATGCTCTGGAAGTTTCTTCAAGGGCAGCTCAACGTGACGAAGCCTCGGGAAAACTCCGCATAACTCTGGAAATAGCTGAGGAAGCTGTCGGACGTAGAGTGCTTCAGTATGACAAGACAGGGGACAATCATTACGATACGATCTCGGCATTTATAAAATCCATGCGCGGGTCAGATCCGGATGCTGCAGTCTACTGGCTGGCTCGAATGCTGGCAGCAGGAGAAGACCCAAAGTTCATCGCCCGAAGGATAATTATTCAGGCAGCAGAGGATGTCGGCAATGCAGACCCTATGGCACTTGTAGTTGCCAATGCTGCAGCACAAGCTGTCCAATTTGTAGGACTGCCCGAAGCTCAGATACCACTAGCCCAGGCAGTGATTTACCTCGCCTGTGCTCCAAAGAGCAATGCAAGTTACCTGGCAATCAATCGGGCTAATAAGGATGTTATGGACAAGAAAGCCCCGCCGGTCCCGATTCATCTCAGAGATTCCGGTTACCCAGGGGCAAAGAAACTGGGCCATGGAAAAGATTATAAATACCCCCACGATTTCCCGGACCACTATGTTCCACAGGAATACCTGCCGCAGGGATCAGGATTAGGCCCATACTACGAGCCCACCGACCACGGCCACGAAGCCAAGTTCAAACAAAGGCTGACAAGACTAAGAGGCTCCGGCGAAGAAGAAACAGAATAAAATGTCTGTCATCCTTCACTTCGTTCAGGATGACAGACATAAAGTCTACTCGCTGGTTTTTTCTTTAGGTTCAAGTGCCAGTTCGAGGACTTCCATTACGTTATCTACATAATGGATCTTCATCTCGCTGAGAACGTTCTTCGGGACATCCTCTTCGATATCCTTACGGTTCTGTTTAGGCACTATTACGGTCTCAACACCAGCGCGCCTGGCTGCCAGGATCTTTTCCTTCAATCCACCGACCGGCAGTACTTTCCCGCGTAGTGTTACTTCACCGGTCATTGCCAGTCTTGGCTTCATCTTGCGCCCGGTTAGGAGTGAAGTGATAGCTGTTACCATAGTGACACCAGCACTCGGTCCATCCTTCGGGATGGCTCCAGCCGGCACGTGAACGTGGATGTCAGACTTACCATACAGGTCAGTCGGGATACCCAGATCCTCTGCATGGCTGCGAACGAAACTAAGACCCGTTACAGCGGATTCCTTCATGACATCCCCGAGCTGTCCGGTAGTGGTTAGTTTGCCCGTACCGTCCATACGGTTTGCTTCGATGAACAATACATCGCCACCGGTAGGAGTCCAGGCCAGTCCAACTGCAACACCCGGGTCATCAGTCCTGCTTGCCAGTTCCTCAATAGTATATCTGGGAACTCCCAGGAATTCATTTACGGCCTTGGAGTTAGCCCGGACAGCTTTTGTTCTGCCTTCTGCGAATGCCCGTGCAGTCTTACGGCAGACATTGGCGATCTGTCTTTCCAGGTTTCTGACTCCGGCTTCCCTGGTGTAGCCCCTGATTATTTCCTGAATACCATCCTTGGTAAATGTCAGATGCTGTCCCTTCTTTAGTCCATGTTCCTCAAGCTGTTTGGGAACCAGATGCCTTCTGGCAATTTCCATTTTCTCTTCTTCGGTATAGCCAGCAATCTCAAGGACTTCCATCCTGTCTCTGAGTGGAGGTAGAATGGTGTCCATAACATTAGCCGTAGTAATGAACATTACCTTAGATAGATCGAACGGCACTTCCAGGTAATGATCCCTGAAACTGGAGTTCTGCTCAGGGTCAAGGACTTCCAGAAGAGCGGATGACGGATCTCCCCGGAAATCAGCACCGACTTTATCTATTTCATCCAACATAAATATCGGGTTGTGAGATTCTGAGCGCTTGAGTCCCTGGACGATCTGGCCAGGCAGAGCGCCGATATATGTGCGCCGGTGCCCTCTGATTTCGGCTTCGTCTCTGATACCACCTAAGCTGATCCTTATGAACTTGCGTCCTAATGCTCTGGCTATGCTTTTACCCAGCGAAGTTTTTCCTACTCCAGGAGGTCCAACAAAGCACAAAATTGGATGCCTTACATCACCTTCAGCTTTGAATTTTCTGACGGAAAGATATTCCAGAATACGATCCTTGACCTTCTCCAGACCGTAATGGTCTGCATCCAGGATCTTGCCGACTTCCTTAATGTCCATGTTGTCATGCGTGAACACATTCCATGGCATACTGACCAGCCAGTCGATAAATGTTCTGGAAACAGTATATTCAGGAGCGGCTGGAGACATGCGGCTGAGTCTGTCCAGCTCTCTTAAAGCTTCTTTTTCAGCTTCCTCGGGCAGTGCAGCGTCAGCGATCTTCGCTCTGAGTTCGTCGACCTCTATCGTCCGGTCGTCGCTCTCGCCCAGTTCCCTCTGGATAGCCTTCATCTGCTCACGGAGATAGTAATCACGCTGCGTTTTGCCCATCTCAGTGTGAACCTGGTTCTGAATCTTGCTGCCAAGTTCTAATACCTCGACCTCACGCATAAGGATTGCCAGCAGTTTCAACAGTCTCTCTCTGACGTCTGCTGTCTCTAAGAGTTCCTGTTTTTCCAGGGTTTGGATTGGCAAGTGGAGAGAGATTGTATCTGCCAATAGAGCAGGGCGGGTGATGCTGGTGATACCCTGCAATTCATCAGGAAGGGTTGGGGAAAGCTGGACCACCTTCTGGAATGCATTGGCAACGTTCCTGCGTAAGGCTTCTACTTCATTTGCTTCATCTTCAGTCCAGTTTTCAATATCCGGCAATTCTTCCACACGGACTCTTATATATGGCTCTTCCTGGACAACCTCAGTAAATCGTACTCTTTTTAGACCCTGAACAATCAGTCTCTGATGCTCAGGTAGTCTGAGCATTGTATGTATAGCAGCTGCTACGCCGATGGGATATATGTCGTTAAACTTTGGGTTTTCGACAGATGAATCCTTCAGAGCAGCCAATGCAACAACCCTGGATTCCGATACGACCGCGTCATCTACCAGCTGCATAGATGCATCTCGTGAGACTATAAGCGGTAATACCACAAGCGGAAACAGCACAGTCTCTTTCAACGGAAGCAGGCTCAGCACATCCGGAATCGGCGGTATAGTGCGATCGGCCTGTTCTCCTTCGATTATGACAGTCGGTCCCTGCCCTTCATTATTGATGTCGGGAATCATAATAACCTCCACACGCTTCGGACTCATTCCTCAGCGCGTTGCGAATAACTATTTTAAACTGGCGATATATAGCAGACATGTCTTGTAAGCTGATTTGGTACACACAACTACACGACGCTGTGGTCGTGTGTTTTTTTTACTCAAGACTGGTCTATGGTTCGATTTCAATCTTCTTAGCTGCTAAGCTTCCTTTTTTAGGCAGCACAACTTTGAGGAACCCTTCTTTATAACTGGCACTCAGGTTATCCCTGTCGACCGGGACACCAACGGGCAGTGCAACTATTCTTTCAAAAGGTCCATAATAAACTTCCAGTTGATGATAACGAGTCCTACAAGAACGGTCATCATCGGTTTCTGCTCTGACGCCTCTGAGAGACAAGTATTTGCCGTCAGAAGACAGAGTAAGCTCCATGTGGCCGGGCTCTAATCCTGCAACACAGACTTTCACGACAATCGATTCATCTGTCTCATAGACATCTACCCGAGGGGACCAGACTTCACCAGAGGAACTGGACATGCGGAACATTTGAAGCAGAACGTCGTCGGAGACCCTGCGCATCTGGCTTTCTAGTTCCTCCAACACATCATCGTAAGCGTGGAATTTCATTCTTACTCACCTTTGATCTTGTGGTAGGGACTTGATGTATCCCTGCCGAAGTGTTTATTCGTTATTCTTATACCCACTTCGGGCTTCTTGCAAAAGGCGCAAGATAACGACTACAATTCTACCAGTAGACAGAAATGATTACAAGGTGAGTATCTCTTGGATCAGATTGTTTGATCGAGGTTAAATATGTCACACGAAGAGAGCCTGAGATCTTTACTCAGAGAAATGGGTAGCGTAGTTATTGGATACTCCGGTGGGGTGGACAGCACTTTGCTTGCATATTTGGCAACGCAGGAACTGGGGAATAATGCTGTATGTGTTTTGCTGCGAAGTGTACTTGTCCCGGAAGATCAGGAGCATGATGCAATGTTGATGGCGGAGGAATTAGGTCTGAATTTGGTGACAATCGAGGCTGATCCGCTCTCCGATCCTGTCGTGCGCTCAAATCCATCCGACCGTTGTTATCACTGCAAGAAACTTATGTATAATTCAATACTTGGTATAGCACAGACCAGGGGGATTTCCACTATTCTAGATGGCGCCAATATTGATGATATGGGAGATTTTCGTCCAGGCATGCAAGCTGCAAAGGAGTTGGGAGTCCGCAGTCCGTATAAAGAACTCCACGTGACCAAGGAAGAGATTCGATTCATGGCAAGGGATCTGGGAATGAGGGTGTGGAGCAAACCTGCATATGCCTGCCTGGCTTCAAGAGTACCCTATAATACTCCGTTGGATGCCAAAATATTGACCCGTGTATCACAAGCCGAGTCAGTACTTTACGACCTGGGCTTTCAACAGTTCCGTGTAAGGCATCACGGGGATGTTGCAAGAATCGAGATGCTGCCGTTGGATATGGAAAAACTCGTTATTCCAGCAATGCGTGCACAGATAGTCAGCGAATTCCGCAAACTGGGATATCACTATGTGGCAATGGACCTTACAGGATACCGGACTGGCAGCATGAACGAGATATTGCCGCATTGAGGCATACAATTGCTTGAGTGTGGTTGTTCATAGAACTATGTTTGTTAACAATAAGACGAACAGGACTTATATGTCCAATAGGACATCTGCAGCGATATGTAGAGTTGCAGCCGGGGTGAGGTTTTATCGCTTTATTTCCAGCTTTGGTGTTAGTTTGATTATGTTACGCATGGTGTAGACTACCGGGCAGCGTTCCAGAGCGAGTCTTTCGGCTTCCAGGATGTCTTCTTCAGATGCATCACTCTCAGCAATGAGTGTCACGCGAACCTCCTCCATGATTGGTTCTTCCCCGAGACCGAAGACTTTTGAAAAGTTTATGTCCGCTTCTACCCGGGTTTTGAGGCTATTGAGCACGATCCCTAGCGAAGCTGCCACAGACGCAAAAACTCCGGTATAACAGGACGCCAATCCGAAGAAGCAATAATGCATCGGTCCCGGCAGTGATCCACTACCACCCATAAACGTAGGATTGTCCACTTCAAATACGGTTTCCCCGCCTTCAAATTTTATCTTGGATATGAACTGCGGTCCGTTGTCTTCAAATAACCATTCTCCCTCAATTATTTGAGTTTTTCTGGCCTTGGATGGGTCTGATTCCATCAATTTAGCGAAGTGGTCCATATTCTCTGTGTCGACATTGTTGGTTCGCATAATGCTATACGCTCCTGTTTGTTTGAAATCTTCAGTAGACTTACCCTTTAAATGACATGGGTAAGCATTATCTTTTGTGCTGGAGCAGACAGGAGAAAACCGAACATTCTACGATGGGGTGTGTCCGACTATTTATCGATACAGCGAGATGCTGCGATTGTGGAATATGATGAGTATTCAGGATATACGCATTTAAAGGCTTACTTGGTCGATACAAGGGAGCACTTACCAGCGCTCCCTTGTAATGTGGAGGGCGATATTAAATTCACTGCTCACACCATTTATGCCAATCAGCTGGCGATATTTTATATCTGGAGATTTAATTGAGTGGTGCTACGTTTTTGGCCTGTTTTCCCTTGGGTGTTTCCGACAGTTCATATTCTACAAGCTGTCCTTCTGCAAGGGTTTTAAAACCATCCAGGGTTATCTCAGAGTAATGCACAAACACATCTCGTTCTTCTGGTTTATCACTTTCAGTCTCAATAAAACCATATCCCTTTTCGCCGTTAAACCATTTAACTTTACCAGTAGCCATTTTGTTCCCGCCTTTACTTATCGGTGGTTATGGACTGAAGTGTGGCAATGTATCACATGATGATCACACGCTCAGCCTATTATACTACCCTTTTAATAGCAGGATAGCACCAAAAGCCAGTAAAGTCAACACTTTGGGCGAAAATAATACAATAAAATTAGTGAAATGTGAACTACATATGGGTAAACTGAACGACAGAGATGCCGTAAGTGTGAGCAGCGTGATTATTTGGTAGTAGTTGTGTGTTTTGTTGTGATCTTATTGAGTAGTATTTGTGAATCACGATGATTCGGGGATAGTTTTAGACATTTGTAAAGCTCGATCTTGGCTTGCTCATTCTTACCCTGCGCTGCATATACGGTGGCCAGATGATATCTGAGATCCGGGTTGTCAGACATACCTTCAACCCCTTTACGCAGATGTACTTCAGCCTCTGGTAGCTGACCAGTTTGGAACAAAACCCAACCCATCGTATCTTCAATATATGGTTCTCCGGGTCTGACGCTTACAGCATATCGAGCCAGCTTCTCTGCTTGAACCAGGTTCTTCCGGTGGTCTGCATAAAAATACGCCAGGTTGTTTGAAGGCATCGGGTCATCAGGTTCCAGACGCACAGCTTCTAGATAGCAGTGCTCAGCAAGTACGTCTTCATCCCCTTTATCCATTAGCATAGCTGTCGTAGAATACATATCAAACTTGTCACGGTCAGACAGTGTTATTCCGCTATTCTTATCCAGGATTTCTACAAGGTTTCGTGCAGCATGGACCTGTTCGCTATGGAAACCAGGGCGAGTATAGATCATTAAAACTTGATGGAGTACTTCCGGGTTTTGTGGATCCGAGGCGACGGCCTGTTCAACATATTTCGCTGCGCTGATTTTATCGTGTGCATTAACAGATTTTGCTGCCAACTCAAGATTGCTTTTGGTCTCATTTTTGCCACAGCCTGTAAGCAACACAGCAGCTAAGCATAAAACAATAGTAGTAAAAAATCTGGTTGGCAGCATTAATCTCATTTTAGGAACTATGCCTCACGAAGTTGATCTGTAAGTTGCTGACCATTGCCTTCGCAGCTTTCTTCTCATCTTCGTCCATCTGTGAATTCAGTTTATCAACGAGGAAAGTAATCGTATCCACTGCCAGTTTGGCTTGAACAAGGTCCTTTTTTAGCTCTTTTGCTCCTGGTGCCAGTCGGATACCCATTGTCTCCCATGCTTTTTCCTCAAGGCTTCTAATAGTGAACCCAAGTATCATATATACATCGATATCCGGCATCGGGAATCCACCATCGGCCTGCGCAGTTTCCTCAGCAACCGGTTCTTCTTGTTCGACAGCTTCTTCACTTGCAGTATCTTCAGCACTTACCCGCCGCTTGTCGTTGACTTCGTAGCTCTTTTCCTGATCTTCCATTCTTGTACCTCAACTCCTTTGAAAATAGAATATTTTCAGCCCTTCGTGGTGAGTCCGGCAATTTTTCGTATCAAGCGAAAATTAGACGACTCATACCACGATTCCAAATGTTTTTAAGTAGTCAATAAATTCGTTCTCTGAGAGGACTCTGACTCCGAGCTGGTTCGCTTTATCCAGTTTAGAACCGGCTTTCTCACCTGCGATTACCATATCGGTTTTCTTCGATACAGATGATGAAGCTTTTCCGCCCATTTTGCCGACCAGTTCTTCCGCCTGCTCTCTGGTAAACCGGTAAAGTGCTCCCGTAAAGACGAAACTCATTCCAGTCAGTATTCCGTTTTCATCCCTGAAGTCTTCTTTTGGATCAATGCCAGCCTGTTTCAGGCGGCTAATGAGATTTTGGCTGGCCTCATGCCGGAAATAGTGCACGATGCTTTCCGCCACTACTGGCCCGACATCCTGAACCTGCGCCAGGTCTTCTACTGAAGCTTCCATCAGCTTGTCCAGGCTTCCAAAACGCTTAGCCAGGGTTTCGGCTGTTCTCTCTCCAACATGCCTGATACCCAGTGCATATATCAACCTTGCAAGTGTAGCCGACTTGCTGGCGTCTATAGCATTTTTAGCATTAGTCGCAGACTTCTCGCCCATCCGATCAAGTTCTGTAAATACAGATTCGTCCAGATAGTAAAGGTCCGCCGGGTTGGAAATATGCCCTTTATCAATAAGCTGGTCTATCAAAGCAGGACCAACTCCGTCCATGTTCATCGCAGTCCGGCTGGTGAAATGAATAATCGACTCACGTGTCTTTGCGGTGCAATTGGGATTCGAACACCTTGTCGCAGCTTCACCCTCGTTCCTGACCACCTCAGCACCGCATACGGGGCATTCAGTCGGCATTGTGAACTCTACTTCACTTCCGGTCCTTTTATCTTTGACGACTTCCACGACCTCGGGGATTACTTCGCCAGCGCGCTGTACCATCACCCAGTCACCAATGCGTACATCCTTGCGCCTGACCTCATCTTCATTGTGCAGTGTAGCTCTGGAAACAGTAACTCCACCCACTTCAACTGGTTCCATTATAGCAACAGGGGTCAAGGTACCTGTTCTGCCGACCTGTACCAGTATGTCCAATACACGTGTCCCGGCCTGTTGAGCAGGATATTTATACGCAATAGCCCACCGCGGACTCCGTGCGACATTTCCGAGTTCCCTCTGTAATGCGATTGAGTTGGTTTTAATGACCATTCCATCGATATCGTAGGGCAGAGTTTCCTTACTTTCACGCCAGCTTTCAACATGTGCTACGACTTCAGAGATACCGTTACATATTTTAGACAACGGATTGACGTTTGCTCCCCAGGATTTCAATTTCCCCAATATGTCGGAATGAGTTTGGAATGTTATGCCTTCGGTCTGTCCAACGCCGTAGCAGAACATCGTCAACCTTCTCTTTGCAGTTATTGAGCTGTCCAATTGTCTGATTGAACCTGCAGCCGCATTTCGTGGATTGGCAAATGTTTGTTCTCCACTCAATTCGCGTTCATCGTTTATCCGGCGGAACTCTTCGTGGAACAGGATAATCTCTCCTCTGATCTCAATCAGTGTCGGGATGTCCTCCCCATTCAACTTTAGCGGTATAGAACGAACTGTTTTCAGGTTAGTTGTTACATTTTCACCCTGGAAACCATCTCCCCGTGTTGTTCCATTGACCAATACTCCATCTATATAAGTAAGTGATACAGCGAGTCCATCAAATTTAAGTTCGCAGATATATTCAATAGGCTCATCCTCTGGCATACCAAGAAAACGCTTGCATCGCAGGTCAAAAGCCTCAAGCTCCTCAGAGCTGAATGCATTTCCCAGGCTCAGCATTGGCATTAAATGGGTGTGAGGTTGAAACGCAGTCTGCAAAGGCGCCCCTACCCGCTGTGTAGGAGAAGCAGGATCCAATAATTCCGGATAGAGTGTTTCGATCTCAATCAAGCGACGCATCAATTGGTCATACTGAGCATCCGATATCTCAGGGGCATCTTGTAAATAGTACAGATTATTCGCACGATCAATGCGAGTCCTCAGATCAACTACTTCATTTTGCAGACTGTCAGAGATATTGTTTTCCATCGGCCCATTTTCCTCCATGCCTGCATTTTAAGCAGCGAACGGACTAAAGTCAACTAGCAACTGCTTAGTACATAGCGCAATCCGTTCGTGCTGAGTTTTTCGAAGTGCGAACGGATTGCACCAGATGCTAAATATTGAAAGACACTCATTGACCTGTTTTTAGTCGTACCACTTCTTGTTCAGAATTCTATCCCGTTCTTTGGTTGTGCTCCACGAAATATCGTCAAGGATTATTTTTGTTGCCGGGGCACCAGCAGTGAACCAGAAGGTCAGACGCATCTGAGTCGCTGTTTCCCAGGACGGATTTCCACCGCCAACTACCAGTGAGTCTGTCGACACAAATACCCTCTGCCATCCCTTTACAAAACCCATATAACCAAACTTTGAAAAGCAGTTGGTCCAGGTTGAGTCTCCGCAGTGTATTCCGGTCTGAGCAAGAGATTGTGGGTTGTCTATGTACACCCAGAAACGTATTTGTTTTACATCCTTGAGTGGGATGTCTGGTGTGATATCCAGGTCAATACGGACACTCGACGTATTCGCAGCTGGATAGGATTTCAACAGCAGGGCTTTTTTGCCCTCTTTCACATTCCTGGTGATAAGCTCAATAGCCAATGGTTTGGTGAAACCTGAATTTAGTATTGTCCACTTAGCTTGCAAATCCCGGACTGAGTTGTATTCGAATCCGTCTGTTGCTTTCCCGACAACCATTGTTGCTGGCTGAGCAATTGCCGGCAGCAGCAGTATTAAGGCTATGGTCATCAAAATATTGCTTTTCATTGTTCAGTTCTCCTGCTGAGCGTCGGCAGAGATTGCAAATATTGCCAGCGACATACCATCCTGATTTAGCGAAGTGATTGTTATATTCTTTATGGACTTTCCAGGATATGGATTGACCCAATCCGTCCGGATGAGTTGGACTCTGCTGCTATTTTCAGTCTCTCCAGTATATGCAATATGCCCGTCGAATACTCCTAACTTGTAGTTCCAATCGGAAATATTCCACCTGTAAAGGAGTTCCATATCAGCTGTGGACCCATCCTCATATTCCATCGTGTATTTTCCGACTAGCGGTTGCTCCGTGGCATGGCTCCAGGTGCTCAGAGAATCTTTATTCAAAGGCACATTGCAGGTAGTAAGAAATGCCAGTCTGCGAGCTTTTCGGTTGAAGCTGACAGTGACCGGTCCAACAGGCAGGGCATCATCCGGTTGACCGGAGAGTAGAATGACGTTTTTCGCAGTCCCATTTTCAGCAAGCTGGAATATAACCTGACCACATGTTATGTCTTGAGAGAATACTTTCTGAAGAGAATTTTCTTTTCCATAACCGGGCCAGGATTCCTCGCTATCGGATATACGATAGTTGAAATACGTTGTCAATGGCACAGGGGACCATTTTCCAATATCAGATTGAACCGGTCTCAGTATACGTGAAATCTCATACACAGGGTCATATGTTATTTCCGGGACCCTGGGTGTTGTGGGGTTCCATGCATATTGAGCAGTCAGTGTTATAGCTGCCCAGGCTTCCGGAGCCATTGTTTCCGGTCTTGTCCAAATGTTCGCATAATACCAAAGTGTGTCAAACAAACCAAGCGTGCTTGATTCTTTGTGCAGTCCGTTAGCCAGGCTCTGGATATCAGTCGGAGAGCTGAAAGTAGCTCCGAGTACTTTGAACCCTTTCCTGGTAAAATATCGCAAGCGCTTCTGAGCTACTTTGTCGAAATTTCCATAATCCCAATCAGCAATGATAATGTCTTTAGGGAGTTTGTCGACAATCTCCCAGCCTCTGACTTTATCCTGCGTACCGGTCATATACTGTCCGGTCGGCAGCAGTGTATCGTGCCACATAATAGTCTTTACACCTTTAGCAGCCATAATATCGTGCATTCGGGTGATTGACTTCAGGAATAGAGCTGACGGGTTCTCAAGCTTGCAGGTTTCACACTCATGATATGGCCCGTAGTTGACCTCATCCATGCAGATATGGAAATATTTAGGATGAAATATTTCTATTGTCTCTTCCAACATATCCTTAGCCAGTTTGTCGACTCCCGGGTTCGTTGGACACCAGGCAGTTGCCCAACCGGCAGTTTGTTTGCCTTCAAGCAAGTCAATATTCTGCGGGTTTGACATAACCCAGACGGCATGACTGAGCATTTGAATGGTCGGTATCACTTCGAAGTGGAGTGTTTTTGCATAATCAACCAAATCTGATGCTTGTGCCTTGGTAAGGGCATGTGAAGCGGACGAAGGGAATTGTTGTCTTTCGAACTGAATATTATCTGCAATCTCAAAAAACAGTGTATTCATCTTTAATGAGGCAAATGTATTAATAAGGTTCTTCATTGCCTGGATGGATACCGGATCGCGGTCGATCGAACGTAAATTTAAATATACGCCTCTCCAGGCCAGAGCAGGTTGGTCGGTGATCTCGCATCCCTGAGCAACTATTCCGCTCTCCGTCTGATGCAGCAGTTGCTTTAAAGTCTGGATACCATAAAACACCCCGGCTGCATTCCTGGATTTCACCGATACCTGATCTTTACCTACAGTAAGAATATATCCTTCGTTGTTATCCGGCACACTTTTACTGTTGTCGATAATCTGCAAGTTGATCTGATTTCCATTATCTCTCTGCGATACATTTTGCAGGACTCTGCAGGTTATACCGTATAACCTTTGCAGTTCACTTTGCAGATATTGTGCGGTGATAATGTTGGATCTATCAGCCACTATTACGGTCTGTGTGTTCAGTTCAAATGCAGTATTGCTGTAAATGACTTTCTGAGGCTTTGGAATTAAAACTGCCTGATATACACCGGATTTACCTGCTATGGTTTTCGCAACCAACGAACTCAACGGCAGAGAAGTGACGAGAATTATCAATCCTAAAATCAAGAGAATCTTCTTCAACGGTTACTCTCCAAATAGTGACTTACCCGCATTATTCATGATAGACTCACTTTCGCCCCTAGTCCGATCGAAAGTAGAGACTGGTGAATAATGCGGACTTAAGCATTCGGGTGGCTGAAGAACCACTTTTTAATTCGTTCTTTCCAATCCACTCTATCCGGTGCACTGGCAGTTGAGATTGGCACTGGTTCAGGAGATGGGACAGTTGGAAGTATTTCTGTTCTCTGGAATGAGTTTGTATCGATTATCTCTACTCTTGCACCGGCACTTGCAAGTGATTTTGCTATATTGAGAGCAGATAACCTGTCGACTCCATCAACCGCCATACTTGGCATCTCTCTGTCTACTATCCTCTGAGCGTCTTCGTAGGCTTGTGAAGCCTGCATTCTGAGAGAACTGACCAATCGTCTTTTCTCTGACCCTGCATCCATAATATTCACTCTGTACGTGCCTGATGGCGTATTGCTCGGAAGTTGGCGTGGGACAGACATAACTATTCTGGATTCACCCGATTCCCGGTCTACTATCTCGGAATCCGCTTCGCTGGCTGATATGGCATTTGCAGCGCCGGTAGCAGCATTTAAATCATCAGTTTGCAAAATTATGCTTCCGGGAGCTGATTCAACCAGATCCTTCACTTCTTTCAAATCCAAATGTGTGATATCTCTGACGGCTTTGATTACCTGGATTATGTGATCACCGGGATTAATCAGTACAACTGCGTATCGTGGCTGTGCAATCTCAGGTGATTGATCAGATATATCTGTGTTTTCGTGTATTTCAACTTCTGCTCCGGCTTTTACCAGCAGGCTGTGGGCAATCTGGGCAGCATCTGGATCGTCAGTCTCCAGAACAACATTCGATACAGGTTGCATGGCTGTTATTTTGACGGCCTTTTCAAAATCCATCCCGGTCAGCAGCATTATAGTTCTGACTACTTCAGGTCTGTCGTTTCCGGCATTAATAAGGACAACACGGTGAAATAATTTGGGGGTTTCACTGGAATCTGCCATTACAACCTCCCTCGGATACATTTATCATTTCGACAATATCATATTTCGTTGAATACAGGTGAAATCCTTCATTACTACCATAAGCCCCGGTTTCATGACATAATATGTAGAGTGAAGAATTAGCTCGCTTTATTCACCAAGCTTTGCTTTTGTCCGGCAGTAGGGACAAAAGCAAAGCCAATCATGAATAATGCGGGTTAGTATGTTTGGAGGTTGATATGAGGGGTTTGCGGTTACTATTGGTTGTGGTTCTGCTGGCAATGTTTGCTTGTTCTGCATGTGTATGTGCAGATGCTGTTAAGGAGACAGAAGCTCAGCGCAATGTTCGTATGAAATGGTGGAGGCAGGCCAAGTTTGGGATGTTCATTCACTGGGGGCTATATTCAGTTCCCGCCGGAACCTGGAACGGGAAGCAGATCCCCGGGATAGGTGAATGGATAATGAATGTCGCCCGGATTCCGGTCAACGATTATGCAAACCTGGCAAAGATCTTCAATCCCGTGAAGTTCAACGCAGACCAGTGGGTGCGAACAGCAAAGAATGCCGGGATGAAATATATAGTTATAACTTCCAAGCACCACGATGGATTTGCTATGTTTCATTCTGCAGCCAGTCAGTATAACATTTACGATGCAACTCCTTTCAAACGAGACCCCATTAAGGAACTCTCTGAAGCGTGTAAAAAATATAAAATCAGATTGGGGTTCTATTATTCACAGGCCCAGGACTGGCACCATCCAGGTGGTGGTGTATACGCAGATGGAGGGCCGTGGGACATTCTGCAAAAAGGTAACATCGATACATATGTCAAACGGATAGCTATTCCGCAGGTCCGTGAAATACTATCCAACTACGGAAAAATATCAGTCTTATGGTGGGATACACCAGTCGGAATGTCCCCGGAAAGCGTTCGTGAGCTTTCAAACCTTACAAAACTCCAGCCCGGCATAATAACCAACGATCGACTCGGAAATGGCATAGCAGGTGACATAACTACTCCTGAACAGTCTATCCCGGGCAAGGGTATGGGCAACCGTGATTGGGAAACCTGTATGACCATCAACGATACCTGGGGTTACAAGTCCTACGATGACAATTGGAAATCCTCTCAGACCTTGATCAGAAATCTGATAGATATTGCGAGTAAGGGTGGAAATTATCTGCTCAACGTGGGCCCGACCTCCGAGGGCACCTTTCCGCAACCGATTATCGAACGCTTGAGTGAAGTCGGTAAGTGGATGAAAGTAAATGGACAGGCCATATACGGCAGTTCTCCAAGCCCATTTGTTTCAACCTTAGGGTGGGGCAGATGTACCAGAAAAGGCAATAAGCTCTATTTGTCTGTGTTTAACTGGCCGGAAAACCACTCTATTCTGGTTCCAATCGGCAATGATGTATCCAAAGCTTATTTACTGAGCGACCGGCGAAAACAACTGGATTGTACCAAGACTGATCAGGGAATCCGAATTACTCTTCCTGGCAATGCTCCGGATAAGATTGCATCGGTACTGGTTCTTGAGCCCAAAGGTGCACTGGTTGTAATCAATCCGAATGGCCATATAAAACCAGGCGAGACAGCGAACCTTCTTGTTGAGGATTCTACGCTTCATGGCAATACTATTGCTCTGGAGCAAATTGACGGTGCTACAAACATCGGTTTCTGGGTCAATCCTGCAGACTATCCTGAATGGTCAGTGTTCTTCGAGAAAACCGGAACATATGATGTGTCACTTGAATATAGTGAGATGCCAGGATGCGGAGTTGGCGGAGTTGATCTGGAAATATCCGGCCAACGCCTGCACATTCAACCTGAATCAACAGGTGAGTGGAAAGATTTTGTTGCAAAAAGCTTTGGAAAGATAGAAATCACCAAACCCGGCAAAACCTCAGTTATCCTTAGACCCAAGTCAAAAGAAACAGGTCCTGTGATGAACCTTCGGGGGATTATTCTAAAACCCGTGGCTGGGTAGGAAAAGTCGAATCTTACATAGATAAAACTATAGTTTACTCACCCGGCTCATGCGATTACCGGGTGAGTATTGCCTATAGCTCGTTATTAATCCTCCTTATGCAGTGTTAGCATAGCAACAGAGAATCCGGGCATATTGAATATCACCGATCCATTTCTGATCTCCATTACTTTCTCCTGAGGCAGTTGGCTGGCTTCCAGAAGCTCTTTTTGCTGCTGCGATGTCAGTGAATCAGGCGAACCTAATCCTACCCATTTTGCATATGGATCACAGTTGTTTGGCGCTATGTCTGTAATAGTACAAGTCCACTTACCAGTCGGGAGATTCTTAAGGTTGATAGTAACTGCTGTCGAGTAGGCCTGTTGAGAGTAGTCCTCTACCAGGTTGTAGAGCAACATACGCGCTTCTTTTTTGTTTCTGGATATACACGCAAGTCCGTCAACCGGTTCGTTTGAGCTTCTACAACTCAGTCTTTCACCTTGCATCAAGTTCAATAGTTCAAAAAGTCGGGCACTCGGTTTTGGTATGGTAGTCTGAGTATACAGGCCTAGATCCCCTCTGAACCCCTGCATTGTTCCGTATGGTGTTTCTGCAAGACAAAAAGGTAACGCAAGCTTCACCCCGTAATCCATAAACTCCTTAACTGCCATTACTCGAAATGCTGCATCGTATGGTCTGTCGTGCGGAGCGAACAAAGATGAAGAACAACCCCATTCTGTTATTAACAATGGTAGCCTGGAATACTTCGGAAATTTATGCAAGGTAGATTTTACGGAATCGAGTGATACCTTCAGCGTATCAAACACTGGTATACCTGTGCCAACAGTATAAATGTGCCAGGAGAAGAAGTCGGTTCTGGCGCCGATCTTTCCAGTGGCATCATTTCGGCCGTGCATACAATGCTCCAGAAACGGTTCACACCAGCTCGCTTCCGCTCCAGCCATACCACCGATTGTTATCTTCGGGTCGGCTCTGGTTGCTCCTGCTACTGCGTGGTCATATATTCGCAGATATTCCTGCAGTGTGCCAAGAAAGTATCCGGAGGCATTAGGTTCATTCCAGACTTCGAAATACCAGTTGTGTATACCATTGCCCCACTTCTGATTGCAATGTTTTACAAGCTGATACACCAGTTCTTGCCATTTCAAGTAGGCCTGAATGTCTTTTGGTGGGTATGGGTTTGTCCAACTGTGCCCGGTATTGCGTCCTGCCAGCTCCGGCGGCATCGTCTCAAGCACGACGACCGGCAGCATTCCACTATCGACTACTGAGCTGATTCCATCATCCAGCAGCTTCCAATTATAAATGGGATGTCCATTAGAGTCCTCCGAGTAGACTCGGGTATTGACTATACACTCATGCAAGCGTATGTAGCGGAATCCCATTCTCTTTACCTGGCGCATTGCATTTATGCCGGATTCAGTAGCTGCCCTGTCTGTATAACAGGCATCAGTTCCTTCCCATATGTGCTTAAACTCTCCCAGCCTTCGCGAAAAATCCACTGTCGCAGTAGCTTTATCCATATCGACTTTGCGGGTTGCCAGGCTCAATTTGTCATCCAGCAGTTGGAAATTTACATCATCAAACCAGACTGTTCCTTTGCAGTCTCCCCATAAATGACATACCAATCTGACATACGCTACTGTCCTGGACAACCGCATCTCTGCTTTATATTCTACCCAGTCATTAGTTCCGCTCTTGAGAACAATATCAGTATGCCCGATTACTTTACCGTCAGAGTTCAGACTATAGACTTGAATACCTGCCATCAACCAGTCCAACGATCCGATGACCACATCCTTCGTTTTCATCCATGCGGACACTTTGATCAATTGGCCTTTGTATGGAACAGGTTTCGTCCCTATACCAACCATCCCACCTTCATTTGCGGCAGCGCCAGTAGATTGCACTCTGATCGAAGTTTTTCCGGAATGATATACCTGGTGGTCAAGTGAAACCCATGCAGGATTGGGAGTCATCACTTCAAAGTTACGCATAGAATCCAGCGAAGGTATCTCGAAATTATCTTGTATGCTGGCAGGATGTCCCGCGCAAATACCAGTTGCAGCACGCATAATCAGCAGATAAACTATAACCGCAGACCAGGAAGATGACTTCACATTGAGCCTCCACTATAACTAAAACCAGGAGTTAAGCACTGAGGTGGTGGAAATAAATATCCGGAGGAGTGCGACCGGCTCACGGATGAGCCGGTCGATTTGATAATGTATCTAACTGGACTATTTGTTCTCAAATCCCCTGACACCGAAGTCCTTACCCCAGGGATTATCATCTGACATACCAGAAGAGTCTATGGCATCTGCCATCTTTTCTCTCCAGGTGTATACCAGGCTGGTATCATGAGTGTATTCCGACATTGTTTTTACCATACTATCCGGAACCAGTATGGCTTTTTTAGCCCTGGTTAACCATGCTTTTTCAGACCTTGTTAATTCACCTTTGGCTTCATATTTGTTTATGATGTCCTGAAGGATCAATGCATATGCAGTATCCTCCAGACCATCCCTGTAGTTTTCCAGTCTAATAGTGGGAATAAGTTTCCCACCTGCGCCGTAGCACATAATCGAACCGTCACCATGGAATGGAGTCCAGGAGACCGGGTTCCATTTGGTGAATGGACCGCTGGTTATCGGAGCGTTATCATTCCAGAAGCAGAGTGAATAATACAGGAATCCGTCAGGTCTGTATTTAGCAGTCATAGCTCCCATTAAGAGTCTGGCTTCTATCGCATCATATTCCACGAACCAGTTGGCAAATGGGTGCTGAGGACCGCAGCAGATGTACCACCAGACCTTTTTGCCTGCTGCTCTTGCTACAGATGCCTGTTTTGCATCGAAACTGGGAGTAAGAGGTGTCCAGCCATCTATCGACTTCACGACCGAGTCTACTCCGAAGCTGTGGTCATAAGCGGTAGTCAGGATGAAAGTTCCCGGGAATGCTTCCTTGAGTGCTTTTACAGCCTTTTCAAGTGCAGGGAACTGGTCGGGTGGCTGTTCATCGAAACCGTATATGTATGCGTGGTCGTTGATACCGAGTTCTTTGGACTTTTCATACATCGGTTTGAATCTGGCGATATTGCTTTCCACATCACCACCGAAGTTGCCATAATTAAAAGCAACTAATCTGCCCTGATCGTGTTTATATTTGAGTATTTCAAAATCCGGAGGTCCCGGATCATACAGGCTGTCGTAATCTATGTAGTAATCAGACAGGAAATCGGCATATTCATACTTGACCTTCTGGTGCCATCTGTCTTTGCCGACTATGTCATTGATAATATGCTGTTTGAACTCCGGTGGAAGGGTAGTGGTTGCAGTAGGAATTGGAGTGCAGTCCGGCATAGTGAATGATCTGACTTTCACAGACAGGCCAAACTTCACAGGTTTTGCACCATTCGCATTTACAACTATATTTCCGCTATAGGTACCAGAGGTCTGGCCTTTAGGAACTCTCACACGTACCCAGAACGTCTGGATATCGCCAGGTTTAATATCTATTGGACCGAGGAAGTTAAGTATCGGGTCCGGCCACCAGCCGATATATGTAACCTGGTAAGGAGGTTGTGCCTTGGTTTGAACATAGCCTACGATGTCGCAGTCAATGTTTGATGCAGCCAGAACTCCACCGTTTTTTGAACGAAGATCGCCGGCGGATACACTTACACCTCTTACAGTGCTTACTCCTGACGGTGTAATAGCGACCTGGAAAGCTTCCTTTTCGTTGCGAGCTATGCTTAGATTGACTATTCGCGCAGCTTTGAGGTCAACAGCCATGTTCTGTGGCAGGATTTTCTGCATTGAGTTGGCGAACCCTATGAGCATAGGAGACGTCGGTATTCCCAACTTTTCACAATCTTTCTGCAGATAGACCAGTGTTTGTAATCTGCCGCATTCCATCGTTATATTGCTTGCAATATCTCCAAAATTAGCCAGCATATCAATAGCTGTATCAGGATTTTTTGCTGCAGCTTCAAGCTTATTGAGCTTAGTTCTAATTGCAGCTATCCGGACATCGCCGGTTGATCCCAGTTTCTTTTCGCAATCAGAAAGGGCTTTCTCAGCCTGCTTTAATTCGGGCTTCATAAACCCCAAAGTCTGTTTGAGGAAAGTCCCGGGAAGTGCAGGTTGTTTCTCACCAGGTTTGAGTAGAGTAACATTGTCAATATATAAATAAAGATCCTTGGGAGCATCGGTAAAAAGGTGAAAAACTGATATGTCAGAGATATCAAGAACTGAGCTGAGGCTGGATATATCAAATACGAACCTTTTCGAACCTTTGATCGGCAGCATAAATGTCAGCTTATATCCCTGCCGAAACTCCCTCTTGCTATCAGAGATATATCCATAAAACACAGGAGCGTTGGCTGTTGGATTGGTGATATCGATTACGAGCCTGTCATAACCTCTCCAGTCTTTTACAGTTGGCACTGTATCGAATGCCGGCCATTGTTCCATTCCCTGTTTCCAGGTTGGAGTATGAAACTCCATCGAATATTGACCGGATGTTGCAAATTGCGTAGAGCGTTTTAATGTATCGGTGGATGGCGTCCTTATCTTCCATGCCGCTATATCTTGATCAGTTTCGAAATCAAAGACAGTCACGGCAGAAAACGCAGGGGCTGTGACTGTAAGCATAATCAAGATCGCAGAAATAACCAGTCCTTTACAATGAGTCATACTACTCTCCTAAAACATTGGTGCTATTAATGTTTGATTCTACAACCTGTAACCGTGGAAATGCAATATGAGTAGTTTGCAGAAAGGTCCCAATAATATTTTTGATGGTGAGAAAGAAGGCAAGGCTACAATAAGGCTGTGGATTATAAACATCAAGAATAATACAGCAGTCCAGAACGGAACTCGTTATACCGCTAAGAAACGCGAATTATTCAAGGTTGGGAGCACTCTACAAGTGCACGCTACGAAGGCTGCAGCTGCGATTGGTTTGAATAAATTCTTATCACCCTACAAAGCTCTAAAACTGGTCGAGATTCCAAAGGTACACTACCCATATTAATATCACTGGCCGCTAATATCAATTCATTGGTGCAAGCACTACTATTGCAACGTCATCTTGCAGTTGTCCACCAGCATGCTCCGTAGCTGCATCCAACAATCCACTCGCTATCACATCAAGTGGTGCATTACGGTTGTTACTGACAAACTCGACAATTCTGTGTCTGCCAAAGAGGTTATGAGCGAAAGTTCTGGCTTCTGTTATTCCATCCGTAACCATCACAAGGACATCACCGGTGTTCAGTTTGCGGCTGGCCTGATCATAGGAGATATCAGGAAATATGCCCAGAGGCATGCCACCAGCACTCAGTTCCTCATAATTTCCATCTGAATGCATCAAGATCGGTGGTTCATGCCCTGCACTGGAATACATGATCCCACCCATTCCGGAGTCTACTACAGCGTAGAAAACAGTAAGTAACTGGCACTCACCGCCGCCGTCCTTACATAGAGAATCATTAGCCAGAGCAAGGACTCTGCCGGGTCTTGGGTCGAGATAAGCATAACTGCGTATTGAATGTCTAGCTGAAGCCACCCTCATCGCAGCGGGTAGACCTTTGCCGACCACATCGCCAATCACAACTCCAAACCTACCATCTCCAAGATCGAAGACATCAAAAAAGTCACCTCCAATCTCGGCTTCCTTCAAAGCGGGAAGATACTTGACTGCTATATTGTAACCGAATTTTTCTGATGGTACATCTTGCGGTAAAATTGCTTCCTGAAGCACATAAGCTATATGATGTTCGCGCTGGTAAAGGTCTTCTCTCTGTTTGTCGAATTTAAAGCGTTCGGTTACATCAGTAAGGGTAAGTACTGCCAGGAGAGGCTGCCCATCAGTGTCACGAATTATTGTTCCTCCATAGTTGAATACTCTGTACCAGTCACTGTCAATACGTCGGATGCGCACTTCGTAATTGCGCAATTGTTCTCCCTGCAAAATGCGGTGCAATGGCCACTGATTACTGGATAATATGTTTCCGTCGAGAGTCGTTAGCTCAAAGATGTCAGTAAATTCGGTCAAGGACCTGGGTCCTGCCTTTTCGTTGGTAAATCCATGCATCTCTGCAGCTGCATTGTTCCACTGAAATAGACTGCCATCCAGGTTGAATACCATCAGTCCTTCAGCAAGATTGTTGACTATTGTTCTTAGCTGCGCCTCACTTTCACGCAATGCATCCATCAGGGCATCACGTTCAGTAATCGAACGGGCCAGTTTGATATTGCCATAGCTCAGCTTGGAAAGGATATCAGCTAGCTTCATAAAGAAAGCCATACCCTAATCCAAAGATTTACGAGAAAGGCGCGGAACTCTATCCAGCGCTGCGATATATTCATTCTCGTTGAAGCCGAATTCACGGGCTTGCAGTAGGAAAGACTCATGGTCAACAGGTTCATCATCAAAAAAGAACTGCCCTGCGAAAAGATTGCCTACATGCTCACCACCGATCATTATAGGAGTAGCAATGTCCCACATGTTGTTTTTACACTTGTATAATTTGTATTCTCCAGCGGAAATACCGACACTTAACTGTGTATCACTTTCAATACAGTGCTTATGGGTTTCGCTGTGAACCCGATGAAACTTGGTGCAGATGTCCTGCCAGCCGGCACCGACCAATATTTTGCCATTAAGATCAACTATGGCCATAGGAATATTTACTAGCTCATAGAAGCTGTTCATGAGTGACTGGACCGAGGGTGAGTCAAGGATGTCACCAAGTTCCAGGTCTCCTATATCCCCTTCGGGAGATAGTATACTATCCAGCTTTAATCTGACCTGCTGTTCACTTTCACGCAGGGCCTGTTCAGTTTTAGCATGAGCTATCCGGAGCCTGATTGCAGTTATTCCATATGCAAGGTCATCGGTAAGACTTCTGAGTAATTCCACTTGTTCTGTAGTGAATGGATCAGACTCTTTTGAGTAGATGCTTATAGCGCCAAATGCCTTGCCATCAGACATCAGTGGGAGGACAATAGAAGATGCATACCCGCGTTTCAATGCCTGGGCACGCCAGGGCTTAAATCTGGGGTCTGTCAGCATGTTTTGACAGCAGCTGGGTTTACTTGTTCGAATAGCAGTTCCGGTTGGTCCCTGACCTCGTTCAGTATCAGCCCATGTGATATTCAGAGTCTCCAGATAACCTTCCTCGAAACCTGAATATGCTACAGGTCGGACTGTTTTCGCTTCATCATTCTCAGCATACCCTATCCAGACAAGAGAATGCCCGCAGTCTTCTACTATTATCCTGCATACTTCCTGCAGATATTCCATTTCATCGGTCGTGCGCATCATTGCCTTATCACTGTCACTGTGGGCTTTGAGTGTGCGGTTGAGTTGCTGAAGAGTAGCTTCTGCTTGTGTTCGGTCGATTATCTCCCGCCGTAGTTCTTCCTCAGTTGTACGAAGCTCTTCATTTGAAGCTGCGAGTTCATCCGTACTGGCTGTCAGTTCATTGTTGATATCTTCCAGTTTTTCTGTCCTTGAATCAAGTTCATCAAGAGTAGTCTGCAAAGTCTGTCTAGCCTTGTTAACTGCTGAACTCTCAATTAGTATCCAACTTGTACCGCGCTTTATCATAGCAAACTCGTGGTTGACAACCACATCAGCAATCTCATTTACTCCACATTTATCAGTTGAATAGGCACAGAGTGCAAGTATGCGGTGATTTTGAATGGTTGAATTTAAAGCGCATTCAAAGTCAGCAAAATCTTTCCATTCTGCGTCATCCAGCCATAGTGTATTATCACTAAGTCTTATACCGGCATAGCCATTAGCAAGGGATACATACATTTTCCGGATCAAGTTGTCCAGCACTCGCGACTGGTCGAATTTACCTGTCGAAGAATACCATTCGTCACGAGGTATTATTTCTATCTGGCTTTCAGCGAGTCGAACATCGAAATCAGGCATAGACGCACGGAGTGCCTGCTTTGCTTCCTCAACTGCAAGGGGAGGCGATGTAATCCACAAGCAGAACTCATTTAATTCAAGCCCTGCCTTGAAATATGGTACAAGGGTTTCTATCAATTCATCTTTCGTCTGATAGAACTGACAAAAATGTGTTCCCCATGCAACATCACCGATGATATCAATGCCGGTATTACGAAGACATTTATCCAGTCCGTCATCGGTAAAACCATAGACTACTTTGCTGTCACATAGGCAATTTGTTTTACCTGACATGCCAATTATTGAAGTCGGCTTTTCATAAGCCATAGTAATTCACCTTTTTATTACAATAGGAACTACACTTATCTTTGGCCCTCTGTGCATTATTGCATGAAATGTTAAGTAGTGTCCGATTTATAGCTTATATGTTGTATCGCTTTGATTCAGGTTTATTCCACCCAACCTTTAGCAAGCGAAGGTATATCTAAATGCGATTGTTTGCTTGTTTTATGGAGTTCCATTTCAATCGCCACCGTTGTTCCCTCAGGCCCTGTCGCAAGATAGACTCTGTCGGCGAAATGTATCATCAATTTGTAACCCATACCCATGGTTCCCGCAGTGCTGTAACCTCGTGTTAAAGCCACATCAGGGAGTTCCAGAGTTCCAATGCCCCGACCAGAGTCTGAGACTACGCAGATCAGGTTATCAGCATTTCTGTGCAAAGACATTCTTCCTTCATCCGCATGTTTGAGCACATTGGTCACGGCTTCTGTTATACAACCCATAAACTCGAAAGACCTTTGCTCATCCATTCCGGATTGATTTGCCAATATCCTGACTTCCTCTGTGGCGCTGGAAACATCACCTCTTATACTAACATCCCACGATGTGATCGCAGGTCCTGCAAATTCTTCGATATCGTGTTTTTCGGATATTATCAGTTTGTTTTCAGTGGCAGCAAGAATTGTTCGGCGATAAAAGTCCTGCTTGTGGGCTTCTGCTTCACGCAACGTCTTTTCAGTATTGACACGCAGAGTGATGTCAGTAAATATACCCGCCAGCTGGCTCGGACGCGGCGAGTAATAATTGTTGTAGAAGTAACGTCCGGCTGGTACGAATAATCCTTCGAACGTAGCTCTTTCACCTGTTTCAGCAACATGGGCGATGGCTTCAAATCGATCGCGAGGAAGATTCGGAAACACTTCATAAAGTGTTCGGCCAATAGCTTCTTCACGGGTACAACCGAGAACTGCCTCATAGGCCCGGTTAGCTTCAAGGATGCGGAAATCTACAGCTTTACCTGTGTCATCCCTGATCAACTCCGCGAGTAAGAATCCTTCAGTCATACTGTCGAACAGTTTACGATAATTCTCCTCACTCTCACGTATGGTCTCTTCGGCTTGCACTAACACAGTAATATCGGATCCAACTGCAACTGATCCGCGTATATGACCTTCGCCGTCGAATAGGGGAACTGCACCCATCAACAGGTGCACTATACGCCCGTCTGTAAAGACCAAATCTATCGCCTGGTCTGCAACAGATTTTCCTGTAGACGCGGCAATTTGAGATGGCAGTTCATCGGGTCTTAGCTCTATTCCATTCCTGAATACCTTATATACAACAGCTGCTTCGTCTGGTGAGGCACTACGAGATACATTGCCACCACGTGGCACATTCATCGGCATAAGCGTTTCCGGTTATCTGCTTGCATTCAGGATCGTGTGCAATCCATACTGCTACCGGAACCGCGTCCAACACAGTCTGCAAATCTTTGGCACGAGCCTTCTCTCGTGATTCACTCTCCAGCAATGACATTTCAGCCAGTTTGCGCTCAGTAATGTCTCTCCACGCAACTATACCGCCTCTTATATTGCCTTCCTGATCGCGTATTGGTCCGGCATTGCAGATTATCGGGAGGAACTCGCCATTTGGTCTTCGCAAGACCAACTCCATTCCCTTTACAGTCTCCCCTTTTTTTACAGCCCGCCATAGAGGCAGGTCTTCAGTTTTTGCAGGGGTAAGTCCATCTGCAAGGTAATGCTCCACATTAGCCAACCAGCTTTCCATCGACAGACCACTGGTTGAATCGAGTCCGTTTGTCAGGAGACTGTCTCCATACTTGCTTGTCATCAAAGTCAACACATCAGGTGCACTGGCAACAGTAATACCCTCAGGTATGTAATCCATTAAAGCACCAAGCATACTTCTTGCTTCTTCGGCTTCATCAGCACGTCTTTCAGCCTCACGTTTCGCCTCAATAAGCGCTTCCTCTGCCTGCTTGGTCTCCTCAATATCAGTGCACGTTCCTACCCAATACTGTATCCTGTTTTCATCGTCTCTAACAGGGCTTCCTTTAATTCTGAACCAGCGATATTGGTTTGTAGTAGGATTATAAAAACGTGATTCTTCATCGTATTCAGAGCAGTTGGTGATTGCCTGACGCCACGCGGCTTCTACTTTAGGTGAATCATCCGGGTGTTGCGCATCAATCCAGCCACCATCTCGGGCTTGCTCAAAAGTCAGACTGCAGTAATCAAGAAATCGCTGGTTTGCATATATTGGAATGCCGTTTGTATCAGTTTCCCAGACGAAATGCGGCATTTCATTTGCCAAAGCCCGGAAGCGCATCTCGCTGTCCTTTAAAGCTTGTTCCGCCAGCTTACGACTTGATATGTCTCTAATGACACTTAAGAGTATACGTTGCCCCTCTATGTCGGTACCACGCGAACTAACCTCTACCTCAAAACAAGAGCCATCCTTTCGGCGGTGTTTAGCTTCAAATAGTATACCGCTGGAATCGGCCTCTGCCATTTGAGCTATAGTCATATCTGGTACTCCGGACGCTCTTAGATCGAAGATCGTAAGAGCAAGCAACTCATCTCGTGAATATCCATAAGCAGACTCAGCGGCATTGTTGGCTTCGATTATACGACCTTCCAAATCTACGAAAAGGATAATATCGCGTGAGTTACGAGCTAGAATTCGATACTTTTCCAGAGCCTGTTCGGTCTGTTTGCGTTCAGTGATATCGGCAAACATAACCGCGAACAGATGTGGAGCAGGACAATACGAAAACACTTCATAATGACGGTTAAGTGCAGGGGAATAGTTGGTAAAATGGATTGATTTGCCCGTTAGTGCAACTTCACCATAGGTCTGTATCCATTTCGGATCATCATTGGGAAGCACGTTATTGTGAGTTGCACCAATCACATCCTCACGCTTTAATCCCGTAAGATGTTCAAAGGCGGGATTGATATCTATGAATCTGTAATCACAAGGCTCATCATTGTCATCACAGATGATCTCATGCAGAGCAAAACCCTCAGTCATCGAATCAAACAAGGAATGATATCGTTCTTCACTGTCTTGAAGCGCCTTTTCTACTTGTTTGCGTTCGGTGATATCCTCCACCATTCCAATGGCAAAAGCAGCCTTGCCGTCCGTGCCAGTCATTACACTGGCATGCAGATAGACCCAAACTACTTCCCCATCTTTTTTTATATAACGCTTTTCGGAGTCATAACCCTGGCTGTTATTCGATAAAGCCCTGTCGAAGCATGCAAGCTCAGACTCAATATCATCCGGATGAGTCAGCTCTGCGAATGTCATCGACCGAAGCTCATCTATGTCATATCCTACTATATTGAGAAATGGCTGGTTAGCCTCAATAATTCTACCGTCTTGTCCGGCAATGACTACTCCGATTCGTCCACCTTCGAAGACTCCGCGAAATCGTGCCTCGCTTTCATATAGAGCATGTTCCGCTTCAATCGTTTTCTCGCAGGCTGCAAATGTTTGCCTACGCCAAAGGTGTAAATGCCATGAAGTCGATATTGCAATGGCGTTGGCCAGGAACAAGCAGGAAAGAACAGTAAAAACTGATTGAAATGATGTAGGGTGCCCATATAACAAGATGACTATCATCTCTCCCAGTGTTGCGGTCAAGGAAAGGACAATCTGATTGATGAACTTATTGGGAATGACAAGTGCCGTAACAAACACACCAATAACGATCACTACAGAATGAGCGATATAGTTTTGGGGTCGTGTCGCGCCGAACCCTACAACGCTCACAAGTAGTAACAGTTCCCAGATGAAGATAGCCCTGTCATATGAATCGTGATGCTTCACTATTGTTAGATATCGGAGTAAAATAACACCTCCTGCAACAACAGCAATTCTGCATGCCGCGTAACCATAAAATGCCAACGATAATCCGACAAAATCGTAATCGACAATGAGGAAAGCAATCAGTGGTACCAATAGCATCAACACACAGATTTTGGCCTGGATTAGATCGGAAGCAAGTTGAGACTCCCTGTAACGTCTTTCAAGTTCAGGGGCCAATCCGAATCTTAACCATGCGATCATTTTGTTCCCATCCTTCATATCGATTGACAACAATAGCGATCCCTACAATCGTAAAATAATTCCTGCAAGCAGGTGAACCAGACATTGTATCCGACAACGTGCAGTACGCTTGTATATCGATACTACCGGAGATCAGTTAACAATTCACATATCAGATGGGTCAATCTCAATATCCATAATTCTCTCATACCCGGATATTTCGAGCACTCGCAAAGGATATGCCGTCTTTGACACCATCACTTTCAATCGCTTGCTCCTGTTGAGTAGTGTGACAGCTCCCCGACCCAGATCCTGGACAATCTGTGTATCTATAAATGCAGCAGATCTAAGGTCCACTGTCACGTTTTCAGCATTTAATGATGCGTCCTTCAACCTCTCTGCAAACTCTCTGGCATTAATATATGTAAGGCTTCCGATACCAGTAATGGTAATCGCACCACTATCGTCGAATATATTGACCTGAGCCTCTTCAAGCATTATTTCACTACCTTTCTGATTTAAGGTGAAAACACTACTATCGCTGCATCATCCTGCAACTCACCGCCTGCGTGTGCGGTGGCTGCTTCTACCAGTCCTTCAACAATATCATATGGATCAAGAGTATGGTTGTTCACGAGGTAGTCTATTACTCCTTGTTTCTCGAATAGTACAACCCCTTCTGCTCTTGCTTCGGAGATTCCATCGGTTATCATTACCAATCTGTCCCCGGGTTGCATCTGGTAAATAGTGTCGTCATAAGAGAATCCACCCATCACTCCTATAGGCAAACCTGAGTTGGCAAATTCTGTCCAAGATCCATCTGTTCCAATAACCAGTGGCGGTTCATGTCCTGCACCGGAATAAGTAATGATACCTGATGCAGAATCTATTACGGCGAAAAATGCCGTGAGCATATTGCCCTCATCGTATCGGCTCTTACACAATACTTCATTGGTTCTGATCAAAACATGTGATGGACTAAGGTCTGCAAATGCATATCCACGCATTGTATATCTGGCTTCGGCAACCCGGACTGCTGCCTTAAGTCCTTTACCTGCGACATCTCCAATAATGACGCCGATCTTACCATCTCCGAGATCGAAAATGTCAAAGAAGTCCCCACCGATTTCCGCCTCTCTGAGCGCAGGTAGATACTTTACGGCGAATTTGCACCCATATAACTCGCGTGGTAAGTCCTGTGGGACAAGGGTTCCCTGCAGAACCTCAGCAATATGCTGTTCACGCTCAAATACGAGCTGCCTCTCTTTCTCTAAGGCTACCCGTTCGGCTTGATCACGAAACGTGGAAGTCGCCGCAATCAACTGACCCTGGCTATCGTACACTGGTGAAGCACTTGTACTCAGGATGATGGTATTACCATAGGGAGTAACTGTCATATAACGGAAGTCTCTCACGTGCTCACCGCGAAGAGCACGATGACCAGGGCTTTGGTCAGGTGGAATGGGTTTCGCATCCAGAGTAAACAATCGATATCGGGACATCCAGTCAGTAAATGTCTCATCAGGTGGTACTTGGAGGATCGCACGACCAGAATCGTTCATCCAGAGTATCTGGCCATCCATATCTATCATACTGACTCCATCTGCGAGGTTGGAGACAAAAGACTCCATTTCTGCTGCACGTCTCTCAGCTTCAGAACGGGCAACGGAAAGCTGCTGCTCTGCCTTTCGGCGATTAGTTATGTCTACATGCTGCCACAACCTGCCATGGGATTCCCCATCAACAAATAATGGAACGTAATCCCGTATGCAGGCATGGTCATTTTGGAGCTGAATTTCCTCACCTATTACAGGCTGATCTGACCCGACTAACTCTTTTATACGACTGATCATTGCATCAGGGTACAAATAGGCGTCCTTGATCATTTCGATCATTTGTTGTGCGGTTAGTCCGACCAGTTCATGTGGTGGAAAATTCAGATTAAACATTTCGCAGAATGATTGATTTGCAAACTCAATGTTGTCGTTCTCAGCAACCAGCAAGACAGACATACTGGATAGAACATTATAGAAACGCTGCAGGGTCATTCGCTGTATTTCTTCGGCTTGCTCTCTCTCCAGTTCACCTGCTGCTCTTATTGCTGTCAGCATCAACACTGTCTCAGCCAGTTGTAGGTTCGTCAGCGGTTTGCGGCTGATCAGAGCAATCAGGCCAATAGCCTGTCCCTGGGAACTCCAGAGGGTGGTTCCAACATAACCTTCTGCAGCCATGTCCTGAAGTACAGTATCGTTGGGGAAAAGGTCACGCACGCCGCTGGTAAATGAGCAGATTGTCTTGCCTACCACATCACCACACGGCGTGTCTTTTAGAGTATACGACACATTGTCATCGAGCTTGCCATCTAAATACATAGCTACTGTGTGAGCTTCCTGGCGGTCTTCGGACAGTCGGTCTATACAGACAAAGTCCATATCCAAAGTCTCAGCCAGGTAACGTGCCAATGATTCAAAGAAGTTCTCTCCCGATGACGGCCAACCACACTGAAGCAGGAACAATTGGGTATCGTCAATAAGCTTACGCTCAGTGATATCCTCTGAAAATATAATAATGCCGCCAATATTGCCATCAGCACCTCTCCAGGGTAATACTTCCCATCGCAGCCACTGGACGCTTCCATCAGCTCGTTCGAACCGGTCCTCATCTGCTCTGACAGCCTCTCCAGACAGCCCACGACGGTGGATTTCTTTCCATGAGTCTGAAATCTGGGGAAAGATTTCATAGTGTGAATGACCCAGTAGATTATTCTCACTGAGTCCATAATCCGTCATCCATTTACGACTGGCTGCAATATAGCGCATTTCAGTGTCAAATAAAGCAAGCGAGACTGGTGCGTGCTCAATGAATAACCGCAAATGCTCTTCATGTTCTTTGAGAGCCATCTGTGCCTGTTTCTGATTGGTAATATCCATCAGTACAGCCATACCACCACGCGGTTTGCCGTCCTCAGCAACGAGTGGAATGGCGTTACCCATAACAGATTTTACTGTTCCGTCAGAGAACACAAGGTCCATTTCGTAGTCGTGGACAAACTCACCTCTGACCGCTCTCTGCAGCGGCAGATCATTTGGCGCAATCGACACACCATCTTTCATTTCCTGCCAGGTAGTGGGTTGTTCTGCTTCCGGAGCAGACTTTGACATATTTAAATCATGAGGTATACTCAGCAATTCCTGAGCTAGTCGATTTCCCGTTATCCGTGTTGATTCCGGATCGTGAGCCAGGAATACACCCGCTGGTACCATGTCCATCAAAGCAGCCAATTCATTTGCACGTCGTTCAGACTCTGCGTTCGATACCCTTAAAGCCTCTTCAGCCAACCTCTGTTCAGTGAGGTCCACAACCGCAATGCCTATTCCAGTAATATCTCCCGATGAGTTTTTCATCGGTTCGTAGTGGATATCAAGATACATCCTTCTACCATTACTGGTCACCCAGTGCTGATCATGCGCTGCGATTCCGAATTCAAGTACTCTGTGTTTTGCTTCAAGGATCACTGGTAAGTCTTCCGGAGCGAACAAGTCTGCATCCGTTTTTCCAATGATCTCATCGGACTGTCGAGATCGTTGATTGTATGCCCACTGGTATACAAGAGTTGCATCCTGAACTGCCACCGAAACCGGAGAGTGTTCGAGTGCAAGTCGGAAACGTTCTTCACTAACCCGTAGTGCTTCCTGGGCTTGTTTGCGTTCCGTGATATCCCGGAACAAAACAGTCATACTGTCTGCTCCAGGGTAGGCGTGCATCTCAACAGTGCGATCGGTAAAGATCGAAGGTGTTTCGAATACAGTTGGTTTAGCGGTTTCCATTGCATGACCAAACTCTCGTTCAAATATACTGCCGTCAAATCCCTGGAAGAACTCATATAACGTTCTTCCGATCATCTCTTCTCGCTTCTTGCCAAAATACCTGAGGGCTTCGTCGTTGATATGAGTAAACTTCCATTCCCGGTTAAAAGCATAGAATCCATCGGCAATGCTGTCCAAAATGATCGAAAGCTGTTTTTGTGAATCTCGGAGTGCATCTTCCACCCGTTTGCGCTCAGTAACATTATGCCAGACAGTGACAGCCCCCAAAACATTGTTATCCAGGAACAGTGGCGCCGATGACGTCTCCAGAGCCATCTCCGAACCATCTGGCAGAGTTATTAGAAGTCGTTGATTCTGTACGGTCTCACCACTTATCGCGCGAGGGGTCGGTTGGTCATCAAAATTCATTGGACGTCCATCAAGCCATCGACAATTTGTTTGTGTGATCACATCACGTACATTTAAGCCCACTGGATTGAACCCATATGTTGACTGAAATGCTGGATTCACTTGCTTTACATTCATATTGGTATCGTAGATAACGACCGTGTCCTGAATTGCAGAAAATACGGCTGTTAAGTCAGCATTGCGCTCGTTTAATTGCAATAAAAGCTGGTCTCGTTCTTTCTCTGCCCGTTTCCGTTTGAAGGCTTCTACAATAGCAGGTACCAGATCCTCAATCAATTCCAGTTCTACGTCACAATATCCATCATCTCGGTTACCAAGCCCCAACATTCCTATGACCTTACCTTCATAGATAAGTGGTACTCCCAGGAAAGCAGTGAGTTCCGGATGACCTTCCGGGACTCCGATGCTGTCGGGGTGAGAAGGTGGGTCGTTCGTAAAGAATCCTTTTCCATCCAGCATTACGCTTCCATAGACACCGTGGATTTTCAAGTTTGACGGAAGCCATTTTTTACCGGTGGTAGGGTCAATCACCTTGCATGCTTTCCATCCGGGATCGCTGACAGCGATGTCGCTATAATATCCCTCCGAGTCTATTTCACCTATAAATCCGAATTTGCTCTTTGTCAGTTCCTCGGCTACAGATAGACAAGTACTTCCTAGTTCCTCTTCAGTCTTATTCGACAAAACTTCGTGGAAAATGCGGTTGATTCCCTCGACAAGTGCATTCTGCTGCAATATCTGGCTTTCCGCCCATTTACGCTCTGTGATATCCTCCAGATAGACAGATAAACCAGCTTCAGATGGAAACATCCTGAACTCAAACCACTTGTCAATATTCTCGAAGAATTGTTGGAATTTTGCAGACTTCTGATCTTCCATAGCTCTGCAATATTGTGCATGTATTTGAGTACCAATGAGAAACGGGAACTCATCCCATAGGACCTTTCCCAGAATGTCATCTTTCGAACGACCAGCTATCATTTTTATCTGGCGTTCAGCTTCTGCATTAATATATACAAAATGCCAGTCCTTATCGTGTGCCCAAAAACCGTCAGATATACTTTCAAGTATACTCACTACGCGTCTTTCAGACTCCGCAAGTTGTAAGTTAACATGCGCAAGCTCTGTTGTGCGTACTTCTACCAACTCTTCAAGATGTTCCCTGTATTGGGACAGCTCTGCTTCGGTCCGGTTATGTTCAGTGAGATCCGTGATAACAGCCGAAATCGATGCATTCCCATCAGTCTCAAGATTCCCGACAGAGACAGATGCAGGCACTGATTCAGCATCACTGCTTTTAAGTTGTATTTCTCTTCTGGTAGCATGAAGTGGGGCCTGTTCCAGCATTTGTTTGAGAAGCTCAGCATCTGCATCTGATACATATTCATAGATAAAGTGACCTAATACATCGTATACAGCGTAACCCAACATTGCAGCAAAGGTTCGATTGCTGTAACTGATTGAACCATTGGGGGACAATACCAGTGCACCTTCATTCATTGCTTCGACCAGAATGCGGTATGTGTGTTCAGCTCCAGTGAGAGTATAAATCTTCTCACCTTCAGGTCCTGAAACTACAACAGCATCTACTTCCCCACTCTTTATGGCACGGATAGTATCTTCGGCTTCTTCCAGCTGGCTGCGCAGTTCTTCGATCTCGATAATGGCTTCTTGCAGCGTTAGATGGTTATTCGCCATGATGAAATGCCTCGCTCCTTTATGTTTACTGACGTTCCTTCTGTCGTAGATTCAACCCAACCAAAACCTTCTCTGTATCAGACAGGTCACCGATGACTCTTCGTAAAGGAGCCGGCAGTTTTTTGATGAGAGTAGGTACGGCAAATAGTTGTTCACCTCTGGCCCGTTCAGGCTCCTGATAGATGTCCACAATTTCTAGAATATATCGGCCTTTGAGTTCCTGTTCGCAAATCTTCTGTATGTTTGAAATGGCTTTTGAGGATCTTGGAGTTTGCCCTGCTATATAGAGACAAAGTACATAGTTTTCAGAGCCTGGCTCTAACAGGTCATTCTCAAACTCCTCGGAAATATCTCTAGGTTCGTCATTTGCCATAATGCAATCCCTCGTCAGTGATTATTTTTCATCCCCGCAGGCAGGTTGAATATCCAACCCTACCAGCACACGCTCGGTGTCAGAAAGATCACCAATTATTTTCTTGATGGGTTCAGGTAAGCGGCGAACAAGTGTGGGTACGGCAAAAATTTGATCTCCACGGGCAAGTTTGGGGTTTGTGACAAGGTCAACCACCTCGATGTTGTACTGCCCCTGTAAATATTCCTCGCAAATACTCTTGAGGTTTGCGAAAGCAGCTCTGGATTTAGGTGTCTGCCCAGCTACGTATAACCGCAGGTTCCACTTCTTCACTCCTCCACTGCAAGCCGGAGTGTCTCCTTTTTCCTTATTCACATTTTTCTCCTCGGCAAGTCTATCCGCTTGCCTGTCGTATTGTTATAATGCACACAACAATTTTACATACTTACACAAAAACAATAGGGATTACTGGTATTCTATCCTGCTGCCTCGGATTTACTGGACAAGGCGTTTTGTCGGGCATTGGATTGTGCGATGGAGCGCCTTGTATCTATCTCTTCAGCCTCAAATTCAGCATTCATTGCTTCGATTCGGACTTGAAGGAGTTTACGTTTCTGCTCAAGAGCTCGCAAAACGCTTTCGTTGTTTTGCTCAACAGCTAATGCCATTTCCTTGTCTTTCGCTTGCTGCAACTCCCTTGCAGTTCCCGACAAAAGTCCATCAGGACCGATATATGCATGAACCAGTTTGATCCCATTATCTGTAAGTATAAACTCCCGAATACGGTTGGTATGAGCCATACCGCGGGATTTTAGGACAAAGAGCCCCCGATTCCGCTCACCTTCATGCTCAAGATTCCTGACAGCAATCCACGTGTCCATGAGAGAAGAAACTCCAAGTTCGCGAGCTTCTGAATATAATTCACCGCCTGTCAGACTAGTGAAAAGCGCGGTTATACCATTGGATTTCAAATAATCGATAAGGCGTGTCAGCATTAATTTAGCTTCCATAGATTCGCCTGAACCTATCAAGTTTGAGACCGGATCAACAACGATGATGGACGGGTTTGTATCGCGAATTAATTTAATCATCGAAGCCAGATGAGTTTCGAGTCCATATTGAGTAGGTCGGATGGCATGGAAAATAAGTTGGCCATTTTTAATATAAGAATCTAAATTCACACCAATGGATTTCATATTGCGTGTTAGCTGGCTTGGTGATTCTTCAAAAGCAAAGTATATGCACGTTTCACCACGCTTACACGCTGCCTCAACGAAGCTTGCAGCAATGCTGGTCTTACCTGTTCCGGCTGTTCCGGTCACAAATACGCTGGTAGCTCGATAGTAGCCATCCCCACCCACCATTTCATCAAGCTCCGCTACACCTGTGGAGATCCTTTCATTCAATGCTTCATGTTGAAGTCCAAGGGTTGTGATGGGTAAGACTGAGATGCCATCGTCTGCAATAATGAATGGGAATTCGTTTGTAGCGTGGGCAGAACCGCGGTATTTGAGGATGCGGAGTCGGCGGGTGGCAATCTGCTCGTGCATGCGGTGGTCAAGTGAAATGACACAATCGGCCACATACTCTTCAAGCCCATAGCGGGTCAGTGAGCCTTCATTCCCATGCTCACCGGTTATAATAGCAGTTACACCTTTATCCTTCAGAAAACGGAATAACCTTCGGAGTTCGGCACGCAGAATGGCTGTGTTTGAGAGCCCGGAAAAAAGAACTTCTATCGTATCAAGGACTATGCGTTTGGCACCAATTGTATCAATCGCATCTCCAATTCGTATGAACAGTGCTTCGAGATCATATTCGCCAGTCTCCTCGATCTCACTTCTCTCGATATATATGTAGTCAATAAAGAGTTTATTATCCTCTTCAAGTTGCTTTAGGTCATATCCCCGAGACGCAAAATTAGTTATCAGGTCGTTGGGAGTCTCTTCAAACGCTATGAAAACCCCGGGTTCATTAAATTCCGTAGCACCATTGACCAGGAACTCCATCGCAAACATTGTCTTCCCTGATCCAGCACCTCCGGTGATCAGAGTAGGTCGGCCCTTTGGAAGACCCCCCAATGTTATCTCATCAAAACCCTGTATTCCGGTCGGTGTCTTTGGCAGTGTTGTTCCAGTAGATTGCCTTTTTGACATAGCAATGCTCCCATCTATAATCAAAACAAAAGTTTATTCAATGTTTAACTATGAACATCCTGGAGTTTAGTTATAAATCTATACAGAGTTCTAATTGCAAAAACTGTATTATAACATGTAAATGTAGAGATTACTGGCGTGAACGGCAGTCGTGACTGTTTCGTGTTGTGGGAATATTGTCGTTCTTCACTACGTTCAGGTTGATGAATCCTCGATATACTACGAAGTCTAAACTCTTACCTGCAGCCTGGTAAACGGTGTCGCCAGGAACAAACGATCCAGTAAACTACATCCAATACGAGTTTAACTTCTAAAGTTGCAGGGACCGCAATGTTCCGTACCTATGTGTAAAATGCAGGGAACGCAAGAATAATACCCATACCTAAGATGAACCAATCAGGCTACGGCAAATAATATGTGAACTTGCTTTATTATTTATTGTTCAGGTGTCAAAGCAAATCTCAATGAGATATTTTCTCAATTGCTTCAGCCAGCTTTAGCCGGTAGGTCTGGTACTCCGAGGTAGGCCATTTTGTGTCGTGATCTCTTTCACCCAGCTTGAAAGACGAGAGTTTATCTTCCAATAGTTTTCTGGCAGCTGGCGCTGAAGGGTGCTCAGGCTTAAGTTGGAGAAGATTGGACAGGGTAAGCATGTAACGGTAGTCATCAATACCCGCCCGGATATCTCTGTCAAAATGGATCGTAGGTATTAATTCACCTTTAGCGTTGGTGACACACCAGGCATAATCATCTTCCCGGCAGTCCAGGGCATAGTAGGGGTCACCAGCACTGGCATTCCAGTGCCAGGACAGGCGGAATTTCATGGTATATTCTTTCGCGCATTTATACATATATGTCCCGAAAGTCCAACGGCTTCCACCGTTATAGAAAGCCCAGTCGCTGCCCGAATCGTGGATCAGCTTTATAGCGGCTTCATCGTGTCCGTTAAGATCAGCAATTTTCAGAGCTTTGACCAGAGGTATATGTGGGTCGTCTGGCTGTGGATTTTCTATACTGGTAGCTCCAGTTGTCAGCAGACCTTCCGGGGCTGCTTCTCGCCAGGCCTGGGCATTAGCAGCGGAGCGGGCTGCGGCATCTCCAAGCGGTTCATCACACAGGTTGTATGCATTGGGCAGCCAGTTGGCAGATTTGGCATGAGCATCTACAGGTGTCAAAACGGCACGCAGAAAGTCGGTGTATTTGTTGAAACCGGCATTATGCATTGCACTTTCATCTATGAAATAGTTGTCAAAACCTACTATCCCGCCATTATAGTTGATAACCATTTTGAAACCAGCCGCCCGGGCTTCGGCCATCTCTCTATCTGCTTGAGTAAAATCAATAACAGGTTTGCCATCTTTCCATTCGCTGGCACGCAGCGTAGGAATGCCGGTGAAAGCAGTCAAACCGTACTCACGCATCTTTGCCAGGCACTTTAGGTAAATCTGATGATTATAATCACCTAAGTCTTCTTCATACCACGGCAAGCTTATATTGCAGCCCCAGGGTCCTGCAGGGACATCCAAGGCATCAAGTGGTCTCGAGAAGAGACGCGCAGCGATTTCCATTGTCTGAGATTTTCCACCGGAGTATGTTAGCTTTATTTTGCCTTTATATATTCCAGCTTTGATTTTTTCAGGCACGTGTAGTGTCATCCAGACTGTGGTAGTTACATCCTTTTTCGAATTGGTTGAATTGACAGGTATTATCAATCGAGGGGCAATAGTGTAAACACCGCCATCAGCAGTTATACGGGTCAGTCTGTGGGACACGACACCCGGTGTGAGAGCTGTACGAGGAATGCGAGCTCCTCCAGGTCCGGTCAGATCAGTGGAAGTGATGACTATATTGCCCAGGTTTTTCAGTGGAGTAATTAAGAATACGACTGGCTCCATCTGACCTGCAGAGGCTGTAAGCGAGAGGTGTCTTGTTACCTCTTCTTTTCTTGGCACTGCGTTGACCGGGACATCCTGCATCCAGTCGCGTGACCAGAGAACGAGTCCCTGTGACTTTTCGGCTTTAGTTGGAGTATAGTCTGGGATAATACCCTTTGCGTCTTTGTGGCCATCAGGCAGTATTCGTTTGAAATAGTTATCGAAATAAAAACGCCGTCGTTCACGCAGGTTTGCCAGGTATTTCTTACCCCCATCAGACTGAGATACCGGATATATCACTAGTGCTGAGACAGTATTGGCCCAGTTCTGTCCTAGAAACTCCAGGTAGAGTTGCCCATCTTTCACATCGACCTCAAACTCCTTCTCCTGGAAGTATGGTATCTGGTATTTGTCGAATGTATTCTCCAACGGACTGTCTTCAACATCAGCAAATCGGAAATACTTTTTTGTAAAAGCCTGCAGATCAAGTTTGTCATGGACAACCTCAACACCATTGGCTTTTACAATTCGCTCCCGGTATATTTGATACTCTCCCCAGAATCCCGACGGTCCATCCAGATTGACGAATACATGATACTTGCCGTTTGGCAGGTCGACAGCAAACCCCCCGCTTTCTATACAGATACTGACCGCATATAAAGGATCAGGTTGAAGAAAGTCGAATGCTCGCCATATCTTTGCATTCTTCAGTCCGTAACCACGACCCGATGAATACAGCGTGGCCGGTGTAATTCGGGTAAAGCCAGGCATCGGCTGGCTTGTGCCTGGAGTAAACGAGTAAGCCAGCAGTCCGGGAACTTTTACACTGTCTGACATATCGCGGTCCAAACGCATGTTGTCGAGATATACAGGAGCTTTGGGATTGCCGACACCCATTGCTACTCTGGTTATATTGGTCTTATCGAGTGGACGACCTGGACGAGCCTTTTCACCCACATACAGATCGGTTGGGACTATAAGAGTCGACTGGCCTGGCGGAACAACGGAATAGTAGTTGACACGGGTCCAGTAGTCAGTCGTCGCCTTATCGCGGACCTCGAAGTAGAACTGCACAGGCTCGGTTGACGCGTTATAAACATCGGCTTTAAAGAAGTTATAACCAGACCAATTCTGTGGAGTATCCCATGACAAGTAGTCTTTGTCGATCTCAAGAGCATATTTTCCATCAGTTGCATGCTCCTGAACGACTTTGATGTTGTCTGCTGGAGTGATCGGATTGACTTTTCCATCTTCAAAACTTGCAAGCAGGACAGTTTTGGGTCCCTGATTCACGGATACATTGGCTGTAAGAGCAGCTCCGCATGCGTAGCACTTTCCCCATTCCATCATATTTCGATATCCACAGTCAGGACAACGAACGGCAGTGGCGTTATCCAGAGGACCAGGAGGAGCTATGGGTTTTTCTTCACTTCCGAACACCGGAGCTTCAGTCACAGGAGTAGTGTCAGGCACGCGGATTAGTTCTGCATCATCTATCCACAGACGCCCGGTTCCCCATAATCCAATGCGCAGGACAGCATCCTGCTTTGTGGTAATATCTTTCACAAGCTCCAGGCGAGTCCAGCCAAACGTACCGGATTTTGTCAAAGCATAGTAGTGATCATCTCCAGTGTTGAAGTCCTCACTGTTCCCATAAGTTCCTGGTGAGATATCTAATCCTCGAACATAACAAGCAAAACGATACCGGCCGGGTTCCAGAGTGACGGTTGACGAATAAAGCCGAATTTTTCCTCCCTGAGCGCCTACAATCTCTGCACATGTGTTACCGGTGCGGGCCAGGAGACCATTACGAAACTCACAGGCACCTTCAAAAATCCATCCACTCCAGGCAGAATAAGGAACACCAAACTGGTTCTTAGGTTGAACCTGTTCAATGGATGGATCTGTCAGCAAATTTGGAGATATCTGAGCTTGCGAGTTTATCGCCAACATTACTAGAATAGCAACCGCCGCCAATATCGTTATAGTAGTCAATCGCATGAGCATCTCCTGTCAGACAATGTAATTGAGAACACCGTTAAAATCCGTGACCATCGGACCTGTCCAGCTATCAACACCATCAAGTCCAACCAGGTTACCGGGATGTCGGATCAGCAATACATTCATATTAGCACTTTTTGCGCCAATAAGAGCAATAACGCTGTCATCTATATACAGGCATTTTCCAGGCACTATATTGAGTCGTTCTGAGGCACACAAATACATCCGAGGATCAGGCTTTTGCATGCCTTCATCGACTGAGAACAATGCAGTGTCGACGAGAGATGCAAACTGTGATCGAGTCCAGAGTTCGGGTGCCTCTGCTCCACAATTTGTTATTAACCCGGTTTTTGTGCCTATCTTTCGTAGATGTTGAAGGACTGATATTGCACCAGCATATGGTTTCTCATATCCCTGCCAATGAAAATCAGACCACAATTGAGCAGCTTGTTCGATGGAGCCTGCATCAGCATCAGTTTGAAGAATCCGGCAGATATACTCGATCTCACCTGCTATCGTGCCGAATTGTCCGGTCATACTCTGATTTGAGATATCATAGATTACCCGGATAAACTCATCCTTATCAACTCCGACTATATCCGCCATCTCCAACAACATGGACAAGAACCCATTCTTGCACCACGGTATTAAAGTGCCGTGCAAATCGAATATGACTGCATTATATTTGTTCGATTGAGAAGTGCTTTCAGCCATAGACATATTCACATCAAGGTCACTCGTTACAAAAAAAAGGAGGTAATAAACAGGATAAATAGGACCATTGGGACCGATAAGGTGCATGTCTTATAAGTCCTATTGGTCCCATATGTCTTATCGGTCTCAGAATACTTCGAAAGTCCTTATCTTGGGCAGCGGTATACTCTCAAGTATTTTCAACCGCACTTTGGTTGTTGTTACAGGATCAAATCTATCGATGCGTTTACGTCCGATTGATTTACCACCGGTGATTGATATCGGTACCCAGTGGTTATCTTGCAGAGCATCCAACTGGTATCTCTTTACCCTCTGGCCGAAATTCAAGTCTTCTTCTAGAAGAACTGCACTGATTTTATGCTCGGATTTGAGATCAAGCTCCAGGCAGTGGTCTTCAGACCATGGGGCTGTCGAGCTAATCCTGGCAATTGGTTTACTATAGAGCCGTGTGATCTCATTCCCCATTCCAGTGATGGCCTTAACTTCCGCATCAGATATCAACCCTTTGTTGTTGGGAGTCATATTCATCAGCAGATTAGCGCCTCTGGCGATGGATGTGTGGTATATTTCCACCAGCTTTGAGGTCGGGAATATGCTCTCTTCTGAATTCGGAGTCCAGAACCATGTGTTGCGGATGAATACACAGGATTCAGGAATTTGCCACGAACTGGTGTTGGGCAATACATTCCACTGAGGATATTCCGCAATACCCAGTTCATTTCCAGTCCAGGTAACATCGCACTTTGTTCCGCCAAATATAACAGCATCCGGCTGGTATTTTCGAATGAGACCAGCGATCTCATCCTGATACTTAGGACCGGTTGGTTTGCCATCATGGTCGATAACATCAGCTCCAAATGGGTCCAGTGCTCCATCCATCCATATCACAGCCAATTTGCCGTAACCGGTGAGAATCTCAGTGAGTTGTTGTTTGAATACTTTGAAATATGCTTCCCGGTCTCCGATAAGCTTACGGTCAATCGTACTCAAACAGCCTTGACTGGCATCTCCCGAGGATATATAGAACCCTGGTTGAAGTCCTTGCTTACGGGCAGCCTGGACGAATTCTTTCAGGACATCGCCTTTACCATCTTTCCATGGGCTATTTTTGACGCTGTAATCGGTTGTCTTCGTCGGCCACATGCAGAATCCGCTGTGATGCTTTGAGGTAAAGACCATGTGCTTTGCTCCCATAGCTTTAGCTGTTCTGGCCCACTGATTTGCATCGAGTTCCGTAGGGTTGAATTTTGATGCCGGCGGCGTGCCTACCATCAATCCCCATGCCTCATATGGAAATCCTGGAGACTGCTTTATGCAATCCGGCACATACTGAACAGGATTATCACCTATGAATGCCGGAGTTCCAAAATGAACAAATGCACCCAACTGATTTTCCTGATACTTTACCTGCCTTTTGGATCTTAACACTACATCTGCCGGCTCCTTGAAGTAACTTTCCAGCAATTCTTGAGGAGTGCCTTTGAATTCAGCTCTCTGAGAATCTCCCCAGTGCTGCTGATCCCCTCCACCGAAATAGACAATAGTCTTGCCTTTATAATAGACCAGTTCAGCATCGCTGGCGTTGACTTCGGGGATATCGACGTTGCGGAGTTCATCATGCCAGACATAATCCCTGTCGTAAGTCAGGAATGGCCGATCATCCGGAGCATTCTCCCAGTGCACCAGATCCTTCGAGCGGGTCACTCGGGTTTCCCAGGCTCCAAACAGGTCCTGCAGGTAAAGAGTATAGTAATAACCACCCTCAAAATAGAGAGCCGGACCACCGACATATTTTTCTTTACCATACATCGCACCCGGAACTCGTCTCCAGTGGACCAGGTCTTTCGATATGCAATACTTGAATGTGAACGCAGGCCATCGGGAATCGTCACTTTCGTACAGTAGAACAAACCGCTTACCGTCCCAGCAGACTGCTGTATTGAATAAATGCTCTCCGGCCTCGCTCTTGATAACCTGCTGGGGAGTAGACCAGTTTACCAGGTCGTCAGAGTAGGTCATATCAATCTCAGTATAATAACGCCATGGAGCATTCGGATTATGACGTGCTGCGAAAACATAGACCCGGCCTTCCCACATAAAGACATAGCCGAACGAGTATCCGACCATGAATTTAGAAACAAGCTTGTTGTCCTCTATATTCCAGATCCGAAGAGCATCCTCCATAAACCGCGTATCCGGAGCCGCTCCCGGCAGATCAAAATACTTCGGCCAGTTTTCAATTCTATATAATTTGCCTTTGAAGACAAAGGGTGTAACCTCACCCATCGGACCGGTTACCCGGCTGACTTTAACTAAAGGATTAGTCCACTTCAAAACAGTTCCTCCTGTAGAACCCAAAGCTAATGTAGACAGCAATAGCATGATAAGCAGACTGTAGATTGTAGTGGATAAACCTCGTGTAGTCATAAATCCATCCCCTCTCACAGACTGCAATTGAACAGTCACATTATTGCTTTTTATCTAGTCCCATTCGCCGCCAGCATAATAGTTTCCTGCATACAGTGATGCAGTTCACAATGCAGAAGAAACAATTATTCGAAGGAGTATTCGGAAATACAATTTGTTTATGGTTCCGAATACTCTTGATTTCGCAGATTAATGCAGATTAGGGAGATTATGGCAGAAGTAGAGAAAGTAGAATATTCTTGGCTTTAGTTCATACATAAAAATTTGGGCGATGGAAACAGAGCAATAGAGATGTGAGGCAAGTGGTGGGAAATGAGCGTCTTGTCCCTTCCCTAATCTGCGAAAATCTGCGAAATCTGCGGATAATTCCAGTATAAATAACAAACGGCCCCGCATTTGCGAGGCCGTTTGAACTAATTAATTGTAGTGGATGGACTACATCATACCGGGCATTCCGCCGCCCATTCCACCCATACCGCCCATACCAGGCATTCCGCCACCCATTCCGCCCATGCCACCACCGCCGGCAGGCATAGCAGACTTCTTCTCGGGCTTCTCAGCGATAACGCATTCGGTGGTCAACATAAGACCAGCGATGCTTCCAGCGTTCTCTATAGCGGTTCTGGTTACCTTTGCAGGGTCTACAATACCAGCTGCGAGCATATTTACATACTCACCGTTGACAGCATTGAATCCCATTCCGGCTTCCATTGTCCTGATCTTCTGGACAACAACTGAACCTTCAGCGCCTGCGTTGGAAACGATCTTGCGCATAGGCTCTTCAAGAGCTCTGCGCATAATCTTTACGCCGATCATTTCATCTGCATTGGCTTCTATTGAATCTAGAGCAGTTGTCAGACTCAGCATAGCAACGCCGCCGCCAGGCACAATGCCTTCTTCGACAGCTGCGCGAGTTGCGGACAGTGCGTCCTCAATGCGGGCTTTCTTCTCTTTGAGCTCAGTCTCGGTGGAAGCTCCAACCTTTATGACTGCAACTCCTCCGGACAGCTTAGCCAGTCTTTCCTGCAGTTTTTCCTTATCGTAGTTGGAATCGGTCTTAGCGATCTCAGCTTTGATCTGGTTAATTCTACCCTGGATGGCTTCGGTGCTGCCTGCGCCTTCGATGATCGTCGTAGTGTCTTTGGTTACGATGATCTTCTTGGCGTGTCCCAGCATTGTCTCATCAATCTTGTCGAGTTTCATACCGAGGTCTTCGGTTACGAATGTTCCGCCTGTCAGAGTAGCGATATCCTGCATCATAGCTTTGCGTCGGTCTCCGAATCCAGGAGCCTTAGCAGCTGCAACGTTGAGGGTGCCTCTGAGTTTGTTGACAACAAGGGTAGCCAGGGCTTCACCTTCGATGTCCTCTGCAATAATGAACAGAGGGCGGCTCATCTGAACGATCTTCTCCAGCACAGGAACGATGTCCTGAATATTGGATATTTTCTTTTCGAAGAGCAGGATGAAAGGCTCATCCATCGTAGCTTCCATTCTCTCAGGATCAGTTACCATGTAAGGAGAGAGGTAGCCTTTGTCGAACTGCATTCCATCAACAAAATCCAGTGCTGTATCGGTGCCCTTGGACTCCTCAACAGTTATAACGCCGTCTTTGCCGACGCGGTCCATAGCATCCGCAACCAACTCGCCGATAACATCGTCGTTGTTAGCTGAAATCCCGGCAACCTGTGCGATGGATTTCTTGTTCTCTACAGGAATAGCCATCTTCTTGATTGCTGCAACCAAAGTTATTATAGCTTTGTCGATGCCTTTTTTGATGGCCATTGGGTTTGCACCGGCTGCTACGTTCATCAGACCGTCGCGGATAAGAGCCTGGGCCAAAACTGTTGCTGTAGTTGTTCCGTCACCAGCAACATCGTTGGTCTTGGAGGCCACTTCACGAACGAGTTGAGCGCCGATGTTCTCGAATCTGTCCTCGACTTCGATCTCTTTGGCAATCGTCACACCGTCATTAATGACCGTGGGGCTGCCGAATTTCTTCTCGATCATCACGTATCTACCGCGAGGTCCGAGTGTGACGCCTACTGCGTCGGCGAGAGTATTGACGCCCTTCTCAAGGGATCTTCTCGCCTCTTCCTTAAATCTAATATCTTTCGCTGACAATTTCATCTACCCCCGAATCAACCGACGATGGCCAGAATATCATCCTGGCGCAAAATAACGTAGTCTACAGATCCGATTTTAATCTCTGTACCTGAATACTTACCGTAGATTACCTTGTCCCCTACCTTGACGTCCATTTCAGAACATACGCCGCTGTCCAGCAATGCGCCGGGACCTGCAGCAATTACTTCAGCCTGCTGTGGCTTTTCTTTTGCAGAGTCCGGTAGCAAAATGCCACCAGCGGTTTTCTCCTCGGCAGAGGATGGCTTGGCGATTATCCGATCTCCCAAAGGTCTAAGCAATTCTAGCACCTCCTGATTGTGCAATTGTATCTAAAATAACGCGCTAAAACTCATAATAACGCGCATTAGCACTCTAACATCGAGAGTGCCAATACACGCATGTTATACTCTATAGCAAATACATGCAAGTACACCCATATCCATGTAGCGCCATTTATACCATATTATAAGCAATTGTAGTGATATATTGCTATTTATTGGATTAGTTGAATGTTACAGTAATCAGAACAATACTCGCCATTTTTACCTCGACAATGCATGGATCCCTGACCAAATGGAAACATGTCATCCTGAACTTGAATCAGGACCCATCTCGAATGTGCCTGGGTGCTGAATCAAGTTCAGCATAGCATTATGCTCAACACCTGTGTACTCTTACATCTACCTATATATTGAACCTAAAAGCCCAATAACTGGTATAATTAAGTTCAAATAACGCTTATGATCCAGGGTGAATCATGTCTGAAGAGATTTATGATGTTGTGATTGTCGGTGGGGGTATCGCCGGCCTTACTGCCGCTGTGTACGCCTGTCGTGCTCGGATGAACGTCTTGATGGTTGAACGCTTCTTTCCAGGTGGGCAGCTTATGATGTGTGAGCTTATTGAGAACTTCCCCGGTCAGCCCAATGGGTTGAGTGGAACTGATCTGGCTGCACTTATGCAGACTCAAGCTGAAAAATTCGGACTTCAAACCAGATTTTCTGAAATCGAGGATATGGAGCTTGATGCACCGATTAAAAAGCTGCATGTCTCCGATGGTGAAGATATTCTGTGCAAAACAGTCATATTGTGCGTTGGCGCCAGACCGAAAATCCTGGGAGCACGAGGTGAAGCCAAGTTTCTGGGCAAAGGTGTATCATATTGTGCAGTCTGCGACGGAGCGTTGTTCCCAAATAAGAAGCTGGCTGTAGTTGGCGGTGGAGATACTGCTGTCGAGGATGCAATGTTCCTTACGAAGTTTGCATCGGAAGTCCACATTATACATCGCCGCGATAAACTCCGTGCTCAGCAGATCATCCAGGAGAGAGCTTTTGCCAACGACAAGATCATCTTCCATTGGGACAGTGTAATTGAAGAAATTGCCGGCACTGAAATGGTTGAGAAGGTCTTGCTGAAAAACGTCAAGACAAATATGATGAGCGAACTGGAAGTCAGTGGTGTCTTCGTCCTGGTAGGCACAGATCCTAACACTAAGTTCCTGCAGGGTAAAATTGCGCTGGATGAGTTGGGATATATAACAACAGATGAAAACATGCAGACCAGTGTACCAGGTGTATATGCTGCTGGTGACGTTCGACAGAAACTCCTTAGACAGCTGGTCACAGCTGCAGCCGACGGAGCAATAGCCGCCACCGCCGCAGAAAAATATGTGGAATCCAATTGAGAATTGACAATGGATAATGGACAATGACTAAGAATGCAGTCGTGCATTTGTCATCCTGAAGAATGAAGGATCTGCTTTTCTGCTAACACGCATTATTCAACAAGCGTTGCTTGGTAATTAATGCAGCTATAAAAGGTTTGCAAAAGCAGATTCTTCACTGCGTTCAGAATGACAGCGTTGACGTTCAACATGAAATATCTTACAAATCCCGCCTCTGAAACCATGCCAACGCCAGCAATGCAGAGAGTATTGCTGGTATTCCGAAGCCTGCGAAGTATTTCCAGTTGTGGACATCCTTGAAAGTCCCACTGTTGGCTCGGGGATTAATCTCTTCTCCTTGTGAATCTGTAACATTCTTCACTGAAACCTTCACAGGATCACCCTTACGGAAAGCAAGTCCGCTTAACAGCACAGTTCTCGTTGAAGGGTCATAAGCCGCTGTCTTCGGCAATACTGTAGTGCCGGGTGGACTTTCGACCGTGTAGTTGTCCGGTTTTTCAACCTTCACCGGATTCATGTCCTGAGAGAACGTTATAGAAGCGCTGCTGGATGTGGCAATCACCCGTGATACCCGTGGAAGTGCATTCTTTTTCCCGTTTGGTTTAGTAGTAACCACTGAGTTGGTATTCTTTTTCTCGACTACCCTGGTAGATTTCTCAGATTCCTTGACTGAGGACTCTGCTGTCTGATTTTTCTCTGTTGACTCTTGTTTCAATTTGGGGATTGGTTTCGATTTTGCTGAATCGGCTCCGGGACTGATGACATTACCGGCAAGGTCGGTTATCTGTTCTACAGTCACAGTTACAGGTTTGCCCGATTTAAACTTATACCCACTCAGTACTACTGTGTTGGTGGATTCATTGTAGGCAGCAGTCTGGGCATGGTACTGCGTTGCATCGGTGCCTTCGACTGTATAGTTCTGAACATTCTCAGCCGGAACTGGATTGACTTCTTTAGAGAAAACTACAGACAGGCTTGTAGGAGTAGCTGAACAGGAAAGGACCTGGGGGGAAGTTGAGTCCCGCAAAATCTGAGGCAGGCTGGCAGTCAGTCCCGAAGGTGACATATACTCAGCACCTGCAAAAGCGAAAATATAACCTGCAACATACCAGAGGAGCAAGAGCCCGACTATAGAGACTATGGTGTTATCAAACAGCACGCTCATCATTACACCTAGCGAGACCAGCATAATCAGAGAAGTGCCGACAATAGCGATGCCGGTTAACATTGTCATCCAGGTTACATCATTAATCCCGTAGCGCCACGCAGCATATGCAGCTGCAAACGCTCCAACAAGATATATCCCACCGACGACAATAATCCGCGCGGAAAGCTTAGCCAGTATGTATTGAGTGCGTGTGCAGGCACGGCTGAGAATTCCATCGGCTACTATATCCGCTTCTGATGATACCGAGCTAGCGCTGAGAACGATTATTACCGTCCCCCAGACATTGATGAAAATTCCAAGATAGGCGGCCAATACAACCGAAGCAGGCATAGGATTGCTGCGGCTGGTAAGTAGCATTCCAACCGGCACCAGGAAAAATGACATCAGTAAAAGGAGCAGCCAGATACGAAAAATCCACGATTTACTCAGGGAAATCAGATCCGCTCGTAAGACTGCGCTCCACCCCATCACTGAGTGGCGCAAGCTCCGGGAACGTCTGTTCCGGCTCATCCAGGACTCGAGAAAAGCCATTAGCTTTATCTACCTCCAAAAGGTGTATGAAGGCCTCTTCAGTCTGGCCTCCGGTCGAATTAACATTCAATATTTCAACGCCAACTTCAGATGCTGCCAGCAGCACTCTGCCCAGCGAGCCAGCCATTGTATCTGTAGATGTAAATTGGATATCCCACCACACTCCGCGCTGCCGTAAACTGGTAACTTCAGGCATTCGCGATACTTGCTCGCTCAAGGCATCAACAGCACGCGGCTCCCCCGCAACTTCCAGTTCTACACAGTTGCGTCCGATGCTCCGCTTGAACTCACTCATCGGTCCCTGGAATATAAGCTTACCTTCATAGATAATACCGACGTTGTCGCAGACAAGATCAATGTCATTCAATATGTGAGAAGAGACGACAATTGTCTTTGTGTGTCCGAGTTCGCGTATAAGGTCGAGTGTATATTTACGGCCAACAGGGTCAAGTCCTGCTGTTGGTTCATCCCAAAGAAGTAATTCCGGGTCATTCATTAGTGAGGCAGCAATACCCAATCGGGTTGTCATACCAGTTGAAAAACTCTTAATGATCTGTGACTGAGCATTAAGCAATCCAACTGCACGAATAAGCGATGCAAGTCTGGGTTTACGCAGTTGATCAGGCAATCCAAAAAGTTGTCCGATAAAGTCCAGGTAAGTGATAGGTGTCATCATCGGAGGAAACTTGGGGTTAGTAGGCAGATAACCAATCCGCTGTCGAAGGTGTGCAGCATTGGGTGTCATCTGTTCATCGAACAATTCAATCCGTCCCGCTGTAGGCATTTTCAGCCCAAGGAGCATCTTCATAGTGGTAGTCTTGCCGGCACCATTGGGACCAAGCAGTCCAAAGACCATCCCTGCTTCTACCCGGAGATTCACCCCATTGACTGCAATAAGTCGGTTATTATGTATCTTAGTGAGATTGTGGGTTTGTATTATAGGCATGCAGACATATTCTCCATTGCTGCTTCAATCCTCATTATTCATGATTGACTCCGCTTTTGCCCCAACTGCCGGAAAAAAGCGAAGCTTGGTGAATAGAGTGGATTAGACGTATAAGTGCATGTGCATGTTACCACATTCGATATAGATACTATTATTTATTCAGTTCAGTTTGGCAGGTGCCTTAATGTCTCCAGAACCATCAGGTTCTGTTCTCAATAATCTATACCCACCAGCAAGCAAGATTACTACACCTAGTAATGCCAGTGATCCTGCTATCAGGAATGGTATGGTCGAAGAAAAGTTTGGTGAATCCGGGGACTGGAGGTGACGGGATAGAAACATAAATGTCGTTCCTCCCAGACCGCTTATCATTACAGTTGCACCAATGGCAGCTGACCTCTGATTCGACGGCACGTGCTCAGAAATATATCCTGTCTGCATCCATCTGGCGAATTGCCTGAATATCTCAAAAAGCGCAACGAAGAATATCAATATTATGGCGCCCGGTGCAAGTCCTATTCCGATCACACATAATGCATAGGCGGCTAGTAGTCCTGCTGCAACATAATAAGCCACCTTCTTTCCGGCTATGCGCCCCACGAGCAAACCTCCCAGGAGCTGCATTATATACCCGGTTATCTGCAGTGCTATCCAACCATGGTCCTGACTGTGCAGGATTAGTCCGATATTTGGCTCTTTTGCCCTGTAAGCTACATACACATTGGCAGCTTGGAATACCGGTCCTGCCAGGAGGCCAATTGGGATGATCATTACCAAAAAACGAGGTGATCGAAATAGTCTGAGGTCATCCATAAATGTTGGTATTACACGTTCTGGACGCAGTGTTCCCAGTGGATGTGGATATTCACCCCAGAAGTATACAATGAGACTTCCAGCTAAAGACAAAAGAGCGCCGATCCAGAGAATAACCAGAAATCCGGTAAGTGAAGAAGAATTCCCAGTCTTAAATGCGGCCAGCATCAGCCTTCCAATTACCGGTCCAGCAATACTGCCGATTCCTACTGATATCAGGAAAAGTGAGTTTGACCGTCCCCGTTTGGAGTCTGTGACGTTCTGGACCAGTGACATCCCACTTATCCATACCAGCGCAGCAGAAACTCCACTGGCCATTGCTGCAATCCCGACAATGAAATCAGTGCCCATTTGCCTGGCAGGCAGGAATATCAGCCACACTATTACAACAGCATTGACCAACAGACCCAGAGCCCACACGCTGCGTTCTCCAATACGTTTTGCCAGCATACCTGCAAAGACCGGGACGATGAGCCATGATATTATCCCGTATGTTCCCCAGGTCTCCCATGCACTCGTTGGTAGATTGCGTGCTGGAAAATACAAGGGCAGTAAATATATAAGCAGTGTCTGCAGCAGGAAGGTAATGAGCGCAGCTGCTGTTACGGCTGACAGCCTTGCGGTTCCTGCTAAAGACTCTGAACTTGGATCGGTAAGTATATTCTGGTTTTTATCTTTTCTTAATGACAACTATTTATCCTGCACATATACAGCGATTTCACCTGATTGCAGACTGGCCTTGAGTGTTTCGCCGGATCTTACAGTCCGACCAGTATAGAACTCTTTCCATTTTCCTGTTTTACCAGGTAAACGGATATTGTATTCAGCTTGCTTATTAGTCTCATTCATTATACACAGCAATACGCTCTTACTGCTGGTCAATAGTTGCACAGCAGATTCATCCTGACTTCCCAATTTACTGCGTTTGCCGTGAAGAAATGCGTCTTCGTAGGTAGCAACAAGTCTGCTGGTCTCTGCAGATGCATACCATGTCCGACCATCTACTGAATCCCGCTCGAATACCAATATTCCTCCTGTGGAATCAAGCACTCTGCGCAGCATTTCTGCTCTTGATATCTGCAAAGAAGGTGAAGTGTCCGAGACCAGGTATGGCGTCAGTAGGCTTCCAAATACTGCAGGGATGCCTTTTAAAACAGCGATTGTAGCAGGAATATCTGTCACAGGACGTCCGTAGCCCATGCTTGCTACATCACAGGATTTGAGTTTTCCGATATAATCCCAGTTGATTCCATACATCCTTGGATTGTCAGTGTTCTGATAACCGCTGTAGATCCAAAATTTCATTATGGGAGAAGCGCTGCGAATTATATTCCTCATCTTTGCCAACACTTCAGCATCTACATAGGCCATGAAGTCAATCCATTGCGCAGAATACTTATCTTTGATAGTCTGTCCATTCAATTGGATATCTGCAGATAATCCGGCATATTTCCTGAATTTGGGCAAGCAGCGTTCGCAGTAACAAGAGTGAGGTCCGTCAAATGGTGGAACTTCGAAATCATATATTACATTGCCGGTTTTACACTCTTTGAGAACTCTATTTAAGGCATTCGCAAGAGCTTTGTTCGATTTCTCCAGCAACAGTGAAGTGCATACCCATCGTTCGCTTTGTTTAGCGTCAGGCATTACCAGACAATCCTGTGGATGATCTTTCAAATAGGACTTGAAATTGAGACTCCATTCCTCAAAACATACCTGTACTGTGTTTTGCATCGCATATTTATCGAGAACTGACTTGGCTTCAACTGTGCCTGTAGCAAAATTGTTGAACCCGGCAATCTGGGCTGACTTAGCCACCTGATCCCTCATTATATGATTGGTCATTTCCCAGAACATTCCCCACATTTGCCAAACCAGCTTTTTAGGTTGACGACCGTTCAAACCTGGCAATATTTGCACAGGTATCGCATGTCGAACTTCGCTTATAGTGCCATCATTTGCACTTGTCCAGTAGAGGATGGAGGTTTTGTCTGCTTTTACTGTTTCCGTGCATTTGACGAATACAGGTACTCTGAGGAGCTGATCGTACGCGCCGGTTGTGATTGGTGTCTCGGATGAGACTTTATATACAACCATTTTTCGTCCATCAATATTTTCAGCGCCAACTGTTGTCAGATCGTATCTACCTGTGTAATATCCGGAGCATCCGATTATTTTGAATCCAACCGGAACAGCTATAAATATTTCCCAGCCGTTAAGTGTTCTATTAGCTACTCCGTCTGCAACTACTATCAATTGCTGCGTTGAGCCTCTGCAGATATACCAGGCAGGAACAGGGGTGGGGTATATACGTGTTTTGTCTACAAGCAGCGTATGGCGGAGAACTACTTCGCTGCCTGATTCACCTACCATCAATCCCGATGTTGCAGCGGTCTTCCAACTGCTGTCATCTGTATCCGGACTGAAAGGTTCTTTGATACCTGCCGGAGCAATCTTCCAGTTTAGCTTCGATTCCTCCATACCTGGTGCTGATATATTGATGGCAGCAGTTCCCTTATCAAGCTTAATAGCAAACAGGTTTATACCCTTTCTCAAGGATACTTTTATAGCGTCATTGTCGGCTTTCAATCCTTTAGCCATCGAGTTGCCATTTAGATACAATTCGTAAGGACCTTCACATTTTATCGAAACTGTAGACAGTGAACTTGTCACTGGACGGCTGAGATTCGGGGTCAGATAGACAGGCTGACAGGTTGCAGCATCCAAAATTCCGTACGCAATTTTCACATCTCCGGATTCCTGGACTTCGAAAGGGGTTCTGGAATCTTTGGACTCGCCGGGAATAGTAAACGACAACGAATGCTTCGTGCTGTTTTGGCCATTGATCGAAGTAAATACATATTCACCCATCGAGTTTTCGCTTGTAGAAGAAAGACTTACCTTCAGAGTGTTCTTACCAGGTTCAAGCGAATCGGCAGCATGAAGTTCAACATTACCAAGAGTTCCACCAAAGCGCAGGATACCTAACTCCCTGGGGTCGTGAAGCCCTTTGACAGACAGATTCCATGAGGAGTTTTCTCCCCTTGCAATAGCTCCACGTCCGATAGCAACCTGCCAGTCATCCCCTACTTTGGGTTGTTGGGACAAATCCGCAAATGGAATAGCTATCTCCAGAGACCATTCACCGTTGCCTTTTATTGCAGCTATTCGGGCATTCATATTCCACTTGGTATCTCTGGTACCCCAGATATCGGGATACTGGCAGTGTGCATCATTGAGCGTGCCCAGTGAATTGGCAAAGAAATCATATACATCATTAGCGGTAATATCAGGCCTGAGGATCATAGCGACCCAGTCATCCTGCCATACTCCGCTATCTCTTTCTTTAACATTCGCCACAAACTCATGGACTCGCTGCAGGACCGGGTTGAGAATTGGTTCATTACAGACAAATAATGCATATAAATTCTTGTCATCGTAACAAAGCCGCACACTGGTCTGACCATCCGCACGGGACTCACTGTTGACACGCAGAAAATCAGTGCAAGCAACAGTATTCTTCCAGCAAAGGTCATCCCCTTTGCCGTCAATAACAGGGGGTTCCGGGCATTTTGCAACAGTTGTAAATGGTCTTTCCGGTAATAATAATGGAGAATTATCCAAGTTCGAATCGGTCAGATTATCCTGTGTGCTGACAACAACCGAATCAATATAAGCAGTATCTTGCGTAATCGATGAGTCAGGAGCATATTCCAGATTAAATGTGTCACCGACTTCGCCAGATGATACATTGGGAAAACGCAGCCATTGCCACGCACCGGATTTTGTGGGATTTATAGAAGCAATGATCTGTTTTTGTCCGGGAAATACAGTGTAAAGCCGGTAAGCTTCTTTCTCTGATCCTGGCTTTATTCTCACATATATGCTGGCAACTCGATTAGTGCGAGGGAAAGGTATTCCCTCAAAACGTGAATACGCATTGCACACTACTGCCTTGCCACCCAAAGCGGAATTGTCGGCGGTAGCTTGTATACCTGTTGTTGAATAGTCCTCGGCTTCCAGACGCCAGGGATTTACATTGGTATCATATGTCGATGGAGCCTGGGTCTGGTCCGCTGTAATGTCGTCAACTTCAAATACAGCTCCTGATTGCTTGTCCATAGTCAGGAAATAGATCCCAAGGCTGGCATCTGAAGCAGCAAGAGATTTGGACAAAGTGATTATTTGCCACGATGAAGTCAATTTAGTTGTGCTCTCAGAATACAGCCATCCATTGTTAGAATCCAGGCAAAGCCAAAGTACACCCTTACCCCGGACTTTGGCTGAAACCCTGGTTACACGAGCACCTGTTAGTCCGGTCGCAGAGACATAGAACCCTTCCAGTTTGCTTTTACCCGGTATCGTGGCACGAACGCAGTGTCCACCACCAGTCTCTGAACTTATCTGCTCGAGCGTAGCATTGGTCGCATCATTGGCATATGGATGAGCTGAGCTTATCCCATTCTCGAAACGCTCTTCCCAGTGTTGAGCGAAGGAAATAGTTGGAGACAGGATCAATAGAACAACAATGATTAGTATTCTTTTCATTCCTGTTTCCCCGTCTTTGCAGTCAGCTTTTCTATTGCCGCGGCTATCTTCTTTCTTCTAGTCTGCAGTATCTTTGGGTCTGATGTAGACTCCCATTCGTTCTTTGCCAGGTTTTCCGGAACCGTGAGCAGGCTCAGGATTGCTTTGTCAGTGGTGTTAGTTTTTTTAATCAGATCATTGAGTAACCATAGATACTCGTAATCCTGTAAACCCAACCGCAACATTTCGAATCTAACTGAAGGAATCTCCTTCAACCCATCCGAGTGTGGGTAAGTGTCATTGGGGTATGTCAGGAAACATTCATGCATATGATGGGAAAAATGGACGCCGGTGATGTCGAATTTCCAATACAACCAGTAATTCAATCTCATTTCCAGAGGATCATAGGCATAGTTGGCACGGTAGTCCGACGCATATGTCCACAGCTTTTCACCTGCTGCCAAACGTTCTCTTGCCTGGGTACCAGTAAAGTCGAATGCTCCCCAGGCCATACAATAGGTGCTTATTTTGCCTATAAGTGCATCGGGTATTTTGTTGGTAGCTCCTGCATAAAAGCTTTGGACCTTTGGGATGGTCTTTTTAGCTTCATCCGCTGCAAGTAAGGTCAATTTTAACGTCTCTTCATTCGGTTCATCAGCAATTTTTATGACGCTCATCTCTTCATATCCGATAGCCTTCAGAGCATCAGCCCTTTCCTTTATGCGTGCATCTACGGCAGCTATTTTTTCAGGAGTGACTGGATTCATAGCAATAAACTCATTAATGAAGTTGTAATAGATTATGTATGCAGGATTGAAATGGTATTTTTGAATATAATTGAGACGCTCTTCAGGCTTTAGATAGATAAATGGTAAATTGTGGAGCTCCGGAGTAATCCTGTGTTCACCAAAATCAACTATCATGTTGTTGGCGCACTCGATATATCTGGGTGTATAACGGGCCATCTCTTCACCCCAATAGCGCTTCGACCTTTCCTCAAAGTAAGGAACACCGCCATAGAAGTGCTGCACGGTATATGCTGATTGCAAGTGGGACTGCGAAGGTAAGTCGAATCCGTAGACCTTAATGGCAGCCGGTACAGCCAGCTTTCTACCATCGGCAAGGTAAATAGTTATCTTGCCTTTATAGGTTCCGGATTTGGTTCCTTCGGGTATCCGCCAGGTTATCCAGATTGTGGTGTTAGCACTAGCGGGAACCGATATGAGTTTCCCTTGAACCAACGGCAAAGGGTCAGGATGTGATTCCATATTTCCACTAATCGTGTCCGCATACCTGCACTGTGCCATATCATTCGATATACTCGAGCGCCCGCAAGCAAGATTGCCAACCGTGATTGAAGTGATTTGCGTTGATGTTTCAGGTCTCAGGTTGCAGACCACCGGCACATACTCTCCGCCTGCTCCCTCTGCATACAAGGACTTACCTGTTTTTGATGGTAAAGGAGTTTGGTGATAGACCTTCTCTGTTGGGTCACTCGACCAGATCGCAATATCTCCGGCCTGTATTAGTATCGATCCTGAAGCTGGCGCAGTTAACGCAGCCCCGGAAGCTATTTCAGCCATTGCTTCCTGCTTGGTGAGGAGTTCCAGTCCACCAAAATCGTAATTATACGCCGGCCTCGTCGTGCGAAGGTAATCCGAGCAGGTGTAGAGGGTAACACTCTTTATGGCGGTATGGTCCATCTGCTTTCCAAACCGTATCCAGCCGGGCTTTTCTTTGTACAAAATATAAGCAGGGTTCCACTGACCATTCCTGATTCTGCCATATCCCCTGCTTGCAAGACCAGTAAGAGCAATATCCTGGATCACTCCATCAGCGCCATTAATGACTGTCTGAAGAAATGTAGTCGGATAATCGGTCCTGACCCACATTTTGAGCACATCATATCTGGAAAAATCCGCAGGTTTGTCGAAGACAATATTCATCCCGGGATAACCAGTGCCGCCAGGAGTCAGGGACATTCTGTAGAATTTTCCTTTTGCTGGAGTTCCGTCTTTTATATCACTGACTGTTACCCGACCAGGTGCATCTGATTTTGCAAAGGGATCAGTATCACCCTGTGGTAATATCCTCTGACCTGTAAAGGACAAAGACTCCCTCGAGTGCACTGGTGAGTAAATACAAAAAGCCAGCAATGCTGACACTAGCAAAACAGCATAATTCATAGCACAAATACTCCAGCTGGATTGATTACACCAGGATAATATAATCCTGAAATGTCGAATACACTCCAGTATATCTTATATTCCTTATTAGAACAGCTCAAGCTTTCGCATGGCATGTGTTGCTGCCGCCAATTCAGACTATACTTGCCGTCAATAATGTTGTATGCTGTTGGGAAATGACAAATTAATAGATCCTGCGGATGGAGATATTGGCAATTATGACTCGAAGGGAAAGATTTATACGGACAATGACATTTGACTCACCCGATAAGCCTGCAACCGGAGATTATCTGGTTTATGAGTCTATGCGCGAACGCTGGGAGAGTGAAGGACTGCCCAAAGGAGTCGATTATAACGAATATTTTGGGTTTGATTTTGACCCGTTCCGCTGGCAGGTTCCGGTCAACTGGCGTATTGACCCTTATTATGATGATGAAGTAATTGAAGAGACCGAGGACTACATAGTTCGTCGCCAGGGGCATGGAGAGATAGTGCGTTATCTCAAAAACTCTCCACCCCCGGCAATGCCCCAATGGTTGGAGTATCCCCTCAAGTCCCGGGCTGATTGGGATAAATTCAAGAAACGCCTGGATCCAAACTCGCCAGGACGTCTGCCCACCAACTTTGCAGAGATGGTCACAGAATACAAAAATAGAGACTATCCACTGGGTATGTGGGGAGCCGGCAGCAGTTATGGCGTTATGCGCGACTGGTGGGGTGTCGAGGAACTCTCAGTGCTCGTCTATGACGATCCTGCTCTTATTGAAGAGATGATGGAATACCTTACTCACTTGCATTTATCGCTGCTGGACAAGGTGCTTTCATATGATATCCAGCTTGATTGGGTCGCGTTCTGGGAGGATATGGCCTATAAGAACGGCCCGCTGATCTCCCCGGCGATGTATGAGAAATACTGCATGCCTCTATATCGAAAAGCAATGGAGAAAGTCCGTGCTGCCGGAATACCGGTTGCTATGGTGGATTCCGATGGTGACGTGCGTGAGCTAATCCCCATGTGGCTGGATGCTGGAGTCAGCATAATGCACCCTATGGAAGTCGCCAGCAGTATGGATGTCATACAGGCCCGGAAACAATACGGAAAGCAGATATGTTTCTTCGGCGGGATCGATAAACGTCCCCTTGCTGGAAGCTTCGAGGATATCCGTAAGGAAGTTCTTCCAAAACTGGAAGCATGTCTGGGGGAGGGTGGATTCATTCCGGCATGCGACCATGCAGTCCCTCCGGATGTATCGTTCGACAACTACAGATACTTCCGCGACCTTATAAGCCAGGCGTCTGAAAGGTAGCAGGAATAATTAGTATGAATAATTCAATTTACATATCCAATTTCAACGAATGCGAACCGGCTTCTGCTCTGGCAGAGCGTTGGGAGGATGGCTGTTGGCGGACTGTGCCATATGAGACATCTGATGGAATTACCGGTACAATGCTGATGACTACAACACTCATTGATGCACCGCCGGTCAGTCTGCCATTGAATCTTAAGGGATGGTACCGGATTTACCTTGGTCTGGGCTGTCCCACTCTTGACGCCAGCACTTCGGCTTCAGTAAAAGTCAGGTTGACTGACGATCCTTGTTACAGCGTTTTTCAGGTGACCGGCCGGTACTGGTGGATGGAGTTTCAGGAGATCTACTGGAGAGAAACCGACTTAACCGGTCAAACACTGCAGATCGCGAAACCTAAAGGAATGCACAACGGTGGTCCGATGCAGATACAGAGCTATATATCTTATCTTCGATTGGAACCGTTGAGCGATGAAGAAGTGGAAGCAATTCAAAAGCGCCGTAGCGAACCTACTGATTTCAACATCATAGGCACAGAAGACGGCTGGTCGGTGGTTGCAATCGACAATCAGACCACACTCGAAGAACTCTATGAGCCGATCTTTCCCTATAAAGATTCAGATGTTCGAACCATACTTTATAATGCTGCAGCCGGTGACTATGTGAATTATCCTGATACAAAAGTCGGCACTGCTGCCTGGATAAATGATCGACCAATATACTCCCGTCCTCTGGATAAGGCCTGGGATCAGAGTATGGAAGAACTGCGAGCAAATCATATAGACCCGGTCGGTGCATTATGTGATTTCACCCACAGTCTGGGTCTGGAGTTCCACGGAACGGTGCGGGTAGGTTCGTTTGCATGCGAGCCTCCGATGGATGAGTCATTCAAGACTGATTTTTATAATGCCCATCCCGAGTTCCGCTGCAAAGACATAGATGGACGGGAGATTCCCCGCTTGAGTTACGCATTTCCTGAAGTGCAACAGCATATGCTGGATTTATACTGCGAGATTGCTGAGCGCAATATTGATGGATTTGGCTGGATCTACATACGCAGTCTTCCGGTGATACTATACGAAGATCCACTGATCGATGGATTCATGCAAAAATATGGTGAGGATCCGCGTGAACTGCCCGAAGACGATGAACGGGTAATAAAATACCGGGCTGACATATTTACTGAATTCATTAGGAAAGCCGAAACCACGCTTAATGAGTTGCGGATTAAACAGGGCAGGGTACCTCTAAAATACTCAGCTATTGTCCCGGCAACGAAAATGGTCAATCAACTTGGTGGTTTGGATTTGCAGACTTGGGTAGATGAAGGCTTGATAGATATCCTTGCAGTGGATTTCTCGATACAGGATCGTAATGCACTGCATAACGAAGCACCTGAGAATATGGAACTGGATTATTTCCAGGAAATAGTCGAAGGGAGCAAATGCGTTCTAGCGCCAAGACTTGCATATTTCGAAAATGAGCGTGGAGCTCAGATGATTAATTCCCTGGATAACCGCGGAATTCATAACGGGCTGATCTGGGATACTGCAGGCTGTTTCAGATACGCTCCTCATGTCTGGCCGATGGTTAAACAATTCGGTTCAAGAGAGACAGTCTCTGCCTGGGCTGCCAAATCAACAAAACCCGAACGCGTAATTAAATCACTGAAAATGCTGGGTGGATTCACTATGGACAGATTCCCCGGCAACCTGGCATACTAACCTGCAAACGTGTCATTCTGAACAATCATGTCATTCTGAACGCAGTGAAGAATCTGCTTTTCCTTCCGGAATCTCTGCAAAACCGAGATTCTTCACTCCGTTCAGAATGACAATAATCCTATATCTGGTTATTAATCTCCGGAAACCCTATGTGGGAATGTATCGTCAGGTTTGGTTTTATGACAGACTGTGCAGGTGTCGATAGTTCCGGCATGCCCCTGCAGCGCAGTAGCCTGAACATTATCAGCAGCCACAGTGGTTGGCGTAATCGCATGAGGGCTACCATGGCAAGCTGCGCAGTGTACTCCCATATGGCCTTTTGAATTCCTGTAAAGAGTACCCGCCTGTTCATACTGCGATCCGGCTTTATTATGGCAGTCTCCACAGCGCGGTTCATCTACCCAGGGTCTGCGGCTGGTGCTGGCGACAGCGTCCATGCTTGTATGGCAGTCATTACAAGTCATTCCTTTTTTATAATGAACATCCCGCAGGCATTGAGTTCTTTTGCCCGGATGACAAGCATAACACTCTACCCCACCCAATTGTGCCTTCACACTGTTCATGCGTGTTGAATGGGAATGATGCATAGCACGAGACAGGGTTGATATTCCTGGCTTCCCCGCGCCAAGATTACCAAGTGGAGCCTGTGCATGACAGCTACCGCATTCTACAGGTGTTTTACTTGCCAGGTTAGTTCCGTGTAGATTGTCATGGGCAACAAGCACATTTGCCGGAGCAACCGTACCATTGTGGCAGAGATTGCAGCTGATCTCCCAGGATACTGGAACAACTGCCTGTGTGCTTGCCATAATAGTTCCGGATGCTTTGACTGTAATCGTGGCCAAAGGATAAGCGTTTTCCACACCTGAGTCATTAATAGGAGTTATTGGGATACCTACCACTGACCAGTCATTATCTCCGGTTGGTGTCATTGTTCCGGAGAGACCATTCCCTGCCAGACCGATATCAGGAGCTGGGTTCACCCCTAATAGCGCCCCGACATAAGTCCAGAAATTAGTTTTATCGGATGAGTGTGTATTTGAGGGTATTGTGTAGTCTATGGTAATTCCGCTGGTTATTATGCGTGGATCTTCACCCCGTCGATCGATTACCTGAGCACGCAAATTGTTGTATGGCGGAAGAATCATGAACTGTGAGAAATCCTGGTTCATGCAGTGCATGCCAAGTTCGTTGTATCCCAATACAACCATGTCGCCGGCTACTATATTTCCACCGCCGCCTCCATTACTGTTATTCCTGCTGCCGGATCCACCACCGCCGCATCCGGTGATTATACAGATCGTAACTATTATGCCCGCATATAGCCAACGTGCCATATGTTCCTCCAGTATTTTTCTATCAGTCGCCATGGGTAACTTTGCTTAGTATAGCCTCAGTATTCTGAACATAAACATTGCAGTAGTAATATACTTACATCTGCTCGTATAATATAGCCAACAAAAATATGTGAACAATTCTATAGAAACAGGAGACTGTGATGCGCTTTCCCATAGAACTATTATTAGCACTGACTGCCATCGTTTGCACTTCGCTATGTGCGTTCGGATCGACTCCGCTCAAGGGTGAACTATTTGATGCTCGAAAGTGGGTGTCGGAGCATTTTAAGCAGGCTCCCAGGCCTAAGATTGCTCCAACGAGTAATACCCGGCAGGCCTCGGGACTCGAAGTCGTGATGAATTATGGGCCTGTACAACAGAACGCGAGGGGTGGATTGCCTCTAAAAATTGCTGACAGAACCTTCACCAGGGGGTTGTATACTCATGCCCGGAGCAAAATCAAGGTTCATTTGCCTGAACCAGCTAAAACATTTTCATCCATGGTTGGAATCGACACCAATGGAGAATACACTGGAGGCAGTGTAGAATTTGTTGTCAGCGCTGCTGGTAAAGAGCTCTTCCGTTCGCCGGTAATGCATCGCAACGAGCCTGCGATCCCCATTAGTGTCGAACTCAATGGCGTGACAGACTTTGTAATCCAGGTTACTGATGCGGGAGATAACTTCAACAGTGACCAGGCAAGCTGGGCTGATGCCAGGGTGACTCTGAATGATGGAACCGAGATGTGGCTTGGGGATATGCCGTTACTCAACATGGGCAATGCTAAGAGATCAGGTACTCAATTGCCATTTTCGTTCATCTACGACGGAAAAAGTTCAGATGAAATCCTTGGCAACTGGGAGTTCAGAGAAAACATCAAAAAGCTGGATGAAGTAAAGACTCAACGCACTCTTATCTATACCGATCCTGCCACCAGGCTGGAACTGAAATGTGTGCTGGTCGAATATGAAGATTTCCCTACAGTTGAGTGGACCTTGTATTTCAGGAATACCGGGAGTGAAGATACTCCTGTTATAGAAAACATCCAGCCTCTGGATGTTCAGATCAGAAAAACCGGTAGCCGGGAGTTTGTTCTGCACCACTTTATCGGTAGTGTATTTGCTCCTAACGAATATCAGCCAATCGAAGCTGTGTTGGATCCAAAGAGCAGCACGCATATTGCAACTAATGGAGGACGTCCTACAGATTCCAATCTTCCTTATTTCAATATAGAGACTGGCGATGGTGGAGTTATTGCCGTTGTAAGTTGGGCCGGTCAGTGGGCGGCTGATTTTCTGCGGGATGGCAGCAGCGGGCTGCGCATTACCGGCGGACAGGAACTTACACATTTCATACTGCATCCGGATGAAGAAGTCCGGACTCCAATGTCTGTAATGCAGTTTTACAGAGGTGACTGGATACATGCACAAAACATCTGGCGGCAGTGGATGTGGTCCCACAATATTCCCAGAGTCGATGGTAAACCCGCTAAGCCAATGGTATCAGTCTGCACCGGAGATAGCTATCCTGGAATAATAACTAATGCAGCTGAAGAAATGCACTTTTTGAGCAGGTATATTGAAGAGGGAATCAAGCCTGATTACTGGTGGCAGGATGCAGGCTGGTACCCTTGCGATCCGGATGGTTGGGTGAAAACTGGCACCTGGGAAGTAGAAAAATCACGCTGGCCCAAAGGTATCAGAGAAGTCAGCGACTACTGCAAGTCAAATGGCATCAAGACCATTGTCTGGTTTGAACCTGAGCGTGTTTTTGCCGGTACCTGGCTTACTGAGAACCATCCGGAGTGGATATTGGGTGGCAAGAACGGAGGACTATTGAACCTGGGAGACCACGATTGCCGAATGTGGCTTACCAACCATATCGACAGGATACTCGATGAACAAGGTATTGACCTGTACAGGCAGGATTTTAACATCGAACCGTTGGCTTATTGGAGGGCCAATGATATCGATGACAGGCAGGGAATAACAGAGATCAAGCATGTCGAAGGCTATTTTGCATATTGGGATGAGTTAATCAGGCGGCACCCTGGGATGCTCATCGATTCCTGTGCATCAGGTGGGCGCAGAAATGACCTGGAAACCCTCCGCCGTGCAATTCCACTTCTTAGAAGCGATTACACATTCAGGTCGGTCGCGGAGCAGTGCCACACATATGGAATATCGTTCTGGATGCCGTTCAACGGCACAGGTTTCCTGACTATTGACCCATACCTGATCCGAAGCCAGATGAGCCCGGAGTTTACTATGGGAGTAGATACGAGAATAAAAGACCAGAATTATGACCTGCTCCGCAAACTTTTTAAAGAGTGGAAAGACGTTTCCGGCTACTATTATGGAGACTACTATCCATTAACCCCATACAGCCTGGATGACAACACCTGGATGGCCTGGCAGTTCGACCGACCGGACGAGGGAGAAGGAATGGTCCAAACCTTCCGCCGTGAAGATTCCACTGAGGAATCAACAACAATCAAGCTTCAAGGTCTAAAAGCAAACGCCATCTACTCGATCACCAATCTCGATGAACCAGGTTCCAATCAGATGACCGGTAGAGAGCTGATGTATACAGGCCTGAAAGTAACCTGCAAACCAACCACAGCCCTGGTATTTGTATACAAAAAACAATAAAAACTAGAGTAGGGGAGCACTTCCAAGTGCTCCCTCTGCTCTTTTGCAGATTACTTACTAGCTTTCCACTCTGCATGCAGTTTCTCAAAGTCAGTTATCAGTCTGGCGACTTCCTGGATTCCGCCTTTCCAGAACTCCTGGTCGCGGATGTCTATTCCTATTCGGCTCAGCAGCTCTTCAGGAGTGCATGAACCGCCAGTCCGAAGCATATCCATGTATTTTGGAACGAATGCTTCTCCCTCTTTGCGGTACATTGCATACAGTGCCAGCACCAGTAGTTCGCCGAATGAATAGGCATAAACATAGAATGGGGATGCTACAAAGTGGTTGACATACATCCACCAACTCTTATGCTCTTCACCCATCTCTACAGAATCCAGGAACATTGCCTGGATGTTTTCCTGCCAGAGTTCTCCGATGCGTTCGCTGGTGAGTTCACCCTCTTCTCTTCTGGCTTTGTGCAGGGCCTGTTCGAACTTATACATAGAAGCCTGGCGGAAGATGGTTGCGAAGACGTTTTCTATCTTCTCAGCATACAGCGCCATCTTGTCATCCAGGTCGGAATCGGCCACCAGGTTGTTGAATACCAGCATTTCTCCAAATGTGCTTGCCAGTTCAGCAACAGGCAGGGCTGTGGACTGGTTTACATATTTTTGGATGCGGGCAAGATAGGCGTGGACTCCATGACCCAGTTCGTGCCCGAGGGTCATAATATCATCCTGCTTATTCAGGTAGTTCATCAGAACGTAGGGGTGGGTGTCTGGTGTGACATACATACAGAATGCACCGCCGCGCTTACCGCTCCTGGGTGCTGCATCGATCCAGTTCTTTGTGAAGAACTGACCGGCGACATCTTCCATTTCTGTGGAGAAACTGCCGAATGACTTCAGAACAATATCCCTGGCCTCTTCAAACGAACGCATCTGATGAGCTTCAAACAGAGGCGCATACCTGTCATAATGGGTCAGCGTGTCATACCCGAGTATTTCCCGCTTAGTTCTATAGTAACGTGCAACCAGTTCATAATTCGTCGCACACTGGTCTATGACCATCTCAACAGTATCACGGCTCAGTTCATTGGAAAGGTTTCTGGCCTGCTCAGGATACTCATATTTGCGCAGTCTGTCTCCGACTGCCTTATCCTGCACAAGGGTATTGAATATGAAAGTCAATACTTTCGCCTGGGTAGATAATCCAACCGTCAGGGACGCTGCTGCATTCTTGCGTATTTCCCTGTCAGGATCTCTCAAGAGTGCTAACACCGCAGACTCATTCAATAAATGCTCTTCACCATCAATGGTGATCCTGAACTCAAGAGCTGATACCACTTCCTCAAAAAGTCGCTCAAAAGCTCTGCAGCCTGTGTTTGCGGTCTCTTCGAGTATCTTCTCTTCCGGTTCAGTGAGTTTAAACTTGCTGAACTGCCTGGAAGCAAGTACGAAGTGTCTATATTCCGATATGCACACAGCTTCCAGTGCCTTATCCATAACATCCTGTTTGGCCGACATCAACTCCAGTTCAAAGAAAAGCAGTTTGACTGCTATCTCAGTCTGTCTTTCCTGGACGTGTTGGTAAAGTGCTCCATGCTCCGGCTTCGAAGTATCAGCTGCAAACATCAGAGAAGCATAACAGATAGGTTTGACCATATCCACCAGAATGGCTTCATACTGGGTTATTGCACCACACAGTGTAACGCCATCCAAATTATCCGATTCTATCTTGCCTCTGAAGTCTTCCTGGAATTTGTCGGCTTTTGAAGATGCCTCATCCAGGAGCCCATCTATACGGCTGTCATCTACTCCGCTAAAAAGATCAGTCAAATCCCAAGATACTGTAGTATTTTCCATAATAGCCTCCAGTGTCTTTCACTAAAACCATTGTCTTTCACTTAAAAACGTAGGGGCGACCCTCAGCGGTCGCCCGTTCGGACTTCGGGCGACCGTTGAGGGTCGCCCCTACAAAGCTGGATTGATTAATGTATTTTAACGCATGCCCATTGAGTTGTGGACTTCTTCCATAGTTTCGCGGGCGACTTTACGGGCTTTATCAGCACCTGATGCCAACACTTCATCCAACAGGGCAGGATTGTCTTCGTATGTTTTTCTGCGCTCACGAATTGGTGCCAATCGCTCATTGAGCACTTTTCCCAATTTCTTTTTACACGCCATACATCCCACTCTACCGGCTTCACAGTCCGCATGCAGGTTCTGGAATTCTTCGGTTTCGTAGAGTTTCATCATTGCATAGACAGCGCAACCATCCGGATGGCCTGGAGAGTCCTTATGAGCTTTCAGAGGGTCGGTGTACATGGTGCGAACTTTGTCTTCAGTCTCTTTATTGCTGTCGCGCAGATAGATCGCATTGCCATACGACTTACTCATCTTGCGGCCATCAAGCCCCGGCATATTGGCGAACTCAGTGAGTTTTGCTTCACAATCCGGGAATACGTTGCCATAGAGATAATTGAACCTGCGTCCGATCTCTCTGGACAATTCCAGGTGTGGGATCTGGTCTCTACCCACAGGAACAGCATTGGCTTTATACATCAGGATGTCTGCCGCCTGCAATACCGGATATCCCAGTAGTCCATAACTGACGGAGTCCATTGCGATATTGTCCTGCTTCTCTTTGTAAGTAGGAACCCTTTCCAGCCAACCGACCGGAGTGATCATACTGAAAAGCATATGCAGCTCAGCGTGTTCAATGACATCGGACTGAACGAATATTGCACTCTTTTCAGGGTCTAGACCGGCAGCCAGGAAATCGATGGCAACCTCGCGTGTGTATAATTTTATCTGGTCTGTTTTATCGTGCAGTGTTGTCAGGGCATGCCAGTTAGCAATGAAAAAGAACGCCTCATATTCGTCCTGAAGTGTGACCCAGTTAGCCAAAGCACCTTCCAGGTTTCCCAAATGCAGCAGCCCAGTCGGCTGCATGCCGGATAATAGTCTTTTCTTACTCATTGCTGAAAAACACCCCTTTATCGATTGTTGAATATGAAACTTCGGAACGAAAATCCGTTCCGAATCCATTATGCTTTATATTTCACAATATCAATTTAAAATCCTTGTCCAGTGAACAACCAGCGCAGCAGTTCGGCAGGTATACCGATTACTATTGGGAGGATATCCCTGCCCAGGAATATAATTCCGAGCATAATCCATATTCCATACTGCATGTTGAACCTGTCGTATTTTCGTGCAGACTCAATCGGCAGCAATGATGAAATTATATGTGAGCCATCCAGTGGTCCAAGCGGTATCAGGTTGAACAATGCAAGGACTATGCCAAACATTACCAGAGCATTTAGAAATTCAGTAATAGGAAGACCTGGTTGGCCGTGGTAGAAACGGATGATCGTGCCGACTACAAGTGCAAGTATGAGATTGTGCAGCGGTCCCTGGAAAGAGACTCGAAGATTGTCCCATCTTGGACTCTTGAAATTCAGGGAATTGACTATTACTGGTTTACCCCAGCCAATTCCCCAGCCGGACAACAGGGTAACTACCATCATAACAGTTCCCATAGGATCCAGATGATCTATAGGGTTGAGAGATACTCTCCCCTGCAGTTTTGGCGTATCATCACCTGCCCTTACTGCTGCAATAGCATGCCCAAATTCATGGACTGTGATGTTAATGATTAACGCTGCGAAGTTAATAAGAAAAAACTGCAGTTTATTGCCCATATTGTGTTTTACTCTATATTCTGAATCTATCCGGTAAAATGTCGCATTTTACCAGATCATCCATAGTCTCACGCCTGCAAACTAAATCTGCCTTGCCGTCTTTTACAAACACAACCGCAGGCCTTGTGAAACGATTGTAGTTGCTGGCCATCGCATGGTTGTATGCACCTGTTGTCTGGACAGCGAGTATGTCACCGGTCCTGGCTTCTGCAAGTTTGATGTTCTGTATCATAATGTCAGTTTCACAGTGCTTCCCGGCGACTGTATAGTTTTTGACCGGTTCTTGATTGGCCTTATTGGCTATCAGAGCGGAATAGACGGCATCATATAATGCTGGTCTTGGGTTGTCCGAGAGCCCGCCATCTATGCTGAGATAGGTCTTTGTTCCAGGATCTTCGGCTATATTGACCTCTTTGATTGGTCCTACGGTGTAGATGGTAGTACCCGCTTCACCAACTATAGACCGGCCTGGTTCCAGTATGAGTTTTGGATGCATAACCTGGACTTCAACCATAGCATCCTTGACCGCTTTAGATACTACCGCCGCGAATTCATCGATGCTTGGGGGATTGTGATCTTCCAGGTAACGGACTCCAAGCCCACCACCCAAGTCCAACAGAGTAGTCATCTTTCCGGTCTCATCCAAAATCTGCTTAATGAATCCTGCCATCACAGGAGCAGCTTCAAGGAACGGGGTCAAGTCAAACAACTGGCTTCCCACGTGGCAATGCAGCCCTGCAAGCTCGATATGTTCAGCTTCGATAAAGAACTCAACTGCCTTCATCGCAGCGCCTGATTTGATGTTGAACCCGAACTTGCTGTCTTCCTGGCCTGTGCGGATCAGTCTGTGGGTGTGCGGATCTACACCAGGGTTACAACGGATCATAACTTCGATGATCTTACCGGCATTTGCTCCTATAGCATCCAGCAACTCAAGCTCATTGAAGCTGTCAGCAACAATGTACTTTACACCATACTCGACAGCCATTTCGAGCTCTTCAGCGGACTTATTGTTGCCATGGAACAGGATCCTGTCCATAGGAAATCCACCGACTTTTGCCGTGTGCAGCTCACCCGCGCTGGCGACATCCAGCCACATTTCTTCCTGAGCAATCAGCGCACACATCGATGTAATGGTGAACGCTTTGCTGGCGTATGCGACAGCTGAATTGCCATACTCACGCGCAAAAGCCTGTACAAAACTGCGGCAGTTACTGCGGATTAGCTCTTCATCCATCACGTAGAGAGGGGTACCGAACTGAGCGGCGAGGTTAACTACATCGCAGCCGCCAATCTCAAGCCGGCCATTTGCATTCACTTTTTGTGTTCCTAGAAGCATAGTCCCAACCGTATATAAAAAATAACCGATCGCTACAAACTCTGCCAACCGGTCAAATACTAATCTAACACAAGGGGATAGAGGTGTCAAATGTACAGGAGGAGCAGGAAGCTATTCCATTGTGGTGCAGGCTTCCAGCCTGCCACTCCCGAAAGCCAGGGAGGCTGGAAGCCTGCACCACAATGGTTAATATCTTCCGTATTGTTCACAGGCGTCTATCATTGCCTGGATGTTTTCCAGAGGGGTATCTCGTCCGCACTGGTCACCGGTGGATAGTATGAATCCACCACCTGCTTTGGCATCTTCGATTGCCAAGCGTGAAGCTTCAAACACATCCTGGTAACTGCCCTTGAGCATTACTTCTGTTGTATGAAGGTTGCCTTTTAATACCAGCTTGTTTCCATAGAGACGTTTCAGTTCTGCAAGGTTGCAATCACCCATAGGAGGGATTTCCAGAGGGTCGATGAAGTCCAGATCGGTCTCATTTGCACACACCCTGACCAGATCTTTTTCAGGTCCGCAGGAATGTATATGGCTGACGATACCTGCTTCCTTGCATCTTCTCGTAACTGCCTGCACAACCGGCAGTGAAACATCGCAGAAGGTATCAATTGTCTGCCATATTAGAGATCCCGAGCCACCGCAGCTTATATAGTCAGGCTTAATCTTCATCTGCATTATTCGGTCGAAGCGTTCCATGCTGGCTTTAACAATCTGTCTGGATCTCTCTCGAACAGGTTCGGGATCATCATAGTATTCATATATATGCTCTTCGCAGCCTACAACCCCGCTGGTGCCGCAGCAAACACCTACAACCCCCCTGTTTCCCATAAGCTCATATGCGTTATAGAATGCCTCAGGGCCAACCGGCCATTCCTTTACTCCCTCTAACTGTTTCCATTCGGTGGGAGTATTGGGAAGTCCAATTTTTGATGGATGCACTGCCCAGGTCGGTGGATTATCGACAGGATAGACAATGCAGGTCTCGGACCATGTGAGTTTACCATTGTCATCCTTGTAGTCCTGAGTAACAATTCTATCCGCGGATTTTTCAACTATTGCTGTTTGCCAAAGAGAAGCTTGATCAGGGATCTCCTCCGGGAATATTAAAGGTATCTGATAGTCCAGAAATCCATCGAATTTAAGAATTTTGACTGCTTCTATGTAAGCCAGCCAGAGTGGCGGATCCTGATACAGATATATATCCCAGAAAGGCTTGCCGGTGAGCCTGGCCGGGATCATGTTCGAAATATCCGGAGTAGCAGGCACCCTGTCGGGTATACCGTGCCTCATAGCAGCTAAGAGCCGTTCTTTACTGGTCATTGTTGCTGAACCCTCCTGGAAATGCTTGTTCTGTGTTTACTAGACTAGGATACAATTAAACGTGCATAAGTTTTTCATAACTATCTACTAGCCCGTCCATCACATGTTCGTATTCTGACAGATTCGATATCAATCGTAAAGCAGGATCATAGTCATTATAGCGCTCAGCAAAGTGTCGTGTATTTTCGACTCTTGCTTTGAGGCTGGGATGTGAGGAGAAAACACTACTATGATCATCCAAGTGCTGGTCCAGATTGTAGGTGAATCCTGGGAGGTGTTTTACTGATTCACGCAAGGCTTTGTAATAGCCAGTGCCATTTTGCTTTGCCATTGTTTTTGTTGTATCCATTGTTTCCTGGCTATAGAAGAAATCCGATAATCCATCAATTTTTATAAGTGCGTTACCGAATGTTTTACCACCGCATTGCTGCGATGCTATCCAATCAGCTCTAAACTCCTGCGATTGTTCAATGGAAGCCCTTATCTTCATTATGTTATAAAGACAGACACCAAGAATAGTGTGAGGGAGATAGAGTGGCAGCCTTGCTGAAAATGAATCGTGACCGATGATTGTATTGTGGAGCATTTCATGGGCAGATATCATTCCTGAGAAAGCTACACTAAACTGCTTTGCGGCTTCTATGTCCTCGCCGACAAAATGGGCAAATTCATGTGCCAGTACAGCTCTTAACTCATTCTTGGATAGCACATAAAGTAAAGGCAACCCTATTGCCAGTGTTCTCCCTTGAGTCTTTGCATTCATCACTTGCATTTCTTCATCTGAAACAAAAGCCTGAGGTTCAGGAAGAATCAGAATGGTATTTGGAGCTTTAGCGCCTACTTTTGTACAAATATCCATGGTGAATCGGATTAATTCAGTCTCAATACTTGTTGTAATGCGATATGCAGATATATAACCTTTATGCTTTGCAAAGATAGCCAATAAACCACGTATTATCGAATAGCAACCGGTTATTCCTCCAATGCCCAGCAGTGTAATGATTATATAAGGCCAAAACGTAAAAACATGGCTGTTTGCCAAACCTGTAAACATGAAGAAAGCTGCAAATGTCACAGCCAGACAAGCCAGAGCACAAAGGATCATTATGAAATAGGTGAGATTTATAAGTGTAAATGCCCAGAAGATTTTTGCTTTTATGTTTTGTGGAGGTTTTCCGATCTTATGGTAATTGCGTTGAGCTTGCTGCATTGTTAGTTCACCCCGGATATTATGATTTATGATTAAGTGCTACAACAAATACTGCGTTGCCTTGGTCTTTAATTTGTTTATCACCCCTGCTGCAATTAGTGGAATCATTATCTCATGGTGTCCGGTTAAGGCAATGCCGTCACCGCCGATTTCTTTTATTCTGGCCACTACCTGCTGATTGGATCGATATTGCTGCATAAAGTCCAGGTTGACCCCAAATATGCCTTTCATATCGTATCCCAGGTTGATCAGTGTTGTTACAGCCTTAAGGATAACCTCCGGCAGGACTACAGCTGAACCGATGTTCATCAATACCCCGCCATTACCTATATCGGAGAGTACCTGGGTAAGTATCCTGAAATCCCTCAGGGAAGCGTCCCCAATGGCTTCACCATCGGCATTGGGATGCATATGAACTATATCACAGCCAACACACACATGCACCGTCACCGGCACACCACATTCATAGGCTGCTGCCAGTATGCTTTTGTCGGCATATTTTGCCCCATTCTCTATGATGCGTTTCCCAATTGTCTCCCCAAGACCAGACTGGTGTGTATGAGCTATAACAGCAGATTCATTAATGAATCCGGCAGTCTCCCTGGCCATACCAAACAGTCCCGTGTGCATACCTTCGACAACGTCTTCACTTGTCTTGCCCCAGAAAGCGATTTCTGAGTCGTGAATAGTACCGGCGCCATTCAAAGCCACGCATGTGATAACTCCCTTGCGAATCAGGTCGATAACAACAGGGCTTAAACCACACTTAATGACATGAGCACCCATTGCGAAGATCACAGGCTTACCGGACTTTTTTGCAGTCACTATTTGTTGTATGACCTGTCGAATAAACTTCCCTGCGAAAATGTCGGGAAGGCTATCCATAAAATCGTTGAATGATGCACCGGACTCAACAGGATGCGCAAAATCCTCAACTTTAACTTTGCTGTTTCGTGTCTGGATGGAATCGGTCTTAAGGTTTGAAATATCTATCTGAGGGTATCTGGAACTCATGCCTTAACTCCGTAAATAGTCATAACATCTTTGGGGTTTACCAATCTACGAATGGCTTCGCCGATAACTGCCTGGGTGTTGTCAGCAAATGTCCTTCCGCCAAATATCGGAGGCTTTACCGGTTTGAACTTGGTTTTCTCAAGCAACTGGTTAAGATTGGACTCCTGGAAATAGTAAATGTGTTCAGTAGGCTTGAGATGTCTCCATTGTTCTCTTTTTAGTCTGAATAGAGCATGGTTCAGGTTTGGAGTACCCATAACCAGCAACCCGCCGTTTGCCAGTATTCGATGGATCTCGTGCAGATGAGCAGTCGGATCAGGTACATGCTCAAGGACATCCCACATTGCAATGCAATCAAAGCTGCCATCAGGATAGTTAGCGTTTTCAAGTGACCCGGTGAAGACATCCAAACCTGTATCACGCGCAGCCTGAGATGCGTATGGAGATAACTCGACACCTTTCGATTCCCAGCCTCTCGAAATACCGGCTTCGACAAAATACCCCAGGGAGCACCCGATATCCAGCAGGCGTCCCGGGGGCATCATCAATTCTATTACTGAGAGTCTTGCCGAAGCTCGTTTGAGCCTGAAATCGCGGCGTTTGCGATAGAGTCCAAAATAGGATTCATTATACTGCTCGTCTAGTGATGCAGGTTGTGGATATGTGAATGCCAATCGGCATTTTATACACTGATATACTTTGTAACCGTCCTTTTCGACGAGTAAGGTTGAGTCCGGACATTCACATACATTGCATTTAGTCATTGATTTGAGTGTTGTCTCCGTGCCTATTCGAATAGACTATCAGTTATACCAGTATTCACTTGAATATCACGCAGTTCCATCGCACCGGCACGTTCACCATCCGGGGCAAAGATTTCCACTACTGTAGGCAGCCATATTGCGTTGCCGAAATATTTGGGTTTTGAATACTCCAGTTTAATGGTTGATTTTCCATTTGCATCGCGTTTCTCAAAACGTTTCAAGCAGAAATTGGTAGTGTCAATCCAGAACAAGTTCTGCATGGTGTTGTTGGGGTAGGGGGCATTTATAAGCATCTCCCCTTTTGTAACAGCGTCAGGATCCGGCATGATTACTAATTGGCGAACTCGCCATGCACCCTGTGTAAGAAGGCCGATGTCCAACAAGTCCTGGAGTTTGGATGGCTCATTTTTGTATTCATCCGTTTTGTTGACACGAATGGTAGGTACCCGCACTATTCTGGTGGTGTTGTTTACAATATATGTGAAAGAAAGCATCCCAAGTCTACCTTCGGTTTTCAGCTTGTCTGGTGACTTAGCAGTCACTTTAGCCGTTTTAAATTCGTACAACCTAGTGAAGCTTTCTTCTACTTTAGCCAGGGCACGTTTGTTCTTGTAGGTAACTACCGCAGTCATAGTGACATCTTTGAAGTCCTTTGTCATCTCGGTGACTTTGGCTTTCAGACCCTCAATAGTGATGTCTTTGGAACAGGTTGCCTCAACCGCAGGCGCCATCGCCACATTATCCCCTTCAGCAAACGCAAAAGGACAGGCAATCATCATCATAACTATCGTTATCAGGATTGAAAATCTATATGTGTAATTCATTGCTATCCACCTATCATGGGCAAGCCTGCATTAGTATGGTATGCCATATAGTATAGACGATATTTATAGAAGACGATAGCCAGTGAGCTTACTATTACTGGAGAATCATTTGTATAGAACTTATTCTGCACAGAAAACAGATGGTTATTCGATTATTTGTATCAATAATGCAGAATCGATTTATCAGGAAGAAGTTACAATCCCACCATTACGATACAATATCCGGGAGCACTTTCCGAGACTGTCCCAGAAGTCCTCCCCGATCATTGTTAAGTTATTTTATGGGTGCGGATTAGGAAAACATTGTTACAACACTCAATAAATAGTAGTATATAGGTGCTGTTTATTGTATTTCCAGTC